>Ga0315296_10004329_pt1 | contig 11604 bp, 11 predicted proteins | sample YL17G14_18_MG_FD_203921 | JGI IMG/M metagenome (GOLD analysis project Ga0315296, IMG submission 203921) | Sediment microbial communities from Yellowstone Lake, YNP, Wyoming, USA - YL17G14_18 | ecosystem: Environmental > Aquatic > Freshwater > Lake > Sediment | place: USA: Wyoming | collected...
TTAACCTTTCTTTGAAAGGTTTTTTATTTACCCCGTTAGAAATCGCATTTCTAACGGGGTTTGCTCTTGATTTTTTGAAAAATTTGGGATAGAAAGAAATTGAATCTATCCTTCGGCAAGCTCAGGACACCCCGACTCTACTTGCGCTGAGGACTTCGATTGAGCCTCAGTCGAAAGCCGAGGACTGAGCGAAGCGAAGGACGAGTCGAAACGTGAACGGTGCTAATTTCACACATAAAGCCCAGGAAGCAATATTAAATGCCCAATCAGTAGCTTCAGAAAGAGGTCAGCAGCAGATTGATGCCCTCCATCTTTTGTACGCTTTGATTTCCCAGGAAGAAAGCGTGGTTTTGAATTTGCTGCAGAGAATTGGAGCAGATATGGAAGGCTTGAAAAGAAAAACCCGACTGGCTCTGGAAAAAATTCCCGTCATTTCTACTCCCCAGACCTTTGGCCAGTTTTATTTAACCCAGGATATGGCAAAAGTTTTAGATAAAGCCCGTCAGGAAGCAATGAAAATGGGTGATGAATTTATTTCAATTGAGCATTTATTTTTAGCCCTGCTTAATACCGAAACCAAGGCCAAAGAAATTTTAGATAAAGCCGCCTTTTTGCAGCCGGGCGGCGGAGCCAGCACTCTGGAACTGGGGAAACTGGATTATGAAACTTTTTTAAAACATTTAGCCCAGGTCAGGGGAGGCCAGAGAATTACTGACCCGGAGCCGGAATCAAAATATCAGGTGATAGAAAAATATGCTAGAAATCTAACCTCGCTTGCCCGCCAGGGAAAATTAGACCCGGTAATCGGAAGAGAAAACGAAATCAGAAGATTAATGCAGGTTCTTTCCCGGCGAACCAAAAATAACCCGGTTTTAATTGGCGAGGCAGGAGTGGGAAAAACCGCCATTGCCGAAGGCCTGGCCCAAAAAATTATCAAGGGCGATGTTCCCGAATCCCTAAAAGAAAAGGAAATTATTGCTCTTGATTTGGGAGCCATTGTGGCTGGAACCAAATATCGGGGAGAGTTTGAAGACAGAGTCAAGGCATTTTTGAGAGAAATTAATCGGGCCCAGGGTCAATACATTTTATTCATTGATGAACTTCATACCCTGGTGGGAGCCGGAGCAGCCGAAGGAGCAATTGATGCCTCAAACTTATTGAAACCCGCTTTGGCCAGGGGAGAATTAAGAGCCATCGGAGCCACCACCTTAAAAGAATATCAGAAATATATTGAAAGAGACCCGGCTCTGGAAAGAAGATTCCAGCCAATTTATATCCAGGAACCCTCAATTGAAGATACCATTTCCATGTTAAAGGGAATCAAAGAAAAATATGAATTGCATCACGGGGTAAAAATAGAAGATTTTGCCTTGGTGGCCTGCGCCCAACTGGCCGCCCGATACATTACTGACCGATTTTTGCCTGACAAGGCCGTTGATTTGATGGATGAATCAATGTCCGCCCTAAGATTGGAGATTGAATCTCAACCATTTGAATTGGAAACCCTGAAAAAAGAAATTCAAAAATTGGAAGTGGAAAAAGAGGCAACCAAGGAAACAAAATCTACCGCCAAAAAAAGAGCCATTGACCGACAAATAGCCGACCTGAAAGAAAAAGCCAAAGCCATTGAGTCAAAATGGCAAATAGAAAGGGAGGTTATTTCCAAAATTAAAAATCTAAGAAAAGAAATAGAAACAGCCCGTTTTGAAGTTGAAAAAGAACAGGTGGCGGCCAATCTCCAAAAAGTGGCAGAGTTAAAATACGGAAAAATTCCCAATCTTTTGAAAGAATTAAAAGCCACCGAAAGAAAATTAGCCAGAATTCAAAAAAACCATCCTCTTTTGAAAGAAGAGATTTCCGAAGAAGACGTGGCCAAGGTTGTTTCCAAATGGACAGGCATTCCCGTTACCCGACTTTTGGAAGGGGAAGCCAAAAAACTTGAGAAAATGGAAGAGATTATTGGCAAAAGAGTGATCGGTCAAAAAGAAGCAATCGTCGCCATCTCCAGCGCCATCCGGAGGTCGCGGGCCGGCATTTCCGAAGAAAAAAGACCCCTGGGTTCTTTTATGTTTTTGGGACCGACCGGAGTGGGGAAGACCGAGACTGCCCGGGCCTTAACTGAATTTCTTTTCAATGATGAAAATGCCTTAATCAGGCTTGATATGTCAGAATATATGGAAAAACACACCGTTTCCAAAATGATAGGTTCTCCGCCTGGTTATATCGGTTATGAAGAAGGGGGCCAACTGACTGAAAAAATCAGGAGAAGACCTTACGGCGTAATTTTGCTTGATGAGGTAGAAAAGGCTCATCCCGAGGTCTTTAATATTTTGCTTCAGATTTTGGAAGACGGCCGACTGACCGATGCCAAAGGCAGAACCGCCTCCTTTAAAAACGCCATTTTAATTATGACCTCAAATGTCGGCTCGGATATCATTGCCCGGGAAGCAGCTCTGGGTTTTGTCGGTGGCGATGAGGAAAAAAGCCAGAGGGATACTTTGAGAGAAAAGGTGCTCTCCGCCTTGAAAGAAAATTTCCGGCCGGAATTTTTAAACCGAATTGACGAAATTATTATTTTCAATTATCTGGGAAAATCGGAAATCAAAAAAATTGTTGAACTGGAATTGGTAAAGGTTCAAAACCGGCTCAAGGATAAAAAAATTGAGTTAAAGATTTCTGAAAATACTAAGGGCTATTTGGCTGAAAAAGGTTTTGACCCTAATTTGGGAGCCAGACCCTTAAAAAGAGTTATTCAAAAAGAGGTCTTGGATCCTCTGTCATTAAAAATCGTTTCCGGCGAAATAAAAGAAGGGGAGGTGGTGGCAATTGATTTTGAAAATAATAAAATTATTTTTCAGACTGCTAAAAATATACTCAGGGCAAAAACCCAAAAAGAAAAAACCAGAGTCGCTGTTTAATCCCTCGGATTAAACAATATGGTCAAAAATATTTTCAAAATTATAATCGTTTTTATTATTGGAATGGTGGGCGGAATTTTTGCCGACCAGATTTTCTGGCCTTATTTTGTTGAAAGGCCTCTTTTTTATCAATATCGGTTAGACCAGCAGCCGATTTATGTCACCGAAAGAAAAGAAATTTATATTCAGGAAAACGTTGCCTTAAAAGAGGCCATTTCCAAAGTGGAAAAAGTGGCGGTGGGGGTGAGGACCGAAACAAAAACCGGAAAAATAATTGAAGGTTCTGGTTTAATAATCACCTCTGATGGTTTGATGATAACTCTGGCTGAGTTAATACCATCGGGAGGAGAATTTACTTTTTTCTGGCAGGATAAAACTCCTTCTTTCCAGATTTTAAAAAAAGATTCAACTGAAAATCTGGCTTTGATAAAACTCCAGGAAGTCAATTCGCCAACCGCCGGCTTTGCCAATCTGGAAAAAATAAAAATAGGGGAGAGGGTTTTTCTCCTGGGAACAATCTTTGAAAATGAAATTCCCAAAAAACTGGTTAATGAAGGAATTTTAAAAACCTTTAATGAGAATTATCTTTACACTAACATCTCGGAAAAAACTAATCTCAAGGGCAGCGGCCTCTTTGACATTGAAGGCAGTCTTCTCGGCTTAAACACAATTGATAAAGACGGAAAAATTATTTCCATCCCCATTTCCAAAATCAAACCCTTTTGCGGCCTCTAAAAACCAAATAACCAAAAAACAAAAAATACAAAAAATCAGCGATCGCTGATTTTTTGTATTGATTGCTTTTGTATTATTTTATATTAGTTCAAAAATTTTCTTGAGGTTTAGGAGGTTAAAGAATTAAGATTTTTGCGGGGGTAGGGGTTTCATAATGGTTTTATTATATCAAATTTTACATTTACTTGCATTTTGTCTACAATTAAGATATAAAGGTTAATTATTATTAACTATTAACAAAACAAAATTATATGCCTATTGATTCCGCTGCTGCTGTAAAAGTAGCTTACGATTATTTAATAAAAGTATCTCCGAACGCAAGTCGTTTTTCTAATTTTAGGTTAGAAGAAATACGGTCTGATGAGCAAAAGAACTACATTTTAACTTTAAGTTATGAAATAACTGGTGATTTAGGTTTTGATAAACAAAAAGAGTTTAAGGAGTTTAAGGTAACGAGCGAAGGAGTTGTTGAATGGATGAAAATACGCAAGGTATAATTATTTTATGTTTTTTAGTAGCATTGCTGATATTAGAAAATTTGTAATCGAAAAGCAACCTGAAGGACTTTTGGTGGATACCAATATCTTGATTCTATTCCTGATTGGGAGTTATGATCCTACTTTCATAGAAAAGTGTGAAGTGCTTAATAATAGCGATAAAAGATATTCTATTGATGATTTTGAATTATTAAAAAAGATATTCACCTTTTTTAAAAAATTAGTAATAACACCGCAGATTATTGCTGAACTTTCTAATGTATCGATAACGAGAGGAGGGATTTACGGAGAAAAGTTAATTTCCTATCTACAAACCGTTATTAAATTTCTCAAATCAGCAGAGGAACGCCATCAAAAATCAGATTGTCTATGGGGAATGGATCTAGAAATCTTAGGCAAATACGGATTTACGGATATAACAATGTTTAAACTCTCACATAAAACAAACATGCCGATACTCACCGATGATAATCCATTCTGCTATCGTTTTCGTGGAGAAATACCAATTATAAGGTTAGAAGATATAAAAAATCAGCAATATCAATCAGCTCTAAAATGAAATTATATTATGAACCCCCACAAGGGTTTTTTTGGTTCCTTAAAAGTTTTAACCCCATTGATTTACGAAATCAATAGAGTTGAATATGACTAACATAATTTTACGATAGAATAAGTATAAACGGCCTATTTCGGGTCGTTTTTGTTTACCTCTTTTATTATGTCATCAGATGGCAAGTAACGAATTAACGCTAACTATAGTATGTAGAATTAAAAATAGCAACTTATTATACTAAATAATAGGAATATACTTTTATGAAAAAAGAAATTCTTGCGAAATTTGGCAATAGGGTCCGAAAGGAAAGAATGAGGTTAGGTTTATCTCAAGAAGGTTTAGCTGCAAAAGCTGGGGTTCATAGAACTTATATCGGGATGATTGAAAGGGCAGAAAAAAACATCACTTTAGAAAATATAGAGAAAATTGCAAAGGCATTTAATTTAAAACTGTCTGATTTTTTCAAAGATTTTTAATATGTCATCTTTTGATAAATTTCTAATAAAATTTGCTGAAAGTTTTAGAAGTAAAGATCCGATAATTTTTAGTGTTCTGGGTAATGTCTTTTCAATGAGGATTATTGGAAATAAAACCCACGGCGATCTTGCCGAAATTGCTCTTACTGAATACATAAATCAGTTTGTCGATGGTTTTACGGCAAGGCATACAGGAAAAGAAAAATTTCGCGCAAAAGAGTTTGAAGAGGATATAAGAATTATTGAAACTAGCACCAAAGAAGAGATTCCAATTAGTATTAAAACTTACGGATTCGGTCCTCTTCAACTTTCTACTAACAAAGATAGGTCAATGTTTTCTCTATTACAAAAAGAAATTGGCGAACGAGGGACAAATGATGCCGGTAAAATAAAAGAGATTTTAAGTAATAAGTGTTTTAAAGATTTTAGCGTTGTTAATGTTTTGCCGCTGATTTATAACGAAAAAGAAATGAAATTCAAGATAATAGGGTTTGATTTACAAAAAGCGTATTCCTCTGTTAGAGAAATAAAGTTTTTGCCGCCGCGTAAAATTGGCAGGAAAAAGACATTCCCAATTTATAAATTCTTTGATAGTAGAGGAAATTACATTTTTGAGGTTAGATATGGCGATGCAAAAGCTAATGCTTTGCAGCGCGGAATGTGGACCCATACGGAAAACGCCAAGCCATTTTTCAAAGAACTACTAACCGGTGACTATAAAATTAATGAGCCGCTCATTACTTTGATCGCTAAAATCCTCGTTTCTCGTAAAGATACGCACGAAAAAATACTGAAGTATTTTTTCAGCCCCGCTAAATAGACCAAAAGAATTAAAAATGCTAAAATGATACTAGAAGATAATCTAGTGCTTTTAGCTTAATGGAAACACAAGGTATAAAATACACTGGTTCTAAAAGGGAAATACTTCCTACTTTATTAGAATTGATAAAGCCGTTAAATGTAAAAACGGTTTTAGATGGTTTTTCTGGTACGACAAGGGTTTCGCAGGCTCTTAAACAAGCGGGCTATATTGTTTATGCGAATGATATTGCTGTTTGGCCAAAGGTATTTGGCGAATGCTATTTACTTAATAGGAAGCCCGTAAGTTATTATTTACCGCTTATAAATCATCTAAATAATCTGCCCGGAAAATATGGTTGGTTTTCTGAAAATTACGGCGGCGAACCAAACGGCGGATCTGCTATACAGAAAGATGGCAAAAAAAGAATTTGGCAATTACACAATACGATGAAGTTGGATGCAATAAGAGAAGAAATTGACAAAATCGCCAAAGATGAAATTGAAAAATCGGTATTACTCACTAGTTTAATTATAGCGATGGATAAAGTTGATAGTTCTGTGGGTCATCAGGTTTCGTATTTAAAGAAATGGGCCCCTCGTGCTTACAATACAATGAGAATGGAAGTGCCACGCTTAATCCTTGATGATAAGCCACACCAAGTTTATCAAAAAGATATTTTTGAGCTAATAAATGATATTGAAATAGATTTAGCATACTACGATCCGCCTTATGGTTCTTCAAACGAGTTGATGCCTCCTTCTCGCGTAAGATACGCCTCTTATTATCATATTTGGAAAACTATTTGTTTGAACGATAAACCAAAATTGGTGGGTGCAGCGAATAGGCGAGAGGATGTTGGTGATACAATATCTGGTTCTGTTTTTGAAGAATTTAGAAAAAACAATGAGGGGCAATACGTTGTTATTGAAGCAATAGAAAAATTGATAAAGAACACACCTGCAAAATATGTAGTTTTGTCTTATAACAATAATGGTAGGGCTACCCTTAAAGCAATAAAAGACATATTAAATAATTTAAAGAAAAAAATCTCTATTATTGAAATGGATTATAAGAAGAATGTGATGGCTACAATTACTAGGACGACAAATGAGTGGGTTAATGATTCTAACGGAAGGAATAAAGAATATTTGTTTTTAATAAATAAGAACGGAAGGGCTAAAGCTATGTCCGAAATTAAAATTGAAAAAGTTGATATTAGGAGAATGGTGGCTACAAGTCAACGCAGGTTTGCTATTTAACAAAATAAAGCTATTAGTTGAGAAAAATAGAAAAAGCCCATCGCTGGGCAATTTTTATTTTAACTTGAATTAACTAGAAAATAAGGGTATTCTGAAGACAGAAATCTATCATGAGAAGAAAAAGTGATAATAATTTAACCACTAAAAGGCATAAGAAGAAACGTAAAGAGAAAATTTTTGGTTTCCGTATTACAGATCTAGGAGCATTATTTGCAATCGAGCATACCAAAGCTGCTTTGATGGAGATTGCCTTAAATGAAAAATTTGACAGAATAAAAACTATAAAAGAACTTAAAAAGAAGCTAAAAGAAGATTTAAAAAAATATGTTGGATGGATAGAAAAAAGAGAACGCGACGGCACATTACTAGGAAGGTATACAAAAAAAGATTTAAACAAAATAATTAAAACAGCAAAAAAGATTATCGCTTGGGAACCATCTCCTCCAAAAAAAGACCTAGTTTCTTTAAGGGCCGAAAAAGAAAGTTTACTGGCGTTAGAGAGTCCAATTGAAACAATTATTGAAAAAATAAAAATCTTAATGGATACAAATCTTTTGATATCATACATAATTAAAGATGAGAAAAATCATTTAGCAGCAAAAATACTGGTAGGATACCTTAAACCTCAACAGAGATATTTTGAGTTATATCTTCCTAATTTTGTTCTTTTTGAGTTAGTTTCCCAATTTAAAAAATATTATAAATTTAGCAAAGTCAAAGAAAATATTAATAATTTACTTGATACGATAAATCCAAAGAATGTATATACGGGAGGAATTAGATTGGACATGTTAGAAATTTATGAACGATACAAACTTTTTTCTAGGAAAAAAATAAGCTCAAGACTTAAAGGAAATGACTTCATCATAGCAAGCGAGGGGATGATAAGTAAGGCGATGATTTTAACCTGCGATAAACAATTCTATAAAAATTGTAGAAAAATTTATAAAGATACATATTTTATATCATCTGGCAATGATAGTGATTTTCCTAAATTTGTTAAAAAATTTGAAGAAGAAAGAAGGGAATTGAAAACTTTAAGGATTAGGAGATAATTTTAAGACTTTATAAAATTTCTTAATTTCTATTAATTTTTCTTTCGTCATCACCATATACTCTTTATTCTCCAGAGCTTTTATAAAAGTTTTTGAACTGGGGAAATAGTTACCTCTTATTACAATTCGCTTATCGCTGAGCGATTTTTTATTTATTACGAAGACGAGTTAAAATTTTATCAAAGCAAAGACCTAACCTTTGAATAACTATCTATATTTCCTCAAAAGGGGATATTAATTTTTTTATTTCTACTCATACGCGTTAATTTGGCGATCGCCAAATTAACGCGTATGGTTCTTAAAAACCATCCTATACTATCTTACTCAACTTCGGGTGTTGAGGTTTTGACCTCTTTTTTTATTTTTGCTATAGTTCTAAAATATATTCGTTTTATGCCCCGTAGTAGAATTTCGAACTCCTGCGGGGCGACTGAAAATTTTGAAGAAATTTTTCATTCGAAATTTCACTACGGGGTATGCCCCGTAGTAGAATTTCGAACTCCTGCGGGGCAACTGAAAATTTTGAAGAAATTTTTCATTCGAAATTTCACTACGGGGTATGGACAAGAATTTTCTTATTAAATTAACTAATAATCTTTACCGGATAACCCTGCTTTTTCCCAAAAAGGAGCCTTTGAGATATAAAATGAGGGAATTGGCTGATGAGATTCTGGCTTATTTAATTAAATTCTCTCCGGAGGAATGTCCTCCATCAACTGAGAAAAAATTGATAGAGGACGGGTCTCTATCAGCTTTGGAGGTTTTGGATAGTTTTTTTGAGGTGGCAAAAGAGCAAAAATGGGTAAATTTAAGCCAGGTCTTGGAAATTCAACAAGAATATAGTAAGATAAGGGAGAACTTGAAAAAGAGTAAAGTTTATTCCCAAATTATTCAGGTGGGCGGTTCGGTAGAAGAAAAACCTCCCGAGGTCAAGGAAGACCCGGAAAATATTCCCAATTCTAATCCGCCTTTAAGCCGGCAGGAAAAGATAATTGAGGTTTTGAAAGAAAAAGGAAGGGCCCAGGTCTGGGAGATAAAAATAGTTTTCCCGGAAGTGAGCAAAAGGACCTTGAGGAGAGATTTTAATTACCTGGTGGGAAAAGGTTTACTTGAAAGGGTGGGCGAAAGAAACTATACTTTTTATCAATTAAAGGGGCAGGGTCTTAGTAGGACAGATATGATAATATAAGTAGGACAATTGTCCTACTATTAAAGTGAAATTCAAATATCGGTTATCGTTATAGTCAAAATATGGCTAATTCGCGAAAAATTTTCAGTCAGATTTACGACCAATATGTAGAGAAAATCTACCGTTTTATTTTTTTGAAGGTTAGTTCCCGGGAAATAGCCGAGGATTTGACTTCGGAAACCTTTTTAAGGACCTGGGAGGCGTTTAAGAATCAGAACCCGGAAAAAGAAATTAAAAATCCCCAAGCATTTTTGTATCAAATCGCCAGAAATTTAGTGGTTGATCATTACCGGGAAAAGGGTAGGACAAAAATTATTTCAGCTGAATATGTACCAATTGCTGACCCTCGGGAAGATTTAAAAGAGAAAGCGATTTTGACTTCAGACATTAATGTTGTCAGATTGGCTTTAACTAATTTATCTGATGACTATCAGAATGTGATTATCTGGCACTATTTAGATGATTTTTCTGTTCCTGAAATAGCCAAAATGCTTGATAAATCCGAGGGGGCGGTCCGAGTTCTTCTTCATCGAGCCCTCAAAGTCCTTAAAAATCGGCTTAATTAACTACCGGTGTAACCCTGTAGTAGAATTTCCACAACCCCGCCCTTTCTTTAGAAAGAGCGGGGTAAATCGCGAAGCCCCGTAGAAGAATTTCGAATGGGCTACGCCCTATAAAATAATTATTTTTCGAAATTTCTCTACGGGGCGAAGCGAGTGGAAATTTCACTACGGGGTGTAACCCCGTAGTAGAATTTTGACTTACTTCGTAAAATTAGGTTTTCCCGAAGGAAAAACCTATGTCGAAATTTCACTACGGGGTGTAATAAAAAGGGCTTTTTTTCGTCATAATATATGCAAAATGAAAGAAGCTGAACTCATCAAAAAAATTCAAGAACTCCGCAAAATTTCACCCAGAAAAGACTGGGTTTCTTTTACTAAAAGCCAGATTTTGGGAAAAGAGCCAGAATTGGGGGTAGAGTCCATTTCAGTCCTGGTTAATAAGATTTCCCTGATAGTTTCTCCATTAATAATGGCAATTTTTTATCCTTTTCGTTTCAGTTTTAAGCACTATAAACCCGTTTTGGCGGTTTTGGTCTTTCTTTTTATCGTATTTTCCACCACTTTTACTCTTGCCCAGAACTCTTTGCCCGGCGATTTATTGTTTTCCGTAAAGAAACTGGCGGAAAGGAGCCGGGGAGTTTTCGTTTCGGAAAAGGAAAAACCAGGGGTTCAATTTGAACTGGTGAATAAAAGATTGGAAGAATTGGCCAGGATTACCGAAAATAATCAGACTCAAAAATTAGCCTCCTCTTTAAATGAAGTAAAAAATAGCAAAGAGACGGCTAAAAAAGAACTTTCCAAAGCCATTGCAAATAAATCAAAAACAGAGGCGATAAAAATTGCCAGAGAAATTGCTCCAAAACTTATAGAAATAGGAGAAAAAGAGAAAAAGGTTTATACCGCCTTGGGAGTAGAGGACAAAGAGGGGATGCTGGAACAGAAAATAGTAGCCGAACTTTTAATTAACGACTTAAAAAACAGTTCTTTGACCGATTTACAGAAGAATATTTTGAGCGAGGCGGAAAAGAATTATGAGGCAGGAAATTTTTCAGCTGCTTTGGAAAAAGCGATTGAAGTAAGTCAGGAAAAATAACCCCTGAAAGTTTTCCACAATTGAGATTTTTAAAAAGGTGATAGAATTGATAAAATTGGTAATACATTAAAAATACATTAAAAATAAGACAGTCGCGGCACTCCAACAAAACAGGTTCAGTACGGGAAGAATTTTCGCGGCTATTACGTAAGGTCGCGAACCCGCCCCATACTTTACTATGTATGTTTGGGGAAAAATGGTCGACGGCGACAGAAATAAATTAAAAATTTAATTAACTAATTATTAAGAAATGAATAAGATTTTTGCGACGATTATTGGTTTGTCAGTTATTGTGATGTTAGCGCCAGTTTTAGTTTTGAAAGTTGATGCCGCAACACCGACTGCCTGTGCAGGAATCAGTTTTACCAGAAACCTTTCTCAAGGTTCATCCGGCGCCGATGTTCAGTGCTTGCAGGCATTATTGAATCAAGATGCGAGCACTCAGGTAGCCGCAACTGGTTATG
>Ga0315296_10004332_pt1 | contig 11603 bp, 9 predicted proteins | sample YL17G14_18_MG_FD_203921 | JGI IMG/M metagenome (GOLD analysis project Ga0315296, IMG submission 203921) | Sediment microbial communities from Yellowstone Lake, YNP, Wyoming, USA - YL17G14_18 | ecosystem: Environmental > Aquatic > Freshwater > Lake > Sediment | place: USA: Wyoming | collected...
ACACGCTCCTGTTACGTTCTTGCCCGCCTTCTCCACCTCTGCCTTCATTGCCGATAGTGCCTTTTCTCCGCCTGTTTCGCATGCTTCGGCACAACCGTTACAAGCAAGCAGAAAGATATTTCTTTCCTCCCTAAGCGACTCTAATACTTCATCCAAAGGTTTATCTTTTGTGAACAGCATCTTTAAAATTCCTCAAGCACCATATTAACTACTTCCGGAATTCTCCGGCTGACCTGCTCGGTCAGTTCCAGCCCGTAATTTATTTCCTTCGGCTCAACGCCGATGATTACAATTTCTCTCGGTGCACAGTCCATTTTTTCAGCGGCAGCCAGAGCATCAATTAGCCCAACCTGATGTAAGCTGATTTTCGAATCCTTGTTTTGGCCGAAAATCCGGGTTAATTTATCTATCTCTCCGGCTTTTATCCTGGCCTTGTAAATAGTGCCAGGTTTGCTGCCAGCCCTTGTCGCATCAATGACCACCAGTTTACCCAAACCCTCTTGTGACAGCAGTATATCCAGCCCGGCAGTTCCGCCATCAATAACTTCTACATCGCCGGGCAAATCCAGCTTCTGTAAATGTTTGGCTACGTGGACACCAACACCCTCATCCTTCAGCAGAATATTGCCAAGACCAAGAACCAGAATCCGCCCGCCTTTGCCACTACTATTTATCCGACTAACCACCAAATTTGCACTTGTCTTTATCGCCATATCAAACAACCCTAAAGACCCCTAATTTGTTCCCCCTGACGTCAAGTAGATGAACCGCGCAAGCCAGACACGGGTCAAACGACCGCACAATTCGGACAAGCTCAAAGGGATTGTTTTTATCTTTCACTTTAGTACCTATTATGGCCTGCTCTACCGCTCCCGGCTGGCCTTTATCATCTTTCGGCGAAGCATTCCAGGCCGTAGGTGTAATCACCTGATAACGCTCGATTTTCTTATCCTTGACGGTCATCCAGTGTCCCACTGAACCTCGCGCAGCTTCTGTTAAGCCCGCACCCGCACCGGTTTCAGGAATCCGGCTCTCAACGATAACCGGCTCACCAGGCTTTAAGGCCTCAAGCCAGTCGACCATAGCATCACCGACGAGTTTAGCCTCCAGAGCCCTTGCTGCGTGTCGGCCAAGCACCGAAAACAGAGCATCGATGCCGGCACTAAATTGGCCAAGCAGCGAATCAACCAGTTCTTTCGTCTTGCCGTCTGCCTGCACATAATTGCTTACCATCCGTGCCAAAGGCCCGACCTCGCAAACCTCACCTTTATAGCGCGGAGACTTCAGAAATGAATAGGCTTCTTTCTTCTTAAGTGCCGGATTTGTTTCACCTTCTACGGGGTTTCTTCCGGAATCGGAATCCGCATACCAGGAATGTTTCAAATCTTCCGTGATATTCTCCGAAGCCATCGGCCCAGGCTGCAAATCTGGTGAAATAACTCCGGCCTTGAACAGCTTGCCGGTGGGCAAATCAAAGCCGCCATAAACAAGAAGCCTTTTACAGCCTTTGCCAATCTCGAAATAGTCGCTGTAGGCCTTCGCTACAGCTATCACGTCCGGAATGTAGGTATTATCAACAAAATCACGTATCTCGTTCAATCGCCACAGGAAGTTGGTGATTTTGTCCTCTGTTGGCTTTTCGGTAACTCCGCCGGGAACAATGCCAACATTATGAGGCATCTTTCCACCGAAAATCGAAAGCATCTCATGACACTTTCGTCTGATATCCAGCGCTTTTAGATAATGATTTACCAACTCAGCGTTTGCTTTGCCTGATACTCGATAATCACCCTCGTAGCGCGGCACAAAAGGCGCCAAATCACCCACCACACCAACCGCATCCACATAATCCAACGCCGCAAGATGATAGAAATGAAGGATATGTGACTGCAGGAAGTTGGAGCCAAAAATAAGAGCGCGAATCAACTTGGCATTATCCGGAATTTTATCCGTCAGACCAAACGCCTCATCGATGCAAAAAGCCGACGCCGTAGCGTGGGCAATGGGGCAGACACCGCAGATTCGCTGGGTCAGTTGATTGGCGTCCCGAGGGTCCCTCCCCAGCAGGATTATCTCAAAACCCCGAAAAAGTGTGCCGGCACTTTTCGCTTCTTTGACCACGCCACCGTCAATCACGGCCTCGACAGCCATATGGCCTTCTATCCTTGTTATCGGGTCAATCTTGATTTTCTTGCTCATTTGAGGTCCTCGAATGTAATCTTTTCATAAATCGGCGATGTGCCGTCCGGGAACTCCGGCTCAACACAACCCAGACAGGGCGAGCCTGCCTTGACACACCAGTTCACGCCATTATTCCACTGTCTCAAAGGACAATCCGCATAGGTGTAATGACCCTTGCACCCCAATTTGTAGAGACAGCCCGGGTCACCTAATACTTGAGCAAATTTCCCCTTATCAAAGTCCGCTCGGCGAGGGCAGCTCTCGTGAATCAACCGCCCGTAGATAAGTTTTGGCCGGCCCAGCTCGTCCAAATCAAGGGCTTCGGCACCTGAGAAAAGTATCACAGATATTGTGCCTGTAAACCACTCCGGGTGAGGAGGACAGCCGGGAACGTTCACCACCAGCGTCTCAATCCCTTCTTCATTAAAAATCGTCTTAACACCTTTACACAAAGTAGGGTTAGGCTTCGCTGCCGGTATTCCACCATAAGCAGCACAGGTGCCGAGGGAGATTGTAAGCAGCGCATTTCTTCCAAGCTCTGCAACGCTTTGCTGAATAGTTACATGCTTGCCGTCTCTTTCGCCTATACTGCCGTAAAGCCCGCCTGCAGCGGTGGGAATCGCACCTTCCACAACTAAAATATAGCCGCCTTTTCTGTTCTTCTCGACATCCCTGAGCACCTCAATTACCGGCTCACCTTGTCCAGCCATTATCGTCGCGTGGAACATTAAATTAAGCTGTTGGCCAGGTACAACCTCGTCGAGCAGGAGATTCTGTATCCTCGGGCTGACCGCATTCAAAACTGATACGGAACAGCCGGTACAACCTGCTCCCTGCAACCAAACCACCGGATATTTCTTGGTAGCCACTTTTGTCCCTTTCCATATTAAAGTTTGCGATTCATCGCTCGCCACCCGTTACACAATCTGAAAAACCAAAATATCAAACACTTCAGCCGGCCGCTATTTTTTTATGACTTTTATTCACAACGACTTATACAATTTATTCCCAAAGACGTATACGACCCAGAAGTCTTTTCTTTGCACTATATTGCTACGAAAATAATCCGAAGATGTGCTTCTACAAAAATTTCAGCATTGTGGATAACCTGTTGATAACTCAAATTCCACATCTTAAAGGCAGTTTCAGCAACGCTAAAAATACCAAATAAAACCGATACGTTTTTCACCGTCACTTTTTAGACCCAGCCACTGCCAAAAATCGTAACCCTTAAGTTCCTAACAACAAAATAGTTACGCCAACTCTTACATACATTAACAAAATCAAAATAAAGTCTCGAACATCATATTAACAATTTGGCCAAAACATCCCAAATTAACAACATTTTGACAAAAAACTGACCGTTCGTGGATAATTTATAGAAAAGCTCACAGACTTCAAGGGGCCTATTAACCACGAATTTTGCTGATTTCACAGATTCTTGTCCGCCTCTGGCGGATTAGAAAACCGCAGCTTACTATATAGCATCAGAGAAAAATACTCAAACAAGCAGCGAAAATATGGCAAATTTAGACAACACCTCGGCCCCTATTAAACTGACAATGAATGTTATGATGGCTCCTGCGCCTTTTATATTACAGGATACCACGTATGCCCGATACATCAATGCGACCATCCAGATTAGCATAAGAATAACCAGAATCATAGCAAACCCAAATACAAACACATCTATAGAGTTAATTACAACTGCCGGAGCAGTCTGGGTAAGCTTGAACATTAGATACTCAAGAACTCTTCGATTGGCATCCGGAAACATCGCTATAGCGGCAATCAGGTAAGGCCAGCGGGCCAATGCCTGGGTCCCAAAAACGTCTATCATTCTAAAAGAAGAACGTGACACAATCAAACCAAAGAAAAACAGCGGTATCACCATACATACCCAATTGATTAGAACCTCAGCAAAGAAAAACCACAACGGAGCTTCAAGACCTGTGTGAACGTCAAGGACACCGTCGAAATGAGTATTACCGAACGAGCCAACAAATGCGCTTATCAATATAATCGCTAAACCCAACAACAAGGCCTTGAAGCCGGCGATGAATCGAAAAGGGTTAAAGAGCCACTCTATAGTGAGCTTGTCGAACCTATGGCTCAGGCGGTTACTATTTGCTGTTTTGGTATTCGCTGTGATTTCAGTCATAGCTTTTCCTCCTTGTCGTCTTGCTCAGATTTCTCAGCAAACTTGATGTGTTTGATAATTTCATCGAGCCGGTTGCGGACTGTCGGGTAGCTCAGTCCCAGTAGGCGAGCCATTTCTTTTAAAGAGCCGCTTGACTTGATAAACTCAATGATAAAGCCCTGGTCGTCAAGGGAAAGTCTCGATAGTAATGGCAGCTCATATTGGCCCTGGATTTCCGTTTGGCACCGCTCGCAAACAAGACTTTTTACGTTCAACTGGCTGTTGCACGATGGACATATCGCAGGTAATACCTTCATAAACTTATTTCCTGTTAACCGAAGTTCTTTTTACCCATTAGGCTGTTATTTAGCAGGCTCCTGACTGGAAACGAAAAACAAGCCGGCTATCTGCTTTTTGCGGTCAAATACAACCTTGGCGTCCAGAACACCTTTTTCGAATTTGCAAGTTACGAAAATTACATCATACAGCAGTATCTTCTCCCTTCGAGTCCCAGCTTGCTCGACAAAAGGCCCCGCCTGGGCGATTATGGAATTCCAAACCTGCTGCAGTTTTTCCGCCGGCAGCGCCTTTTTCATAGTCCCGTCGAAATTTTCCACCGTCTCTTTGTATTCACCGCTCGCCAGCGCGTTCACCAAATCCTTCGCCAGAGCTTCAATCGTTGCAGGCTCAGCGTCCGACCCCTGCACGACTTTTTTCGCCGGCTCGGCGTTATCGCCTTCAAATCCCGCTGCAACTGCAAACACAATTAGCCCTGCCCAGAGACTAATACCTGTTATGCCTATAATCCGTCTCAGTAACATTTGCTTGCCTCCTTTTGGTATTCTAAGTACGAATAAACGATAGCAAAAACAGAAAACGCGAGCACTGGAATAATAATGAAAAATATCGCATAGTTTTGGAAAAACACCCCAACAAAAGTAATTACCCCGGCTGTCTTAAGCAGCTTCCCGCCGATTTTGTGGGTTTTGTCCCACACTTTGTCGCTGCTCAAGGTCCAGGGGGTTCTTATACCTATAAACCAGTTCCTTTTTGAATGTTCACAAAGAATGCCAACATAGAAAAACAAAAGGCCGATGCCGATCGGCAGCATAACATTGGGGCTTATTTCAACTCCAAGGTTCCATAGAATAATTTGCAAGTCGATAGAAAGAAGGAAGACGAAAAACAGGATAATAAATCCATCGTAATATTTCCTGAATCTTTCGATGTTTGCTTTCAGCGGGTCTATCTTCGGCATAGCCAAAAAAAGCAGCGCAAGACCAGCAGAAATTAAAGGCGTCAAGAATAACGCCCAGAATTTTGGTATATAACTATCCACCTCTCCTTTGGCGTTCCAGTGAGAAGCCATTTTCTCCGGCATCTGGGGATAAAAATATATCCCAAGGATAATATCCAGCACGATTATTCCAATAATGGCTATTTCACTTTTCCTGATAATCATACATTACCATAACTACGGAACGGCTTTGATAAAGTTAAACCTCTATTTAATAATATTAAACTCTTATTTACTTTTTGCAAGCAAAATCTTGATATTTTTCAAATTTTTTTACATTCTCAAAAACCGGCTTTTCAGGCCCAAAAACCAATTAAAGGCAGGTATGACCGTAATGAAGGGTTAGAAAGCGGTGATTTTTTCTTTTAATGCTCGGCAGGCGGCTGTCGGGTTGCTGGCCTCGGCCACAGCCGAGCAAACAGCAATCGCCTTCGCGCCTGCGTTCAAAACATCCCCGACATTGTCGAGCGTTATACCGCCGATAGCAACGTGTCCGATGCCTGTGCCGCCAAGTATCTCCACGCCCTGTTTGACATAGTCCAGGCCGACAGGCGCAGCGGTCGGCTTTGTGCCGGTGGAAAAAACAGGGCCCAAACTTACATAAGTGGGAAGCTCCTCGCAGGCAGCGTGGAGATGCTCGATTGAATGAGTGCTTTTGCCGATGATTAAGGGTGTTAACTGGAGCTTGCGAGCCTGGTCAACAGGCAAATCATTTTGGCCAAGATGCACGCCGTCGGCACCGGCGGCGACTGCGATATCGACCCTGTCGTTTATTATTGCCAATACGCCAGCATCTTTGCAAACCCTCGCGAATTCAAGGGCAAGGGCAAAAAGCCTGTCGTCGTCAACGTCCTTTGCCCGTAGCTGAATGCAACCGGCGCCGCCGGCGACGCAGCGATGAGTTAAAGAAAGCACATCGGCGGGCCCCTTAGGGGCAGGCAGGGTGCTACTGATTATTACATACAGCCTGACCGGCTTAAATTTTTCGGTTGTATTGCTGAAAAGAACAATATCTTTTTCAAGCGTATAAGCGGAGAATCGGAGCTTTTCGATTGTCCGGGCTACTGCAGGATTTATTGTCTGGGTCATCTCAGCGAGGGTTCGCAATGATTCGGTAAGGCGTTTGCAGCCGGCTGTAAAACAATCCCTTAAATCACTGCGCTGGAGCTGGTTATCAACCGTTTTGCCCGCACCTACATCGCCAATGGTATCTCTGGCGGCGATAAGCTGAGCAGCGTCGAGTTTGCCGATACAGGCTGAAAGCTCGTGTCGAAGCTGTTTTGTGCGCTCGGTCAATGGAGCGGAATTCAGCGCAAATCTGCAGAATTCCTCTATTACGCGCATCGCCTCGCGGGCACGATTGAAATTGGCATCTATAATTCTATAAACGCTGCGCTGCATAACGGTTTTGATTATACGGTTTTAAGTCAATATTGAATAGTGAAAACAAAAATGGGAGAGTTTATGGATTAATTTCGAATTTGCAGGAGAAAGGGGGGAATGGTGCTATTATACGAGCATATGATTGAAAATATTCGAAAACGTTTGAAAACTGTATAGAAACGTTCGAAAACTGTATAGAAATATTCAAAAATTGTATAGAAACATTCGAAAATATTCGAAAATTTTGGAAGAAAAGTTAGCCACAGATTTCACGGATGACACTGATTTTTTTGGTCACAAAAAGGCACACAAAACATCCGCCTTCGCTAAAGCTTCCGACTTCGTCCTGATATAAGACATCGGGACTGCGCCGGACAAGCCGGCGGACAGGCAAAGAAAATTAGCTGCAGGTTGCCTAAGTTAACACCTGGCTACGTTGAGGAACTTCCCTGCTTTGGCTTAGCCTACGCCGAGGTAAACGCCGGGGCGGGGGGGATTTTTTAAGCCACAAATTGGGACGAATTTACTTTGACTGGGATAGGTCCTTCGACTACACTCAGGATGCTTGTGGACAACAACTCGCAATTGGGTAATGTATGGGCATAAAAAGGAACAGCCGGCTTTTGGCCGGCTGGTGTCCGCGTGCTTACGCACTTGTTGTGACAAGCACGCAAGCACAGGTCAGTTATAATTGAGATAATATATAGTGGAGCGGCAGAAAAAAGTCAAGGGGAATTTTCGGAAAATTTTTTATGGAGGGCATATGGGTTCTTGCACGCTTGGGTTGGATATCGGGTCAAACAGCATCGGCTGGGCTTTGATAGAAACAAAGAAAAAACCGTCAATCGTTGGTATTGGAGTGAGAGTGTTTCCTGAGGGGGTAGACAGGGATACGAAGGGGTTGGAGAAATCTAAGAATGCCACAAGACGAGAAGCAAGGGGAGCAAGGAGAACACATCAGAGGAGAAATCTTCGGAAAGAGCAATTATTGAAAACCCTGCAGAAAATAAAATTCCTGCCAACAAGTGAATCAGAGCTAAGGTCGGTGTTTCACACAAACCCATACGGTTTGCGGAAAAAGGGACTGGATGAGAAGCTGGAGCCATACGAATTTGGCAGAGTGCTATACCACATCAGTCAGCGCAGGGGTTTTAAGAGCAATCGAAAAAGCGGAAAAGCTAAAGAAGATGGCGTTGTAATAAAGGGGGCGACCGCTCTGCAAACAGAGATGGATACAAAAGGATGCCGGACGATAGGTGAGTATTTTGCATCGCTGAATCCAGAGGAGCAACGGATACGGAAGTGGTACACATTCAGGTCGATGTACGAAAATGAATTCGACCTTCTGTGGGCAAAGCAAAGTGAGTTTTATCCAGATATCCTGACGGAGGAACTTCGCAAGAATATAAGGGATGAGATTATATTTTTTCAAAGACCTCTGAAACCGCAGAACGAAAAAATCGGGAATTGCGAGTTGGAACCAAGCGAAAAACGATGCCCGCGAGGAGACTGGCATGCTCGGCGATTCAGGCTGCTTCAAGATGTCAATAACCTGATTATACAAAACCCAGACGGCACAGAGCAAAAACTTTCAAATGACCAGCAAAAGCGAAAGGTGCTTCTGGATGAATTAAGCCAAAACGAAAAACTGTCTTTTGATAAAATTCGCAAAAAGCTGGGACTGATAGAAACTCAAAAGTTCAATGCAGAATACAGAGTAAGCAAGAGCGGCAAGACCGTTGAATCATTAAAAGGCGATAACTTTTCGTGGGCTATGCGAAAAAAGAACATCTTCGGCCCCAACGTGTGGGATGCGATGAATGAACAAGAGAAAATAAAACTCAACGAGTGGCTTGTAGAACTTGAAGACGACCAGCTTAGAGAAAAACTGAGAATAGAATATAGTTTTAACGATAAGCAGATAGAAGCTACTCTGAAAATATCATTACCACAGGGATATATGAGTTTTTCACGCAAGGCTATTATAAAGTTGCTTGAGTTCATGGAGCAAGGAGCCCTCACAAGCGAGGCGATAGCTGTTGCGTACCGTGATAGAAAAAGAACCAGCGAAGAAAACAATCTCGATAAATTGCCGATTCCAGAGGACTTGCGTAATCCGATTGTGAACAAGGCATTATTTGAGGTTCGCAAGGTTGTGAACGCGATAGTTAAAGAGTATGGTAAGCCAGGGAAAATTAAAATTGAAATGGCAAGAGAAGTGCAGGGAAGCAGTAAGCAGCGGAAAGAATTACATTGGAAGCAAATTGAGAATAAAGAACGAAACGAGAAAGTCCGACAGCGATTAATTCAGGACATGAATATCCCGAATCCAAGTCGCAACGACATTATCAAATACAAACTATGGGAGGAATGCGGAAAGATCTGTCCATATACAGGTAAATCTATTTCTCAAGAGGCGTTGTTAGGACCTGAATTTCAAATTGAACACATATTGCCTTACGACCGGTCGCTTGATGATAGTTATCTGAACAAGACGCTCTGCGAAGTTCACGAAAACAAAGACGTAAAGCGGAATCAGACACCCTATGAGGCATATAACCACGACACGGAGAAATATGAACAGATACTGGAACGGGTAAATAAATCACAAATGCCCTATCCGAAAAAGAGAAAGTTCTGGCAAAAAGAGATTGGTTTAGAACAGGCCCTCAGGCAACTTAATGACACAAGGTATATTTGCAGAGAAACGGTAAAGTACTTAAAACAATTAGGCATCTATGTTGAAGGGACAAGAGGTAAGATTACCAGCGAGTTGCGGCATCAGTGGGGACTGGATGGGATATTTGATGAACTTGGAACAAAGAGGGACGACGACCATCGCAGGCACGCAGTAGATGCGATTGTGGTGGGGGTTACTGAAGACGACCACCTGCGAAAATTAGCGAGAAGTAAGTATGCTATTAGCGGCCCATCATTTGAGCTTCCCTGGCCGGATTTCAGAGAAGAGGTAAGAGAGAACGTAAAGAAGATAAACGTATCGCACCGTGTTCAGCGAAAGGTATCAGGCGCACTTCATAAAGAAACTAACTACGGCGCAACAAAGAAAGAAGATTTGTATGTATTTCGCAAAAATCTGGAGGACTTAACTCTACCGATGGCGGAAGATATTGTTGACCCTGTTGTGCGCGAGATTGTGAAAAAACGGCTGGAGGAAAAGGGGATTGACTTGGATGGGAAGGACAGGAAGCCACCTAAAGAGGTTTGGAAAGAGCCATTGTATATGAAGACAACTAAGAGCAACAAGAAAGTGCCGATAAAGAGCGTAAGGGTCTACAACATAGCCGAAAATGTAATTGCAATGAAAGACAGGTCGGGCCAACCATACAGATATGTTGAGCCGGGGAGTAACCATCATATAGAGATATTTGAGTACACAGACAAAAAGGGCAAAGTTAAAAGAGACGGCAAGGTTATCACGATGTTCGAGGCAGTACAAAGAAACCGACGAGGTGAGCCAGTTGTAAAAAAGGATTATGGGGACGGGAAAAAATTTGTTTATTCGCTGGCAATAAATGAGATTTTTATGCTGGAACAAGATGGGGAACTCTATCGTGTGCAGAAAATCAGTAGCAATCAACAGATATTTTTCAGGCATCATACCTTTGGCGGCGAACTTCAAAAACATAAAGGGATAAGCAAGTATCACAATACCCTAAACGGACAAAAAAAGACGATTGATCCTCTTGGCAGGATATGGCCAGCAAATGACTAAAAAGGGTCAAATCTGCTAAAGGCGGATAAAGTGTGTCTGCGATAATGACGAGGATATTATCATGGTTTTAGCAGGAGGAAACCGTGATAAAACGAATTGTCGAAATATCGCAGGCGAAGACACATTTAGCAATTCGGTACAATCAACTCATTGTAAATCAAGATAAAAAAGAAACTTCGTCAATTCCCTGTGAGGATATTGGGGTTTTGTTAGTTGACCACAGCGGGGTAACATATACACATTCGGTATTCACGGAGCTATTACACTGCGGGGCGGCGATTGTGCTTTGCGGAGGAAACCATCAGCCAAGCGGGATGCTTTTGCCTCTTGAGAGCAATACGCTGCAAGCGGAGAGATTCGCACAGCAGATAGAAGCGAAAGAGCCGGTGAAGAAGAAATTGTGGCAGCAAGTTGTTCGAGCAAAAATCAGGCATCAGGCAAAGATAGTCGGCAAGGACAGTGACGCATATAAATCGCTGATGGCACTTCGGGAACAGGTTCGCAGCGGCGACCCGGATAATATAGAGGCACAAGCGAGCAGGAAATTCTGGCCTGTGTTTATAAGCACGATAGATTTTAAGAGGGACATAGATGGGCCGCCGCCGAATAATCTTTTGAATTACGGGTATATGGTGATGCGTGCGGCGGTTGCAAGGGCATTATGCAGTGCGGGGCTGCTGCCTTGTTTAGGGATACACCATCACAACCGGTATAATGCGTTTTGTTTAGCAGATGACGTTATGGAGCCGTTCAGGGGGTTTGTAGAATCGAAGGTGAAGCAGATTTGCGAGACACAAACGGCAATCGATGATTTGACACAGACGATAAAGGCGCAGTTGTTAGAGGTGCTTTATCAGGAGGTGACAATT
>Ga0315296_10004333_pt1 | contig 11601 bp, 9 predicted proteins | sample YL17G14_18_MG_FD_203921 | JGI IMG/M metagenome (GOLD analysis project Ga0315296, IMG submission 203921) | Sediment microbial communities from Yellowstone Lake, YNP, Wyoming, USA - YL17G14_18 | ecosystem: Environmental > Aquatic > Freshwater > Lake > Sediment | place: USA: Wyoming | collected...
GGTAATCGGGATTCTTAATGAAATCCAGAATGTCTTCCTGGGCAATCCTTATATGTTCAAGTAGTGCCCACGGAGTGTAATCGGCGTTGGGAAGATTCTCGTTGATTCTATCCATCGGGAATTCGGCTACTACATCCCTAAAGGACGTGCGGGCATGCTCTCCCGTCAGAAGGGCCAACAGATTCTCACGCAGAATTTCGTCTCGCTTCATAAGCAATAGACCTCCTCAATCAGATTGCGCGGTCATTGTAATAGCAAATCGTGAGAGTGTCAATCCCATACGGACAAATATGGATGCATCCCTGCTATAACGGCGCAACTTAGGTCGCGGGGGGCTGAACAATCTGAGTGTTTGTTACCAAAGCAGCTAATTTGTTCAACAACGATGGGACTTTGACAAGCATCATATAGTGCCCATGCGCAAATAGATATAAAGAAAGCGATGCTAATAGAATTATTAGCATAACAGGGACAGTTATTGTATTCTGATTTCATGTTTCATCACGCCAACCCGTCTCCTATGAAGCGGGTTTTTCTTAACTTTGGGCATTGTGACTTCAAATAAAGTCTCCCCTGGGGCACGCCTTTTCGCCACTATCTTGCAATCGTTAACAGTAAATCTCAACGGCCATGTAAAGCCAGCATAATCTATATCAATTAGGCAAGGTGGTCGTTCGGGCATTTTGAACGCATCTACGCTATCACCAAGAGGCTCTCGCTCGGCTAAATCCTTTGGAATCATAATGTGCAGGTTGTCTATGAAGCCAAAATCCTCGGATATTAACCTCATGTCCCACCAAGCGCCGGGGGGAACTAGAGGCATAGGGTTTGCTACTGCCGCATGAAGCTCTCCAACTATCTTTAGATGGTTCATTGGCTGGCGTTGTGTCTGCTTATCCAGATGTATAGCCTCACAAATCACAGCCACTCTTGTGGGCAGAGCTTTAGAAATGCTCATGCTCAGTAGAGGGTTATCGGGTTCATACGCAACGATTTTATTACCATATTCATTAAGGACATCATTTGGTGTGAAATCCAGTTTGTCTTCACTAAGCCCATGAGACCGGAAGTAGATGAATGGCTTATAAGCGTGAGCATCATACGCAAATGTGCCACGAGAGAGAAAATATACTCGGGGTATTGCAGTGGTTAACCACATGCAATTTTTCAATTCTACGCAATGTATCAGGAACAAGCCACTCTTACAAAAATTGGTAAAGCTAGTTAATGAGATGGATACTAATGGCTTTCCCATTACTTTCCTCAGCGTCTTCTCAACATGGAATCGGACCTGAGGATTGTCAGCTATTAAGGCCGCTATAATCCCGCTTGATAGGCCGAGTATGAAGGCTTTCCAGATTTCCATTTATAGGCTTCCTAATGATAGTTAATCATTATAATGGTGACCCTTGCTTCCCTTCAATCTGGTCTATCATGGCGAGAAGACTTCTGACGAGATCGTAAGTGGGGTCAACTTTCAGAGCTTCCTCAGTTCTTCTGAACTAATGCCCTCTTTTCTAGACTAGGGGAATAGTCCTGAACCAACTTGGCTTGAGCGCAGGTAATACAAATAGCGCAAGAACTACCAGTAACGGCCAGCTTCCGGAAATGCCAGTGGTTGTGAGACTAACAATGAACATTACCAGAACCACCAAGCACATCCTAAGACGGGTCATTGGATATTTGAGCCGAGACAAAGCAACCATCCCATAGGCAACAAGCCAAAGGAACCCTATTGTTATTGCCAGAGCTACGTCCGGCCCTTTGAGGCTGGGTACAACGGTGAGAAACCCAATAGTGTAAACGAAAACCGTAATCACATATATGACCGGCAGGACGCTCGCATTTCGGATTATGGTTTGTAGCTTATTTCTCAGCCAGTTGGTGAAAGGCGTCGAGACTAGCATCACTATTGAAACCACTATTGCTACGTTGGCCAGTCCTCTTTGAAAAGGTCCTAAAGGGACCACGCTGTCAACGGTCTTCAACGATAACCACAAGGAGAAGAACAATACTCCCCACGAAAGAGGATTGAAGGCAAAGTCGTCCGACTGTCCACCAGGCGGCTGGTTATCTAGTTTGCCAATCCTATCACTTAGCCTTCCAAGCCAGTTTCGATTCTGCATATTCATTTTGTCTGCCTCCTCGGAGTTTCACTTCCGCTATGGTGAACCAACCGCGCAATACTCGAACTCTACTATAGCATTGCTTCCGCGCTTCTATCAACTCTTTGGCACTGCTAGACTCGTGAATATCTCTCGGTTGAGCGTTCATCCAGACAACTCCGAGGCAGAAGGTAAAGACTCATCTTTATTCTCAAATAGATTGGCCTATCAACAGTGACCGGAGAAGCCCCACCGAGGTGGGAAATCTTTTTTGTTTCATCCCTTCCGTGCACCCCGGGGGAGAGATAAACTAGCTCTTTCTTGAAATTTTACCTCAGAATTTTTGTTAGATCTGGCGTGATTGCACATTCGTCAGAATTGTTCAACGATGATTCGACGCATCACACACTCCGTCAGAATGTTCCTATGACCTTCGACGTCGGGTTTGCAGCATACCTCGAGACATCGGGTAACCACGGGTAATTCCCCAGCATTGTTTACGAGTCCGGATACTTTAGTGATATAATGGCGACATCAGCCCCCATTTTCCCTGACGATTTACACGCTATCTTCCGTTGGGACGAACAGAAAGTATAACGACTCAGAACCAAGATATTGACAAGCCCACATCTGTGCCGTATAGTTAAAGCCAGAAAGGAGGCAAGCGGTCGGCTCAGCAAGCGCTTGCCAGCTTTTCGCTTGAGGTTCTCCTAATCAGCAGGTTCAGAGTTCGAGCCTCTGGCGGCTCAGTTTCAAGTTCCGCCTTTGTCCCAACCCCCGGCCCACCTCTGCCCGCTTCTTGCCAGCGCCTCCTACTCTTACCCTGTTTACGGTTTTGCCAGCATACTTCCCGCCAATCAGCCATCAGATATGGCAATTTTACCGTCTTTTTTTCCGCATTAACGTTGTCCGTTGTTAGTCTCGTCACACTGTACCCGTGCCTGATTAGGCTCAGGGTATTGACAAACGCCCCCGGGTTTCCTATAATGGAAAGCGGATGCCGATTTCCGCATCCTTCACGGCACGGCACCTCAAGAAGGGGAAACAACGGATGGGAAGGGTATACGTCAATGAGTCAGCTTGCATCGCCTGTCGCCTGTGCGAGGTCCATTGCCGTCTGAAACACTCCCCTATCAAAGACTCAATTAAGGCTTTCCAAAAGCAGTCGCTGCCTCAGCCGCTCCTGCGCGTGGAGAAAAGCTCGCCGGTTTCCTTTTCCGTGCCGTGCCGCCACTGCGCCGAGCCATCCTGCGTTTACGCCTGCCTCACCGGCGCTCTCCACAGAGAGCCAGGTGGTATCGTGATGGTGGACGAGGAAAAATGCATCGGCTGCTGGACCTGCATCCTCACCTGTTCGTTCGGAGTAATACGACAGGACAAGAGCCGCCGGAAAATCAGCAAGTGCGACCTCTGTTTTGGCGATGAGGTTCCGGCCTGTGTCGCCAACTGCCCCAATGAAGCCCTCGTTTACGCTGAGGCCAGCGAGCCGGTTCCGGGTTAGGGGGTTAGAATGTCCGAGAAGCAAACTAAGTATCTAATTATCGGCAATTCCGCTGGAGGCATCGGCGCCGCGGAAGCCATCCGCGAGATGGACGCCACCGGGTCGATTACCATCGTCGCTGAAGAGCCTTATCCCACCTACTCCCGTCCCCTCATTGCCGAGTACCTGGCGAAGAGATGTCCGTTGGAGAGAATGGACTACCGGCCAGTTGATTTCTACGAACGCAACAATATTCGTACCGTACTCGGCAAGAAAGCGGTCAAGCTCGTGCCGGACAAACACCTCATCGAACTGGACTCCGGCGAGCAGATTCGCTGGGAGAAACTGCTGCTGGCGACCGGCGGCGTGCCCATCGTCCCGCCGATGCGCGGTGTCAATACCAAAGGCGTCTTCAGCTTCATCAAACTCGATGACGCCAGGGCGATTGATGAATTCCTCACCGGCAAGACGCGGGTAGTGGTGATTGGCGGCGGCCTCATCGGCGTCAGTGTCACCGAAGCGCCGGCCAAGCGTGGTGTCAAAGTCACCATCGTCGAGATGAAGGAGCGACTCCTGAACGTGATGCTTGATAAGACGGCATCAGCCCTGGAAGAAGCCGCCCTGAGGCAGGCCGGCGTCGACATCATAACCGGTCAGACTGTGGCCGAAATCAATGGCGATTCGGCTGACGCGGTCGCCGGGGTGACTCTCGATGACGGCCAGAAAATATCCTGCGACCTCGTGGTCGTCGCCATTGGGGTCCGCCCCCGCACTGAGCTGGCGGCGGGCGCAGGCCTGAAGGTTAATCGAGGTATCGTTGTTAACCGCCAAATGGCCACATCCGCGCCCGATGTTTACGCCTGCGGTGATGCCGCCGAAGCTTATGATTTTGTCTGGAACGATTGCCGCCCCACCCCCATCCTGCCCAATGCCTACCTCGGCGGTCGGGTTGCCGGATTCAACATGGCGGGGAAAACGACCGAATACCCGGGCGGCACGGCCATGAACTCGTTGAAGTATTTCGGACTGAACGTCGTTTCGGCGGGGTTGGTGAACCCGCCGGACCCGAGCTTTGAAGTCCTGAGCCATAACCAGAACGGCGACTACCGCAAGCTCGTGCTGAAAGACGGCCGCGTGGTCGGCATGGTCTTTGCCGGCGATATTGAGAAAGCGGGCATTGTCTTCAGTCTGATGAAAAACCGGGTGGATGTGAGCCGCTTCCAGCAGTCTCTGGTCGCCAGCGATTTCGGGCTGGTGCATCTGCCCAGGGAGTTGTGGGAGCCGCATTTCAAAGCGCCGGAAACGGTCTCAAATGTGGTTGAGCAACCCGAAGAAGCGCTGGTGGGGGAATAGCCCGGGGGAGGATAGCGATGAGAGAACTGGAAAAGATAAACAATCCCAACCATGACGATAAAGTAACTGATGCTTGCTCCATCTTCGGCATGATGGACACATCGGGCAAGAGGTTTTCCGGACACGGCATCATCCGCGCCATCGCCAATATGCACGACCGCGGCAACGGCCTGGGCGGCGGCTTTGCCATCTACGGACTCTATCCTGACTACGCGGACCAGTATGCCTTCCACGTGATGTACCTGAGCCGGGAAGGTAAGACTCAGACCGAAGCCTACCTTAACGAGCATTTCAACGTCGTTAACGCTGAAGAAATACCCACGCACCCCACCCCCAAAATCGTGAAGCCGCCGCTGGTCTGGCGCTACTTCCTCGAGGTTGGCGGGCACAAGCCGGAAAACCAGCCGGAGGAGGACTGCATCGTCAGCCGGATAATGGAAATCAACACCAAACTGCAGGACTCTTTTGTCTTTTCCAGCGGCAAGAATATGGGTGTCTTCAAAGGCGTGGGCTACCCGGAGGAGATAGCGGAGTACTTCGGACTGGAACAGTACGAGGGCTACCTGTGGACGGCCCACGGCCGATTCCCCACCAACACCCCGGGGTGGTGGGGCGGCGCCCACCCCTTCGGTCTTCTCGACGGGACGGTGGTCCACAACGGCGAGATTTCCTCCTACGGCATAAACCGCCGCTACCTGGAGCAGTTCGGCTACCGCTGCACGATGCAGACCGATACTGAAGTCATCGCTTACGCCGTCGACCTGCTGATGAGAAGGCACGGGCTGCCTGTAGAGATGGCGGTGCGGGTTCTGACGCCGCCGCTCTGGGCGGACATCGAGCGCTGCCCGCCCGATGAGCAGAAGCTACTCCGGACATTGCGCCAGGTCTACGGCAGTCTGCTTCTGAATGGACCCTTCAGCATCGTAATCGCCCGTCACGGGGAGATGATTGGACTCACCGACCGTATCCGGCTGAGACCACTCGTCGTCGGCGAGAAAAGCACTATGCTTTACCTTTCCTCGGAAGAATCAGCCATACGCCTGATTTGCCCCGACCTGGATGATGCCTGGATTCCAGCCGGCGGCGAGCCGGTGATTGGCCGGCTGAAGAAAGCTCAACCTGAGGAATTCGCCCTGGCCGGCGGGGTCAAGTAAATGCCTGACGGTCGGAACCACAGTTTGAGGTGAGGTTGGGAGTGAAAACTTATCTAGCGCCCAAATTTATAGTTGAAAGAGACCAGGCACGGTGCATCCGCTGTGAAGTCTGCGCCAACCAGTGCAGTTTTGAGTCGCACTACTATGACGCCGAAGACAACGAGATGAAAATTCGCCCGGGGAACTGCGTTGGCTGCCACCGCTGTGTCACCTTCTGTCCCACCGGCGCCCTGACGGTGAGAAAGAATCCCCTGGAGTACCGCGATAACTACAACTGGCGACCCGAGTACATCGAAGACATCATCAAGCAGGCGGAGACCGGCGGCGTCTTGCTCACTGGAATGGGCGATGATAAGGGTCAGCGAATTTACTGGGACCACCTAGTCATCAATGCCAGCCAGGTCACCAACCCGTCTATCGACCCGCTCCGCGAGCCGATGGAGCTTACCACCTACCTGGGCCGAAAGCCGGACCAGGTTGAGCTGGACGCAGACGGCAATCTGAAAACCGACCTTTCCGGCCTGGTCAAGCTGGACACGCCGATAATGTTTGCCGCGATGTCCTACGGCGCCGTCAGCCTCAATGTCCACCGCTCTTTGGCCCGGGCCGCCACGGAGATGGGCACGCTGTGGAACACCGGAGAAGGCGGACTCCATCCCAGCCTGTACCAGTACGGCAAGAACACGACGGTGCAGGTCGCCTCGGGTAGATTCGGCGTTCACCCCGAGTATCTGGACGCGGCCCGCATCATCGAGATTAAGATTGGCCAGGGGGCCAAGCCCGGCATCGGCGGCATCGAAGCCACGCGCCGCATCGTCAGAAAAATACCGAAAGCCAAAGTCCTCATCCTGGCGGAATACAGCAACCGCGAGTACATTATCTCCGCCATCAAGGCCGGCGCGGCCGCCTATGTCCCCAAAAAAGCGGTGGGCTCTGAGCTAATATCAGCCGTGCGGTCGGTGCACCAGGCCGGCTCCTTTCTGTATCCATCGGCTGCCGTCCAGATAATCAAGGAATACCTGCACAGCGCCGAGGAAGACCCCTACCAGCGGCTGACCGCCAAAGAAAAGGACATCCTCAGACTGCTTGCCGAGGGGCATACCAGCCGGGAAATCGCCGATTTGCTCGGCGTCAGCCCGAAGACGGTGAACGGACACCGGATGGAGATAAGGAAGAAGCTCGACCTGAGCAGTCGGGCGGACCTGGTCAAGTACGCCATCCGCCACGGCCTGGTGAGTATGGACGCGGAACCCCTGCCCCGTGGCTCCGGTGACGCCTAACGCCCGCTGGCCGACAAAACTAGATTTCACCAAGAGCCTTGACAATAGTGCTATAATATCTTTATCGTTTATGACTTCCGCCTACGCTATTCGTGAGCGCTCGTTGTTCAGTTCTTATTCCCGCTTCGAGACCAAAGCGTTCGGCAAAAAAGGGGGTGGTAGCATTCGAAATAGCCATCGATTAGCCAGGTCCGAAATACTATTTGGGGGGAGAAAATGAAAAGAATAGGCATTCTGTGTTTGGCTACTGTATTGCTGGTTACTCTGGTCGTGGCTGGCTGCGCGGCGAAACCAGCGCCCGCTCCTGCTCCTGCCCCGGCGCCAGCACCGGCTCCGGCGGCGAAAGCAATCAAGTGGACTTTCCAGGCGGCATTCCCGGCCGGCGACCCGTGGTATGAAGATGCCGTCGAGATTATTAAGAAGAGAATCCTGCCCGCCACCGGCGGCCGCATGACCATTGATGTCTTCCCGGCAGGCGCCATTGTGCCGGACACCCAGGAGGCAGACGCGCTGCGCACCGGCAGTCTGGATTACGCCTATACCGCCGGCGGTTACAACAAGCACCTGAACCCCGCCTTCCCGCTCTTCGACCAGATGGCGGGCGGGCTGTCCACCACCCAGCTATACTACTGGCTTCAGGCCTATGGCGGCAATGAACTGGCCGAAGCCGAGTACCTCAAATACGACATCGTCTATCTGTGTTCCCAGCTAGGTCCTCCGGAGGACTTCGCCTACACCAAGGGCATAGAGCTGAAGACTCTGGCTGACGTCAAGAAGCTGAAGATGCGCACCGCCGGCGTCGGTGGCGAAATCATGCAGAAACTAGGCGCCTCCACTGTCTTCCTGCCGGGCGGCGAGCTTTACGAGTCAATGCAGCGCGGCGTCATCAATGCCTTCGAATACAGCGGCGCGGCTTCATTCTGGGATATGAAGTTCCAGGAAGTGGTTAGCAACGTGTACATCTCAACTTCGCGCGCCCCATCGGACTCCAACGTAATGCTGGTAAGTAAGAAAGCCTGGACCGCCCTTCCGGACGACCTCAAGGCGATTGTCCTCTGGATTCAGCGCGGCGCCCAGCAGATAACCTGGGAGCGCACTATACCCAGGAACGGCGTCGCCCTGCAAAAGATAAAGGACTACGGACTGAAGGTCGATAGGCTTCCCAAAGAAATTGAGGATGCCGTCATCTCGACATCTCAGGCGTACTTTGACGCTGAGGTGACCAAGTACGGAGCGGATAGCCTCTACGCCAAGGTGGTCAAATCTATGCGCGAGTACAAGAAGCTCGCTGACGCACAGGGCGTCTTCTAGACGAGAACTGGAATCCGTCCCGATTCGGGATAAAAGGTTGCCCTCGCTTCGGGAAGCCCTCTCGAGGCGAGGGTAGCCTGGTTCAACAGACAGCCTCCGGAGAGTATTGCCCGAGAGAACCTGGGAAGGACAAGCCATGAGGAAACTGGTACAGGTCTTCGAAACCATAAGCGAGTGGACAGGGAAAGTGACGATGTGGTTCTCTCTTTTCCTGGTGCTGATGCTTACCTGGGAAGTCTTTATGCGCTATGGCCTGGGCCGACCGACGATATACTCCTACGAAATCTCGACGATGATGGGCGTCACCATTGCCGCCGGGGGCCTGGCATTTGCCCACAAGTACCACGCGCACGTGCGGGTAGATGTCCTCTGGAAGAACCTATCGCCCAAGGGCAAAGCCATCGCCGATGTCATTGGCGCTTTTCTCTTCTTTTTCCCGTTCGTCTCGGTTATCGTCTACATCTCGGGCAAATGGGCACTGCGGTCTCTCCTCGAGCATGAGATTCTTACCCAGACTTACCTGTACCCGCCGGCGTGGCCCATCCGGACCGTGATGATGCTGGGCTTTTTCCTGTTCATCCCGCAGGGTGTGGCCAAGCTGATACGCGATGTGTATTTGATAGCAAAAGGTGAGCAGATATGATTGACATGAGCCCCACGCTGGTCACCATACTGATGCTGGGCGGGCTGCTGGTCACCATCCTGAGCGGCTTTCCCCTGGCTATGCCCATCGGCACGATTGCCCTGGTAGTTGGCCTGCTCGCCTTCGGCACGCCCGTCTTCGACCAGCTTTACCAGCAGATATTCGCCATCCTTCATAACTATATTCTCCTGGCACTACCCTTGTTCGTCTTCATGGGTGTCGTGCTGGAATTCTCACTAATCGCCGAAAAAATGTACGATGCCCTGTTCCTTCTGCTCAGCGGGTTTCGCGGCGGCCTGGCCATCACTACCCTGGTTCTCGGCACAATCCTGGCCGCCTGCGTCGGCGTGGTTACGGCTTCCGTCACCATGCTCAGTGCCGTGGCTTTGCCGGCGATGATAAAACGGGGTTACGACCGGAGCCTGGCTGCTGGCGTGATTTGCGCCGGCGGGACACTGGGCATCCTCATCCCACCCAGTGTCATGCTGGTCATCTATGGCCCGATGGCCCGGGTCTCCATCGGCCGGCTCTTCTTCGGGGCGATGGGTCCGGGTCTGCTTCTGGCTAGCCTGTACATTATGTATGTGGCGGTCAGCTGTTACTTCCGACCGGAGCTAGCGCCGACGATTCCCCCGGAGGAAAGGGCTGTCCCTCTGTCCCAGAAGTTGAAATTGACCTTTGCTTCGCTGATTCCGCCCGCCTTCATTATCTTGTCCGTGCTGGGCGTAATCTATATGGGCATCGCCCCACCCACCGAAGCCGCCGCCGTGGGCTGCTTTGCCTCTCTGGTCCTGACCGTCATCTATCGGAAACTGAACTGGTCAACTCTAATCAAAATCCTGCGGCGGGCGCTGGAAATCAGCAGTGTGGTTATGTTTATCGGCGCCGCATCGGTGGCGTTTACCGCCGTTTTCCTTAAGGCCGGGGGCGGCAAGGTGGTCCAGGAAGCCGTCCTGGCCACGCCCGGCGGGCGCTGGGGCGTCTTCGCCATGGTCATGTTCATCTATTTCATCCTCGGCTTTTTCATCGAGTGGCTGGGCATCTTCTTCATCATGGTCCCCATCCTGGCGCCCATCGCGCCGATGCTGGATTTCGACCCCATCTGGTTCGGCATCATGATTTGCATCAATCTCCAGACGTCTTTCCTGACGCCACCCTATGCCTTCGCCATATTCGTCCTGCGGGGTGTGGCGCCGAAGGAACTGGGGTTGACTTCTTCCGACATTATCCGCGGAGTCTGGCCCTTTGTTATCCTGATAGTGGTCGGGCTGGCTTTGTGTATTGCCTTCCCCGAGATAATTCTCTGGTTACCAAGCAAAATGATTAAATAGCGTCGCGGGCAAGCTGCGCCGGTGGTGCCCTGTCCCCTGTATTTTGTAGGTCACCCCACCGTATGCTAGAATTAGGCAAACCACAGCTAACCCGTTTTCCGTTAGAGCAAATTAAGGAGGCATAATGCGCACTGAAGAGCTAGTACAATACGACCGGGAACACCTTTTGCACGGTCTGGCGCCGGTCAGGTCCAACCAGGGTTTCGTCATCGAGTCGGCGGACGGCGTCTGGCTGACCGATACCGACGGCAAGAAATATATGGACCTTTCGGCGCAGGCCATCAACATCAACCTGGGCCATAATCGCCGCGATGTGATTGAGGCGGCCAAAGCGCAGATGGACAAGCTGGTCTTCTCCTTCATCCTGCGCGGCTTCGTCAACCTGCCGAGCATACAGCTGGCGCAGAAGCTAACCACCATCATGCCCAAGGGACTGGACCACTACCTGTTCACCCACAGCGGCGCCGAGACCGTTGACAGCGCCTTCCGGACTGCCAACCTCTACTGGAAGGCTAAGGGGACGAGAAAGTACAAGCTCATCAGCCTGACGATGTCCTATCACGGCACCTCCCGAGGCGTGGCCACCGCCACCACCCTGAGCAAGGGCGCGATTGAAGAGATGCCGCGCGCCCCGGGCCACATCCACATCCCCAACTACTACTGCTATCGCTGCCCCTTTGATAAAGCCTATCCCAGCTGCGGCATCCAGTGCGCCAAATTCCTCGAATACACCATCGAGAATGAGGGCAAGGACACCGTGGCCGCGTTCATCGCCGAGCCGGAGCAGGGCGCCTCGGGCTTCCTGGCCCCGCCGCCTGAGTACTTCCCGATGGTGCGGGATATCTGTAAGAAATACGATGTCCTGTTCATCGCCGACGAGGTAATGACCGGCTTCGCCCGCACCGGCAAGATGTTTGCCATCGAGCACTGGAATGTCGTCCCCG
>Ga0315296_10004334_pt1 | contig 11601 bp, 6 predicted proteins | sample YL17G14_18_MG_FD_203921 | JGI IMG/M metagenome (GOLD analysis project Ga0315296, IMG submission 203921) | Sediment microbial communities from Yellowstone Lake, YNP, Wyoming, USA - YL17G14_18 | ecosystem: Environmental > Aquatic > Freshwater > Lake > Sediment | place: USA: Wyoming | collected...
ACCGTTCTTGCCGAGGCAGACCAAATCTTGATCGGAGAGACTACTCTCTTATTTACCGACCAGGACTTCGACAGCCGGGAAAGTGCCCTGTCCCACTTCAAGAAAGTCGGCGAACGGATGCGTCCCACACATATTGACCAGTAGCAGACGAAAAACCCCCAAATAAAATGTGGGGGCTAAATATTTAGCCCCGCAATTTATTGCCGGGTTCAAAAAGCGGTTTCACCGCCGGTTCTGGCGTGGAGTTCGACCATTTTTCTCATTCGCCGGGCGACCCCGGCGCGCCGGGACCAGGCGCTCTGGGGCAGCCGCCACAGCCAATTGCCTTTTGCCCTGGCTGGATGATTCATACGAGCTTCTGTGCCTAATCCTAAAACATCTTGCATCGGGATTATGGCTACTTTTGCCACCGACGCCATAGCCAAACGTATCATTTCCCAATGCACGTTTTCTGCCAAGATCCTTCGCCCACAATAGTCGGAAAGCCGGCGTTTCTGCTGGCTTGTCGCATTGTGCTGGAACCAACCTCTGGTGGTATTGTTGTCGTGGGTCCCGGTATAAACCAGACAGTTTTCGCTTGTGTTGGCAGGATAGTGCGGATTGCTTTTGGGATCGCCGTCAAAACCGAACTGCAATACCCTCGTACAGGGGATGTTGTACTTGTCTATAACCTCTCTGACATCAGCCGTGATATAGCCCAAATCCTCGGCAAAAATCTGCGCAGAGGGGATTTGCTTGAACAATTTAGCGAAGAACTTGTCTTTAGGCGCTTTCACCCACCTGCCGCCAATAGCAGTTTTGTGGCCTGCCGGCACCTGCCAGTATGCGCAAAGGCCGCGGAAGTGATCTATCCGGACGAGATCATACAACCGAAGATTATGCCTGATACGGTCCATCCACCAGGCGAAATCCGTATCCTCTAAATATTTCCAATTATAGACCGGATTACCCCACAACTGCCCGGTCCTGCTGAAATAGTCCGGCGGCACGCCAGCTACGTATCTTGCCTTTTTGGCCCTGGTCAGCTTAAAGACCTCCGGATGCGCCCATACATCCGCGCTATCATAAGCCACGTAAATAGGTATATCTCCGATGATCTTTATTCCCCGTTGTCCACAATAACTCTTTAAGTCAAAGTATTGCTTGTAAAATACATATTGAAGGAAGCATTCGCGCTGGTAGTCAGCCTGCAACTGGCGCCGCACCGACTTTATAGCCTGTTTCGACCTATTTCGTAGTCCGCTGGGCCATTCGCACCATCCGCCTTTGGCGGACTTTAGGAACCCTCGCGCTAGCGCCGCGAAGGTCGCAAAATCCTCCAGCCAAAATTTATTCGCCCGGCAAAACTCTTCGAAGTCGTGACCCGTCGCCCGTGGTCCGTGACCCGAGCGACGAGCAACGAGAGACGAGCGACGAAGAGCAGCGAACCTCTCAAACGCTAAATTTAGCAGCTCGGTTTTGTACGAAGATACCCGTGCGTAGTCTACAGCACTGTGCGGAAAAGCAGGCACAGGCTTAATCTGGCCTTTCTCAAGCAGGCCTTCACGATACAGAAGCTGCGGGCTTATCAGTAGCGGGTTGCCCGCGAAGGCAGAAAAACAATTGTACGGCGAGTACCTGGTTTTTGCTGTCGTGTAGTTAAGCGGCAGAATCTGCCAGAAGCTCTGGCCAGCATCTTTCAAAAAATCCGCAAACTCGTAGGCGGCAGGCCCAAAGTCGCCTATGCCGTACTCTGACGGCAGTGAAGTGATGGGCATCAGGATGCCGCTGGCTCTTTTTCTGAGCATCTTGGAATTTTCGATTGTCAATTTGCAATTGTCAATTGAAAATGTTGTAAGTGGCGTCCGGCTACGGCTCGGCGCTCCGCCGAGACGAGTGCCGAGGACGAACTCGTAGGGATAGGCAATGGTATTTGCAAAGCTCACAATGGCAGCGGTTTTAGCGATACTACCCGCCGCAGACGGTCCGGTGAAGCCCGGATTAGACAATATAGCCGAGCATAAAGAATTGTTCAGTACCAAACGCATCGGCATCATTACCAACCATACCGCTTACAGCAGCGGCGGGCAATACATAGTAGATGTATTTCACGGTATCGATAGCGCAAGGATCACAGCACTTTTTAGCCCGGAACACGGCATCGATGGCACCCAGGAGGCCGGAGAGGCAGTCGAGGGCCAGACAGATACGCGCTACAATCTGCCTGTTTATACTCTGTATGGAACAACCAATAAGCCTACCACAGAAATGCTTAAGAATATCGATGTCCTTGTTTTCGACATCCAGGATATAGGTGCTCGCTTCTACACTTATATTTCTACTCTGTCCTTGGCTATGGAGGCGGCGGCTGAATGCGGCAGGCGGTTTGTCGTTCTGGACCGCCCAAACCCCATAAATGGCCTCAGAGTTGAAGGTAATATCCTTGAGCCGGAGTTTACCAGCTTTGTGGGAATGCATCCCGTTCCGGTAAGACATGGCATGACCGTGGGAGAATTAGCAGCGATGTTCAACCAGCAGGGCTGGCTAAAAAATGCTGTCAGGGCGGATCTGGTCGTTGTGCGTATGAAGGGTTGGCGCCGCCGCTTATGGTACGATCAGACAGGCCTTACATTCATCAAGCCTTCTCCCAACATTCCCGACCTGCAAACTGCCGCCGTTTATCCCGGCTTATGTCTGCTGGAGGGCACAAGTGTTTCCGAGGGCCGAGGCACCGAAATGCCATTTAGACAGTTTGGCGCACCCTGGATCGATTCAAAAAACCTCGCCGTGCGACTTAACCGATTAAATCTATCAGGACTGCGATTTGAGCCGACTGATTTCACGCCCACCAATTCAAAGTATCAGGGCCAGCAATGTCACGGTGCTAAGGTCATCATAACCAGTAGAGAACTGCTGGAACCATACTACAGCGGTATTATGATCATCAATGAGCTTTTCAGAATGTACCCAGAGACCTTGCAGTGGAAAACGCAGCACTTCGACCACTTATGTGGGACGTCGTCTGTTCGCCAGGCTATTACAGCACGGTCATCACTGGAAAAACTCAGAAACCGCTGGGAGCCAGAGCTCAAATCCTTTCTTGAGGTCCGAAAAAAATATCTGATGTATCCAGATTGACCTGCCCCTTCGGCAGACTCAGGGCGAGCTCTGACCCGCTCGAAGGAACGCTGGCGCAGACTTCTTATCGCTGAGTTCGCAGAGGTCGCAGAGACATTGGCGTTCATGATCCCTCGGCTCAGCGCTCTCGGCGTCCTCTGCGGTTAATGCATCAGGAAGATGCGGGGGCTGAAGTGGGGGCCCTTACAGCGCTACCATTTTTGGTTTTTGCCCCAGAGAGCACCAAGGAATCAGAAGAAGTATTCAATTTCTTTATCTCTGTGAACTCTGTGGCCTCTGTGGCTTTTTTCAAGGTGGGGCTCTCAAACAGCGGATAGCCATTAACGTGGCCGTTGCGAGCCTGCTGAACACCCAGTCGCTCCTCGGCTGCGGTCAGGACAGCACCGAGCATCTGCGGATAAGACATGCCGCCGACCTTGGCCATTTTTGCCAGGTGACCATCCCAGCACCATCCCGGATTGGGGTTGACCTCCAATATCTTAGGTTCGCCCTTTGCGCTGACACGCCAGTCAAAACGACAGTAATCCCTGCACTCGAGTCGCTCAAAAAGCTTCAAGCAGCACTCAATAACGAACTTCTCCATATCGTCAGGCAGATTAGCCGGGGCCGACCTGACGTTCCAGTATGGTGAATCGGGCAGCCACTTGGCCTCATAGCCGCATATTCTCGGAAGGTCTGGAGGCAGCGATGAATAGTCTTCTTCGATAATGGGCAAAACCGTATACGCATCGGGAAGGTTCCCGATGATTCCCACGGTAAAGTCCCTGCCGGAGAGAAACTCCTCAACCAAGATTGGCTTGTCATAACCAAACTTTTCTCGTATATCTGAGATGGCGTTGACAACTTCTTCAACGGTGTTTGCTACGCTTCGCTGGGTTATGCCGAAACTCGAATCGCCGAAGTTGGGCTTTACAAGAACCGGGAATCCGAATGGAAGCTCAAAGGTGTCATCCTGTGGTTTGATAAAGACCGCTTCGGGTACGGGGATCAGCATTTCGTTGCCGATACCGCGTACAAGCGACTTGTCATAACAGAAGGCCAGGCACTGCGGCCCGCTACCTGTATATGCGAAGCCAAATACCTCCAGCAAAGAGGGTATGTGCAGCTCTTTTCGAGCATCATTACAGTAGCCTTCGTCACAGAGGTTAAATACCAGGTCGGCCTTACCCTTGAGCTTCATCAGGTCATTGTACAAGGTGTCGTGGTTGTCCAGATAGGTGATATTGTACCTGTCCAGCTCCCGCAGTGCGTCTTTCAGTTGGTCGATGGTGTAGAAATCGTCATCATCAAAAATACGCAACGGTTTGAGAGCGTCTGGCTTGCTCGGGTCGCCGAGAATGACAACAAGGTCGCCGATCATCTGCTTTCTTCTCTTGGCCGGGGTCCAGTCTTTTCTGACGGCGGCTGTTACTATGATGCGTCTTTCCATCATTCCCAGGTCCTGATTGCGACGGGAATCAGGAGACATCTCGCATTGAAGGGTCACATCGCTGAAACCGGCCTTGCCCAACAGCTCCTTCATGTTCTGGCTGGTATAAAGCCGCTCGGCGTAGAATTGGTCGGCAACCACCCCTTTTTGCACGTGAGTGATAACCTCTCGGGAGATTAAACGATTTTTGTCCAGCGAAAGGCAACGCTCCCTGCAGACGAAATAGTTCTTATCGACCCATTCCCAGGACCTCGGCTGGAAACGCCTGCGCAAATATTCGCCGTCAGCCGCATCGATAAGGAGTTTTCCCCAGGGCTTTAGCACCCTGAGGACTTCTTTTAGGACTCTGACATCATCCTGCGGCGTTTCGAAATAGCCGAAGCTGTTGCCCACAATCATCACGACATCGAACGTATCCGCCTGGTACGGCAGCTTTCGAGCGTCCCCTTCTTTGAATTTAATGCTCAAACCTTCTTTCTTACTTTGGGTCTTGGCTTTTTGAATCAGGTAGCGAGAGCGGTCCAGCCCCTCAACACTGCTGAATCCCCTTCGCGCCAGCTCAAGACAGATGCGTCCTTGTCCACAGCACAGGTCCAGAACTTTGTCATTCGGCGTTAGGCCGAGCATCTCGGAGAAAAGGTCAACTTCTCTGACGGTTATCCCTGGGTCGTCTACTACGTCGCCATCGGTTTTCAGATAAAGCGCATTGAAAATGGACCGCCACCAATCGGGTTGGACGTGCTCCTCCAGGTTGGGAACAGGCCCCAGTGTTCTGACACAGCCGACGGCCCTTCGGCTGCGCTCAGGGTAAACTCCGGTCTTTTGGGGCGGTTTATGGTTCGTTTCTGTCTTCATCTTCTATCAATTCCTTTTCGCAAGTGCTGCTTTCACGTTACGGCTGTAATGATGGTGGTGTCCGGCCCTCGCATACACGGGGAGACACCAATAGTAGGGGTCTTAAGCTCTTGCTTACTGCGGTAGCCCAGCCACGTGGGGATGTGCAATTGAGAATTGAAAATTGAAGGTCCGCTCTTACGGCAGAATAAATCCGCCATACGCCCGGCGGATAAAGATGTGCTTACTCTCGTGGCGCCGCTGTCCAGCAGATTAATCCGCCGTATGGCTCGCGGATTAAGCCGGCAGCGCTTATGTGGGTCTCCAACTTCGTCTTTCGAAGCTTCCACTTGCCAATCGCCTTTAGCTCGGTTAACAAGCTCGTCGCTCCCCACTTCACAGAGGCTGAGGACTCGACACTTGCCCCCGATAAATGTACGAATGTAAAGTTCTAAACACCAAAGTCAATACCTTGCACAGATTTTTCAGCAAAAATTTTTTTTCTCCGCTTTCAGTTATACGTCTGCTCTATTGCTGTATAATGAGCAGAGTACAAAAGGCTTCAAGAACTAACAAGGCAAGGTGAGTTTACGGGAGTAGAATATGCGCAAGGGGATAACACGTCGTAAGTTCCTTAGGCAAGCCGTAGCCGGCGGGATCGCTGTGCCCATCATTCTGCCGGGGCTGAGCTTAGCCCGGTCGCCCAGCAGCAGACTGCAACACGCGGCTATCGGCGTAGGCGGTATGATGGGCGGGTCAGATTTGCAGTCAATTCTTAACACAGGAAAGGTTGACGTCGTAGCCATCTGTGATATCGACGAAAGTTACCTCAATCAGGCGGCTGAAAAGCTGCCCAGCGCCCGCAAGTACCGTGACTGGCGAGAACTCCTGGACAGAGAACAAAAGAACATTGATTCGGTCAACGTGACCACGCCTGATCACATGCATGCGCCGATTGCCATATCTGCTATTGGTAAGGGCAAGCACGTGTATTGCCAGAAGCCCTTAACCCACGAGGTGTACGAAGCCAGACAGTTGACGCTTGCTGCCCGCAAGGCAGGAGTCGTTACCCAGATGGGCGTTCAAATTCATTCCCATCCGGCCTATCGCATGGCGGTACAGATGCTCCAGGAAGGTGCTATCGGCAAAGTCAAAGAGTGGCATTCCTGGCAGAGCTCTTCGCCCTGGTCATTAGATGGACGGCCCCAAGGCAGCGACCCAGTTCCAGGCCACGTTGATTGGGATTTATGGATAGGCGTCGCTCCATTTCGGCCTTATAAGGCGGATGTTTACCATCCAATCAAGTGGAGGTGCTGGCAGGATTTTGGCTCCGGCGTGCTCGGTGATTTCGGCTGCCACATTTTCGACCCTGTCTTTACCGCGCTGCAGCTCGGCGCTCCGATTAGCATCTACGCTGAGGCTGCCCAGAATAATAATGAAAACTGGCCCAGGTGGCAGGTTGTGCACTACGAATTTGCAGGCACCAAGCTAACTGTCGGCGGTACTATTACGGGCGCCTGGTATGATGGAGGTAAGCTGCCTCCGCGCGAATTGGCCGGCATCCCGAAGGAGCGTAACTTGCCCGGCTCAGGTTCGTTGATTATCGGCGAAGACGGGGCGATGCTTCTTCCTCATTGGTCAGAGCCGCAGCTTTTGCCTGATGAGAAATTCAAGAACTACCCGCGCCCAAAGCTGTAAGACCTCGATCACTACGGACAATGGGTGAGTGCCTGTCTGGGGCAGGGCAAGACCTCAGCCGGTTTTGATTATTCAGGACCGCTTACCGAAGCTGTGCTCTTAGGTAATGTCGCCGTACGCATCCCGGGCAAAAAACTCCTGTGGGACGCAGTGAATATAAAAATCACCAACGTTGCCGAAGCCAACCAGCACCTGCGGCGAAAATACCGCGCAGGCTGGGATGTAAAGGGCCTAAGCTGACCTTTCGACGGAGTTTACCCTGAGCGCAGCCGAAGGGCTCAGGGCATGGTTTCAATCGAAAATTGACAATTGAAAATTTACAATTGAGGATTGCCATACGATGAAAGCTTTGGTCAAAAAGGAGCCGAAAGTTGGTCTTTGGATGGAAGACATTCCAGTCCCGAAGATCGGGATCAACGATGTACTAATCAGAATTCAAAAAACCTCGATATGCGGTACAGACATCCACATATTCAACTGGGACGATTGGGCCGCCCGTACAATTAAGCCGCCCATGACAATCGGGCACGAATTTGTTGGCGTTGTCGAGAAAATCGGCAGGAACGTCCACGATTTCAAGCCTGGCGACCTGGTCAGCGGCGAAGGACACGTGGTCTGCGGGCGATGTCGGAACTGCCTTGCCGGGCGCAGGCACCTGTGCAAGGACCCCAAGAGTGTCGGCGTCAACCGGGACGGGGCCTTCGCCGAGTATCTTGCCATACCTGTTACGAATGTCTGGTATTGTGACCCGAACATTCCAATGGATGTGCTGAGCTGTTTCGACCCTCTTGGCAATGCCGCGCACACGGCTTTGAGCTTCGATTTGGTTGGTGAGGATGTTCTAATAACCGGAGCCGGCCCTATCGGCTCTATGGCAGCAGCGGTAGCCAAGCACGCCGGGGCCCGTCATGTTGTTATTACCGATGTGAATCCTTACCGTTTGGAATTAGCCAAGAAGATGGGGGCAACCAGAGCTGTCGATGTCCGCCATGAAAAGATAGAGAACGTAGTCAAAGAGCTGCAGATGAAAGAAGGATTCGATGTCGGGCTTGAAATGTCCGGCAATCCCGACGCATTTAGAAGTATGCTGGCCAATATGTGTCACGGCGGCAAAATCGCCCTGCTGGGCATTTTGCCTGAGATGTCGATCAACTGGGATTATATCGTATTCAACGGGCTGACGATCAAGGGAATATACGGCAGAGAAATGTATGAAACCTGGTACAAGGTAACGATGCTTATTCAATGCGGAATGGATATCTCGCCGCTTATTACCCATCGTTTCCACTATACAGAGTATATGAAGGGATTTGAAGTGATGCGGTCCGGCCGGTCCGGAAAAGTGATTCTTGATTGGAGCTAATCATGTTTGGGGCGATAAAATCTCACGTGGTGGATGAAGTCGAACAAATCAAAGAAGCAGGTCTCTACAAATCCGAACGAATAATCGTCGGTCAGCAGGATTCCAATATCACCGTGCAGGGCGGCAAAAGGGTTCTAAATCTGTGCGCGAACAACTATCTGGGACTGGCAAATCACCCGCAAGTTATCAAGGCAGCCAAGGATAGCTATGACAAATGGGGCTACGGCCTGTCGTCCGTGCGTTTTATCTGCGGCACCCAGGACATTCACAAGCAGTTGGAGAAAAGAATATCCGAGTTTCTGGGCACCGAAGATACGGCTCTGTATTGTTGCTGTTTCGACGCCAACACCGGATTATTTGAGACGCTGCTGACCGCGGAAGATGCGGTAATAAGTGATAATCTTAACCACGCCAGCATTATTGACGGAATCCGCCTGTGCAAGGCTCAGCGGCTGCGGTTTGAAAACTGCAACATGGTCGACCTGGAAGAGAAACTAAAACAGGCCCAGTCGGCCAGGTTCCGTCTGATTGCCACCGATGGCGTTTTTTCTATGGATGGCACGATCGCGAAGCTGCGGGAAATCTGCGACCTGGCAGAGAAATATGATGCGCTGGTGATGATAGACGATTCTCATGGCGTCGGCGTCCTGGGCAGACATGGCCGGGGCACACACGAGCATTGCCAGGTTATGAGCCGGGTGGATATTATCACCGGAACGCTGGGCAAGGCCCTGGGGGGCGCCAGCGGCGGCTACACCAGTGGGCGGAAGGAGATCATTGAAATACTTCGCCAGCGTTCAAGACCGTATCTATTTTCCAACACACTGGCTCCGAGTATTGTCGCCGCTTCACTGAAGGTGCTGGACTTATTGTCCGCATCAACAGAGCTACGCGATAGACTTCACGAAAACACCCGCTATTTTCGGGAAAAGATGACCGATGCCGGTTTCAATATTATTCCAGGAGAACATCCTATTGTGCCCATTATGTTGGGCGACGCAGTCCTTGCTCATCGAATGGCAGAAATGCTGCTGGATGAAGGCGTTTACGTGATCGGGTTTTCGTACCCGGTCGTGCCGCACGGTGCAGCTCGAATCCGCACTCAGATCTCAGCGGCCCACACTAAAGAAGACGTGGACTTCGCCGTCGAGAAGATGGCCAAGGTTAAAAACGCCCTTGGTATTTGAGGGCTTTTGAACCTGCCAAATTGGCACAAGCCAAAGTCGCGCATAGTCCATAAGTACTTATTTCGATTACAGTTAGCTTTTAGCCTATCTTGGGCACGCCATTTGCCCCAAGTAAATAAACGATTTGGTATTTGTCGATACGTAAAAGGATTATGCCATGAAATTCGATAGATTTACACTGAAAGCCCAGGAGGCGCTAGCGACTGCCCAGCAACTGGCGATGGCCAAATCGCATACTATTGTGTCGCCCTTGCACCTATTGAGCGCTCTTTGCGGCGATGAGCAGGGTGCTGCGATTATGATCCTGAAGAAGATTGGCGCCAACGTCGCCCGCCTGAAAGACATGATAGAAAGTGAGCTTCGGCGGCTGCCGCAAGGCCAAAGCGGTGCTCAGCTTATGCCGGACCCTGCCTTCAATCAGGTCGTCCTGGATGCCCAGAATAGAGCTGACGCCATGGGCGACGAGTACCTCAGTGCCGAGCACCTTCTACTTTCGCTGGCTTCAGTAAAGAGCGATGCAAAAGAGGTCTTAAGCCTCAATTCGATTACCGCTGAGCGAATTGAAGAGGCGATAAAAGAGATTCGTGGAGGCGAGAAGATAACCGACCAGACCCCGGAAGATAAATACAGGGCACTGGAGCGCTACGGCATCGATCTTTTGGAGATGGCCAGAAAAGGAAAGCTCGACCCGGTTATCGGCAGAGATGAAGAAATCCGCAGATGTATGGAGGTTCTTAACCGCCGAACGAAAAATAATCCTGTATTGATTGGCGAGCCGGGCGTGGGTAAAACCGCAATTGTTGAAGGCCTTGCCCAGCGAATAGTCGCGGGTGATGTCCCTGCCAGCTTGAAGAATAAAAGAATCATTGCCCTGGATATGGGCGCACTTATAGCCGGCACAAAATTCAGAGGCGAATTTGAGGACCGCCTCAAGGCTGTGCTCAAGGAAGTTATTGGCGCCGAGAGGCAGATAATTCTTTTTATCGACGAATTGCATACCGTAGTTGGTGCAGGCAAAGCCGAAGGCGCGGTCGATGCCGGAAACTTGCTCAAACCATCGCTTGCCCGCGGCGAGCTACACTGTATCGGCGCCACGACAATTGACGATTATCGAAAGTACGTGGAAAAAGACGCAGCGCTGGAGAGGCGGTTTCAGCCTATTCTGATTGACCCGCCAACCGTCGAGGAGACTATAGCCATCCTTCGCGGGCTGAAGGACCGCTATGACACTCACCACGGCGTCCGGATTACAGATGCGGCGCTCGTTGCGGCGGCGACACTATCGAACCGATATATAACCGACCGATGGCTGCCGGATAAGGCGATAGACTTGATTGATGAGGCTGCGTCAAAACTGCGGATTGAGAACGATTCACTGCCTGCTGAGCTGGACACCATCCGCAGAAAAATCGTTCAACTTCAAATCGAGCGCGAGGCGCTGAAAAAGGAAACTGACGAAGCGAGCAAAGAGCGGCTGAAAAACACCGAAAAGCAATTGGCGAAATTGCAGGAGCAGGATAAAGAGTTTGCCGGACGGTGGGAAAGCGAAAAGCGCGAAATTGACCAGATAAAACAATTGAAGCAGGAAATAGAAAACGCTCAGAATCAGTTTGAGCAGGCCCAGCGCAAAGGCGACCTTGAAACCGCTGCACGCCTGAAATACGAAACCATTGCGAATTTGAAAAAGAACTTGGAAGCGAAAGAAGCTCAACTCGTCGGGTCCAACGGGGGCAAAATAATTCGCAACGAGGTGACCGATGAGCATGTTGCTGAGGTGGTATCCAAATGGACCGGGATACCGATCGCCCGACTATTGAGCGGCGAACGTGAGCGACTAATGAAAATGGAGGAGCTGATTCACCGGCGGGTCGTTGGGCAGGATGAAGCGGTCGGCGCTCTTTGCAACGCCGTGCGCAGAAACCGGGCGGGCCTGGGCGACCCGAACCGACCGATAGGGACATTCCTGTTTCTTG
>Ga0315296_10004336_pt1 | contig 11598 bp, 8 predicted proteins | sample YL17G14_18_MG_FD_203921 | JGI IMG/M metagenome (GOLD analysis project Ga0315296, IMG submission 203921) | Sediment microbial communities from Yellowstone Lake, YNP, Wyoming, USA - YL17G14_18 | ecosystem: Environmental > Aquatic > Freshwater > Lake > Sediment | place: USA: Wyoming | collected...
CTTACAACACTGGCTGAAGAAAACCAGTTGCACTCGATGGAGTTCATCCAGCCAATTCTCGAACAACGAAGTGCCCTTGAACACATTTGTCGGGCCAAAGCCGCCGAGGTGGGCATATCCAAGAGGGCATCAGATCGCGAGTACATTCAGAAGCAGTACGACAAAGCTATGGGCCATTTGTACCGCGCGTTCTTTGATGTAGCAGACTGGCTGGGACTGACTGTTAAAGAGAAAATCTTGGACCTCGTCACCCCATACGATGCCGAAGTCATACACGATGTAATGCCAGAGTATTATCGCGACATACGGCCACGGATCGAATCTCTCGTTCAAGAGATCGCGCATATTCGGTCTGATAAGGACATCGGCCAGAGCAGCAGCAGTCTTATCAAGCAGGTGGGTGACTATGGAGACAGAGTGCGCGAGATCGCGGATATGTACGCAAAGCTGTTTCCAAAAATCCCTGCGCTGGCAGAGTGTCAAGCAAAGTGCGCCCAAGCAAAGGCGCGTGGAGCAAAACTCAAAATAGTAGAAATCATACTCACCGTTATCCTGACCGCCATTGTAACTTGGCTGTTCACTCGAAGCGATAACTCTTCCAGCAAATCACCACCCATCACTACCACGCCGCTCTCTTTGCCAGCAGTATCTAAGTGATTCGGGTTCCTATGGGCGAGAAGAAGAAGAAATCAGCGAAGAAACCGGACGGGCGCGGCAAGCGACCGCGAGACACAAACCAACTCGCTAGATTATTTCGTGTATAATTTCTGCCGAAAGCGCATGGCACTGGGGACAACTCCCGCTGTCGCGGCAGGTATTGTCAGTAGGCCCTGGACAATCGAAATGCTTGTGGCTGCACTGGTGGCCAGAGAAGAACAGCACAAGTATTGCGGGCGGGTCAACCGCAAGGACAGGACTTAGAATGAGAGTGAACCACTGCCTCCCTCTCTCTTTTGCCCAACTGTCTCACGTCATTCGATCGGCCATCAGCCGAGCAGTCTCCGCCATCGCGTCCCTGGCCTCGCCTTTAGGCAGCGGCTCCAGCGCCTGGACTGCCATGGCCATGTACTGCTCCGCCCGCCGGCGGGCATATTCCATGCTGCCGTTCTGCGCGAGCATAGCGGCCAGCTCGCCCTTGGAGCGGGCCGGTGTTTTCAAAAGCGAGGTGATGCGTTCCCTGTCTCTTGCACCGGCCGCTTCCAGCAGGTGAATCACGGCCAGGGTCGGCTTGCTGCGGTCGAAATCGCTCTGTGACTCCTTTCCCATCCGGCGTTCGTCGCCTGCGATGTCGAGGACATCATCCATAATCTGAAAAGCGACGCCGCTGTGCAGCCCGTACCGGGAGGCCGCCTCGATCTGATCCTCGCGGTCCTGTGCCAGCATGGCGCCAAGGCGGCAGCATCCACTGAAGAACGATGCGCTCTTGTCCGTGATGATATCGATGTACTCGCTCTCACGGAGCTGCCAATTCCGCCTTTGCAGGACCTGGCGGAGCTCTCCCTGGCAGACGTGCACGGCGGTCTGCGCGAGGACCTTGGCCACGGGGGATGGAAACTCGGCCGTCATCTTGAAGACGCGGCTGAGAACGAAGTCTCCCAGCAGGACGGCCGATTCATTACCCCACAGGCTGTTGATTGTCGGCACGCCCCGTCTGGTGCAGCCCTCGTCCACGACGTCATCGTGCAGGAGCGTGGCATCGTGGATCATCTGCACCGTGGCGGCGACTCGAATGTGCTCTTGCGTGATCCGGCCGAGACATGCACCCGTCAACAGGACCAAGCCCGGCCGAATCATTTTGCCGTTTCGCGAGCAGAGGTACTCGTACAGTGGAGCCAGCTCTCCGGCCTGCACCAGCAGCGACTCGCGAATGCATTCGCGCACCTGCCGCAACTGGGAATCAATCAGGCAAAACGGGCGAATTGCCGTCCATGGGGCGTCTTGGGCAACACGCGTATTCACTGGCGACTGCATGGGCGATCGTCAGCAGACGGCATCTGCGGCCACAGCATGCGATCTGCTATTTCTCCTTTCGACGGGCGTAGCTGTAGAACCGGTCTCTCAGCAGGCGCGTGATGGGTCCGGGCCTGCCGTCGCCGATCGCTCGGCCGTCAATCTCCACGATTCCAATGACCTCCGCCGCGGTGCCGGTCAGGAAGAGCTCGTCACACACGTACAGGTCGTAGCGCGTCAGGTTCTTTTCGATGACCTCCAACCCCTCCTGCCGGGCCAGCCGGATGACGACCGCACGGGTGATCCCCTCCAGGCTGCCGGCCTCCACGGGGGGCGCGTAAATGATGCGATTCCTGACGATGAAGACGTTGTCGCCGGTGGCCTCGGCGACGTAGCCCTCATGATTGTACATGATCGCCTCGGGCACATCGACGTCGAGCGCCTCCATCTTGGCCAGGATGTTATTGAGGTAGTTGAGGCTCTTGATCTGCGGCGGCAGGGCCAGGGGGTGATTGCGGACGGTGGTCGCGCTGATGACCCTCATGCCCTTCTCGTAGAGCTCCTCCGGGTAGAGCTGGATCTTGTCGGCGATGATGATCAGGCCGGCGCTCTTGCAGGTGAACGGATTGAGTCCGAGCGTGCCGACGCCGCGAGTGACCACCAGGCGAATGTAGCCGTCGTGGACGCGGTTGGCTGCCACCGTCGTCTCGATGGCGCGAATCAGATCCTCTTTGCCCATGGGGACCTGAAGGCGGATGGCGCGCGCCGAGTCGAAGAGCCTGCGAACGTGGGCCTCCATCTCGAACACCCTCGTGTCGTAAACGCGGATGCCCTCGAAAACGCCGTCGCCGTACAGCAGACCGTGATCGAACACGGAGACCTTCGCTTCTGCTTCGTCAACCAGCCTGTCGTTGAGCCAGATCTTCAATGCCATAACTATGCCCTTATCTTTCCATCCTCCAGCACGATGACTCGCTGGGCTCGTGCGGCGACCCGTTCGTCATGCGTCACCATGATGATGGTCTGGCCGGCCCGATTCAACTGCTCGAAAGTGCTCAGGATACCATTTCCTGTCAGTGAGTCAAGGTTCCCCGTCGGCTCGTCGGCCAGCAGCAGCCTGGGCTGGTTCATCAGGGCCCTGCCGATCGCCACCCGCTGCCGTTCTCCGCCCGACAGTTGGTAGGGCTTGTGGCGGACCCGCTCGTTCAATCCCAACTGTTCGAGCAGTTCCATCGCCCGGCGCTTGGCCGCCCGCCGGCTTAGCAGCCAGGCGATCACGGTGCGGGAGACCATGGCCGGTAGAACCACGTTCTCCAGCACATTCAATTCGTCCAGGAGGTGGTAAAACTGAAACACAAAACCGACCATTTCGTTGCGGAAGCGGTTCAGCTCGCGGGCGCGCATCCGGTTCAAATCGCGGCCGCTAAACTCGATGACGCCTTTATCGGGCTTATCCAGGCCGCCGAGGATGTGCAGCAGGGTGCTCTTGCCGCTGCCGGAGGCCCCGACGATGGCGACGAACTCCCCCTGCCGGACCGTCAAATCCACCCCTTTGAGCACCTCGACTCTCGTCGCGCCCATCCGGTACGATTTGCGGACACCCGCTGCTTTCAGAATTGCGCGAGATTTCTCCATAAAGGCATCGTTCAAAAAGGGCCAATATCCCGCTGGCCAGACTAAAAATCAAAGACTAAATGCCAAAATTGTGCGTCAAAGTACAGGGACACGCCAGAGACAGGCCGCACCTGCACGAGCCTGCTGCAGCCCGGACGTTCTGATCCCTGGCACTGCTATATGGGGCCGGTGTGCAGGGTCTCCACGGGTCTGAGCCTCGCGGCGCAGTACCCGGGAATCAGGGCCCCGATCAGGCAAGAGAGAATGGCGCAGCCGATGATGATCGCAAGCACATGGAACTCCAGCCGGCTGGGGATGTCCCCGATCGCGTACAGGCTGCGGTCCCACAACTGAAACCCGAAGTGCCTGAAGAGCCAGTGTTCAATCTGGTTGATCCAGGAGAGGAACAACCACGCGGAGAGGACCCCGATACACGAGCCGAGCAATCCCACCGCGAAGGCGAATCCGGAGAACAAACCCATGATGCTGATGTTCGAGGTCCCGAGGCTCTTGAGCACCCCGATGTCCTTCTTCTTGTGGCTGACAATCATGTAGAAGACGACGAGGACAATAAAGACGGTCGTGATCCCGACCAGGATGAACATGAAGCTCAGCAGCACCTGCTCCTTCTCCATGGGGGCGATTACGGCCCGGCGATACTCCTTCCAGTCCCGCACCGTCGCCGTGTCCAGCAGGTAGCTGTCCTGGGCCTCCGCCTTCTTCTGTTTGAATTCGCTCCACAGTGCGGCGACCTGGTTGCAGCCCTGGCTCAGCCTCACGTGCGGATTGAACTTGATATGAATCGCGTTGACCCTCTTGAGGTCCCCCGCCATGCACAGCAGTTGGGCCTGCTCCAGCGGAACGTAGATGACGGAGCCGTCCACGTGGGCGATTCCCGACTGGGAATGATCGCTGTAGTAGAAGTGCTGCGTGCTGACCAGGCCGGCGCCGAGCTTGGCCGGGGCGCCCTTGGCCGTCAGCGGAAAACACGTCAGCGTGATGGCGACCTGCGTCGGCTGAGCACCATGGGCATACTTGCCATTCACGTCGCGCAGCAGAGCCATATCGATGCCCAGGACACAGCCCAGGACATTCGGATCGTACGGCGGCACAAAGGCCTTCGCCGGCTGATCGGCATGGTAGTGCAGGGTCTTGCCGAAATTCGTGGTGCAGGACTGCAATGCCGGGTCAATTCCGATGATCTCCACGCCCCGTCTGACCTCATCGCCGCGGAGGCTCAGCAGGCCGTAGCTCTTGACCGCCGGCGAAACGCTCTCGACGAAATCCGCCTTCGTCAGGATGTCCATGAATTCCTCGTAGTACGGGAACCCGACGAGCGAATCTGTGGCGACGACGCAATCAGCGACGAAGTCATGGTTCTTCTGTTTGAAGTCCTGCACGAGACCCGTCATGATCGTCATGACGATCACAACGATGAACACGCACAGGGCCACCGCCAGGATGGCAAAGTGCGTGATTCGCCGCTTCAGCAGGTATCGAATTATCAAGGTCAGCTTGTACATCGCTTCTTCAGAAATCGCCCGGTTTATTCGTATCGAAGAACCTCGACGGGCCTGGTCCTGGCGGCCAGAGCCGCCGGCATCAGCGCCCCGAGGGCAGCCGCGGCGATGGCCGCCGCCACAATGGGCAACGCCGAGCCCCAGTCCACGACGTTGGGAATCTTGTCGAACATGTAAACGCTGCTCTGCCAGAGTTTCAAACCGGAGGTCGCCCGGATCCACCTCTCGATGGTGTTGATGTTCACCGTGATCAGGTAGCCGAGCACCGCGCCGACCCCGGCGCCCATGATGCCCACGGAAATGCCGAACCCCAGGAAGATCCACGCGACGGAGAAGCCGGACGCCCCGCAGCTTTTCATGATGGCCACGTCCTTGCGCTTGAGCCGGACGATCATGTAGAAGATGCAGAAGACCAGGACCACCACGCTGAAACTGATGACTCCGAAGATCAGCATGAGGACGCCCATCTGTTTGCGGATTTCCGCGACGTAGGGGTGCTGCATTTCGCGGGCCGTCTGGATCTTCGTCACGGCGATCAGGTAGGGAGCCCAGCCCAGCTTCTCCTCCGCAAAATCGCGCCACAGGCCGCGGATTTGCGCCACGGCGGTTTCCGGATCGATCCCCGGCCGCAGCTTGATATTGATGCTCGTCGCAAGATCGCCCTTTTCGTCCGGGTGCAACGCCTTCTGCAGCGTCTTTATCGGAACGAAGACGAAACCCTCGTCGAGCTGATACACCCCCGTAAAGACGACGTCCGCAATGCGAAACGGGACGAGCACTCTCTTGGGATTGTCCTGCCCCTCGGGCGTCTGAGAGATGGTGCCCGTCGTCACGAGGACCTGCTGGCCGATCATCTTTTCGAGGATCGCCGGCTGGTCGTACTCGTCCGTCACCTCGTTCGGATCGGCGACGATGCCGATTCCGACGAAGCCCCCCACCTCCGCCGGCATGCCCGGAACCTCGAACGAAAGCTCGCCCGGCATCTGCCTCTGGCGGATCAGGGCGTCTTTGAATTTCGTGACTTTGGCGCGCCGGTCCGGCTCGATCCCCCAGACGCTGACGCCGCGGACGTTGCCTTTGCCCACGTGCAGCAGGCCCTCGCAGGACAGTGTGGCGCTGGCGGCCTCCACGATGTTGGTTTGCTCAAGCTGCTCGATCAGCGCGGGGTACTGGTCGATCCTCGTCCCCGACGGAGCCGCGAGAATCACGTCTCCGATGGCCTGGACCGCACTCTCCTCGAACGTCCGGATGAAACCGGTGAACAGGCTGGCCACGACGATCAGCAGGGAGACCGACAATGCCACAGCCGCGACGCTCAGGAACACAATCCTTCGCCTGCAAAGGTATCGTAGCCAAAAGAACAGTTTCAACATGATCGAACCGCTATCTCGCTATCCAAAACATAGCCCGCAATACACCGATTCTCGGTGGCGCCGCCAAACTCGTACTTGCTTAGCGTGTTCCCTCTCGGAGTCGGGTGGCACCGCCAAACTCGTTTGACGGTGCTGTTTCGGCCGGTCTGACCACTCCGAAGCCCCACGGGCAAACAAGTTTGCCCGTGCCACCCTCTGTTGTGCCCGCCCACAATGGTAAGTGCATAGCATCCGTACGATCTCAGCGGCCTTCCGGTGCTACGGGCTTCAGGAGCGGGAACAAGACGACGTCGCGAATAGTCGTGGCCCCCGTCAGGATCATGACGAGCCGGTCGATCCCGATTCCAAGCCCGCCGGCGGGAGGCATGCCGTGCTTCAGGGCCGTGATGTAGTCCGTGTCCATCTTGGTCAGCGACTCCTCCTGGCCGCGAAGCTGGTGGAGAAAATTCTCATACTGCTGGGCGGGGTCGTTCAGCTCAGTGTACGCGTTCGCCAGCTCCATTCCGGCCACGAACAGCTCGAATCGCTCCGCGTACTGCGGGTCTTTCCTGCTGCGTTTGGCCAGCGGGCACAGGATCGCCGGATAATCAATCACGAACGTCGGATTGACCAGACGGTGTTCGACCGTGGCCTCAAACACCTCATTGACCACGACGGCGTCGTCCAAGGCAGCGTCTTCAATCCGCAGCTCGCAAGCCTTGGCGCGGACCGCATTTATGTCGTCGATCCGGCAGCCGGAATATTCGAGAAGCAGATCGGCATATCTCGCCCGCCGCCACGGCCGCGTGAAATCGAGCTCCAGGTCCCCGAACGGCACGAACCGCACCTTCATGTCCAAGCCAACGGCCTGGAGGCACGCCGAGACGAGGTCCTCCGTCAGGTCCATCATGACGTTGTAGTCGCCGTAGGCCTGGTACACTTCAATCATGGTGAATTCGGGGTTGTGCTGGCGGTCGATCCCCTCGTTGCGGAAGTTGCGGTTGATCTCGAAGACCCGCTCCATTCCGCCGACCAGCAGCCGCTTGAGGAACAGCTCGGGCGAAATCCTCAGGTACAGGTCCAGGTCGAGCGCGTTGTGATGGGTGATGAACGGCTTGGCCGCCGCCCCGCCGGCAATCGCCTGCATCATGGGCGTCTCGACCTCGATGAAGCCCCGCTCTTCGAGGGACTTGCGGATCGTTTGCACGATCCGGCTGCGTTTGCGGAACCGCTCCATGACCTCGGGATTGGCCCACAGATCGACGTAGCGCTGGCGATATCGCTGGTCGACGTCCGCCAGGCCGTGAAATTTCTCCGGCGGCTGGTTGAGGCACTTGCTCAGAAGCGTCAGGCCGTTCTCCTCGACCCAGATCGTGATCTCGCCGGTCTTCGTCTTGCCCAGACGTCCCTCGGCGCCGATCACGTCGCCCAGATCGAGCAATTTCGCCAGGCGCCACTGCTCGCCCATCAGGTTCTTGGCCAGGCCGATCTGGATCGTCCCGCTTCGATCGCGAAGCGTAATGAAGATCAGCTTGCCGATGTCTCTCAGCAGAACGATTCTGCCGGCGCAGCGTGCCCGCTGGCTTTCATCGTCGTCTTTGTAACGAGCCTTGGCAGAGGCCGCCGGCTCGACGTTCTCGTAGCGCGACCCGTAAGGATCGAGGCCCAGCTCTTTGATCTGAGCCAGCTTCTCCGTTCGTTGCTGCTCGAATCGATCTGCGTCGGCTTGATTGACCAAGGGCATATCCTCGCGGTGCTCAGTTTCCTACTTTGCGGCCACGGCGCCCCCATCGACCAGTTTCGCCTTGACCACCAGAAGCCCGACCGCCAGTTGAGGATCCGCCTTCAACGTTTCGTCCAGCGTCCGCTTCTTGACGGCTGCCTTGCCTTCGTCCCGGCGGGCCTGCACGAGGACATCGTTATCCCTTTGCACGTCGAGCATCTGCTTCATTTCCTCGGTGGTCAGATCTACCTGCACATCGGGGCCGACCCCCCAGTCCTTACGGCCTTCCTTCTCGACGGCTTCCCGGCTCTGGACCCTCTGCCCGGACGGCAGATGATAGTAGGCCATCGTGTACTTCAGCTCGGCGCCGCCGCCGGGGTAGTGGGTGATGCCCTGGACGCTGCCTTTGCCGTGCGTGCGCGTCCCGACCAGGACCGCCCGCTCGTACTTCCCGTCGCCCAGGGCCCCCGCCACGATTTCCGAGGCGCTGGCAGAGCCCGAGTTGGTCAGAATGACGAGCGGGTAATTCGGGTGCGTGCCCCGTTTATGAGCATACTCGAACGCCGGCATGACGTTGGCTTTCGGTTGAGTCTTCACGATCAGACCGTCGGAGATGAACTTGTCCACCACGCTGACCGCACTGTCGAGAAGGCCTCCCGTGTTGAAGCGAAGGTCCATGATCAGGCCGTTGAGCCCCTCGGACTCCAGTTGCTTGAGGGCGGTTTCGAGATCGTCGGACGTCTCCCCGGAGAAACTGGTAATGCGAACGTAGCCGATCTTCTGTTTCTCATCGAGCACGTAAAGCCAGCACCCGTTCTCCGCCCGCTGCCAGCCCCGGATGGTCGGCACGATGATGCGATCCCGAACGAGCTCCATCGGCCGGACCTCCTGCTCCCCTTCCCGCTTGATCGTCAGATTTACCTTGGTCCCTTTGGGACCGGTGATCTTCTTGACCGCGCACATCAGGCTCATGTCCTTCGTGGGGATGCCGTCGACGCATTCGATCACGTCGCCCGCGTCGAGGCCCGCGCGATACGCCGGAGTGTCCGGCAGCAGACTTGACACCGTCAGCATACCCTTGGGCTTGGAAATCTCGATCCCGATGCCGGTGAACTCATTGGTCATGAGCTTCTCAAAATCCTGCACCTGGCGGGGCCACACGATCACGGTGTACGGATCGAGCGCCTCCAGTGCCGCCTCGGAGAGATGGGCGATCAGCGGCCGGGTCGGTAATTGCACGGTCGTCTCGTTCAGCGCGAGCACCTTGTCCAGAACGGCCAGGAACTCATCCTTGCCGAAAGTCCGGACCGGCGGCTTGGCCTCGCCCGCAGGGCCGGCCTCTGTCTGGCCCGGCGATCCGCTCTTGCTCCGGCCCGACCCCTCGATCTCATCCCGCAGTCCCGCCAAAGCGACCGACCAGGCGGTCACTTTCTCAGCCTCCGGGGCCTTGAAGGAACTCTTCTTGCTCAGCTCCGTGCCGTCGGCGAACGAGATCGCCAGGACCTGCGCGAGCAGATCGCACCGCCGGATAGCCTTGGTGGCCATCTGCATGTAATCGATGCTGTTGACATAGTGCAGATTCAGCGCGTCGATGGCCCGCTCGAACATGTACTTCTCAACGCCTTCATAGCGTTCGCTGCGGGTCTCGCACGGACTGTCCTGGAACGAGGCGGCGATGCTGGTCTTGTCCAGCAGCTCTTCGGCATGCGTCGAATAGCCCTTGTTATTGGGATCGATCGCCGCCAGCCAGTAGAAGTAATTCATGTAGGCGTCGAGCCAGCGGCCCTGCGATTCCAGAGCGCTGCTGTGGTCCACCGCCTTCTGGAAGACTCTGGTCACGAAGGGATCGGACAGGAGCGCCGTCTTCTGCGACGGATCGGCAAACTCCACCGCTTTTATCACTACCGCCAGGACATCCGTGACATCGTTCGGCTCATTGGGGTCTTTCTTTGACTGTGTCTCGGTCCCGTCCGCGTACTCGCTCGTACCGGCCGCACGGGGGGTCTTCTCCAGATCGACGGTGGATTTGAGCTTCTCCAGCTCCTTGTACTGCTTCTTGAAGGCGGCCTCCTTGGCAGCTTGCCGCTCGTCGCCGATCTGCGTGTACTGGTCGAGAATCTCTTTGACGCTGCGGACGCGGACGCTGTCTGACGGCTGCGCATTGGCGAGGCTCTGTGCCGCCTCGCGGAACTGTCCCCGCGCGATCAAATGACAGGCCGCAGTCACGGCATCGGCCGGAATGGCGGGAGTCTCCTTGGAGACACTGGCGGAACCCTCCGGCCCCGCCACAGAGGCATCGAAGACTCTTGCCGTCTCGTGTTGACCCGAGCAATTGTACCCGCCAAACCAGCATGAGAGCACAAGAATGGAGGCACAAGGCAGCAAGAGGAGACATGTGATCTTTGCACTTCGGATTCCGCTGATTCTTCGCTTGCGCTGCGGCAAGGGTTCTCCTGTTCTCTGGGCCACCAATGAACCGCTCCTTTCACCTACAGAACTTCAACCTGACTAAAGGAAACCTGAGGCAAGAGATCGACCTCTGCCACCTACAACCTGACACACAGTCTCCCCTGTCTTCCGGCGGTCGTGCCCTTACGAGTCTTTACAGGCACTCGCCGGCCTTTCCGGCACAACCAAGCACGTGGAGCTTATGACGTACCATTTCCCGGATCGCGTCGCGGCCGGGACCCAGGTACTTGCGCGGGTCGAACTCCCCAGGGGTTTCCGCGAAGACCTGCCGGATCTTGGCGGTCAGGGCCATGCGCAGGTCTGTATCGATATTGACCTTGCAGATGGCCATTTTCGCTGCCCTGGTAATCATATCCTCCGGGACTCCCATCGCCGCAGGCATCTTGCCGCCATACTTGTTGATGAGGTCCTTGAATTCCTGCAAAACACTACTGGCCCCGTGCATCACGAGCGGATAGCCCGGTAACTTCTCCCCAATCTTTTGTATAACGTCAAAAGCAATTGTTGGTTCGGTCTTAAATTTGTAGGCCCCGTGGCTGGTCCCGCAGGCGACGGCCAGCGAGTCGCAGCCGCTCTTTTCCACGAACTCCACCGCCTGATCGGGGTCGGCCAGGTGCTTGCTGACGTCATCGACGCCGACCACGTGCTCCTCGATTCCGCCCAACTGCCCCAATTCCGCCTCCACCGACACGCCGTGAGGATGGGCATACTCGACCACTTGCTTGGTCAGCGCGATGTTGTCCTTCAACGGCAGTTTCGAGCCGTCGATCATCACGGACGTGAAACCGTCATCGACAAACTGCTTGCATGTCTCGAACGTATCGCCGTGATCGAGATTCGTAGCGATCGGGATATCCGGGTTCTCTTTGGCAACCACATCGATAATGGCATTGAGATAGCTGATCTTGGCGTACTCCCTGGCGCCCCGGGAAACCTGGAGAATCAGGGGGGCCTTCTCCTCTGCGATCGC
>Ga0315296_10004338_pt1 | contig 11596 bp, 8 predicted proteins | sample YL17G14_18_MG_FD_203921 | JGI IMG/M metagenome (GOLD analysis project Ga0315296, IMG submission 203921) | Sediment microbial communities from Yellowstone Lake, YNP, Wyoming, USA - YL17G14_18 | ecosystem: Environmental > Aquatic > Freshwater > Lake > Sediment | place: USA: Wyoming | collected...
TCTATCAGCAGGTTGCGGTGCTTGATGTAATACAGATCGTATTCCAGTTTTACGGCGGTTTCCGCGACCGTGGCTACGTATCCATAATTGACTTGTGCCCAGCCGGTGATGCCCGGCTTGACCAGCAGGCGCGCCCGGTAAAAAGGGATCTGCTTTTCGAAGTGCGCGACCCACTCCGGACGCTCGGAGCGCGGGCCGACCAGGCTCATCTCACCGCGCAGGACGTTGAGGAATTGAGGCAATTCGTCAACGTGTGTTCGCCGCAGGAAATTGCCTACACGGGTGATGCGCTCGTCCTTTTCCTGCGCCAGGCGGGCTTTGCCGTCGCTTTCGGCGTCCTGACACATGGTTCGGATTTTGTAGATGAGGTACTCTTTGCCACCTTTGCCGGAACGGGTCTGTGCGTAGAAAACTGGAAAACCGCTATCCACAATCGTCGCTAACGCTGCAAAGGGAATGATCGCGGCAAAGATGGCCAAGCCAACCAGCGCGCCCAAAACATCAAGCAGGCGTTTGCCCATCTCGTAGAAACCGCTGACCCGCGCTTCATCCACGAACGAACGGATGAGCCAGTCAGACTCGAGATGGTGCACCGGCACGCGTCCCAGCAGTTCCTCGTATACAGTCGGCATTGGCGTGATCTCGATGCCGCGTTCCTGCGCGTCCAGAATGGTCTGGAAGGTGCTGCCTTGCATCTCGCCGGTGATGGCGATCACCAGGTCGGAGACCTGCTCTTGTTCGGCAATTTCCAAAAGGCAGTCGCTTCCGGCTAAGATGGGGAATCCCTCTTTTTTTTTGCCAATTTTCTTTGGATCGTCGTCCATGAAGCCCACGAAATAAAAAGGTGGCGGCGACAAGTTTTTATACGCCTGTGCCAGGGTGCTCCCGGCCTTTCCCGCGCCGACGACCAGCACGCGGCGTTTGAAGGTCGGTGCGGTGAATATCCTGATATAAATCAGCCGCCAGAGCAGGGTCAGACCGGAGGCGAATAGCAGGAAAAAACCGATTCCCCAGCGGTTCAACGAACCTTTTGGCGAAATCAGGTAAATCAGGGCGTAAAAGAGCAAGCCGGTAAGTGCAGCGACAGCGATCCCAACGATGGTCTTGCGTAAGTTGGCCGCGCGGTGAAGTTCATAGAGTTCCGCCAGCAGGATCAGCCAGGCCAGCGGCAGAAGATAAAACCAGACTGGGACACGCCTTTGAATAAATTCAAGCGAGAAATGCAACCAGGCGTCCTGCTGTGCCCAAAAGTATAGCCCGCCCAGCAGGGCGAGTCCGGCGAAGAGCAGGTCTCCAAGCAACAGGATGGTGCGTTGTTCGCGCAGGCGGAGGTGCCATCCAGCGGTTACAGGCAAGGTCTTTTCAGGGGACATCTATCTTTTCTCCGCGTTCTTTTTGTTCTAAGCGATGAAAGCATCCTTAATCATACTCCATAAAAAGCCTGCGCCCCAGGCCAGATGCATGGTCGCGATGGCAAGCGGCAGACCGATAACGAGGCAGGGTTTCTGCAAACGAAAGGCGGCTTGCGCACCGGACAGGATTAACGCGGCTGCGTAGGTGAAAATCTCGATAACCAGTAGGAGCCGGAAGAGAGGCAGGCCGATCGCCAATCCCAGCCCAATCAGCAAACTCAAGACGAGCAGCGGCGGAAGCCCCTGCCGCCAGCGCAGCGTGCCAGGGTAGCGGCGGAGCATCCGCCATTTCCAATAGCCGTAACGCCAGTATTGCCACGCCAGGCTGGTGAGATTAGGGCGCGCAAAATAGACCGAGCGGATGGCCGGATCGAGCCAGATGCGCCCACCGGATTGTCGCACGCGGGCGTTGAACTCGTAATCCTCGTTGGTCAACAGGGCTTCGTCAAAGAAGCCGATCATCGCGAGCAATGCGCGCCTGAAGGCGCCGAATGGGACGGTATCCACATAGGCGGCTTTGGCAGTGTGACGGTAAAGAGCGTCGCCCGCGCCAAGTGGGTGGGCCGCGGCCGCGGCGATGGATTGCGCGATCCATGTCTTTGCACCGGGCCGAATCTCCCATATCCCACCAACGTTCTCGCCCAGCCCGGCCTCAAGTGCGGCGACACAGCGTTCGACGTAGTCGGGATAGGGCATAGAATGCGCATCCAGCCGGATAATCATCTCGCCGTGTGCTTCCTGAATAGCCCGGTTAAGGGCAGCCGGAATGATGCGGTCGGGGTTATCCACCACGGCAATGTGCAGGTCGGGGTGTTCGTCTGCAAAGGTGGAAATTTCAGCGCGCGTATTGTCGGTCGAAAGCCCATCAGCGATGACGACTTCCATCTCGGCGCGCGGGTAGGTCTGCGCGTAGATGGCTTCGAGCAGTTTGCAGATAGTGGATTGCTCGTTGTAGCAGGGAATAATAATTGAGACTTGTGATGGCATTCGCGATTACGTAATACGTTTTACGTTTCATCGTAATGCGTAAAACGTAAAGTCATTTCTTACGCTGGGAAACGATTGTGCTGTCGCCCGGCTTGGTTCATGGCAGGTGCACGGTGAAGGGGCTTCCTTTGCCTGGCATACTACGAACCCCAATTGTACCACCATGTGCTTGCACGATTTCTTTCGCGATCGCCAATCCCAAGCCAGCACCTTGCTTCCTTCCGCTGGTGCAGGATGAATCAGCGCGGTAAAAGCGTTCGAAGATGTGGGGTAAATGGCAACTAATCTTCGTTTGCCGGGCTGGCACTGGCGATTGCTTCAATCTCCACCAGCGCATCCTTCGGCAATCTGGCTACTGCGACCGTGCTGCGCGCCGGCGGTTCTTCAGCGAAAAACTCGGCATAAACCGCGTTCATTTTGGCGAAATCGCCCATGTCTTTGATGAAGACGGTGGTCTTGACCACGTAATCCAGACTCGAACCAGCGGCCTCCAGTATATTTTTCACATTAGTGAGCGCCTGCCGCGTCTCGGCTTTGATCCCGCCGTCGACCAGTTCGCCGCTGACCGGATCCAGGCCAAGTTGGCCGGAGGTGAAGATCAGGTCGCCAGTCTGGATACCGACCGAGTATGGCCCGATGGCGCGCGGGGCCTTGTCGCTGGTGACGACTTTTTTGCTTTTGGATGTGTACATGCGTCCCTCACGAGGAAAGTTTTGGGTTGATTTTAAGTCAAGTTGGGGTGGTGGTCAAATCAGACAACGGATGGATCAGTTGAAACCCCGGTGTGAGTTGGCGATACCGTTGGCGCGCTGTTGGGCTGCGTGCGCCTCACGGACGGCGCCCTCGAAATCATCCAAGGCGGCCTGGGCGGCATGGGAATTTCTTGAGTATGGCAATAATTTTAGACATGGCAGAATCTCCTTTCTTGTTGGTTCTTTCAGCCGGTACTGTAGCGCAGGGGCATTACCGGCGTGTGGCGTGGATGTAAAGTGATTGTAAAATTGTCCTTTAGGGTATAATCCCTGCGCTCAAGAAATCTACCGCAGAGCACGCAAAGGGCGCGGAAATCATTCATTTTTCTCTGCGTTCTCCGCGCTCTCTTCGGTGAAAGGGTAATGTTTATGGAAACCGAAACCACCGGCCAGCCTCTGGAACCCGTAAAGCAAATTATTGGCACCGTGCAGAATGTGGACATTGACGAGACGATGCGCGCGGCGTACCTGGATTACGCCATGAGTGTCATCGTGGCGCGCGCCCTCCCCGATGCCCGCGATGGGCTGAAGCCCGTCCACCGGCGCATCCTGTATGCCATGCACGATATGGGCTTACGAGCCAACTCAGCTTACAAGAAATCTGCCCGCATCGTCGGAGAGGTGTTGGGTAAGTATCACCCGCACGGCGACGCAGCGGTATATGAAACCATGGCGCGCCTGGCGCAGGATTTCTCGATGCGTTATTTGCTGGTAGACGGACAGGGCAACTTCGGCTCAGTGGACGGCGACGCGCCAGCAGCCATGCGCTACACCGAGGCACGCCTGCACAAAATGGCTGAGGAAATACTGGCCGACATCGAGAAAGACACGGTGAACTTCAGCAATAACTTCGACGGCTCGCTCCAGGAGCCGACCGTCTTGCCGGCGCGTCTGCCTAATTTACTGCTCAATGGCTCGACGGGCATCGCCGTCGGCATGGCGACCAATATTCCGCCGCACAACTTGAAAGAACTGGCTGCGGCCATTATTTATCTCATTAACAATCATGACACGATTGATGACATCTCGGTCGAGTACCTGCTGAAATTCATTCCCGGGCCGGATTTCCCCACCGGCGGGGTGATCGTCGGCACGGAGGGCATCGAACAGGCTTACAGGTCCGGAAAGGGCCGAATCGTGCTGCGCGGGCTGGCCCATATCGAGGAGATGTCCGGCAACCGGCAGCGTATCGTCATCACCGAACTGCCCTATCAGGTTAACAAGGCCGGGCTTATCGAGCGCATTGCCGAACTCGTCCGCAAGGAGAGGGTGGACGCCATCGCCGACTTGCGGGATGAATCCGACCGGCGCGGCATGAGCATCGTCATCGAACTCAAGCGCGGCGCACAACCGAAGAAAGTCATCAACCAACTTTATCGCTACACGCCGCTGCAATCCACCTTCGGCGTTCAGATGCTGGCGCTGGTTGAGGGCGAACCGCGCCTGTTGCCACTCAAGCGTGCCCTGCAGATTTTCATCGAGCATCGCCAGCAGGTCATTACCCGCCGTTCGCAGTACGAACTGGAAAAGGCCCGCCAGCGAGCACATATTCTCGAGGGCCTGCTCATCGCCCTGGCGAACCTTGACGATGTGATCAGCACCATTCGCCAGTCGCCGGATGTGGATATAGCCAAAGAGCGCCTGATAAAGCGTTTCAAACTGACTGAAATCCAGGCCCAGGCCATTCTGGATATGCAACTGCGCCGCCTGGCAGCCCTCGAACGCCAGAAAATCGAAGATGAGCACAAACAGGTCAAACGACAGATCGCCCACCTCGAAAACCTGCTCGCTCACCCCAAGAAAATCCTGGCGCTCATCCAGGAAGACATGCGCGAACTGGTCGAGAACTACGGCGACGAACGGCGCACGCACATTGCCGTCGAGGCCAGAGAGGAACTCTACGAGGAAGACCTGATCCCTGACGAAGCCGTGCTCATCAGCCTGACCCAGAACGGCTACGTCAAGCGCGTGGCGGCGAACGCTTTCCGTGCCCAGAACATCGGTGGGAAAGGCGTGACCGGCCACATCACCAAAGAAGAAGATGAAGTGCTTGCCCTCATCCCGGCCCGTTCGCTGGATACCATGCTGTTCTTCTCTGACCGCGGCAAGGTCTATTCTGAGAAGGTCTATCAGATTCCGGACGCTGACCGGGCGACCAAAGGCATCCCGCTGGTCAATGTCCTTTCGCTCGATCCGGGCGAGGTGGTCACCGCTGCCGTTTCTGTGCCGGATTTCGAGGCTGCGGAATACATCACGCTGGCGACACGCAATGGAAAAGTCAAGCGCATGGCCCTCGCTGAATTCGCGGCTGTGCGGCCCTCCGGGATCATCGCCATCAACTTGGATGATGATGACGATCTCGGCTGGGCGCGGCTGATGCATGGAAATGACGAAATCATCCTGATCACTGAGGGGGGGCAGGCCTTACGCTTCTCGGAAGACGAGGTGCGCCCGATGGGTCGCGCCGCGGCCGGCGTGACGGGCATTCGCCTGAGTGGGAAGGACAAGGTCGCCAGCATGGATGTGCTCGAGCCGGGGGGCGAATTGCTACTGGTCACCACGCATGGTTATGGCAAGCGCACGCCGCTCTCCGAGTACCCGGCCAAGGGCCGCGCCACCAGCGGCGTGCAGACGATCGCCAAAAATGCCCTTGATAAGATTGGCATTATTTCTGCTGCCCGCGTCGTCCATCCCGCCGATGACCTGACCATTATCTCTGCCGGCGGTGTGGTGCTGCGCACCAAAGTCGAGTCTGTGAAGCGGGCCGGGCGCGCCACGCGCGGCGTGCGTTTGATGAACTTGAAAGATGATGATAAAGTCGCCTCACTGGCGCGAATTGCCAGCGCGGATTTGAGACGCGTGGGCGCCGAACCGCCTGAGAATGGGAAAGAACCTGTCGAGGCAGGGAATCAGTACGAGTTACCGCTTGCGAAATAAAATCAGCGCGGCGCACCTCGAAATTGCGCCGCGCAGCATTTAAACCTCACCCGCCAGCAATATGGCGGACTCCAGAGTTAATACAGAAACGGCGGCAGGATTTTCCCGGTTATCAGCAGAAACATCGTTCCCAGCGCGCAGATGGCTACGAGGAGCATCAACGCTAGAATAAAACGCTGCACCACGGTCATTCCTAAAAACCGACTGGAAGAGAGTCTGGGAGCCTGTATCTCTTCCAATGAGGGCACTTCCTCTTCAAAATAGGACGTTGTGGATGCTTGTTCGCGCAGATTATCGAGCATGGGTCACCTCGCAATGACGATTATAAAGTATATCACACAACCGGACGCAGGTGGACTTCCCCAAAATGTACCGAGAAGACCTCGCCCTGCGGCGAACGCAGGCGTAAACCGCCATCGCTATCGAGACCCTCTACCTGTCCAAACCTCGGAGCAGATCCCTCTGCCCAGACCTCTATCTGTTCCCCGCGAAAAGCCAGGTTCTCTTCCCATGCTTTGAGAAACTCATCTGTCCCTATCCGGGAGCGCCATGCAAGCAGCACTGCAAGGATATCGCGAAGCAGGGAGAGACGTTCAAATATTTGGCCGGCTTCTGTTTGCAGGCTGGTGGTGGGGAAAACCAGCAACTCTGGCGGAGGCACCGCCGCGGTATAAACGTTTACCCCGATGCCCAGCACTACGCTCTCTACTTCGCTGCCCAACCAAACTGCCTCAGCCAGGATACCGCAGACCTTCCGCCGGTTGAGCAGAACATCATTCGGCCATTTGATCTCGGCGCGCAGGCCGTGCTTTTCCCGGAGCATCTGCGTCACGGCCAACGCGCCCAGCGCGGTGAACATGGGTATGGCTTCGCCTTCATCCGGCAAAGGGAGGAGGATTAAACTGAAGGCCAGCGCGGCCCCGGTAGGCGTGTACCATTTTCGTCCGGCGCGGCCGCGGCCGGCAGTCTGTTCATCGGCAATGACCAGCGCGAGGTCCGGCGCGCCCTCGGCGGCCCAGGCCAGGGCTGCGTCGTTGGTTGAACCAATCCGGTCGAAATAACGAATTTCTCCCAGACCGAGATCTGAGAGAAATTGTTTTACGCTTTGCTCATCCACGGCTCTTTAAGGGGGCGGCAGTACATACCAAGGATTGACGAAGCCTCCGTTGAGACGCACTTCAAAGTGCAGGTGCGCGCCAAGGGAATTGCCGGTATTGCCGGAATAGCCAATAACCTGCCCCTGATTGACGCTCTGGCAAGGCAACACATTGATTTGACTGAGGTGGGCATATAGTGTGCGGTAGCCATTGCCATGATCAATGACAATGACAAGCCCGTAGCCATAGTTCCAACCGGTGGCGGCCTTGATTATTACGCCGCTGTCGGCGGCACGGACCTGTGTACCTTCCGGTGCGGCGATATCAATGGCGCGGTGACCTTCGAAATAGTCGTTTCCGGAAAGGTAATTGTTGCCTGTCGGCCAAATGAACCCGCCGGTACCGACATAGCCACCTGAACAGGAGGAACCGGCAACCCCCGCGCCGCTCTGGGTGATGTCCACTTTAATCCAGATCGGCTGGGTCTCACGTTTGCCACCGGGCACCATCACCCAGTCGTCCGGCTCAATCTGCGGATTGGTCAGGTCGAGGCCGTTGCCGGGCCAGGTGAGGATATCCTCCGGGTTGGCTTTAAACTCAGCGGCGACCGCGTCAATGGTATCGCCCTCTTGCCAGTGGTAGTAGATTCCATCTACGGCGGGAATCTTTAATACCTGGCCTAGACGAATGCTGTGGGGATCGTCTTCCAGTGTGTCGTAGTTGGCCCACAGGACAGTTTCAGGCTTGACACCAAATTCTTTGGCGATGCCAAAGAGCGAGTCGCCGCGACTCACGATGTATTCCACCACGTCATAGCGCGGGCGGTCGGGAATAATTGTATGTAGGTTTATCGTGCGGACAATGCCGATCGTGGAGTTATCCGCATCCAGCGCGGGGAGACCCGCCGGGACGTTTGATCCGGCGGGTGTGTTGGTGGCCTCTGGGGCTGATGCTGGGGCGGATGGTTGTATTTTCCAAAAAGTGAACCCTAATAGAGAGGTGACAATCAATGCTGTCACTCCCCAACTGACAATTGTATACAGGATGGACGAGGAGGTTCTACTCGTGCTCATAAGTCTTCCGTTAAAGTTTCCAGGAATACCTGGTTGCTTTTCGATCTTGACAACTTTTGAAGTAGGGCTTCGGTGGCTACGGCGTTGTCCATGCCCGCGCCATGTGGCGGCGGAGCGATCATCTGGAGATACATGCGGCGCATCAACCAGGCGCGTTGGAGAAGATCCGGGCCGAGCAGCAGTTCTTCGCGGCGGGTGGACGAGCGTTCAATATCCACAGCCGGGAAAATGCGGCGCTCCTGCAATTTGCGTGAGAGATGCAATTCCATGTTGCCGGTACCTTTGAATTCCTCGAAAACCATGTCGTCGAGACGGGAGCCGGTATCCACTATGCAGGTGGCGATGATGGTCAGTGAGCCGCCTTCCTCGATGTTGCGCGCCGCGCCGAAAAAGCGTTTTGGAGGATAAAGTGCCGAGGGATCCATGCCGCCCGAAAGGGTGCGCCCGGAGGGGGTCACGACTAGGTTGTAAGCGCGCGCCAGGCGGGTGATGGAGTCCATCAAAATGACCACGTGGCGGTTGATCTCGACCAGCCGTTTGGCGCGGTCGAGGGCAATTTCCGCCGTGCGGACGTGAGAGGTGACCGGCTCATCAAAAGTCGAGGCGATGACCTCGGCGTCTACCGAGCGATCCATATCGGTCACTTCCTCGGGACGCTCGCCGATCAGGGCGACCATCAGGTGCACGTCGGGATATTGTGTGGAAACGGCATTGGCGATTTGCTTCAATATGGTCGTTTTACCGGCCTTGGGTGGCGAGACGATCAGTCCGCGCTGGCCGCGCCCAATAGGCGTAATCAGGTTGATCAGCCGCGTGGCGAGGATATCCTGGGAGGTTTCCAGATCAAAGCGCTTGTCGGGGAAAATCGGGGTCAGGCTTTCGAAAACCGGACGGTGGCGGGCATCCTCGGGGTCCACGCCGTTGATGGATTCCACTTTGAGCAGGCCCCAGTGCCGCTCCGATTCGCGCGGTGGGCGGACGTGGCCGATGACCAAGTCGCCGGAGCGCAGTTCGTAGCGCCGCAACTGCGCTTGCGAGACGTACATGTCACTTTCGCTGATTTGATAGTGTTCCGAGCGCAGGAAGCCGATGCCTTCGCTCATGATCTCGAGAATCCCCCCTCGAATTTCAAGGCCTTCGCGCTCCGCTTCAGCCTGGCGGATGCGCAAGATCAAAGTCTCTTTCTTCAAGCGATGGCCGTTGGGCACGTTGAAGTCCTTGGCCATATTGCGGAGTTCGGCCAAGGGTTTGGTTTCAAGTTCGAGAATGTTCATATATTGTTCTCAATGGATTTGATTATGAAGAGGACATACGGCAAAAGCGCCGCGCCCCCGTAGACGGGCATCGGTGTGGCTATTTCGTTTTAGGTAGTTGGGTAATCTTCCACAAGCACAATCAACTTGTCATCCGGACAAAGGGATGAAACAAGTCCAAAGTCGTCAACCGCCATGTTGAGCGCATTATAGCACTTAAATCGGGCATATGCAAGCGGGTTTATGCTCTTGCCTAAGCAAGACACATTGCACAACCGTCAGCGCGGGGATCGCTGCCGCCGGTCAGGCTCCCGGTTTCGGGATCACGCAGGATGATTTGTCCGCGCCCGAAGATGGCACGCTCCCAACCGCTCACTTTTCGGACCTGCTGCCCGCGTGCTGCCAGATCGGCAATGACCGCCTCCGAGATGCCCTCCTCCAGCCCGACCCTGTCGTCTGCTTTTCCGTCCTCGATGCAAAAACGGGGTAGGTCGAGTGCCGCCTGTGGGTCGAGGCCATCTTCGACGAGGGCGAGGAAGACCTGTACGTGTCCCTGCGGCTGCATGAAGCCGCCCATGACGCCAAAGCAGGCGAACAGGGCTTCGCCCGACGAAGGAACGACGACGGACGGCGGACGGCGGACGACAGATGATAAACGTTCGTCTTTTGTAATTCGTCTTTCGTCAACACGTGTTATCATCGCCGGAATGATTGTATGATATGGCCTCTTCCCCGGCGTGAGGGCATTCGGATGCTGTGGGTCGAGGCTGAAATTGTGGCCGCGATTTTGCAAGGTGAAGCCCCAGCCCTTCGGCACGATGCCTGTGCCAAAGCCCATGTAATTGCTGTTGATGAACGAGCAGGCATTGCCGGATTTATCTATGATGGACAGGTAGACCGTATCCGAGGCGGTCACTGGCGCGCCGCGCGGTTGGTTGGGGGTGGTGCGCTTTGGGTCAATCAATTTGCGGCGCTCGGCAGCGTAGGCCTTGGCAAGCAACTCGGTAATTGGTATATCGGTAAAATGGGGGTCGGCGACGTACCAGCGCGCATCGGCAAAGGCCAGGCGCAGGGCTTCGATTTCCAGGTGCAGGCGGTCGGCGGAAAGCGGGTCGGAGGGCAGGTCGAAGCCTTCGAGGATGTTGAGGGCGATGAGGGCGGTAATCCCTTGCCCGTTGGGCGGGCACTCCCAAACGCGATAGCCGCGATAGATGGTGCTGATGGGTTTATCCCAGGTGGAGCGATGCGCGGCCAGGTCGTCCACCGTTATACAGCCGCCTGCCTCTTGTACGACAGCCGCTATCGCCTCGGCAATCTCGCTTTCGTAGAAGGCCTTTTTACCTCCCTCGGCCACTTTGCGGAAGGTGCGTGCCAGGCCGGGGTTGCGGAAAATTTCACCAGCGCGCGGGCCGCGCCCGTCAATGGTCAGTTCGCGGCCATTGAGTGCAGTATTCAATTGTCCCTCAGCGGCGCGTTGCCAGAAATAGGCCGTGATTGGCGCAACCGGGAAGCCCTCCTCCGCCAGGTGGATGGCCGGAGCGAGCACTTCGGCCATTGTCCGCGTGCCGTGCTGCTCGACGAGATCACACCAGCCCGCGCAAGCGCCAGGGATGGTGATGGTGTATGGATGATATGGCTGCAGGGGCGACTGGCCGGTCGCCCTTACGCGTTCGAGGGTCAGCGCGGCGGGGGTGCGGCCGGAGCCATTGAGGGCAGTCACCTGGCCGGTCTTTGCATCGTAAAAAAGGGCGAACATATCACCGCCGATGCCGGTGGAGGTCGGCTCGGTGACGTTGAGAGCGGCGGCCGCGGCTACGGCGGCGTCGGCGGCATTGCCGCCTGCGGCGAGGATTTCCAACCCGGCGGCGGTCGCCAGCGGCTGCGAGGTCGCCACCATGCCGCCGCGTCCCATCACAGGCGAGCGACGGGAGGCAAAGATGATTTCGCCCATGACTCCCTTTTCAGCATACATTCACCTGTTCAAATATCCAGACACAAGGCACACACATCAATCATGCCCACCTTCGTTCGCTTGAGGCTTTTGCGGCCCGGCCGGCAGCGTGGTCACCATCACCTTATCCACGC
>Ga0315296_10004339_pt1 | contig 11593 bp, 8 predicted proteins | sample YL17G14_18_MG_FD_203921 | JGI IMG/M metagenome (GOLD analysis project Ga0315296, IMG submission 203921) | Sediment microbial communities from Yellowstone Lake, YNP, Wyoming, USA - YL17G14_18 | ecosystem: Environmental > Aquatic > Freshwater > Lake > Sediment | place: USA: Wyoming | collected...
GGGGCGAGGTTATTAACCCAAAGATTTGGACAGATAAAAAGCAGCCATATACGCCTTATATCGTTTTTGAGAACACAGGTCCTGTTGTAAATGGATATTATGATCCCCGAGGCATAAAATGGTGCGAGCAAGCCCTTGTTGACGAAGTGCTGCGCACGGGCAGTTATGATTTTACCGAGATTCCATTTAGACGAGAGCTTAAAAAACTTAAGCCCATTTTTGAAAAGGAGCCGATACTTAATAGGAAAAACCTTCTTGTTTATTTAAAACAATGCGAGGCGATCTGGCCATGGTTTGAAGCAATCTGGTGGGGTTGGGAATCTGAATTACATGAGAAGTATAAAACTGTCCTTGCAAAACCATTTGCCCGGCTTTTAAAACTTAGAGATGAATATGATTATTTCGTTCCAGGGTCTGAAGTCACAGTCCGTAAATCGTTAAAAAAACTTTATCCGTCGCTTAGGGATTTAGTCGCTTTGTTAAGAATAGAAGAAATCGCCAACAATAGTCCGCCGTCAATAAGGGTTTTAAAAGAAAGGGCTTCGGGATATTTTTTTACAGACAATCAGCTTTTTGTGGGAAAGACAAGAAAGTTTATCGAAAAAAAGTTTAATATAAAATTAGAAGAAACAGCAAAAAATGACAGTGTAAAAGAATTTAAAGGGTGGTCTGCGTTTAAAGGAATAGTAAAAGGAATAGTAAAAATTGTGTATGGTGCGCGTCAGATGGATAAGGTAAAAGAAGGAGATATAATTGTAGCTCCGATGACTCTCCCAGATATTTTGCCGGCGATGAAAAAAGCCATTGCATTTATCACAGACGAGGGAGGTATTGTCTGCCATGCAGCTATTATTTCCAGAGAAATGAAAAAGCCCTGTATAGTCGGCACTAAAATTGCCACCAAAGTATTAAAAGACGGGGATTTAGTGGAGGTAGACGCAGATAAAGGTTTAGTAAAAATTATGAAAAAAGTAAAAATAATTAATTTTAAGAATTTATGAAAAAATCCAATGAAAAATGGCATTTTATGATAGGAAGGGGTATGCACCCGGTAATTGTTATGGATTTAGTCTATAAGGGTCACACTAAATTTTTTGGAAAAGTTTTTAACCTTCCTTTTAATATTTATTTTATGGAACGCTATGAAGGGGCTACTTATTTTTTAGAAAGAGAATATCAAAGAGTTATTCTGTATTTTAGTAGGAAACTAAAGAAAAAACTGAGTGAGTTCTATAAATTTCCGGTATTCTTTGAAGAGAAAAATAGTGAGCTTACTAATTTTTTAGGAAAAATTGAAATAAAGAAAATAAAGAAATTCTCTAATGAAAAAATTAAACAGATTTTAAATAAATTTTTTGAAGATTATGCAATAATAGTTCTCCATTTTTATTTGCCATTTTTTGTTGAGGACTTGCTTACTAACGAATTAAAAAAGATTATTCTGCCTAAATTAAGAGAAATAAAGAAAGAGGATAAATTAGAAGAATATATATATTGTTTAACTCAAGATGTTAGGCCTTCAGGCGCTAATGAAGAAAAAATTGCTTTATTAAGGATTGCCGATTATATCTCCAAACGCAAAGAATTAATTAACAAAGAAGCTTTTAAACATTGGAAAAAATACTTTGGTGTTTATACTTATCTTTTTAATGTAAAAGAATACACTTTTAACAATGTTATTTTGAATATTAAAAAATATATTAAGGAAAACCCCCAAAAACTTCTCAAAGAAGCTTTGGATGAACAGAAAAAAATAAAAGATACCCAAAATAAAATTTTGGAAGAAATTAAGTTATCCAAAAAAGGTTTAGAAATTTTAAAATTAGCTCAATATTATGTCTATTTCAGAAATGTCAGAGTTACCCAAATGGGAAATTTTCAATGCTTAATAAAACATATTTTAGAAGATTGGGGGAGAAGAAGGAATTTGACGTATCAAGAAGTCATTAATTTAACTCACAATGAAATTCTAACGGGCAAATTTAATAAAAAAGAGCTTAAAAAAAGGTTAGATGGTTATGTTTACCTTTTAGAAAACGGCAGCCAACATATAATCACCGGTAAAGATAAAGAGCGATTTTTAAAAAAGGAGGGTATGGGAATAAAGGAAGAAAAAATAGAAGTAATTAAAGGATTGACTGTTTTTCCCGGAAAAGTAAAAGGTAAGGTTAGAAAAGCTACGCCTTATACTTTTGACCTACTTAAAAAAAGGGACATTTTAGTGTGCAGTATGACTATTGTGGAAGCAACGCCTTATTTAAGCAGGTGTAAAGCAATTATTACCGATGAAGGAGGAATTACCTGCCATGCCGCCATAGTTTCTAGAGAACTTAAAATCCCTTGTATCGTAGGAACCAAGATCGCTACTAAAGTATTAAAAGACGGGGATTTGGTGGAGGTGGATGCGGAGAAGGGGATTGTGAGGGTTTTGAAACGCAGAACTTGACTTTATTCTTGTTTCTAATATAATAGAAATGAGGGTATAAATAAGCTATAAAAAGCGAAACTTGCCCTAAAAAGATATGACTAAAAAAGAAATTTTGTGGCGAGAAATTCTATTTCAAGCCGTAGAAAACAAAAAAACTAAATTTACTCAAAAAGAACTGGCAAACCAGTTTGGTTTTTCTTTGAGCACAGTTTTTAATTCGCTCAAAATTCCTCGGCAATCGGGAGCTATTCAGGTATCGGGGAGGGGTTTTTCTGTTATTAATGCGGAAAAGTTTTTAAATATTTGGGCAACTTTTCGCCGATTAAAAAAAGATATCATTTATCAAACCCATTGCGATTTATCAGTTCAAGAGATAGAGGGTTTAATGCCTCCTTGCATTATCTTTGGTGTTTTTAGTGCTTACTTGAAAAAATATAAAGAGGCACCAGCTGATTATGATAAAGTATATGTTTATGCGCCAGAAGATTGTCTATCAGAAATTAAAAAGAGATTTCCAGCCAAAAAAGGATACGAAAATCTAATTGTTTTAAAAGCTGACCCTCGGTTAGAAAAATTTGGCAAAATTACTCCTGATGTCCAAACCTATGTTGATTTTTGGAATTTGTCTGAATGGTATGCCCAGGATTTTCTAAAAGCTCTTAAAGACAAAATTATTATTTAATTATAATTATGGAGTATTATCATAGCTTAATTACTGAAAAAAGTTTTCAAATATTGAAAGATTTAAGAAAAAAATACCAGTTTGTGTTAATTGGCGGCTGGGCGATTTTTTTGTATACCAAAGCCCTTAAATCAAAAGATATTGATTTAATTATTGAATATGACGAGTTAAAAAAATTGAAAACAGATTTTTCTGTTTATAAAAACGAACGACTAAAAAAATATGAAATTAAAATAGAAGATACTGATATTGATATTTATTTACCATTTTACTCTCAATTAGGTTTACCGATTGAAGAAATAAAAAAATATATTCGGAGCCAAGAAGGATTTACAGTTCCCTGCCCAGAAATTTTATTAATTTTAAAAACCTATGTCTTTAAACGAAGAGGTGCATCGCCTAAGGGGAAAAAAGATCTTTTAGACATTTTTTCTTTGTTAAAAAGTGATTTAATAAATTGGCAGATATATCACGGATTAACTAAAAAATATAACTTCAAATCATTAAATAATGATTTGAAGGATTTGGTTGGTTCAGTAAAACCCTTGGCTGAACTCAATCTTAATGAGCAATTAATAGCTAAGCTAAAAAAGAAAATTTTATTAAATATATAGATAACAATTACAACAAAAGTTTAAAAGTTTTAAAAGACGGCGATCTGGTGGAAGTGGACGCGGAGAAGGGGATAATTCGAATTCTAAATAAAAAATGACAAATAAATTAAAAAAAATAAACTGGAAATTGGTTGTTTCTTTTAAAACAGAGCTTCTTACGGAATATTTAATTCAAAAAAATCATCATAGAATGAAAACGAGAGTTGGTTTGCCATTTTCTAAAAGAATGATTGTAGATAATGATATTTATAATGAGGGAAAAGAACTCGAGAAAGTTGAGAATGTTATCCGGAAGAATTTTTATAAAACTTCAAAAAAGATATTTTCAAAAATAAAAAAAGAGTCTAATTTATTATCAATAGTTTCACGAAAAATCTCTTCATTAAATCTATCAGTAATTGATAATAAAAAAATTATTGGCTATTTTAAAAAATGGTTAAGGCATTATGAAGAAACCGTTAGTTTGATTGGCGCCCCAGGAAGATTAGATGAAGTATTAGAAGATGAAGTGCGCCGTGGTCTTGAAAATTACAATATAAAAGATAGAGAAGAAGCATTTAGAATTTTATCACAAATAGATAAACTATCAGGAGCTTCTTTAGAAAAATTAGATTTGATGAAGTTAGCTTTAGAAATTAAAGATATTAGAAGTGAAGAAGCTCAACGAAAGATAAAGAAACATATTGATAAATATTCTTGGATAAATCTAACTCTCTTGCTCGGAAACCTATGTAGCGAAAAAGAGGTGTTGGCAAAAATTAGAAAATTAAAGGAGAACAAAAAACTTAAACACAAAATTAAAGAGCTTAATAGTGTAGTCAGCGAAAACCAAAAAGAATTCAATCTAATTAAAAAACAATATAAACTCAAGCCAGACTTGTTAAAGAAAATCAAAATTCTTAGATATGCTGCTTGGTTCCGGACCGCTCGTCTCGATTGGTTAAATCAATCTTGTGCGCTTGCAAAGCTATTACTTGCCGAGGTTAGTAAAAGGATTGGCTTATCCTGTGAGGAACTGGTTTATTGTTTTCCCGGTGAGATATTTAAAGCGCTTTGCAATAAAAGAAAAATAACAAATAAAAAAGCAATTCATGCCAAAATTAAAAAATATGCAATGTATTCATTAAATGGCGAAAATTCTAATTTAATCGTTGGACAGAAAGTCGAACGGCTAAGAAAATTGCTCTCACAAATAGTAAAAAAACAGACAGAGGTTAAGGGAGTAATTGCCTACCCCGGATTAATTAAAGGAAGGGTAAAGATACTAAAAGACAGGTCAGAATTTTATAAAATAAAAAAAGGCGATATTTTAGTAACCAAGTTAACCGCCCCAGACTTCGTTCCGGTTATGGAGAAATCTTCTGCAATTATTACTGATTTAGGCGGTATTACCTCCCATGCTGCCATTGTTTCAAGAGAACTAAAAATTCCCTGCATAGTCGGCACTAAAATCGCCACCAAAGTATTAAAAGACGGCGACCTAGTAGAAATGGATGCGAATAAGGGTATAATAAAGATTTTAAAGAGAAAATAATATTATATGGTAAAATTTCAAGGAAAACATTGGAATTTAAGCATTACGAGAAATTTCTTCTTCTTCCACAATTGCTTGGATTCGCTTAAGTATTCTTACATGAAAAAATATGGTCTTGGGAGAAAAGACCCTCTTGTTATTTCAAAAAACGGCAGATTAGGTTTTATCTTTAATAACATAGAACAACTCAGGAAATATAATAAAATCGTTGAAGGAATCTGTTTATCGCAGACTAAATTAAAAAAACTAGAATCCAAATACTATAAATTCGGCAGAGAGCTTTCCATAGCAAGTTCTGAATTAGAAAAGAAAATAACGCGTAAAACCTTCAAGGATTTCCTTGAAGCGTACAAAAACTTGTCGCCCAGCTTGTATTTAACAAGCGCTATCGGACGCCATATGTCAGAATTATTGGTAGATAGATTACAAAAAATTTATCCTTCTGTTCCTAAATCAGAAATTGATATTTTAATTTCAAAAATTACTTACCCTGAAAAACGTACCCCCTTAGCCGAATCCCAACTTTCATTATTACAAATAGGGGCAGAACTACAAAAAAAGGAACTTACCATAAAAGATATAAAAATTGACCCTAAAATTTATAAAAAATTTAAAGAGGATATTAAAAAATATTCAGTAATTCCCGTGAATTTTAACGAGGATCCCTGGGCAGAAAAAGAGATATTAGAACAGTTGGAAAATTTAATGAAGAGCGATTGTGGCATTGAAAAAGAAAAGATTTTAAAGGGGATTAAAGAAAAAATAAAAGAATCAAAAGAAGTTTTAGCTAAGATCAAGAACAAAGAAATTGAAAACATTGCTAACTCTTTAAAAATTGGTACTTTCTTGAATGAGTATCGAAAATTTATTTTCTGTCGGGCGAGCTTAGCTTATAGACCGCTTTTTCAGAAAATCGCGGAAAAATATAACATTTCCGATTGGCGAGAATGCGGAAAATTCACTCCAGACGAGATAATCAGTTTATATTTTGATAAGAAAGAAGAAATCTTAGATGTTTTACCGAAAAGAGATTGGGCTGGAGTTATGCCCTCAAAAAATAAAAACGGTTACCGACTCCTTTCTCCCAAAGAAATAAAATTATTTTTAACTGAAATTGAAACAACGATACCAAGCACCCAAAAAACAGCTGAAGTTCAGGAGATTAAGGGCACGATCGCAAACCAGGGGGTTGTACGAGGTATTGCTAAAGTTATTTTAGGAAGTTCAGATTTTTACAAATTTAATGATAACGATATTATTGTGACAACTATGACCTCGGTTGATTTTGTGCCATTGATGAAAAGAGCGGCTGGTTTCGTGACAAATGAGGGCGGAATAACCTGCCACGCCTCAATTGTATCCCGGGAATTGAATAAGCCCTGTATTATCGGCACTAAAATCGCCACCAAAGTTCTTAGAGATGGACAACTAGTAGAAGTAGACGCAAATAAAGGCATAGTGAGAATTATTAAATAAAAAATAAATTTATGACAGAAAAAAAAATAATAGCAGGAGTTAAGAAATTAACTTGGAAACATTGGATTGATAGGCCTTACGGCGTTTTTATTGTGTCTGTGGGATTTCCCGGAATCAGCAAAAAATATTTTAATAAGGTTGGCCTGTCTGGTTATGGTTTTGGTTATAATGCTGATTTGTACCAATATCCTAACTTATATCAAAGTATAGAACTTTCCAAAAAAAATCTTGAGGCATTCAAAAAATATTTAAAAAGCCACAAAATAAAAAATCTTACAATTCTTCTTGATAAGGTTCATCATAGAAACAAAAAAAAGATAACGTTGCTGATAAAAAGCAAAAAGCCATATAGAGATAAATTGGCTGTTTTTCGTGAATTAGTTAGATTATATTTTCCTTTTTTATGGTTGGTTGCTCCCTTTGAAGAATATTTTCAGAAAATTACTCCAGAAATTGTTACGCCCTACGTAAGAGGCGATCCGCAAGAATTTATCGGGAAGATAAGTCTTTCTAAAAAGAAAAATATTTATGCTTTAATGCAAAAAGAGTTATTAAGCGGAGTGCCGGTGGAAAAGGTCCATAAAAAATATTCATGGTTAAGACCTAGAGACGGCTTTACTGATTTCTATACAATACAAGAACTTGCTGAGATGAAGAAACATCTTAAGAAAACAAAAAAAGCAGAAAGAGTAATAATTCCAAAAGGATTAAAGGAATTTGCTTCGGAGCTACAGGAACTTACTTTTTTAAGAACCGACAGAACTGACAAGTTTTATGAGTTTTTAGGATGGGGAAGATCATTATTAATAAGAGTTGCAGAATCAATTGGGATAACCTTTAAAGAGCTAGAAGATTATGATGCAGGATCAATAATTTCTGGCAATCCCAAGAGGTTTAATAAAGGTTTCAGTTATGCATTTTTTAATGGTGAATATATTATACAAGATGAAGTGATTATTCCCGATCTTTTCCTTAAGGTTGAAGAAAAGATAAAAGGTAAAATTGCCTATAGTGGTATATCTAAGGGTATTGCAAAAATTGTCCGGCACCCATCAGAGATTGGAAAAGTTAATGCCGGCGATATCCTTGTTGCTCAAATGACTCTTCCATCTTTTATTCCGGCAATGCAAAAAGCATCTGCTTTTGTTACAGACGAAGGTGGTATAACTTGTCATGCTGCCATTATTGCCAGAGAGATGGGAAAACCATGTATAATTGCTACTCGAACTGCGACAAAAACCATAAAAGACGGGGATTTGGTAGAGGTGGATGCAGAGAAGGGGATAGTGAGGATAATAAAAAAAGCTGAATAAACTTATCCAGCTTTTCGTTTTCGGAGCAGAAAATTGATTAACCAATTTTTCTGCCTGTTTTATTTACCGGGTCAAGCTCAAAGAGACATCCTTTCTCGCTTTTTAAGCCGAGAGAAATCAATAGTTCGCCACCGGAACAAAGAAGGGTGTTATCAGGTAGGCCCCTAATGAATTCCCAGGCATTAAAAGCAGGAACTTCATACAATGAAAGATAGTCATCTCGCTTTATTACCGTACCATCGGGCAGAATAATATTTTCTTCTTCACCCAGAGATACGGCACTCCCGCAAAACGGAGAAAATTTTACCGGCACACCATTCAATTTGTCTTTGAATGCGTTGTAGATTTCTACAAAACGTCTTCCAGTTCCTATTACCACCTGAGTGATATTTTCCGGTAGAGGTAATTTCTTAATCTTTTCAATTCCTTTCTCTGTATGTAGCGGGTCTGGTCCAATAGCCCTTTCACCATGTGTAATTACGTAAATCATCGTTATCTTCCTTTCAAGAATTCTTGATTTTTCAAACAATATCTACTATTCCTTTTAATCAGTTCAACCGATACAACAAGTATCAAGTTGTAAATGAGCAAAAAATTTATCTATTTCATCTTTTACCTTATACTAATTATAGCATTTCTTATTCTATTTGTCAATAGCAAAATGTTTGTATTTAAAACAAAAACAAAACGGTCTCCGGGACAAAGTTTTAGAGCTGGTAGTCCTGGAGATGATAGAAAAAATGAAGAACGCTTCAAAAATAGTTTAAAGGGCTAATGTCCAAATAAAATTATGCGACATTAATCAGCCCCTAAAAACCGTTAGTGAATAAATCTAACGGTTTTTTTATAGTATTATTTTATAGTATTATTCTTTAAGGTTTTTACCGCTGTGAAATTGACGGTGGATGTCGCGGAGGCGTTTGTTTGTTACGTGAGTGTAAATTTGGGTACTGGTAATACTTCGATGGCCAAGAAATTCTTGAATAATTCTTAAATCGACTCCTTGAGATAATAAATCTGTGGCATAGGAATTATGACTTATAAATCCATCAGTTATTAGGTTACCTTCATTTTGATTTATTCCGAAATCGTAAGTTGAATAACGACCCCAAGGTAGTCTTGTTTTTTCTTTTATTCTTAACCATTTAATATCATCAGTATAAGTAATCTTTTTTAAGACCCTCAAAAGAGTAGAGCGATATTTCGAGTCTTCTAATTGAGTAATAATTTTCTTAACTGTTTTTTTTACAGGAATAAGTTGATTGAAATATCTTCCTAAATAATTAATGCTATGATTTTTCCTTAGTTTCTCAATCCAAATTATCTTTTTCTGGAATGTATCTTGTTTGATTATCTTTATTAATTTTCCCACTGGCAATTTTTCTCCTTCAAAACCTGGTTCAATATGAAGGAATCTTTTTTTAAGCGTTTTAATGTTTTTAATAAATTGGATTTGATCTGGTCGATGAAGTATATGGAGAGTATAAAATTTATGAGTAAAGGTTCTTTTTTGGGGCAACATTACCGTTCTCTGACGCCAATTTATATGGCTGTCAATTCCAAAACGTAATAGGCCCATTTGAATATCTTTTAATAGATCTAAACTTGAAGAAAACAATCGTATTTTCCCAGTATTGCCTTCTGCATCATAAAATCCCGCAATAAATTCAGCTAATTCTTTTAGAGAAGCGGAAAGAATTTTTTGAGGAGCTCTTCTGATATTAGCTTTTGGTTTGAATCCACTATCTAATAAAAATTCAACTAGTTCCACATTATAAATTTTAAGCTGCCAAGAATTTTTATTTTTATTCTTAATTAAAAAAGGATTAAAGCCGAACAATTCCCGAACAAGATTTTGATAAAATTTTAAAATATTTGGATTTTTATCATCTAAAAGAATTGCTCGGCGCTGTCGGCTCACGGTGCCATCACCAAATATATATCCTAACAGCCGAGCAAAACGGGGGTCAACAAAGGATTCGCCATCAATTTCAAATTTTTTTATTCCCATTACATAATCTCCAATTTTTAAATCTTTCACTTTTATTTCTTTAATTTCTTTTTCTCCTATAGTGAAAAGTCGATGGTTTGGAGAAGATACAAGATTGTAGCCATCCGCCCAAATCGAAAAAAGGGGAGTAATATGATAACTTTTATTTTGAATATTCTGATTGAATAATTTAAGATTTTCCCAATTAATCGTTTGGATTTCGCTTGTTTGATGAAAAAAAAGGTCTCTGGCTGAAATAATTTTGTCTAAGAGCACAATCCTAGTTGAAGGGTCGAGACAGTGTCGTAGCGTGTGAGGGGTGGTAAAAATAGGGACACCGGCCATTGTCGCATATTTTTTTACCCCTCTTTCTATTGAACGATTTGTTAGCCGAGGTTCAGCATCTTTTCGCGCCCTATAATGGATAAACAACGGTTTTTCTTTATCTTTACGCGTTTCTAAGTATTTTTTAAGCCATTTAAGGGCTCTTTCTGAAAAGTAGACTGTTCGAGGATAATCACCCTTACCAATAATAGCAAGTTCCAAATCTTTTTTATCTTTTATATTGACAAATTGGTTGCGGTTTAAGGCTATTAATTCAGCTATTCTTAGACCTGTTGAAAATAAGATTTCCAAAATAGCCCTGTCCCTTAAGCCAATAATTGTATTTACGTCAGGGGCTAGTAAAAGCTTCTCAATTTGCTCTAAAGTGAGGAATTTTACGGTTTTTTCCTTTTTATCGGCCCTTGGAAGGGCGATTTTGTCAGCCGGCAGTGATTGGATGTCTTTTGCTGAAAAATAGCTTAAAAGGGCTCTTAAAGCGATTAAATAGTAGCTCTGGGTAGTCTTTTTCAAAGATTGACCCTTTCTGTTGATATAACGGGATAAATATAAGCGGTAGTTCCAGATATGGTCGGGAGTTAATTGGTGAGGCTTTAGATTATATAATTTCTTTATTTTTAACCAATTAAAAAATTTACGCAAGAATCTTTCGTAATTTTCCTGGGTTTTTGAAGATAATCCTTTTTCCACATCTATCCAGTCTAAAAAATCATTCAAATGTTGAGATAGGGGTTTTTCGTTTTTATTCATATAAAAATCCCATTAACCAAGATTATTCGACATTTCTTATATTTATATTATAAAGTATAAAAACCCTTGTCAAGTGGAAAAGTCCCTCTTCCCTATTATAGATATACAATAAAAAAGCCCGTAAGATAACTTACAGGCCTTGATAAAGTTGGACCTTGCTTATTTCTTATCTCTGTAGAAAATTGTGAATTTGGTAATAAGAAGTGGCGGCTCTGCAGAACCCCTAGGGATAAGTACAGGAGACTGATCAGCCTGAACTAATTCCTTCCCGTCACTAAGAAATTCTGTGATAGCTTTGCTTACATCATAGTGGGCAGTCTCAATCACTTTTCCTGCCTTTATATTTACGAATTCCTTTGTTTCAAAAAACTTACATTTGACAGGTCTCCCCTTGGCTCCTATTTTTCGAACCCTTCTTAATTCTTCCGCGAGGTCCGTTAGCGAAGGCGCCGAAGAGGGCGCCG
>Ga0315296_10004340_pt1 | contig 11592 bp, 8 predicted proteins | sample YL17G14_18_MG_FD_203921 | JGI IMG/M metagenome (GOLD analysis project Ga0315296, IMG submission 203921) | Sediment microbial communities from Yellowstone Lake, YNP, Wyoming, USA - YL17G14_18 | ecosystem: Environmental > Aquatic > Freshwater > Lake > Sediment | place: USA: Wyoming | collected...
GGGTCGTGGCCGCGCGCACGCGCCTCTCCAGCACCCCCCGATCCTCCTGAGTCAACTCGATAACCGTCGCTTTGCTGGGCATGCGGCAAGTATATCATATCATGGTACTTTTGTCACTAGGTACTAGCTTCAAACGCGCACGCAGAGATCGCTGCGGCTCTGCGAACGCGAGGCAACCATGAAGAGGCCGATCAGTACCTTCGGAAGTCTTTTCGAGAGAGGCGGGAATGGCTAGCAAAAGCGCAGCCCGGGCGTGTCCTGGAGCGATCCTGGTTATGGGTTCTCGACAATACCTGCCGCTGCGGGACCGACGTCGCCCGCTGGCTCTGGTTGGAGGGGCTCTTTCTCCTCGTCCTGATGCCGCTCGCGTTCTTCTACTCGCGTGAGATCGCGATTGACCAGTGGCCCCATCGACCCGCAGGCTTTGCCGGGTACCTGGATTGCGTGTACTTCACCCTGACGACCAGTGCCACGCTGGGTTCGTCGGGCATGTATCCTACAGGCGCCATTGCCAGAGCGTTGATAGTGTGCCTCTTCGTCGGCCTTGGCATCATGGCGGCTTCGCTTGGTCACGGCGTGGCCGCAAGACTGGTGAGAGGTATTCAGCCCGCCGCATAGCAACTGCGTCTCCAAGGCCCGTGGTGCTTTCAGACAGCCCCGCAAGGGGCCATAAGATACTTCGCGAGTCGGCAAGAGGCGGTTCCGCCCAACAATGAGAGAGTACCCCGACCGATACCTGGCGCTGATGGGCCTAGCGCCAAAACGTATCCCCCACTGGGAGCACTGGTCGTGCCCCGACGCGGAGACTTATCTCACTGGCATTGACTACTATGAGCACCCGCGCCTGTGCCGGTTGAAACTGCGCGAGCTCTACCCGCAGCTCGAGCTGGGCGTCCCGGAGACCGATGAGCCCAAGCCGCGCCCGAAGCTCGACCTCGATCATCAGACCTCGAGCGTGAACGAGGATGGCCGGCGCCGCGTGCGCTGGGGTGAAGGGGAAACCAATTTCTGGGATTGGGGCAAGTTCTTCAGGACCGCCGAGGAGGTCTTCGCTTTCTCTCCGCTGGCGCAGGGCGATTTCACCAACATCCCAGTGGTCGAGTCGGGCGACTACTCGGACGAGGAGAAAGTCTATCAGAGGTACCGCAAGAACTATCCCGCCGAATGGGCCGACAAGGCGCCGGAGGGTTCCACGGCATCGGCGAGCTTCTACAACACCATGTTCATGTGGCCGCTGCTGACCTTCGGCTGGGAGCTGTTCCTGGAGACCTGCCTCGACCCGCGCTTCGAGCGCATCATGGACGAGTTCGCTGAGATCAACCGGCGCGTGTTTCGCACATTCGCGCGGCTGCCCATCAATTTTGTCATCTGCCACGATGACATCGTCACCTCGCGCGGGCCGGTGTGCTCGCCGGCGTGGATGCACAAGTACATATTCCCGCGCTACGAGGAGTTCTGGGGAATCCTGAGAAGCGCGGGGAAAGAAGTGATCTTCATGGCCGATGGCAACATGACCACATATGCGGATGATGTGATGACCTGCGGCGCGCGAGGGATTATCTCGGAGCCTTATACCGACTACAAGGCCATTGCACGCAAGCATGAGGACTGTTTTCTGGCGGGGGAGGGCGACAATCGGATTCTCACGCGCAACGATGCGGATGAGATCGAGGCGATGGTGAAGAGCATGGTCGAAACCGCGAAGATGACGGGCGGCTACATGATGTGCATCGGCAATCACATCCCGTGGAATGTGACGCCGGAGGGGATCAAGCGCTACCTCGACCTCTCGGCGCAACTGGCGCACCGGTAGACGGGGGCGGCCGGTGGTTGCGGGGACACATGGAGTCAGAATGCGCGTAAGGCCACATAGGCTTTGGGCAGCGGCAGTCGTCGTGATGGTGGCAGCGGGGAGGCTGCCGAGCGGACTGTGCGCGGAAAGGGCGGCGGTCATGGAGTTGAAGATCGGCGACGGCAGCCAATGGGCTTTTATCAACGGCGCCTGGCGCGAGGATGAGACGGGCCGCATCAACTGCCCGGAGGCGCGGGACACTCACTTTCTGGCTTTCTATTTGCCTGCGGCTTTCCGCCAGGTCACCGCGGAATTCGAACTGATGACCAGTTACCGCGAAACGGGCTCCGGGGACGCTGGGATCATCCTGCGGGCGCAGGATGCGAACCACTATTATTTGGTGCGCTTTCCGTGGTGCGGGCAGCAGTTGCGGGCGAAGCATTTCTGGGCAGCGATTTCTAAGGTTGACGCGTCGGGCTATACTCGCAACCTGAAGTCTGCCATGATCCCCGGGGTGCCCAGCGAGACTGATCGGTGGTATCACATCAAGGTTCAATGCACGGGGGAGCAGATTCGCGTATGGGTTGACGGACGCATGGGGCCGATGGCAGCGGATGATTCCTTCAAGGCGGGGCGAATTGGACTGGCGGGGTATGGAGGTTTCTCATTTCGCAACGTGCGCGTGAGCGGCGCCCCGGCAGCGGTGGGGCCCTGGGACGCCGGAGCGCGCCCTGCGCGCAACTGGTTTCATCCGGCGCCACGCCTGACGGGCGAGCAGAACATGGCTTCGCTGTGCCGCGCGCCCAATGGCGACCTGCTGCTGGCGATCCCATCGGCGAAAGCGACCTTCCTGGTGCGCTCGGCCGACAATGGGCGGACCTGGGGCGAGCCCGAGGAGCTGCCTGCCGCACTGCACGGCGGCGTGATACACGCGACCAGGAGCGGCAGGCTGCTGGTGCAGGTGGTGCACACCGAGCCGCGCGAGATTCTCATGGCCGAGTCGCATGACAACGGGCGCACCTGGTCCGAGCCTGCGCTGGCCGAGTTAACCGGCGAGTGGCCCAACGATCCCCCGAAGCTCAGCGCCTATGGCCCACTGCTGGAACTTCCTGACGGGGCGCTTGTGCGCTTCTTGCTCGGCGGGCGGGCGAGCAACGAGGGCCAGAACGTGGTCACCTGGGGTGCAATCCATTGCCAGGCGTTCGCCATTCGCTCGACCGACGGCGGCAAGACCTGGTCCGCGCCCGCTAACCTCGATCGGCCGTCTTGGCCAGGCCAACCAGCGGGCACGATTGACGGCTGCCTCGACCTCACGGAGCCGGTGGCGGCGGTTCTCGATGACGGGCGAATCCTTTCTTACATCCGCCCAGTCTATTCGCCGACGATGTGGGAGACTCACTCCGATGATGGTGGGCAGACGTGGGCATCAGCGCGGCGCGGCGCGTTCCCCGGATATGCGCCATGCATGACGCGGACGAGTTCGGGCGCGCTGCTGGTGGCGCACCGTTTCCCCGGCCACTCGATCAACGTGAGCCGCGACAACGGGTCAACGTGGGACGAGGGAACGACGGTCGATTTCCCGGTGTGGGCGATGGGGTGCATGATGGAGGTGGAGCCGGAGGTGGTGCTCTTCGTTTACATGGATGCGAACCGCGAGTTCCTGCGCGCGCAGCGGATCCGGGTGACGCCGCAGGGGCTGGAGCCGGCCGCGACGGAGCCAAGCGCGGCGGTCAATTCTAAGCCGGGCGAGGGCTTGCGCGACAAGATGTGGGTGTGGGGGACGCGGGAGGCAGGCGGTGGCGTAGAGGGAGGCCTGGCCGCGTACGCGGAGGCGAGCTCGGCGGCGCGAGCGGAAATGCTGGGGCTGCGCAACATCATCATCGCCGGCGGCAAAGTGCTGGAACCGGGAGAGGCGGTCGCCGTGGCGCGGGAGTGCGCTTCGCTGGGCGGGCGCGTGGCGTACGAAGTATGCCCGGGCGAGATGACGGGCAAGGCGGCTGATTACGCGACGGATGCGCGCGCGGCTCATGCCGTCGCAGGCGAGGTGCCGGCTCTGGAAGCCGTGCTGCTTGACGACCTGACGAGCCAGCAAATCGCGGGACGGAGCATGCCCGCGGCGGAACTGGCCGAGTTGTGCCGGTCTTTGCGCGGGGGGCCGCGGCCACTCAAGGTCTGGGGGGTGGTGTATAGCATGAATCTCGACCACCCCGGGTTGGACCAGTACCTCAAGCACCTGGATATAATCAACCTGTGGACGTGGCGAGCGGAGGAGCTGCGCGACCTGGAGGCCAACCTGAGCCGCTGCCAGGCGCTGGCGCCCAACAAGCCCATAGTGCTCGGCCTATATATGTACGATTACGGCGATGGGAGGCCGATGCCGCTCGACCTGATGGAGCACCAATGCGAAACGGCGCTGAAATGGCTCCGGGAGTGCCGTATCGCGGGGATCGTTTTCCTGAGCATTACCAACGAGGCCGCGGCCCTGGAGTGGACCCGCACCTTCATCCAGCGGATCAAAGATTGATGGCAAGCTGCCCGGCGCGACGTTCCCGCCGAACGACGGCTAGCTTGCCGAGGAGCGATGAGCGTGGTTTTGACCTATACAAGTGTGATGGCAATCCTCACGTGCCTAGCGTGCCTGAGTGCAGCGGCCGCGGCGCCGCTGCGGCTGTACGTGGCCACCGATGGCAATGACGCCTGGTCGGGGCGGCTTTCAGCCGCGAATAGCCAACACAGCGATGGACCGTTCGCCACCCTGGAGCGCGCTCGCGACGAGATCCGCGCCCAGAAAAAGGCGGGGTGCCTGGATTCGGGGGCGGTTGTGGAAGTGCGCGCCGGCGCGTATTACCTGAACAAGCCCTTCAAGCTGACCGCCGAGGATTCGGGGGCGCCGGCCGCGCCGGTCGTATATCGCGCGGCGCGCAAGGGCAAGGCGACGCTCGTCGGCGGAAAGATCGTGAAGGGCTTCAAGCCATACCAGGGCGCCATCATGCAGCTCGACCTCAAGCCGCTCGGCCTGGCCGAGAAGCCGCTGACGCAGCTTTTTTTCAACGGGGAACGCATGACCCTCGCCCGCTGGCCCAACCGCGACCCGAATGACATTCATGGAGGCGAATGGGCTTACATCGCCGCGGCGCGCGAACCGGAGAGCAAGCGCAGCTTTCAGTATTCCGGCGACCGGCCCAATCGCTGGGCGCACCCGGAGGACGCCCGGGTCTCCATCTGGCCCAATTACAACTGGTGGCAGACCATCATCGGCATCGAGAAGATAGACCGCGAGACCTCGACCATCACCCTCGCAGGGGATCTCGGCTACAGCCTCCAGCGCGGGCGCCGCTACTTCTATCAGAACATCTTCGAGGAACTGGACGCGCCCGGCGAGTGGTTCTTCGACAAGCGCAGCGGAGCACTGTACTTCTGGCCGCCAAGCCCGATTGACAAGGGTGCCGTCATCGTGCCAACCCTGGACAGCGTGGTGGAGATCGAGGGCGCGGCGCACGTCAGCGTGCGCGGGTTCGCGATCCAGTGCTGCAATGCCAATGCGGTCACGGTCAGCGGCGGCAGCGATTGCCTAGTCGCCGCCAATACGGTGCGCAATACCGGCGGCTGGGGCATCGTCATCAGCGGCGGCGCCAATAACGGGGCGGTCGGCAATGACATCTACGCCACCGGGCAAGGGGGCATCTCCCTGGCCGGCGGCGACCGCAAGACCCTGACGCCCGGCGGCAACTACGCCGATAACAATCACATCCATCACTTCGCCAACATCTACCCCACCTACAATACGGGGGTCGCGATCAACGGCGTCGGGAACCGGGTGTCGCATAACCTGATCCACGACGCCCCCCATATCGGGATCATTCTCAGCGGCAATGAGAACGTGATCGAATACAACGAGCTCCATCACCTGTGCTTCGAGGGCGCGGACAACGGCGGCTATTACATGGGGCGCGACTGGACCCAGCGCGGCAACCTCCTGCGCTACAACAAGTTCCACGATATCTATGGTTACGGCCTTGCCGACGAGCCCGACGCCGAGGGCGTCTGCCACTATGATTCGCCGCTTTGGGCGTGGGCGGTCTATCTCGATGATTGCTCCAGCGGCACGACGATCTACGGCAACGTGATCTACCGCGTGCCATTATGCGGGGTGATGGTCGGCGGCGGCCGCGACAACCTGGTGGAAAACAACATCTTCGTGGAATGCATCCCGGCTTACCACATTGACGCGCGCTGGGACGCCTACCCGTGGGGCTACATGCACGAACTGCTCGATGCTATGAACTACAGGCAGCCGCCCTACAGCGAGCGCTACCCGGAGCTGCTGACCATGGGTGACGACCCCCGCACCCCGGCGAACAACAAGTTCCTGCGCAACGTCGTGAGCTACCGGCGCGATGACATCGCGGGCCTGGGCTCCACGCACCCTTCGGAGGGCGCCGCCATCCTCTATGACCTCAGCCCGTTCGACCCCGACACTTGCATCTTCGACCACAACACGATCTATCACTTCGGCGCGCCGATCCGGGTGCAGGCATCGTTTTACAAGCAGGAGGGCGGCGGCCGTCTCGCCTGGGATGAGTGGCGATCTCGCGGGTTCGACAAGAACTCAATCATCGCCGATCCGCTGTTCGTGGATCCCGAGCGCGATGACTATCAACTGCGGCCCGAGTCACCCGCGTTCAAGCAGGGGTTCAAACGGATTCCGATGCAGAAGATCGGGCTTTACCGGAGCTCGCTGCGCGCCTCGTGGCCGGCGCCGCCGGACGACCGAAAGAGCGGCGCCGACATCACGCGGCAGACGGTCAAAGTGCCGCCGCCAGGGAAGTGACCAACCATCCGGGCGCATTACCGAGACTCGTGCATTATGGTGATGGATAGGGCGCGTATTCTCCTGCTAAACTCAACGGCGTGCTCAAGGATGTGGAACGGGCGCCCCCGCCTGTTAACCCCGGTGTCGCAAATGCGACACCGTCTCACAGCCGAGGGCGGCTGTGCCACATGGTTCTGCAATTCCAACTCCCACTCCGATAATAAGCGAGACTCTGTAATGGCGCTCGCCAAATAGCTTGACCGGGCAATTGCTTGGTGGCGCAGGCGTCCCGGCTGCGAAAGGTTCGGCGGGCGAGGTTGAGAGCTAGCGCGTATTGGCTCGTCAGGCGTTTGACGGGCGACGTGCCGGTTCTTGCATCAGGCGCTTGAGGCTGGCACCCTTGACGGGATTGATGTAGCAAACGAAATTGATCTTGCCTTCGATGCTTCTGCGCTTTCGGTCCGAATGCTTGCCGGGGTCCTGCGAGTAGCGGTGAGCTTCTGCCCGAATCTCGCGACACTTTCCCTTGCCGACATTCACCTTCTCGTTGACGACCAGGCGTGTCACCACCTTCCGACAGCCCGGTCCAGACAGCGCCGCCCTCTGAGGCGGGAGGCTCATTCCCTCGTCTCGAACCGCCTGTGCAGCCAGTCTAGTGACTTGATCGGGAATGTGAGGGCCGGATATTGTGAGGTTGTCCGAGTATCGCGTGTACTCCAGGCCGCACCTCTGGCACAGACCCTTCACGCGAGCGTCCACCCGTGCGAATAGAAGATTGCTGATCGCGTTGCTGGTCCTAAGCCCAGTAGCCAACTCCCCGTTGTATGTCGTGAGTTTCGTCAGCAAACGAGCGACATCCGCGTGGCAGCCGAGGTTCAACCAGAGTTGATACACACGGGTGTGGTGGGTGCGAGGGAAGAAACTCTTGACGTCCATTGACAATAGGAACGCCGTGCCCGCGTGGGGGCTTGCCGCACTGACGATTGACCGTCCCTTTCGGTAGGCGTGGGCGCAGTCAGAGATCGGAAGGCTGTCCAGCAGTCGCTCGATTATGGCCCCTTGAATGGCGGCCAGACGCCGGCTCGGCCTCCAGGTGTCACGCGGCTTGCCACGGACGGTCACGGCCTTCTCCCTGACATGCCGATGCATATTCTTCGCGACATCCTGCAGTTCGGCGAGAGGGAATCCTAGAGCAGTTGCCAGATCATCTGGACGCTTGAGCCTCAGCACTTGTCTTCACCTCAGTGCCTTCATCATCGCCGCCTAGCCCGCGCTCCTGAAGCGAATGCATCTCACGGAGTATTCGATGCAGGACGGATATGAGGCCGGCGGGTCCGTCAGATTCCGCTTGGCTCATACTCTCATCCCATAGCAGCGCGCTTGGTGGCACCGCAAGTACGCTAGCTATTGTGTTGACTGCCTTGAGGCTGGGCTGTCTGCGATCATTTTCCACTGTTGAAAGGTAACTCGCAGACAGATCCGTCTTCTCCGCGAGCTGTGACAGATTCAGTCCCCTGGCTGTTCTTATTAACCTGATGTTGCGACCGATTCCCATTTCCTTATCCTAACGTCCGCCTACGGCCGACGGAAAGTTGCAGATGCATGGGCTTATCTCTCGATAAGATCCATGATCGCATTTGCGGCCCGTCGCAAGCTGCGCCAAACTGCACGATCATCGTGCCGGTAGCTGGCGAGCCTGCTTATCTCGCGCTCCAAGATGAGCCGCGTCCTGCGTGCGACTGGCGCCCTTACTCGAGGATTTGTTCTCTCGGTTTCGAGAACTCTACCGAGCGCTTCCCTAAGCAGGGCGGTCGCCTGATCGCGTTCCTTCATGCGTGTCTCACCTCCTTTCCTTGAGAGCCAGTCTCATGTACTGGATCATGGTGCATCTGACAGAGCATGCAGTTCCGCTAAAAGCAGGAACTGCGTGCCGCCTGTAGTTCCGTGGCGTCGGGGATGGGACCGTTTCAGCGACCATTGCCAGACACCGGGCCGTCCGCATATGTGATTAATCACGGGCTACCGGGACTGGAGGCATCGCAAGTGGGCCCTTCTCAAGGCGCCAGCGGAGACTCATGACGCGCAAAGCGAACTGCAACTGTGCGGCCATGAGTTCAGCTCCCCGCGCGGGGAGAAGCCCTCGACGGACACCCGAGGGCTGGCGGAGGTGAGCGGAATCTTGAACTTAAGATCCCCTGGATCAGGCGACTCGATTCTCAAGGTGCACAGGGCGAAGCGCCCTGACACCCGGAAGTCTAACACACGGACACAAGTTTGTCAATAATTGTTCGCTGTGAGAGAAGAGTTCTTTACTAACCGAGCCGATGAACCAAACGGACGTTCCCATTTCATGGTGCGCCCAGCGGACGGAGCGGAGGGCCAACTGGTGAATGGGGATCACAGCGGAGATGGAGTTTACTGCGGAATTCGTTGGGGCCGACGCGCCGTCGAGACCCGCACTGGTTGTTACTGGCCCATTCGGAACTGGCGCCTTCTAGACGTAGACCGGGGGCTCGGGCTAGGCGAGGACAAGACGAGCGGGGTGACGAAAGTGACGTGCTGTGCGTACCCGATTGCGTTCACGCCGTCTCGGCTGCGAACACACAGGCTCTGAGCTTATCGAACGGGGCGCCGGTCCCACATCCTGTGGCTCGATCCCACTTCCCGAAGTCACACCTCCGGGACTTACCGCACCCGGAAGGTCCAGGGCTGGCCGCCAGCGCCGGGGGACGCACCAAGGACAGCACCATCAAAGGCGGCCGCGCGGACCTGCCAGCGATAGGTTCGGCCCGGGCTCAGACTTGAGGCTGGCGCCGTCGCGGACGGCTCAGTCACCCGCATCGAGCACACCTCGTCACCGCTCTCCTCGTCGGTGATGGTGAGGGAATACTCCGTCGCTCCCGGACAGTCGCTCCAGCGCAGCTCTACCGCAGCCCCGGCTTCAACCACTGCGCCGGGCCGCGGCGCCAGCGGCTCCAGCACGATCGCCAGTTGCAGATCCGGCATGGTCACGGTGTTGGCGAATACGCGCGCCGCGCCGGCGTGGCGGTTGAAATAGCGGGGGTTGTCGCCGACATAGGCATAGACGTAATAAGTACCGGGAGCAATGTCGCGAAACTCATAGTCGCCGTCGGGCCCGCTGGTTGCTCCCGCAGCCGGAGCGAACGAGCCATCGGCGGTGACGAGGCGCAGGTGAATGCCTGCAACACCGACACCATCGTAGGCAACGCGACCGCGAACCACGCAGGATCTTATCGAGCGGCCGCGGCTGGGAGAGCCCCCGGACCGCGACGCGGCCGTCGCCATCTCCGTCGCGCCGGCTGGCTGCGGCAGACAGGCAAGGCGCACGTCATCTGCCTGCGCCGGCAGCGGCGCCCGCAGCGGCGGCGGCTGGATGACCTTCTGAGGGGACGGAGCAGGGGGCGGCCCGGAGGCAAGCGAGGGGCTCGTGGCTGCGGGTTCGCGCACATTGGCGCCCGGCTGCTCTGGGCTGGCGGCGACTTGCCGCCCAGCGGCGACCTGCGCGCCGGCGCTGGATGCTTCGTTGGGCGGCGGCTGAGCGACGGTGGCGACATAGCTTTGCACCTTGGACCCCGGCAGTTGGAAGCCGACGAGGACGCCGGCGGCAAACACCACTGCCAAAGCGCCCGCGAATCCGAACGCGAGCGACCACCTGAAAGGCGCGTGCGGCGGCGTGACAGCCGGCTGGCGGCTAACCCGCTCCGCGATGCGCGCCGCGAGGTTCTCCGGCGGTCCAACGCGCTGGGCGGAGGCGGCCGTGACCAAGGTCCGCATCTCGGCGGCCGCGCGGCGACACTGCGGGCAGCGCGCCAGATGCGCCTCAACCCGCGCGCTCTGCCTTTCATCCAGATCGCCCGCAGCGTAGAGAGCGATGAGATCCATCAGCCGCTTGCACTCTCCCATGTCACACCTCCCACTGCGCCCACTTAAGGCGGGCAAGCCCACCTAAGGCGAGCAAGTCTCGCTCAGATATGGCTCGAGCATCTGGCGCAGCTTGCGCGTCGCCCGCGCCAGATGGCATTTGACGGTGCCGGTGGCGCAATTCGTCGCAACCGCAATCTCCTCCAGGCTCAGCCCCGAGACGTGGCGCATGGTGAAAACGATTCGCTGTTTCTCCGGCAGCCTGGCGACAGCGCGAAAGACCACGCCGCGCAGCTCAATCTTTTCCATGGCCCCGCTGGGACCCGGCGGATCGCCCACCAATGTCCTTTCTTCCTCGATGTTGACGATCACGTGTCGGCGCGTTTGGCGCAGGCGGTCAATCGCGCGGTTCATGGCGACGCGATAGAGCCAGGGCCCAAGCGACCCGCGCACGTGCATCCGCGGTAGTGATTGGGAAAGAGTCAGGAAGACGTCCTGGGTCACATCTGCGGCATCGTCGCGATCACGAAGAACCCCATAGGCGACGCCAAACACCGCCCCCATGTGGCGCTGCATCAGTTCCCCGAACGCCGCGGAATCGCCGGCGCCAAACCGCGCCGCGACCTGCTCGTCGCCGTGCTGCACGAGCTCCCCCGGGCCTGGGCGCGCCCGCGCTGCCGTAGCTGCCGCGCCGGATAACGAAGCCGCATCGCCGCCAAGCACGACTTGCATAGCCTGCTCCTGCCGGGACCCTTTTCAGGTCATACGAGCCAGGCCGTGCAATGGTTTACCGGCGCTGACAACCTCGGCCAGGACTTCCAGGCGGCATCCGACAGAGAAACAGCCGCGCGCCCACGACGCCGGTTACGTCTATTCGCCGCTACCTGGCGGCTCCCTGTGCTCACCGAGCCGTGGGAAGCGGGCATAAGCCCTATCCACTGCCGATGACTGTTGTCTGCGGTGGGCGCCCGCTGATCGTGCGGCCAGGTCAGGTTGTGGCCGCCACGTGCGCGGCGAGTGCTGCGTCAAGGTTATTGTGACGACATGCCATGGTAGGGGCGTGATTCATCACGCCCGTTCCGAGGGGGCGCAATGAATTGCGCCC
>Ga0315296_10004341_pt1 | contig 11591 bp, 11 predicted proteins | sample YL17G14_18_MG_FD_203921 | JGI IMG/M metagenome (GOLD analysis project Ga0315296, IMG submission 203921) | Sediment microbial communities from Yellowstone Lake, YNP, Wyoming, USA - YL17G14_18 | ecosystem: Environmental > Aquatic > Freshwater > Lake > Sediment | place: USA: Wyoming | collected...
AAGAAGGTTCAAGGACGAAGCAATCGACATCATGCAGAAGTATGATTCGGTCAAATACGTGCGAAACGCAGCAAAGAAAATGGTCAAACGAAGCTGGGACGAAGTTGAGGAATTGTTACCATCGTCCGACGCTAAGGAAAAACTAAAAGCTTTCGCGCAGTTCTTGATCGGAAGAAAAACCTAAACACAATTGAGTGTTAAGATTTGGCCCTCGAAAACGATAAGGAACTGAAAGAACTCATTCGCAAGGTCGCCTTGTTGAACGCTGTCAGACACGAGGGCAAAGCTCAGGCTGGGCCAGTCATCGGAAAGATCTTGGGCGAAAAATCCGACTTGAGGGACAAAACACGCGAATTGTCCACTTTGATTAATTCTATCCTCAATGAAGTGAATAGGCTACCGTTGGATGAACAGAAGCGTGTCGTGACGGAAAAGTGGCCAGAAGCCTTTGTTAAGGAAAAGACCCAGGAAGAGAAGCATCTTCCGCCCCTTCCTAACGCAGCAAAATACAAGAAGATTGTCACGAGGTTTTCACCAAATCCCGATTGCGTGTTGCACTTGGGTTCGGCGAGAGCAATAGTGTTGGACTATGACTACGCGCGCATGTACAATGGCAAGTTTATACTGCGGTTCGAGGACACAGACCCTAAAATCAAGCGGCCTGTTCTCGAATTCTATGATCGAATCAGAGAAGATCTCGCTTGGTTAAACTGCAAACCCGATGAAGAATACATCCAGAGTGACAGGATTTCCATTTACTATGAGTATGCCGAGAAACTGATAAAAGACGGCAACGCCTACGTCTGCAACTGCAAACCTGAGTCCTTCCGCGAGAAGATTTTGGCACAACAGCCATGCCCCTGCCGAGACTGTCCTCCTGAAGAGCATCTTGCAAGATGGCGAGGAATGCTTAAAGGCGATTACTCAGAAGGCGAAGTAGTTGTCCGAGTCAAAACCGATTTAAACCATCCCAACCCTGCAGTTCGAGATTGGCCTGCGATGCGCATCATCAACTCTGAGAAATATCCGCATCCGCGCATGGGCAATAAATATCGTGTATGGCCTCTTTATAACCTTGCATGCGGAGTGGATGACCACCTAATCGGGATAACCCATATTATTCGTGGGAAAGAACACCTGACAAACCAGGTCAGACAAGAGTATATGTACCGTCACTTAGGCTGGGTGTACCCTGAAGCCATACATTATGGGCGGTTAAAGATCACGGGCGCTTACCTGAGCAAATCGAAAATTGTTCAGGGAATGAAAGAGGGGCTGTTCACAGATTGGGATGATCCTCGCTTGGCAACGTTTGCAGCCCTGCGGAGGCGTGGAATAACCCCTGACGCCATAAAGAAGATGATAATTGACGTTGGCCCCAAAACCTCAGACGTGATTCTGAGCTGGGAGAACCTTTACGCGTACAACCGCAAAATCGTGGACCCCATTGCAGACAGGTACTTCTTTGTGCAAAGTCCGTTGGAGTTGACCGTGAAAAATCTCCCTAGAACCTTTGAAACCAAGCTTAGTGTTCACCCTGGGGACTCTGAGAGAGGAGTCAGAAACTACACCATAAAGCCAGAAAGGAAGAATAACTCAGCAACATTTTGGGTGTCTGGAAAAGATGTCGATTCTTCAAAGGTTGGAGCCGTGATACGTCTTATGGAACTTTTCAACGTGAAGATTGAGAGTGCAAGCGTATATGCGGCAGAGGCAGCCTTCCTAGGCGAATCATACGAAGAAGCGAAGATGGCCAAGGCACCGTTGATTCATTGGATACCCATAGGTCAGGACATGCCTTGCAGTGTTGTTATGTCCGATGCATCTATCGTAGAGGGAGTTGCTGAGGGATTCTGCAAGCGACTAAAAGTTGACAGCGTAATACAGTTTGAACGTTTTGGGTTCGTCAGGATCGACAAGACAAATGACAAGCTGGTGGCCTATTACACTCAGAAATAATGAATGGGGAAAAGTGGTATGCGGGCGCAAGATAACGTGATTATTTGGCCAGTCTATTTCGACTCTTCAAAGACAAGGAGTGACGGACGGAGAGTCCCAAAGAATTTGGGAGTGTCCTCTCCTAAGATTCTGGAGATCAAGGAAGCTTCCGACAAAGTCGGTTTGTCTAGTGAGCTTGTTCCTGACGTTGGATATCCTAAGACTCCTTGGTTGAAGGCGGGTATGCTCTTGGTCAAGAAAAAGGGCTCGAAGAATCAGACGCTGGCACTGATTGCAAAACAACTGCTGAAGATGCGTGGTGCAACTCTTTCAGGGTAGTTTTAGCTTTTTTCTGCGCCAGTCAAGACTGCGTTCAAAATCCCGTGCTGGCCTGGTCGCGAAGTTATCCGTGCAGTGCCCAGAGAAGTTCCTACAAGTGCACCTTTGGTAATGACGCCTCTGCGGTCGTAGTCAATGTTTGCTGGATTCTTGATAACTCTAAGAATCTCTGTTTTCTCGGTTTTTCCTGTTTTTGGGTCGGTCACGCACACTTGTTTCTCGACCAGCAATTTGATTTTGAGGTTTCCACCTCTTCCTCTTGTGACTTTACGTTTCAGTTCACCCATTAGCGTCTGAGCCGGGAATGTGCCTTGTTCGTATTTTCTCTTCTTCCTGTAACCCTTTTTTCTGCTTCCCGACGCTTTCTTCTTGCGTTGGTCGCCGTGCCAAACCGACACCTTTCATTTCTCCAGTTTTGTTCGATTCAGGTGCTCATTATCACCTTTGTTTTCGATATAAATCTATCCATTCTCAATCTCGGCCTTTTCTTGTTTCGGCAACTCCTCGAAAACATGTTTCAATTCTCTCTTCATCGATGAAGTATCTTGGCTTAACCCGAAATAGTCTGCGAAATATTCCGTTGTTCTGAGAACCATTGACCGGCCGCTTCTTTCACTCCCAACAAGCCCCATTTCTCGCAGCATTTTGATGTGACTGTAAGCATGGTGACCTCTCACCTCGATGACTCTCTTCTGAGCTACGGGTTGCCTGTAAGCAATGTAAGACAGAGTCTTTAGGGGACCAACTGAAAGCAAAGGTCTGTTAACAAACCTCCTAACATATGGTGTAAAGTCGGCCCTTAACTGTAGCACGTATCGTTCGTCTTTCAGCTCTAGGATTTCAAGGGCAGTTTTTCTGTTTGCGTATTCCAGCATCAGCTCCTGCATGACTCTCTTCGTTCTGTTCTTTGAGCGAGTCTTCAAGACGGAGCACAATTCGTTAATGTCAAGTGGACGCCCAGAAACATACAAGGCGGCCTCCACTAACGTGTGATCGTTCTGCATCTTCTCTGCGGCCTGTTTTTGTTGCTTGTCTCTTTCTTGGTTAACCGCTTGCTTGTCCATTTTCTGCAAGTTTTGTTATCCCTCCAACCGTAACATAGATCTCTTCAGTTTCTTCATTTTGCCAGAGGCTCACTTTTCCTTCTTGTCCCAAAAAGAGTAAGAGAATGAATGTGCGAATCGCTTCAAGCCGGCTGACTCCCCTGATTAGTGTTGAGAACTCAATTATTCCCGCGCCTTTGACCCTTTGAGAAAGTTCTGTGTAGAGCTTTTCCATCTGCAACTCAATTTGCATGAGGTACATGTCGAGTTGGGGAAGAACCTCTGATGGTGTCGGCAGGATTGGCGCTACTGGCGTTTTTTCGGGATGGATGAATTTCTCGCCTTTCAGGACAGTGTCCAGAACTTCTAGGAGGTTCCTAATTGTTGTGGATGTTAGCTCGTGCCTGAGTGGCAGAAACAATGGCGGGGGCAGAAAGTCCGTGGGAGTTTTGGGTGGAGGCGGAGGTTCTTCGAGTTTGAGTAGAAGTTTGGATTTCATCAGATATATGAGAGCTGAAGAGTCGAGTGCCACTCCTGAAGCTCTGAAATCCACTTGGCCAGTCTTGTCCATTTGCTCAAGGAACGACCTGAGCAGGTAAGCGATGTTAATGCTCCATGGCGTGAGTTTTTCGAGTTTGTGAAACTCAAAGAGGATGTTCCATGGTGGAAGCAAATAGAACGGTTTCTTCGTGCCAGCGGAGGACATCAGCTTGGTACCTCTAGGAATTTCGCCGAGATAACGTTGGAGACGCCGTTGCGTCCGTACACGCCGTACACTTTTTGCGCTTTGTTTACCATTTCGGGTTTCAAGGTGATAACGATGAACTGCGTCTTGTCTGACTCTTCCAATAGAAGGTCAGCCAGTCTCGACACGTGGAAAGCATCGAGGTGAGCATCTATCTCATCTAGAACATAGAATGAGGCGGGGGTGAAATCCTTTATCGCGAACAGGAACGCGACCGCTGCAACTGAACGTTCACCGCCACTGGCTCCGCTCACAATGATCGAGGGCTTGTTCACGAATTGAACCAACATGTCAATGCCTCCCGAAAATGGTTCTTCCATGTTCTCGAGTTTCATCGTGGCACTTCCACCTCCCGTGACCTTGGCGAAGTATTTGTCGAGATTCTGGTTGATTTTTTCGAAGGCTTCCATGAACACTTTCCGCTTCTTGTTCTCAATTTCGTCCATAAATCGTAGTATAGCCTGTTTTTCCTTTTCAAGTTCATTCATTCTTATTGAAAGTTCTTTGTAGCGTGAGATTTGCTCGTCATAGTGCGATAATGCAAGTTGGTTGACGGCGCCGATCCTTTCAAGTTCAAGTTGCATCATCTTGATCGAGGCTTCGGCATCTTCGACCTGCTTCATCGTCACCGTTATTGGCTGTTCATGGCCCAGCAGTCTCAACTGGCTGCGATATTGTTGCAGTTGCAGCATCGAGGTTTGGACGTTTAGCTGAAGCTGGTTAACCAGGCGGTCAACCTGTTCGTATTCTGTGTCGAGCTTGCGCAATTCTTTGTCGATGTCGTCGATCTGGGTTGTGAATTTCTTAGATTCTTCTCTTGCTGAAAAGACTGTTTTTGAAAGTTCAACGCGGCTTTTTTCCAGCTCAGCGAGTTCCTGTTTCAGTGCTTCCCTTTCCAGCAGCGCACTTTCTACTTCTTTTTCTACTCTTCTGAGTTGTTGATCAACTTTTGACAGTTGAATTTTCGAGTTTTGGTATCCAACCCTGAGGACGTTCTCAAACTGCGACTGAAACGTTGAGTTCTCTGTTTGGACGCTTCCTTGTTTTTGTCTCAGGGTGATTGTTTCTTCGGCGAGCTTTTCTCGTTTGACTTCCATTTCCTGAATGTGTCCTGGGTCTGTCTTCTTTCTGAAAGTTCCCAGTTCGATCTGCAGTTTGTGTATGGCCTTTTGAATCGTGCTTCGTTCGGCTCTGTGTATCCACATTTGCGATTTTTCGTTCTCAATTTCTTTGCCTGCATGTTCGATGTCACGGTCGACGCGTTTGATGTTGAACTTGTTTCTTCTGATGCTCCTTCTCACCCTAGCGATCTCTCGTTCCAACGTGATTATTGCTTCTGATAAACGTGCAATCTCTATGCGGGTTTTGTCGATTTCTTCCGCAAACGTTGTTACGTCGTTTCCTCTTCTTGAAAGATGTTGCTGAAGTGCGTTTACAGCTTCGTCCAGGCTCTTTATTGCTGTCTCGCTGGGAATTATAGTGGAGAAATCTATGGGAGCGCGGTAGTAGCCGCTTTCGAAGCCGCCTCCCGTTTCGTAAACGTCACCATTGATGGTGACTGTGCGATAACCTCGACTTGAAAGTGAGAGTGCCATCTTGTCGTCTTCAACGATTAAGGTGTCTCCGAAAACAAAACGAATCGCAGGTTCGTAGCTCTTCTCATACTTCATGAGGTACTGTACGGCACCTGCTATGCCTTTTTCTTTCTCGGGCATCTTAAGAGATTTGGTGTTTGTGACAGATTCGAGTGGGATTATCTTTATTCTGCCAAGTTTCATTTTTCTCAGGGTTTCCGTGCATGTGAAGGCAGCGTCAAGGTTTTTTACGACTATTGCGTCGAGCCATCCTGATGCTGCGGTTTCAATTGCACGCTGGTAACTTTTGTCAAGTTTTATTAAGTTTCGAAGTCTTCCAAGGATTCCTGGGATAACGTCTAATTCCCCAAGTTCTTCTATGCTTCTTAGGGCTTTCTCTTCTGCCGCAACAGCTTCTGCGAGTTCTTTTTGGGTCGCGAACTCGACTACTGCTTCTCGGGCTGAATCAGCTATCTTGCCCGCTTCTGTGATCTCTAGCTGAACAGTTTCTCTTTGTGCTATTCGTCTTTCAAGCGTCCTTTCAAGGCTTTTGAGTTGGTCTTTTTGTTCTTTTTGGACTTTTTCAAGCTCGGATGATGATTTTTCAAGTTCAGTTAATGTGCTTGCGAACCTTTCTTTGCGGTTGTTTAAGTCCCTAAGTCTTCTGGCGCGGACTTTGATGGCAGTTTGGTTCTTCAAGAATTCGGACCTTAAGAATGCGAGTCTTTTGTTGTTCTCATCCAGTTTGATTTCTGTTTCGCGGATTTTCTTGCTGTTTTCTCCGAGGCTTTCCCAGAGGTGGGCAGCTTCTTTTGCGAGGGTGTCGTGTTCCGTCTGTTTTTCGTTTATTTGCTCGTTGAGTTTTTCATTTTCGTTGTTCAGTCGCCTGATTCCGAGTCGGTTCTCGCGTATTTCTTTTTGGATGGAAATATGTTGCTGGGAGCTGTTCTCTCTTATTTGTTTCAGGCCTTCTAAGCTCGTTTTCCCTGAGCTTATTTTGGATGCGAGTTCTGTCAATTTTGATTTGAGTTCTCCAATTTTGACTTGGACTCTTAGTACTTGTGAACCGCCTTCTTCAACCATTTCCGAGCTGAGTTTGCGCCATTCTCCTTCGACTTCTCTTCTCTTGGACCTGCGTTCGTCCCGGAGTTGTCTCAGTTTGTCGGTTTTGACCCTTACCTTGTCTGCTTCTGATGTGGTCTCTTCTACTCTTTTTTGCATCTGTGCGATGTCGTATGAAATCTTGGTTGTCTCAAACTTTTTTATCTCGTTGTGAATGAAGTTTGTTCGCAGAAGTTCGTTGCGCTCTCTTTCAAGGTCGTCCAATCTTCTTTGTACTTCATCTATTCGGCCCATGGCGGTGCGGATGGAAATGTCTGCGGCTCGGAGTTTTTCTTCAGCTTCAGCCTTCTCACTGTCATATTGACCTATGCCAACGAGGTCTTCGATGATTTTGCGACGTTCCATGGGCGAAATGTCTGTGAGGCGGGTTATCATTCCTTGAAGTATGATGTTCTGGCTAGTCGAGCTTATTCCTGCCATGGAGAGGATCTCCAGTATGTGGATTCTTGAGATTCTTCTGCCGTTGAGTCTGTACACGCTCTGGCCGTTTCTGTAGACTTCGCGTGAGATCGTAACGGTCGTTGTGTCGACTGCTATGCGGCCGTCAGTGTTGTCAAATTGGATTATGACTTTGGCCATCTTGGCTCTCTCTAGGCCCTCTTTTTCGGATCCATGAAAAATGAGCTTGGCCGCAGTTTCTGCGCGCAGTCTTTTTGTGCTCAACTCCCCTAGTGAGAACAAGAGGGCGTCTAGAATGTTTGTTTTTCCGCTTCCGTTGGGTCCGGTGATGGCAGTGAAACCCTTGTCTAGAGCTACTTTAACGGTTTGAGGTCCGAATGATTTGAAGCCTTTAAGCTCTATCTTTTTGATGTAAGGCATTAACTCTGCGTCCTCGCCTTCTCCCGAGCTCTGATTTCTGAGCCATAGACGCTTCTGTCGTGTTTTTTAATAAAGGTATTTATGTCAACGCAGTTTTAACAGTTACGTACTTCTCAATGTTGTTTTCTGTTTTCTAACTTGTGTCCGGTAGCTACTTTCTTTACAAAGGATTTGATTTTCGGGTCCTCTCCCTCAACAAGGAGACTGCCGTCAGCTTGGTCCGTGTATGAGAGGTTCAACTCGCGTGCGACAGTTTTCAACTTTTCCAAAGGCAGTTCATTTGAAGGTGTTACCCGGATCCATTTTTGGAGCCTTGGTAGGCCTGGGACAAACCTTATCTCTTTTTCTTCTTCGTCAGCGACTGTTCTAGAGGCCTTGTCTATGCGTGCGAGCCAGCTGTCCGCGTATTCTCGGCCGAATCTTTTTTCTCCTTCGGACACGAGGTAGATTTGAACGTTTTCCAGGTAACCCTCAGTTTTTTGTATGTTATCTTGACATTCAGGGCTAGCCTGTGTAATCTTCATCATCGTTTTAGCATTCTTTAAGCTGCTGACTATTTCTGCTGGGGCCTCTACCCCTCTTTTTCTGAAATCAGCAATCATCTCGTCAAGAACTTTCCAGACGGAAGAGTGTCCCATCAGAATCGACCATACTTAGCCTAATACAAGGATCAATATGGTTCAGAAGCCCTGTCGGTCGGCAAAGATGAGTAAATGACGGAGATATTAGAAGGGTTTTGAGGCTGCAGATGGCTAGTGCCTTCCGAATTTCTCTTTGAATACGATTTGGGTGAGTGTTTTTCTATCCTTCTTCGGAACCTCATATTTGACGTGACCAATTGGCAAGAGAGACACTACTCTGTGCTTCTTTGGGATTTCGAGTATCTTTTTCACTTTGTCTTCAGCCGCGTTCTTCTGCTCCTTGATGTCGTGCACTCCTATCCATGACGAGTTTAGACCCAAACTGTGCGCGGCCAACGCCATGTTTTGGGTTGCTACTGCACCGCCTTCAATGAAGTGAAACTGGTCTTCCTCTGTGTTGACGACGACTGCGATGCACACTGGTGCCTCCTTCAAGCTCTGAACAAAAGTAGTAGGGACAGCCTCGCTCAGCTGTTCCTTAGTTTTCTGGTCTTTTATGACTATGAAATTCCAAGGTTGTTTGTTGAGCCACGAAGGCGCCCAACGTCCGGCTTCAAGAATTTGGGAGATTTCTTCGTCTTTTACTGGAGTACTTTCATACCTGGCTACTGTGCGTCGGTTTTTGATGGCTTCTAAGACTTGGTTATCCATTGTATCATTCTTCCGTTTGGTTACTATCTTTTTGAGCGTGTTTAAAAAGGTTTAGCATTTGCTTTTGCTGGGTTTCTGTTTTCTGTTAAACCGAACAGTGGTCGACGTAGCTGTGCATTTTCTGCGTGTGGGCTGGGTATTTCCAATTCTGTTCTTCGGTTCATAAGTGTTTTAATGTTTGAAGAGGTTAGTTGCTGTTCGCAGGGTGAATTGGTTTTGAACGAACAGATTCTTCAAGCTTGTAAGGAATTGCTTGATGATGCAAAAATAGGGTGTGCCGACTTGGTTTTTAAAGAAGTATGTCTGGAAATCCTATCGAGGGCGCATAATGTTCTGAATCAGCGTCAGTTCAAGCAGCTGGCTGCGTATGCTAGCCTGAAAATGAAGGAAAGAATGTCTTTCGAATTTCAACAAGAAATGACGACGCAAAGATAAACGCGCATTCTCTAACAGGTCGTCGTGTGACGATTTGTATTCATCGACGTGCAGCAAAGCTTCCTAACATTTCTCACCCTGCTTAGTTCTTTTCTCTTGTAGTCTCGAGAACAGCATGGAACTGTTGTTCTAGCCCAGCTTGTACCCTATTTTCCGTAAGAATTCTTTTCGCGTTTTGATGTCTTGTTCGTTCTCGATGCCTTTGCTCTTGGAACCATCAATGACACCAACTATGCCCCTGCCCTGTTCCGTTTCTGCAATTATGGTCTCGAGACTGTTTGCGGTTGCAGCGAAGACTGTGCAGACCTCATCAACCTTCTTGATTTTGTCGAGAACGTTTATTGGATAAGTGTTTTTCAGGTAGATTATGAAACTGTGGCCGCAGCCAATCTCCAGGGCTTTCTCTGCTGCCAGCTTTCTTAATTCTGGGTCAGTGCCTTCATGTCGCACGAGGCAGGGTCCGGAGCTTTCGCAGAATCCCACTCCGAACTTTGTGCCTGGAACAGATGCTGCGACTGCTTCGAAAAGGTCTTCGATGGTTTTGATGAAGTGCGCTTGGCCGAGTATTACGTTGCAGTTTTCGGGTGGTTCTATTCTGACGGTTTTGAACTCCAAGATAATGCTCTCCTTAACTGATTCTGTCAATGTTGGAGTTTTAAGGCTTGCTTCGGTTCTTCCGTCTTGTGAACTTGATGGCGAATAGTGCTGTGCCGATTGATACTATGATGGATGAAACGTAAAAGACATTTGTGTATGCTGCGTGTGGTGTCAGGCCTTGACTTTTCACTTGTATGTCTGCAAGTGGCCCGCCGATCAAGATTCCTGCGGGTCCCCAGCTTAGAGCCATCACGGTATTGTATATGCTTAGAAATTTTCCTCTTGCTTCTTTCGGAATAAGGTCTCCTGCAAAGACGAGGCCTACTGTTTGTATCGTCCAGAATGATACACCGTTCAGTCCGTAAACTATAGCCATTAGTGTAATATCATTGGCTATGCTGTAAAGTAATGGCGTGAATATTGCAATGGAGAGTCCCAGTAGCATCACTTTGGTTCTTCCGATTTTGTCTGCAAGTCTGCCTGCCGCAAGACTGGCGATCATTCCTCCGACCGTCCATGCCGTGAGTATTAGGCTCATTTGAGGGTTGCTGGCGTTCAGGCCGTCTTTGAGTGCGATGAAAAGCAGGAATATTTGGCTGTTTGAAGAGGCTCCTAGTATCACGATTACCAGTGATGCGAGGAACGATGCGTAGCGTCTGATATTGGTTCGGGGGTTCGGAGATTTGCATTCGGTTGCGGGGAGTTGTTCGGGTTTGCTTGTGCTTACGCGACGTGAGGTCGCTACCATTATTGCGGCGCCTGTCAGCAGCAAGATGGTGACTGTGTAAAAGATTGTGCCGTTCCTGAATCCTTCACCGTCGTTGTATAGGAATCCGGCGAATAGTATTCCTGCTGTTCTTCCCAACGAAGCGATGAAGTTCATTGCGCCGATTATTTTTCCGCGGTTTGTGTAGGACGTGATGTCTGTGAGTAGGGCTGTCCATCCGACGTCTGACATTGACCAGAAGAATTCTAGGATCGATAGTCCAAAGATGATTGTGAGGCCTGCGTACAGGCTGTTTCCGTTGTTCAAGAATGACGTGTGGACAAGAAAAACTAGGACGTAGGCTGAGGCGGCGATTGTTTCGCCTGTTATTATGAGTTTGGTTCTCAGTTTTGATCGGTCGCATATTCTTCCCCAAAGAAGGTTTTGGCCGAGTGCGGAGGCTATCATGTTGAAGGTTCCGAGGGTCGCGGTTGAGGTGACGGTGCCCATCAACATGAAAAGATAGTTGATCATGAAAGTGTAGAAGACTCCTCTTCTGAGGAACGTTAGAAATTCGAAAACGCCGAGGTTGAAGAAGACTTGCCTGTTGGCGCGGATCACTGAGGTCTCAGCTTTTGCGCCTTCCATTATGTGTACGTGCCTGCTTGAGTCGGATATGTGTTCGCTTATTTGATGGAATAACTGGTCGTTGTTATGTTAGGAACTTGCCGTTCTTGTAGAACAAGCTGCCGTCTGCGTAGATTTCTCCGTTTTTCTTCATGTCTTTGAGTATGTCCCAGTGGATTGCTGACTTGTTCTTGCCTCCTGATTCTGGGTAGGAGTTTCCGAGTGCGACGTGTATTGTGCCGCCCATTTTTTCGTCGAAGAGCATGCTTTTTGTGAATCTTGTTATTCCGTAGTTGGTTCCGATTGATGCTTCGCCGATGCGGTCTGCTCCTTCGATCTTTAGTGTTTGCTGGA
>Ga0315296_10004342_pt1 | contig 11587 bp, 11 predicted proteins | sample YL17G14_18_MG_FD_203921 | JGI IMG/M metagenome (GOLD analysis project Ga0315296, IMG submission 203921) | Sediment microbial communities from Yellowstone Lake, YNP, Wyoming, USA - YL17G14_18 | ecosystem: Environmental > Aquatic > Freshwater > Lake > Sediment | place: USA: Wyoming | collected...
GGCAAAGAAAGAGCCGTTTGAATTCCATTCCAAATCACAGCTCATAGCCTATCTCAAGCGGCGGGGCTACGAGGTAAAGGAAAACGCTGTCATGAAAGGCAAGTCCGGTGCCGACCATACTATAGACATCCTGGCGACCAAGGATGATGGCATTGTCGTTTACCACATTGCCATCGGGATTGAGGTAGGCGAGGAGCCGGTGGAGCTGGACAAGGTGTTTGACTTTGATGACAAGGCGTATGATATAGGTATTCTGGATAAAGCAATCGTCGCCGTGCCCCAACTGACCAATGAAGCCAGGCAGTTCGCCCAGCGGCAGAGAATCAGGGTGTTTGAGGTCAAGGCGCTGGAGCCACCTGGGTAGGGAAATACTAAATACTAAATTCTAAATCCTAAAGGGGGAAATACTAAATACTAATTTCTAAATCCTAAACAAATTCAAATGACCGAAGTTAAGAATTCAAAACAGTATGATTTAGAAGAACGAACCCTGAGATTTGCCAAAGAGGTAATAGAGTTTGCCAAGACCCTTCCAAAAACAATAGCCAATGTTGAAATAATAAAGCAACTCATTAGGTCTTCTGGTTCTGTGGGAGCGAATTACATCGAAGCTAATGAAGCCTTGAGCAAAAGAGATTTCTTAATGAGAATTAAGATTTGTCGAAAGGAAGCTAAAGAGAGCAGGTATTGGCTGAGGCTTATCGAGGTAAGGGGAGAAGATGCAGAAGGGAGAAACCAATCATTGATTAGCGAAGCTACAGAGCTTATGAAAATATTCGGTTCTATAGTAGAGAAAACAAAACCCTAAAGGGGAAAATTCTAAATCCTAATTTCTAAATTCTAAACAATATCAAATGACCGAAATACTAAATTCTAAATAATTGGGATTTTGGAATTTGAAAATTAGAGTTTTTTTAGGATTTCGTATTTAGATATTAGAATTTGGGAGGAAAGGAGGGGGTGAGGTAATAGCCCGATATTCCTATTACTAAAGGACTATTGACTCTAAATGAAGGTGTGTTAAACTAGACTTAACTGACACGAGTTGACCAGAACACATAAAATAAAAAGGAGGTAAAAAATGAGGAGGTTAATGAAAGGGCGGCGCCGCGGGGAGAAGGGCTTTACCCTGATTGAGCTGCTGATAGTGGTTGCTATCTTGGGTATCCTGGCGGCGGTTATTATCCCTAATGTTGGTGGCTTCTTGAAGACGGGAAATGTAGCCGCTGCCAACACCGAGCTAGAGAATATGAGAACAGCGGGTATGGCTTTTTATGCTGACAGCCCCACTGGAGCCTGGCCCGCCAACAGCGCTGCTTTAACGGCAGGCGCCTACATTGCCGGAACACCTAAGGCAACGTACACCTGGGTTGCAGCAAGCGGACTGATAGAAGGTACCAACGTTAGTTGGACAGGCATTAAGTGGGACGGCGGTCCTGGTGGTCACTGGATAAAAGACTGATAAGTTAGTGCCGTATTTTAACTCCCATTAAGCCATGGAAAAACAGAAAGCTTACTGGCGGAGCAGGTAATTGCTTGATTGCCAGTAAGCTTTTTTATTCCCGGGGAAATACTAAATACTAATTTCTAAACTCTAAACAATATCAAATGACCAAATGACCGAAACGTTTAGGATTTTGAATTTGAAATTTCGGAATTGTCTAGTATTTGGTGCTTAGGATTTAGGATTTGGAGCGGAGCGACTTTAGGATTTGGGTTATTTTATTTCTACCCTGCCGATGAGCTTTTCTACTCTCTATTTATCAACCCACCCCTTTTATCCCCCTCCCTTATGAAGGGAGGGGGAGGGATTGTTCTTGAAGGGGCTTCGCCCCTTCAAACTACCCTTGATAAATAACCTCTGCATCAGGGAGTTTAAGAGGGGCTAACGCCCCTCTTAATTTTTCCTCCCCTTCCCCTGAGCAAGGTAGATGAAGTCCTTGCATGAAGGGGATAAAGGGGATAGGGTTGAAAACAATCCAAAGCAAAGAGGTTTTGACAGTAGGTATTAGCTATAGTAGAATGTGCCCTGAGTGAAGGTGTATAGAGGTAGATATTATGTTAACAGAATACGTTGAGGCAGCTATGAGAAGGGCTAACTACGAGATTCTTCCTGACGACAATACATTTTACGGTGATATAGCGGGATTTGATGGTGTCTATGCTAATAGCGATAATCTTGAAACCTGCCGCAGCGAGTTGAAAGAGGTTCTGGAAGAATGGATTCTGCTCAGCATATCTCGCCATTTGCCTCTACCAATTATTGATGGTATTGACTTGAAGGTAAAGGAAGCTGTTTAGTGCCTCGTTTGGCACCAGTAAGAAGGGACGAGCTAATTAAATATCTCCGCGCTCTGGGTTTTGAGGGTCCATACTCCGGTAGAAGGCATCAATTTATGATTAAAGGCGAAGTTCGCTTACGAATTCCTAACCCCCATCAGACGGATATTGGAAGGGAATTGCTCTCCAGAATTCTTAGGCAGGGGAAAATCGGCAGAGACACTTGGGAAAAGCTATAAGGGGTTATTTAATCTCTATCCTGCCGATGAGCTATTTCCCCTTGGGGAAACCCTAAATTCTAATTTCTAAACTCTAAACAATATCAAATGACCAAATGACCGAAACGTTTAGGGTTTTGGATTTCGGAATTGTTTAGTATTTGGTGCTTAGGATTTAGGATTTGGGCTATTTAATCTCTATCCTGCCGATGAGCTTTTCTACTTCCCCTCGGTCGTTGCAGAAAGCGAGCAGGGTCTCGCCGCTAATGATTCGCTTGAGATAAAGGTTAACCAGGGATTCGTCCAGCGAAATCATACCTATTTCCCGGTGAGTGCGGATTACATTGGGCAAGAGGTAGATTTTGCCCTCACGAATGAGGTTCTTCACCGGCGGATTAGCCAGCATAACTTCAACTGCAGCTATTCTCCCTGAGCCATCAGCCCGGGGCACAAGCACCTGGCACAGCACAGCCACCAGCAGAGAAGCCAGCCGCATCTGAGCTAAATGGCGCTCGTGAGGCGGGAACAGGTCTATTATCCTCTCTACTGACTGGAAGGCGCTGGGGGCATGACCAGTAGATAGTATCAGGTGCCCGGTCTCGGCGATAGTGAGCACCGCCGCCGCAGTATCCAAGTCCCTCATCTCGCCTATCAGAATCACGTCAGGGTCCTGCCTCAAGGCATGCTTCAATGCCTCAGCAAAGGATAGAGTATCGGTGCCCAACTGCCGCTGGGTGATAGCGCACTTGAGGCTGGGGTGGACATACTCAATGGGGTCTTCAAGGGTGAGCACATGGCGACTTTCCACGGTGTTCAAGTGCCGAATCATCGCTGCCTGGGTGGTAGTCTTGCCGCTGCCGGTAGGTCCGGTAACCATTATCAGCCCCCTCGGCTTCAGGGCAAGTTCCTTACATATATGAGGCAACTCCAGCTCGTCTATGGTCGGGATTTCTGGTGGCAGCAAGCGTATCGCAAGGCTGATTGCCCCGCGCTGCTGTGCCGCATTGCACCGCAGACGACCGACCCCGAGTAAGGTATAGCCAAAATCAAGCTCCAGGTGGCGGTGGAATTCTTCCCTTTCCTCAGGCATGGTCATCTGGAGAAAAGCCTGGCTTATCTCATCAGGAGCCAGTGGTGCGATACCGTCAAGCGCCTCCAAGCTGCCGTTAATCCGCAGTAATGGCGGGCTGGCGACAACAAGATGCAGGTCAGAGGCTGCCAGTTCTTTAGCTTTATGAAGTAAAGAAAAAATGTCCATATCACACCCCCCTACTTAAGCAGAAACTCAAAATCAAACCCAATGAATTTCCCATCTTCATCCTCTATAGCCTTTATTTCCGAGATAATAACGATAGGGAACTTGGTTCTTAAATCGTGGGCATATTTGAAAATGTAATCCTCATCTAGGACTTTGTAGCCCTTTACCGTCACCGATTTCCCCTCGTGATTAATCTCGAAGCCGAGGTCCAAATCTATGCCCGCTGGCACCAGGCTTACAATGTCGTCCAGTTGTATATCCATCTGTTCCCGACCGCTCTTCAGCGAGGCGGATGTGGTATCAAAAATACTCATTCTGGCTTCCACCGGCTTAATCTGAACTCCCACCTGCTCAATCTGCTTCCGCAATGCCGCTGTCTCCTTAAGCTGCTGGTCAATACGGCTGTTAAGAGGATCTAGCTGGGAACGCAATGTTGCGGTATATTCAACCTTACCGCGGACCTGAAATCCCATATAGACCACCAAGCCAATGCAGATTATCACACCAACCGGGGCAAGAAGGCTTGACCAACGGACAGCCTTGGGTCGGTGAACCTCGGGCAGGATATTAAAATTCACAATGGAAAAGTTAGCCCCCTCTTTTTCGTGTAATAGTTCCTTGAATGCCAACCCGATATTAACCATAAATTCGTTCTGGTCAAAGTCTTTAGGGGCTGCCACCGGCGCGGTTAATACTGATACCGGGCACCTCAACTTACCAGCCAGCGATTGCCAGCTCTGCGGTGCCTCTGCCAGGTCACCGCAGACAAACATGGGCACGGTTGAATCTAAAGGCTTTTCCTTGTGGCTGGAGTTATAGAAGGTAACCGCCCTATCAACCTCTTCACTGATAGTCGGCAGCCTTTCGGCTAGCGACCCCGCCTCACCGGGTAGGGATAAGGTTCGGACTAGCTCGGGAAGCCTGTCCGCCATAACCGTAATGACAAGGTGGTCTGAGCGAGCATTAACAATTACCGCCCTGGGCTCATTCGGGATTCGGCACAGGGCTAACGGGGCTAAGTCCATAATATACGGCTCAATACCTACCCGGCGCAGCGTCCGGTACAGAGCGTCAGCCGTCTGACGGGGGAAAGCAGCCAAGAAAATGCGGGCTTCTCCCGGCGAGGCGGGAAGAGACTGATATGCAAGGTAGACCTCGTCTAAGGGCACCGGGATTACCCTTTTCGCCTCCTGCTTTACCGCCTCAGGTAGTATCGCCTCGGGCAGTTCAGGCAGGGAAATCAGGCGATACAAGGAATTGAGCCCGCTTAAACCGGCGATGACCCTCGTCGCCTTCACCTTTGCCAGCTCAAATAGCTGTTTAATCCGCTCAGCTACCTTGGCTTCGTCCGTGATAAGCCCCTGGCTGGCTAGACCCGGCTCCAGGGGCAGGCTAGCCCACTTTCGCACCTCCATGCCTTTCATTACCAGCACGTTGATGGCGGTATCTCTAATAAATAAGGTAGTAACTTCTTTAGCCATAGTTATTTGCCCTCGTAACTGTAGCCAACCAGCCTGATAGTAGCCCTTGGCAACGTAGCCGTTGGCAACTCGGGTTCTTCTCCCTCTTTCGGAGGTTCAGGGACTTCTATTTTTACCACTTCCACAGTAGCCGCGGTGAAATGCTCACTTCTGGCTATATCACTAATAAAGTCAAGAATATCATCTACATTACCACTCACCTTACCCCTCACCTCCACCTCAAAAGAGAAAACAGTAAAGGTAATATCCCCTACCTTTTTGTTGCTGGGCTCGGCTGCAGTAAGCTTCATTACCTCAAGGTCACAAGCATCAGCGATCTCCCACAATGCCTCGCCGTATTCAATACTCACCACTGACTTAGGGAATTGAGCCTGACTCTTGGCAAGCAGTGAGGTAGCTTCAGCCAGTTTGTTTTGCCCCTTGGTCAGCTCAGCTGCCGCAGCCTCCCTATCAGAAATAACCTTGGGCTCGCGAGCTCGAGCCTGAGACAAGCTAGCCGCTAACTCTTGCTGCTCGCTGGACTGGCGGGAATATACCATATACAGGCTACCCAGGGCAATGACCAGAACGCCTATTCCCAGAATTAACCAGGCTGTCCTACTTAATCTCATTAACTACTCCTCTGCTACTGCTACATTAGTCTCCCAGGATAAAATGATGGGGATGCCGGAACCTACACTCGGCACTGGCAAATCTGCATGGACCACGTTCATGCCTGATGATATCTGAATGGTTTTGGCCGTGATACCGCCTGTCACTATCCCGCCACCCCAATGTACAAGACCATTCGGTGCATACAGGTACGAAGTGATATCCCCACTTCCTGAGTTCCAAATGTTTCCGCGCTCTGACATAATGAGTGGCATGTCATCCAGCTTGGCGTCGCCGCCTTCAATATTAACGCCATTCGTGATTATTATGGGGCCCCCGCCAGTTATGTTCATTTGCGTTTGAGCGCTGCATTTAAAAGTCGTGTCAGTGGGATCTCTACCTGCACCCTCGTCCTTGACCCAGACGATGCCGCTGAATGTAACGTTACCATTTTCAAGACGTAAACGATATTCAGAACCAGAACCTCTAGCGCCTCCAACATAAACGTTCTTTTTGAAAATGATGTTTCCTTTGCCAGGTGCGCCATATAAAAAGCCGCTAACGTAAACATCGCTTTTGAAATTGATGGTCGAAGGGTTACTATTGCTGTCTATTTGCAGGTTGCCATCGATATAGACTGGTCCCTCAAAGGTGGTCACGTGAGGTGTCCCGTTGAAGTTGAGGGCTTTAATTATTGAAGTCTTATCATGTGAAGGCCCACCTTTTACCCATACCGGACCCTTAAAAATCTGATCATAAAAACCGCCTGCAGTGAGTTTTCCGTCGACTATCAGCGTGCCGTCCATGGTTATTATACCCCCTGTTGGTGCGCTTATAACACAATCCCCCGGCCCCACGTGATTATTACCTGTGTAGGTGCCAGAGGCGCTGATCTTCCAGACGCCGCCGACGATCGTCCAGTAGCCGGGGTCGGGGTTGATCGGAAAATCCGGCGGTGGAGTTACATTTTGGGCTACGGCTTTTCTGGGGTCTATATAGAGCGATCGCATAGTCTGGATTAAAGGTCCAAAATTAAAAGGCGCGCCCAAGGTTATCGCTGTAGCTGACTGAACGGTAACTGTGCCGCTGGTGTAAGTAATATGACCTATCACATTAGACTGGGGGAGAAAAATAGATCCATTGGCAAAAATAACGACGCGGTCCGGGTCAGATGGAATAGCATCTATTACACCACTACCACCTTCTCCGGCCTTTGTGATAGTTCCATTTTCTTGGTTCTCATCACCCATAGCTGTCAGTGCGTTATCAAAGAGGCCAGGAGGAAACTGCACATAAGCAACAATCGTCGTTGACTTATCGCTCGCAGAAGTGGCTGTGGAAGTTACTTTATAGGTATCGGTCTGGTCAGTCATCTCAATCTGGACGGCGAGAGTTTTGCCATTAACATCTGCAGTCGGTACTGTGACTGGGGTGTCGGGGTCTGTCGGAAGCAAGTTGCGATTGTTCTTAGCGAAGTAAATGGCGTTCTCCACCCCGGAGTCGGCGGCATAGAACTCAGCCATCCTATACTCATAGACTTCTTTCCCCGTCCAAAGCCCGGTGCTCATATAAGACAGCATCGGGGCGATGATGAGTCCGCCCAAAAGCATCAGGATAAGGACTAGAATCAGCGCCTGCCCTTTTTCACCCCTTATTAATTTATTCAGTGTCCTTTTCCTCACTTCTCTCCTCCCAACTTGATTATTATGAGCCTGGTCTGGGGACAACCTCATATACCCTGGTCTCGATTTGTTCCTGCACCGTGGCAGTTACCGTAAAAGTGAGCACGTGACCAACGGTAATACTAGCATCCCCATTAGTACCCACATCCGCGGTTATGGCAGCAGTGGCGGTCCCGGTTGGGGCTGTCCAGAGACCGATGATGCCATTGTTGCTGTTCGCCACAACAATAATTTGGCCGCCACCCGCGGGAGTTGTCCACACCACTGCGTCTGATGTGTTAATTGTTACCTCGCTAGTGACACCATCCACAGTAGCCCCGCCCGAAGGGGTTGCCTTCACTACTCCTTGGGTAACAGTTATGGTGCCGCTGCTAGCTACAGCACCGCCGGTAATTGTGAAGGCATCGCCCTGGTCAGGCAAGGTGAAAGAGCTGCTAATCGCCCACTCAACCTTTGTCAAATCAGGGTCAATAAATTGAGCTATAATAGCCACTTCATCCTTTATTACAACACCGCCAGCATCTCTAATCACATGCTCTCGCTGGAGCAGCTTAGGTTCTCCGTGCGGTTCTAGGGTATAAATAACCTCGTGCTCATCTTTATCATCCCAATCAGTCCAGGTCAAGCGGAGAGGAAACTTTGAACCTACCGGTGTTTCTCCTCCCCACTCAAGATAAACATGTTGCGCCATCTGGGCATCGTGGCTGACCCAGTAACCGGCATTCTGCACCTGCCTGACGGCAGTCATATGGTTATTAGTGCGGGCACTCCCGTCAAACACCTGAAAGATAGTAGCAGTAATGCCACCAGTGATAATGCCACTAATGGCGATAGCCAGCATGAGCTCAATCAGGGTAAAACCCGTCTGGCTCTTATGAAACAACCTTACCCCCTGTGTCCCCCTCTCCTTTCGAAGGAGAGGGGGAGGAAGAGTTTTGGAAGGGGCTACGCCCCTTCGAACTTCCCTATTTAATATCAACCCTAGCCTGTTAAATATCATCGGTTTACCTTATAGTCCTCTAATGTATAATTTCCCGATGTGATTATCGGCCTACCAAGATGCTCAACGGTAATTGTTATCTTCTGGATACCTTTATCATCACTAGGGTTGACTAAAGCTTCACCAGTAACTGGGTCTATAGGCTCAGCCATAATCTCAACAGCATAGCCATCAGGGAGAGTAAGGTTAGGGTCTATATCATATTCTGTAGCGCCCAATATGTAAGGTTGGTTCTTAACATACTCCATCTGGCTTCTAGCCAGGCTTTCCGCAGTGGCTCGCTCATCGGCAATAATGATAGCCCTGGAGCCGGTGGCTAAGGCACCAAGAAAGGCAACAGCAACTATACCCAGCAAAGCTATGGCAAGCATCACCTCAATTAGGCTGAAACCTTTTTCCTTTTCCATCGACTTTAGCTCCTAGAAACTAACCTGCCCGTAAATAGAATACATAGCTGAAAGCATAGATACGGCGATAAAACCAACTACCACGGCAATAATCACCACCATGGCTGGTTGAAGAAGCCCCACAGCGGAGCTGGTCCTGTCATCAGCCTCAACCTCGTAGCTCTGAGCTACCGTAGTTAGCGTGTTATCAAGGTTACCGGTTTCCTCACCAACTCCAACCATCTGCACCATCAGGGGCAGGAAGGTCTTCCTCCTTGACATAGGCTTGGATAAGCCTTCGCCTCTAATCAACTCCTGCTGAACCTCAGATAGGTCCTTGGCTACAACCTTATTATTGGCACCATGGACAGCCATGTTCATGACTTCAGGCAAAGGCAAGCCGACTTTGAACAGGAGCGCCGTAGTTCGGCAACAGCGGGCAAGCTCGCTAAGCAGGTTAATTCGTCCCACTACGGGTAAACTGAGCATCAATTTATCCCACTGATATTTGCCAGCTGGCGTCCGGATGTAAGTATAACCTAGAACAACAGCCACTACTACCGCCACCAGAAGATAAAGCCCGTAGTTGCCCAGCCAACCAGACACACTGAGAAGCATCCTTGTTGGCGCCGGTAGTTTAGCCCCGAATGCGGCGTATAGGGTAGTAAAGGTGGGCAAAACAAAGGTGACGATTACGCCTACCACTCCAACAGCGACAACGGCAAGAACAAAGGGATACATCAGGGCATTTTTGATCTTCTTTTCGGTGAGGGCTCCCCTCTCCACATAATCAGCCATCTGTCTCAGCACTATTTCCAGATTGCCAGCCTGCTCACCAGCAGCTATTGTTCTATGGTAGAGTTCAGGAAAAGCCCGGGGGTGCTTACTCAACGCCGCTGACAGGGAACTACCGCCACGGATATCAGAGGCTACCTCACCCAGCATCCTCCTCAGGGTGCGATTTGTTACCTGGCTTTGTAATAGCTCCAAAGAGGTAACAATATCAGTGCCAGATTCAAGGAGTAAAGCTAGCTGACGGGAAAACATTATTATTTCTCTTGGCTTTACCCGGGAAAAACGGGCTAACAGCTTTTCCGCATTGAAAAAGGGAGTTACCAGCTTCAGGCTAACTACCTGATAACCGCCGTAATTGAGCAAACTGGTAGCGGCTTCCTCGTTGGTAGCGGAAAGCCTGCCTCTGACCAATCTTCTATCTGCGGTATAAGCTATATACTGGTAGTCCATTGAACCTCCGGTGACTAGTCGGCCGTGTAGGCATTACGCAGGATTTCGGATGGGGTGGTGATACCTGCCTTCACCTTACGCATCCCATCCATCATTACCGTTACCATACCTTCCTTAAACGCCTGAGCCCGAATCTGGCTAGCGCTAGCCTGACTAGACAGCAACGTCCTTATGGCGTCGCTCATGGTCAGAATCTCAAAGATTCCGGTTCGACCAAAGTAACCGGTATAAGCGCACGACTTACAGCCGGTACCGTATAGGAATTCAGTCCGCTTCTCCCCGATTCCCTTTTCATAAGCCATCTGCTCCACCACCGGAGCCTCAATGAGATGGCTACAATCAGGACAGATGCGACGCACCATCCGCTGAGCGACAACGCCAATAACCGCCGAGGCGATCAAGAAGGGCTCTATACCTAGGTCAAGGAGACGGGACAGCACGCCAGCAGCATCGCTAGCATGAACTGAAGATAGCATCAGATGCCCGGTCAAGGCGGCTTGAACCGCTATGTTAGCTGTTTCACCATCGCGTATCTCGCCCACCATTATCACATCGGGGTCAAGACGGAGTATAGACCTTAACCCAGTGGCAAAGGTAATGCCAGCTTGAGGATTAACCTGAATCTGATTAATATCCTTAAACCGATACTCTGCCGGGTCTTCAATGGTAATGATATTTCTTCCCAGGCAGTCAAGGGAATTGATTGAAGCATATAAGGTAGTAGTCTTACCGGCTCCGGTAGGACCGCTAATCAAAATCATACCATAGGGGACCTTGAGCATAGCCTCATACTTTGTCAGGCTTTCAGGCAGCATGCCAAGCTCAGCTAACCCCAGAGTCGCCCGTGATTTGTCCAGAAGGCGTAGTTCTGCCATCTCACCACTAACCGTGGGGACAGTAGCTACTCGAATGTCTATGTCTCTCCCTTTAGCTTTAACGGAGAACTGACCATCCTGGGGACGATGACGGTCGGCAATATTCAACTCAGACAGGATTTTAATTCGGGAAACGAGAGCCGAATGTATGTTCAGCGGCAGGGACATCAAATCCTGAAGGGTGCCATCAATACGGTAGCGCACCCTTAACCTGTCCTCTTCAGGCTCAATATGGATGTCAGAGGCTCGGGCTTTAACTGCTTCTTCAATAATAAGGCTGAGAGCTTGAGCCAAAGGGGCATCAGTATCAGTACTGATAGCCAGCCTATCCACGAATTCCTCGCCGGAGACAGAGACGCGAGCAAGCTGCTTTTCAATCTCGCCATAGCTCTTATAGTTAAAATCAATCGCCTCCCGCACTTCCTTGACGCTGGCAGCTACAGGTTTAATCCTCATCCGACTCAGAGCCGAGAAAGCCTCCAGGGCAAAGACATCAGTCGGGTCTGCCATAGCTACCTGCAATGTGTTACCAGATATAGCTAGGGGGATGGCATTGTACCTTCTCGCCATC
>Ga0315296_10004343_pt1 | contig 11585 bp, 6 predicted proteins | sample YL17G14_18_MG_FD_203921 | JGI IMG/M metagenome (GOLD analysis project Ga0315296, IMG submission 203921) | Sediment microbial communities from Yellowstone Lake, YNP, Wyoming, USA - YL17G14_18 | ecosystem: Environmental > Aquatic > Freshwater > Lake > Sediment | place: USA: Wyoming | collected...
CCAAAGATGCTCTCGAGCCTTGAGTCGCTCGCATCCCATGGAGACAATCTCCTGATACTCGGCGATGTCAAGCACAAGATATCTTCGGTGAGCTACCGGGAAGACAGAGAGATACCTCCGTTTCTAGAGACTCTCCTCAAAAGGTACAGGAATGTGACGATCATCGCCGGAAACCATGATGGAGGACTGTCCGCGATTCTTCCAGCGGGAGTCCAAACGGTTGCCGGACGAGGGGCGATATTGGAGGACATAGGTGTCTGTCACGGCCACGTCTGGCCTGCCAAAGAAACGATGGGCGGGTCCAAGTTAGTCATGGGGCACATCCATCCTTCGGTTCTGCTCACGGACACCTTGGGAACAAAGAGCAACGAGAAGTGCTGGGTGAGGGCGGGATTCAGAAGGAAACAAGTCCTAGAGAGGTACCCAAGCTGCCCTGATGAGCTCATTGTGGTGCCCGCATTCAACCCGCTGTTGACAGGCACACCGGTGAACAGGGCGAGCAGTACGAGACTGGGACCGATATTCAGAAACGCGTTGGTCGATGAAGGAAGCCTCGTGGTGTATCTTCTTGACGGAACCAACTTGGGGCCTCCGCCTAGAAAATGAGAAGAAGAGTCCGAGACTCCTGAGCGAGCGCGCTTCACTTCGTCGGCCTGTCAAAGAAAATGCTCTTTCCCGTTGCCGAGAGCGGAATTCCATGCATGATGTTGGATTTCCCCATCTTCAGGCGCCTGGTGGCGACGCCTATTCTGTACATGATCCGGTTGTCCACATTGAGTTCCGAGGCGATCTTGGCAGCTGATCCCAATGCGATTCCGAGATCGAGTAGCCTCACTCCGCAATTGGGACCCTGGAAATCTCCGGTGAAAGCTTTGGTGTTGAACTCCTCGCAGCTCGCATAGCCGCATGCTCCGCAGTTCAATCCCAGGCCCTTGTGAGGCAAGAGGCCGATGAGAATGACCGCATCGGAATCGAGGACGTTTTTCCCATCCCGCTCGAAGCCAGAGATGCTTCGCTCCTTTCCAATCTGGATCATCTCGTTGCCAACCGTGATCCTTTCCGAATCGGACAGCGTGATGACCTCGATGAAATCCTGGCCGGCTGCTTTCGGGGCGGTCCTAGCCGCAACCGCCATGAGCTCGCCCACGAACTTCACCGTGTCCTTGATTGCCATGATGGGTGCATCATGTGTCGGTCGTTTATATCCGTTGCTGTCTGGAAATTCGGCTTTCAACAAGGCTAGCGTTCTGCGACCAGCGGAAGGCTCTTGAATCTGAGCGCCTCCATGCGAGACGCAAACTCCATAGTCCCGACATGGCCAGTTAGATACTCAGACACCGTAGACACGACCGGATCAGGACACCTGTTGACTTGCTTGAGTCTCTCGTCTAGGACCAAAGGCGCAGCCACCAGCCATCTGTTCCTGGCTACGGCCGTTTGGCTTTTTCTTGACCACCCTTGCCACGCCTGAGCATCAACAGCGCGATGACTGCAACGACCGCGGCTATACCGATACCAGCTACTGCGTACATCGCGCTCGAACTGATCCCCTCGCTCTCGACCTTGAAGACGTATGTGAGCTCGCCCACGTTGCCCGCGTTGTCCGTCGCGCGCATCCGCAGTGTGTGCTCTCCGGTCTTCAGGTCGGTGAACGTGATCGAGGTCGATGTGTTGCGCTTGACGAGTGGCGCGCCGTCCAAGCCGGTCTCGATTAGCCCGAGGGCGCTTCCCGTGTCGTTGCACGTCCATGTGATAGTAACATCGCCGGGCTTGAATTTGCTCGGGCTCGTGATCTCGATCTGCGGAGCGACAGTATCAACCTTGACGCTCGCGGTCCTGTTGCTCTCCTGGTTGCCTGCGTTGTCGATCGAGCAGAAACCAATCATGAATGTCCCTTCCAGCGGGATTGCAACCGGGGCGGAGTAGTTCTGCCACTGGCCGTCGTTTATCCAATAATTGGTGCGCGCAACGCCGCTCTCAGTATCGCTTGCGCTCAGGGTCATGTTGACCTTGGAGGTGTACCAGCCGCTGGCGCCCAGCTTGCCGCTTAGGGATATTATGGTTTGGGGACTGGAGGTGTCGTTGACGGTCACTTGTCTCGTGGTCGTGTTCAACAGTCCATCGCTGTCGCACACCTCGAGCTTCGCCGTATATGTCCCCACTTTCCCGTACTTGTGGTCCGCGACCTTGTCCGCGGTCCAAGAGGTGTCCCACTTCCCGTCGTTCTCCCAGTCCCAGCGCACAATCAGGTCGTTGCTGCCGGTTTCGACATCTGAGCTGGTGGAAGCGTTGAACTCGAATGTCGTGGACTCGCTCCCGTAGGCCGGCGCTACCGTGAAGCTCGCGACGGGGGGTGTGTAAGTGCCGTTCCTGAACTCGATGTACGGACAGCCGTAAGGCAACACTCCGAGCCTTTGCCACTCGCTCAAGAGATATGTATGAGTGTCCTGGAGTAGCGACCAGAGATAGAACGGGGCCATGCCAGTGAATGTGAGCGTCCGGTTGGTCGGCGAAATGGAGACCTGCCCCGGCATGTCCGTAGCATTGGGCTCGACGAGGGCGGCAATCATCTGGGCCGTCTGGTTGACCGTGCCCCAATCACCAGTGCCGGAGTGGCTCAGATACAGCTGGTCGCCCGCCGGCCACTCGAAGGTCAGCGTCTCACCGAACCACAGGTCGAAGGTCCCGGGAGTGTAGCCGTAGGGGATCCACTGGTCATAAGTGTCGCTCCCCGGGTACCTGTCCAGGTAGGTCATGCTGATGTATGGATCGAAGTCCGACCAGGGATGCGACCAGTCCGAAGCGATAAAGTCCTGCAACTTCGCTTCCCAGGCCCAGCATGGCATGCCAGTCTCGGGGCTCACGTAGGCGAAGACGGCGTACTGGACTGCGGTGTCGATGTCGATATCGGTCGTCTCAGGGCCGACCGTGGCGTGCATGCTGAAGTCCTCGAAGAACCACTCTGTGGGCATGAAGGCCTCGCGCAACCACCTCGTCATCAGCGCCTCCATCCCCCAGGAAATGATATCATAGTGGAGAACGACCTGATCTCCCACACGCTCCGCAGAAAGACTCATATTGAGAAGCTGGAAATAGGCGTCGTACATCGGGTAGATGTCCAGCCGGTACGGTCCAGCCTCGAAGTCCAACCAGTCAGCGTAGTCCGTGGTGACCGAGGCCTGGTTCGCGACCCACCAGGCATCGAAGTCGTCGAACCCGGCATCTGAGAGGTTGAGCACACCCTTGGCCGCCTGCTCGTCCATCGCAACCGTCCCATTCAGACAGATCGCATAGCCATCGTTCCAGCTGGCAACATAGGAGGGATATCTAGCCAGTTCATCCGCTGTAAGGTATTGCATGTACCAATCGATTTTCGCCGTACCCCCTCGCTCAGGACCCATGAAGGGCAGGAACTCCGGGTTCGATGCCATGTTGAGCTCGCCCATGTCCCTTCCGGTGATATTGAGGCGCATCTTGCTGTAGATGATGTCGTGCCCAGGAGGCATACCGTGGGATTTGTACAGGTAGGGGTACGAATCCGTGAGCTGCTCATCCATGGCATAATAAAGCCATCTCCTGTAGTCCCACTCGTGGAAAGACACGTTGAACATGTCGTACCAGAGGTAGTCGACCGTCCGGGGCATGCCTGCCGCAACAACCACGGTCAGGTTGACCGAGACGTTGTGTCCCTCGAGGCCCGAACCATCGTCGACCCATAGCGTGGCCGTGAAGTTGTCGATGGTCATGTAGCGGTGCGAGAACTCGACGATCTGGAGGTCGCTCGACCCCCCCGGCGAACTCTCGTGTGCCCAGTTGCCGTCCCCGAAATCGAGCCAGAAGCTGAGTGGGTCGCCGAACACGTCGGAGGCGAACGCGACGAAGTAGACGTCCTGGTCCATTACTGTCGGGAGGGGTAGCGCAATCATTCCTACGTTGACCGGGGGCGCATCTCCATCTGCAATAGGAACGAGGTCGAAGAAGAGCGGGTTGCCCATCCAGAAGTTGTCCATGCTTCTGCCAGGATCAGCCGCCCAGTCGCCCCATCCGCTGAATGTGTCGTCCCTCCAGGCGTATGTCTGGTATGGGTAAGCCAGGATTATGTAGTAAGCGTCGAGGTAGTTGGCCCTCTGGCAGTTGTCGACATACTCCTTTCTTTGGGTCTTGTTCAGTTCAGTCACGCTTTTGAGATAGTTCTGTTCATAGGTGGCGTTAGTCCATTTGTTGTCGTTCCAGCCACCCCATGCGTTCCTCGTCTGAACGAACAGCTGGTAGTTGGGGTCGATATCCGCGCTCCAATACCATATGAATGTATCATATGCGTAGCCGTATGCCTCTGTGCACAGCTGCGCCTCGTCGACTATCCTATATTGGAGCTGGATGCCGACATTTCTCCATGAGTCCTGGAGGTACATCGCTATGTCCTTCTCCTCGGGATACTCCCTACGGACGAGCATGTCATATGTCAGTTTCTTGCCCTCAGGCACGAGTCCCTGAGTCACGGCATAGCTGGAGGCCGTGCACTCTCGAATGCCGTCATAATCAATATCCCTGTATCCGGCCGCCTCCAGCATCGAGTTTGCGGCCACAAGATCGAACGGGATCTTCTCGGTCGCGTTCGGTTCGTAGTGCCAGTAGGAGTTGACCGGTGGGATCATGGTTGTTCCCTCATCAGCTAGGCCGAGGTAGTACTGAGATACGATGTACGATTTGTTCGTGGCCATCGCCATCGCCAATCTGATGTTCTTGTCAAGTCTAGACGGGTTCGGCCCGGCGAGGTTGGCGTTTATGCCGATCTCTGTCCAATACTGAGTGATCTTGCCTCCCTCGAAGGTCGTGATATTCTTCAGATTGCCTGAAGCGACGTCACTCTTGATGTTCTTGTATGCCGTTGGTGGGAAAGCTGCGATATCGAGTTGATTGTTCTCCAGGGCGTATGTCATCGCAGTGGTCTCGTCGAAGAAGTACATGATCAGTTTGTCGAACTTGATCTCAGGAGCTCCGGCCTTTGTGTATTTCCAGTGGTAATCCTTGTTCTTCACGAGGGTGATCTGGTCTCCCGCAACCCATTCCTGTCGTATGTACTGCGTTCCAGTGAACGGACCAGTTCCAACGATTGGGAACGGCTCACCTGCAAACACGCCTGTCCAGTTGAATCCAATAGTGAACGGATCCATGCTCTCCAACTTGTGCTTTGGAAGCATGGGAATCGACATCAGATATGCATACGCGGCCGGCATGGACTCACCGGTGGCTCTGTCATAGAAGTGCACTCTGACAGTCTGCTCGTCAATCTTCACGGCGTCCTTCATGTAGTACGAGTAAGGTTGATATGCCCACATCGATGCGAAGTTGTGAGCGTTCAGATTGAAGTTGAATACGACGTCGTCCGCTGTGAACGGCTCCCCATCATGCCACATGGCCTTGTCCGTCAGGTTGTACTGCCAAACTGACCCATAGGGCTCGCCAGTCAACTGTAGCTCTGGATCAGAAATCGGTACTGCCCAGATGCCCGTCGCAAGGTCAGGAGTCGGCTCCATCTTGTTATCGATGACATTCATCGCGTCAAAGACCAACCCGTAGAAAATGTACGACGCATCATTCACACCAATGTACGGATTCAAGCTGTCGATCTTCTCTAGGAAGCCAATCCGGAGAACCGTCTCGGGCGGAGCGGCCTGGGCCCCTCCTATGATTCCCAGAATGCCCCCAAGGGGGACAGCCAATATGAAAGCAGTCACAACTGCAACAAACACCGCAAATGCACGAACCAGTCTAGCATCCATGCCCATTCTCCCTCCGCCAGATTGAACCGCAACTGGGTGATGATATATAGTCGGCAATATCAACTTTGCGCATTTTGGACATCTTCAAGCAGACATGCGGCAAGTTCCAGGGCGAAGAGTTCAGCTCCTGAGCAGCAGGAAGCCCCGGTGATCCATATTGTGTTCCAGGAACTCTGACCAGTCCCCTCTCTTCCAGCTTACAAGTATCCGGCCCTGCCGAGTGAAATCGACCCGACTGCCTGCATTCCGCTCCGATTGATTCGGAGTCGGTAGCCCATGATCAAATCCCCTGCCAAGAAAGTCGATACTCTGTAGCACGAGGAGAATGTGAAATGGTTTGAGCGGACGGACGAGGACTCAAGATAGGGTGCTTCAACAACCAGATGGTTTCTTGGACCAGATTTCCGGCCTTTTATATCCGTTGGAGGCAATCAGCTCCTGAGCTGGAGTGAAGGTCTTGAAGACCCTGGTTGTTCTTTGTTCGACGATGTTGGTGTCTAGAAGAACTCCCGTCGGCAAACCCAGGATGATAAAAGTCCCGAAGGGGCAGATCAGGAGAGCAGCCGCAAGGAAGATGAAGATGCGGACTCGCCCACAGGTCAAGGCGGTCAGGGTCAAGGGACAGATCAAGTGCGACATCTGCCTCGGCATGATCAAGCCAGATCTACCGAGTGTCCTGTGCGGATGCGGGAAACAGTTCCACAACTCATGTGCGATGCGTGTGAACACCTGTCCCATATGCGGAAAACAGTTGGGATACTCTGCGCAGAAACCTCATGTTGTGGACTCCAAGATGCCTGTCATCAAGCCTGTGCCACTGTCGAAGGACGACAAGTTGCTCCTGCTCGAGGAGAGGTTCCTGCTCGGCGAGATCACAGAGAACACCTATCTCTCGATGAAGGAGCACATCCAGAAATCACCAGACGACGCCTCGTTCTGCAGCATCTGCGGCAGACGACTGCTCGATGGCGAGAGCTGTGACTGCACCATGTACAAGCGGTCTCTTCAGTGCCCTGAATGTGGAGCCAACCTGATGGACGAAGACATGTTCTGCAGAAAGTGTGGTGTGGTGTTCTCGACGGACTTCTCCATGGACCTGTTCCAGTGTCCAGAGTGCGGAAGGATAGTTGGCGGAGATGAGAAGGCCTGCGCATGCGGAGCGCTGCTTGTTGGAGAAGGCAACATACTCTGCCCGAAATGCGGCGGGGAGATACCTGAGACCGCAAACGCCTGCGAACACTGCGGGCACTCCCTGATCGAATTCGTGTCTGAATGCCCTGCATGCGGAAGGAGAGTGGACAAGGATGCATTCGCCTGCTTGTGCGGAGTCATCTTCTCGGACAGGGTGGGAGGAGCCGAATGTTCGGTCTGCGGTGGGAAGGTGGAACTCGAAGACCAGTTCTGCACTGGGTGCGGTTCCAGATTTGCGGACAAGCCGAGATTGGAAGGGAAAGTAGAAAGAAAAGTAAGACGCTAGGCGGACATATTGATCGTCCGCCGTTTGGAGTTTGGGAAGAGCTGGCTCGCGAAGAACCCGTCTATCTGACGAAGTCTATAGGTTCGTCGTCTCTTCCGAAGGACCTTGAGCTGGCCGCAGGGGCTCTCTTAGATGCCGCTCCTGGCGCGGAGGCCGCTCCGCTCCCCATGACGGTATCGGACCTCGCACCGGTCACGATCAAGAGTATCTTGACAGTGTTTTCGAGCGCTGGGTCGATGCTGCATCCCCAGATGAGCCTAGCGTGCTTCGCGACCCTCTGACCGACAACCTCGGCGGCCTTCTGTGCCTCGGAGACTGTCATGTCCGGACCGCCCACGACCCTGATGAGTGCTCCCTTCGACTCCTTGAGGTCTATCTCTCCAAGCAATGGAGAGTTGAGCGCCTCCTCGATCGCCGCTTCGATCCTGTCCTCGGGGTCTGCCTCATCGGATTCGCCGATACCGACGAACGCGACGCCGCCCTCGTTCATGACTGTCATGATGTCGCTGTAGTCCAAGTTGACCAGGCCGGGTTTGGTGATGATCTCCGTCAGGCCCCTGATGGTCTGCATGAGGACTTCATCCGCCACCTTGAAAGCTGCATCTACCGGCAGCTTCGGAACTAGCTCTAGCAGCTTGTCGTTGGGGATGACTATGGTTGTGTCGCACAGTCTCCTCAACCTCTCAAGCCCGTCGAGCGCGTTCTCCATCCTCACTTCACCCTCCGCCTTGAAGGGCAAGGTGACCACTCCGATCGTCAAGGCCTTCTGCTCCTTCGCCAAGCGAGCCGCATAGTGAGCAGAGCCCGTTCCGGTTCCGCCGCCCATTCCAGCAGTGACGAACACGATGTTCGCACCGGTGAGGAAATCGCGTATTTCCCGCTCGTTCTCCTTGGCTGCTGCCTCTCCGACCTGAGGTATGGCGCCTGCGCCAAGACCTCTGGTTATGTTCTTTCCGATCAGGATCTTCTTTGGAGCATGGATTGCCAACAAGTGCTTGGCATCCGTATTGATCGCGCACAGCTGAGCGCCTGAGATTCTTGCCTCAACACATCTGTTGATGGTATTGGAACCGGCGCCGCCGCAACCAATGATCTTGATAGAAACATCCAATTGCGCTGCGATCTTTGCTATCTCCTCGTCATCCGCGGTCTGGGGCGCAGGTGTTGTTACTTGCACTTGCGCTGCGGGCTGAGGGGAAGACCTCTCCACTACGTCCTGTACGTCTTTTCCCAATGCATCTTTCACTAGAGACTTCGGCATGAGTGCACCCCATAAGACTAGATAAGTAATCAGGTATCCAGAATATAAACATATCTAGACCCAGATGTGAGCCAGTAATCCCGACTTTCTTCTTCTCTAGGAAGAAGGGACGGTTGTTCACTAGTCCGTTTCGCTCGCTCGTCGGAGAACTAGATGCGCGTTCTCTAGGCGCGTTCGGGAGGGCTCGAACGGCTCTTGCGAAGTTGTTTTGCACGGGAGATTCGCCTATCGAAAACGAACATGCCACACCCATCTGGCCGGACTGCATTTATATACTACAGTGTATAATACGTATGCGTAAACAATTTCGGATGGGATGACATGAAATCGCTTATTGATGATGCTCTTGAACAGCACGAGCTTGTGAAGAGTACGAAAGTAGATCTGGGGATCCCGGACGACGAGGAGCTGGCGAGGATCGTAGAGAAGCTGAAGGTCCGCATATCGATCGTCGGCTGTGGTGGCGGTGGATCGAACACTATCAATCGCCTGAGCACAGCCGGGATCTTCGGCGCGGAACTCGTCGCGGCGAACAGCGACGCGAAGCATCTCCTGAACGTCCACTCGCCGCACAAGATCCTCCTCGGAAGGTCGACGACCCGCGGACTAGGCGCTGGGGCGCTGCCAGAGATAGGCGAGAGAGCCGCCCAAGAGGCCGAGGAAGAACTCAAGGCCTTTGTCAAGGATTCCAACATAGTATTCGTTACGGCCGGAATGGGAGGAGGGACAGGCACTGGCTCGGCGCCCGTGGTCGCGAAGCTGGCCCGGGAGGCAGGCGCGCTCGTGATCGGCATAGTGACTGTCCCGTTCAAGGCCGAGGGGAAAGTCAGGATGGACAATGCAATGAGAGGGCTCGAGAGGCTCAGGATGCACTGCGACACTTGCGCTGTAGTGCAAAACGACAAACTGCTCGAACTGGTGCCGAAACTCCCCCTGGACGCGGCATTCAGAGTCGCAGACGAGGTCTTGATGGAGTCGATAAAAGGTCTTACAGAGATCATAACGAAGCCGGGACTCGTCAACCTCGACTTCAACGATGTCATGACCATCATGAAGAACGGCGGCGTCGCGATGATCGGGATGGGCGAGGCGTCAAACAAGACGGCAAAGGGGGACAGGATAGATTCCGCAGTCCAGCAGGCCCTCGAGTCACCGCTTCTGGGGGACATCGATCTCTCATCAGCAAGGGGAGCGCTCATCAGAGTCACCGGCGGGAACGACATGACGGTCACAGAGGCGGAGAAAGCTGCTGAGCTGGTGGGCGCCAGGATAAGCCCGAACGCAAGGCTGATCTGGGGCTGCAGTGTGGACCCGAACATGAGCGGACTCATCAGGACGATGGTCGTGCTCACCGGGGTCAAAGGACCAGGACTGATGTCCTCAAAGGACTCGGAACCGAAGACCAAACACGGAGTAGACTTCGTGCGCTGAGAGCTTCCATGCCCAGCAAAGCTCCGGGTGAGAGGTACAGATACATCGCCTTCAGCATCGAGGGCGAACCCACTTTCGCCCGAAACGATTTTCTCGATTCTCTAATCCATGTCGCAAGGGGCACACCCCTCGCGAACTCTTTCAGGATAACCGTCTTTGAGGACAACTTCGGAATCCTGAAGGTCCCTCATCTTCTGAAGGAGGAGGCCATCGATATACTCTCCAAGATGGATTCGATCAGGGGTACCGCATGCAAGGTCTCCACTCTTCGAACCTCCGGGACGATCAAGACACTAAAGGTGAAGTACAGGTCCAGAATTGGCAGGAACGAGGAACGTTTCTGACGCAACATGACCTGCAACGGTTCTGGAACAATTCGTGTGGTGAAGCCGCCTGAATACACGGAAGCCGACTTCAAGGGGCTACAAGTAGTCGGAATAGTGTAATACACTGGCTATGGTCAAGGACGAGATGCTGGTCAAGGGAATCGTCTTCTACCTGGACTCGGATCTTCCAACCGAAGCGAAGGTCCTGCTCGAAAACTTCAGATTGGCCGTCAACAACGCAATCCGGGCAGGCCTTCAAGCGCGAGTGACATCGAGGAACGCCCTGTGTAAGATCGCATATAAAGACTCCCGCGAACAACACCCAGGGATATACGCTCAGCATCTGGTATCGGCGTTCGAAGTCGCTGGGAGCGTCTTGAAGAACCATCGCAGGCGCGTTCGGAAAGGCGTCGCCTGCAGGATCCCATTTGTCAAGCGCCTGATGATGAAAGCGGAGAACCAGGCGTACAAGCTCGACCGGAGGTCCGGAGTCATCGACCTCCCGATCAGGGCGGGCTGCCATGTCGAGTTGCGACTCATCGTCAGCCAATATCATCGGAAGTATCTGGATGACATGACTCTCTCCCTCGGATCTCTGACAGTCCTCCCGGATCGAGTCATAGTGGCATTCAGGAAGGATGCTCCCAAGCCGTATGTGCCCGAATCTGCTCTCTCGCTCGACACGAACGAGAGGAGTCTGGACGGCGTGTTCGTCGAAGGCGATGTCGCCAAGGCCGTCAAAGCGGAGTTCCCACACATCGCGATAATCCAGCAGCGGCACCATGACAGGCGCAAGAGGCTCCAGAAGAAGAAGGCGCACGACCGCCGAACTTCCAGGAACCTGTGCAGAAGGGAGGGAACGAGGGAGCACCACCGGATCGACTACAGGTTCCATCAAGTGGCGGACTCCGTCCTGAAGTTCGCGGAGGAGCGGAAATCTGCAATCGTTCTCGAGGATCTGAAAGGATTCAAATCGAAAAGGAGCAAGGAACTGAATCGTCGTCTCAGCATGTGGCCGAGAAGGAAACTACACCAGATCATCGAGTACAAAGCACAGTGGAATGGCATCCCAGTAATCAAGGTCGATCCAAGAAACAGCAGCAGAACGTGCCCGATATGTAGGAAAATACAATATTCCCGAATGGGCGCGAAGTTCAAATGCGTATGCGGCTGGCATATGGACAGGCACATAAACGCTAGCATGAACCTGCTGCAAACAGCCATCTCGAAAGGGATGGCAGGGGGTCTACGGTTCGACCCCGGCGCGTTCCAGCATGACGTGATGATGATCCTATACGAGCCAGCGA
>Ga0315296_10004344_pt1 | contig 11584 bp, 11 predicted proteins | sample YL17G14_18_MG_FD_203921 | JGI IMG/M metagenome (GOLD analysis project Ga0315296, IMG submission 203921) | Sediment microbial communities from Yellowstone Lake, YNP, Wyoming, USA - YL17G14_18 | ecosystem: Environmental > Aquatic > Freshwater > Lake > Sediment | place: USA: Wyoming | collected...
ACTGCAGCAGGAGAATAGCCCATCTCGATCAGCTCCTGTTTGCTACGTCTGTTCTCGACTATCTCGTCGACCATTGGGCTCACAACAGAGAAATCGAATGGATCGAACTGACCCGCTCTGAGTTCAGGTGAGGGCGTCTTTGCTAGAACGTTCTTCGGGATTATCTCTCGACCAGCCCTACGATTGATGTATTCTGCAAGACGGTACACCTGGAGTTTGCTCACGTCTCCGAGGGCGCCTACTCCTCCACTCATGTCTCCATAGAGTGTACAGTATCCCAAGGCCAGCTCTGTCTTGTTCCCCGTGTTCAACACGAGAATCTTGAGATCCTTGAGCCGGTTCGAGAAGTCCATGAGGCAATTCCCTCTTGCCCTCGGTTGGAGATTCTCATCTGCCACAGGATCATCACCGCTTGTATCAAGCCCGAAGATGGATCTAACCTCGCTCAGGGGACGTTCGAGAGTCCGATGATACGAGTCGACTATGTCTTGGACAGGGAACTCGATTAGATGTATGCCAAGGTTCCGAGCCAGTTGTTGGGCATCTGTTCTGCTGTGGGAGCTGGAAAACTTGGATGGCATAGAGAAGCCGATTACGTTTTGGGCTCCTAGGGCCTCCACTGCGATACAAGCTGTCACAGACGAATCAATGCCTCCGCTAAGACCGAGGACAGCCCTCTGGAAGCCAGTCTTCGCGAAGTAGTCACGGATCCCAAGCGACAGACCGCCGAATATCTCTTCGTCCCTGTCGTACACCGGGAACCCAGTCTTCTTGGAGATATTCCGCCCGGGGTAGAAATCAACGACGAGCAAGTCCTCCTTGAATTGCTGCCCTGCGGCTACCGTCTCTCCTGTTGCATCAACCACGAGACTCTGACCATCAAAGACAAGCTCATCCTGCCCTCCAACTAGATTCACAAGAAACATCGGTATCTTGTTCTTGACTGCCTTCTCTCTTAGCAGGGCCTCGCGCTCTAGCCTCTTGCCAACATGAAAAGGTGAAGCCGAGATATTGACTATGAGTTCGGCACCCTTCTGAGCCAAGATATCTGAAACCTTGGTATCATAGTCATGGTCCCAGAGGTCTTCGCATACCTCTATGCCGAGCTTGACCGAAGCTTTGCCCACTCTAACGGATATGGGACCGATTGAGTCATCACGGTTTGGGCGGAAATAGCGAGCTTCATCGAAGACGTCATATGTGGGAAGAAGCGTCTTGTGAACAACAGCTATCACATCGCGATGTCCCAATAGAGCGGCTGAATTGTAGAGCCTCCCTTCCTCGTCGGAATCCACGAAGCCCACAATGACCATGATACCGTCGGCTTTGTTTGCTAGCTCTGCAATGGCGGTCTTGTTGGCCTTGACGAATGAGTGCTCATAGAGGAGGTCTTGCGGAGGATATCCCGAGATCACCAGTTCTGGGAAAGCCACAATGTCGACTTGATTCTTCTTGGCACGCACAACAAAGGACTCAATCTTACGCAGGTTTCCTTCAAAGTCGCCCATCGTCGGGTTGACCTGTGCCAGTGCTATTTTCAACAACATCTGCCCCCTTTCTTTCTGGGACCCAGCGTCCGTTCGATGCTTCCTCTTCGAGCGAGGAACAACACCGATTTTAGTCTGCCCCTCAACCCACAAGAATGTACTCACTGGGCAACGCAGGCAAGTTCTGCCGGATGTCTCTTGGTGATGCATTGACGGTCTCTCCGGAAGGGCAAGAGAGCGCTCGAATCAGAAGGTAGAATAGACCCACGAACTGGTCTAGCGCCAAGGGACACCTCTTGAAGAAGCCTCTCAGCATTGCACTCTGTTCGTTTTTTGTCATGATGAGCCTTCTTCTCCCTATACTGTCATGGACCGAATTTGGCAATGTGAATTCTGTTGTTCCTCTTACGAACCTGCGTGGGAGAAACACCACTGGTGCTCCAATCTGTGCGACAGACCTAGCCAAAGCTGTTTACGAGGCGGTCTCACTTTCATCTTACAAACAGTTCATTGTCAAACTCACGGAGAACGGCAGTAGATACTACGGGTCCACGTCTAACAACAATGCAATCTCGTGGCTGGCCCGAGAACTGGTTGATCTATCTGGCGGCAAAGTCAATGTCAGCATTCTTGGAACTTATAGATCCGTAGTCGGCAGGTTACCCGGGTACCTTGGCACAGACGGCCCCTCAATAATGATCGGCGGGCATTTTGATTCTGTGCTCCCAGCACCCGGAGCAAATGACGATGGCACAGGTGTTGCAGCAGTCCTTGAACTCACGCGTGTTCTCTCACAGTACGATTGGCCTTTGAACATCTACTTCTGCCTATGGAACAACGAAGAACAGGGTCTCTACGGAAGCAGAGAAGTGTCTGGCATGTTCCTCGCCAGCAAAGTCGACGTCCTTGTCAACTTCAACGTTGACATGCTGCTCGTACAGGATCCGAATTCGCCACCCGACCAGAGAGTACTCATGAACTACCAAGTAGATAGTGGAACCATCTATCAGGATGCGAGGTACTGGGCTGAACTCACAAGATGCATGAACAACAACTTCGCCGCGCCCATCATCTGGCCCTCACCGTCATCTTCGTTCCAATTCTGGCGACAATCGGACCACTACTCTTTCGTTCAGAGGGGCTACAGAAGGAACATATTCGCTTTCGAGAGCGGTCAGGCATATGACAATGCCTACCACAGCTCGCGTGACACGTGGGACAACTCTCTCTACAACTACACAGTTGCTGCAACTACTGTTGCGAGCATCGGAGCCAGCATTGCTTTCACTCTGAGCCGTACTCTAGGCCAGCTGACTTACTCACGATACACTACGGTTTTGTCTCCCAGTGCTACCCATGAGTATCTCTTCGATATGACGATCCCAACACAAGTCGAGGTAAGAGCTTCATGGTCAGGCGGAGCTGGTCTTCAGTTCACGGCGTTGGACCCTAACTCGTCTCAATTGGCTTCAAACAGCACAGCCGCTTCGGCGGCAACGAATACGACCGTATTGAGGGTCAACACGACAGAGCTAGGCATGCACAGTCTTCGAATAACAAACACTGGTGACAACCCGATTACTACAGACATAGAGCTGGTGTATGAAACAGATTTGGAGGGAGATGGCGTCCCAGATTGCCAAGAGTTCTGGCAAAATGCATTCCTTATTGATAGTGATGGCGACGGAGTCTCGAATGGCGATGAGATGATACGGAGCCTGAATCGATTCAATCCGGACACAGATGGTGATGGATTGAACGATGGTGATGAGCTCAGACTACACACAGACCCCAGATATTACGATAGCGACTTTGACGGCATGCCTGATGGATGGGAAGTCGAGTATGGTCTCAATCCTCTTGTCGACGATTCTAAGGCTGACCAAGACAAAGACGGACTTGCCAACCTCGCTGAGTACAACCATGGCACGAACCCCAAGAACAGTGACACCGATGCAGACGGCATGCCTGATGGATGGGAAGTAGCACATGGACTGAATCCCCTTGTTGATGATTCGCAAATAGACCCTGACAAGGACGGGGTCGTCAACCTCGTTGAATACGGTCACGGAACCAATCCGCAAAGCAATGACACGGACGGAGACCACATGCCCGATGGGTGGGAAATAGCTCGTGGACTGAATCCGCTCGTCGATGATTCACAGCAGAATCCAGACGGAGATGGGCTCACGAACATAATGGAGTATCAGACAGGTCATGACCCTCACGTGTTTGATTCAGGTCAATCCCTCTCTCTGCAAGTAATTCTCTTTGCGGGTACTGCATGTGCCTGTGCTGTAGCCTTTTTCATCGTGGTCAAGATAACATCATGTCATCCAGTCTAGAACGAATAGAATCCGATGAGGCAACGTCGAATTCGATAAAAGGCTGCGAGATTCTTTGGGATATGGATGTTTGCCGTGAGTGTCGAGCTGCCAGAGACCCACATTCTTGCGACACAAATGCAAGAGGTTCTACCTGGGAAGACTGTGGACTCCGTCCGCACGTCCTCAACAGACAAGCTTCAGAGAATCGGTTTCATCCACCGCGACGTGAAGACCTACAACCGATTGATCGGAGAGACCGCTAAGAAAGCCCATGGTAGGGGAATGACAATAGTAGTGAGCTTCAGCAACTCTGTTAACGTCGTTGTCGGCCTTGAATACGGCGGCACGGCGCTCTATCATACACCTGAGGGCACATCTGACGAGAAGTTTCATCTGAAACTTGGCTTCACGGACGGCAGCGACCTAACAGTACGAGTCAAGAGTATGGGTGCAATCCTGGTGTATTCCACTGACGAGCTGGACAAATCATACATTTACAAACGAGACTTCTCGACAGGTCTCTCTCCGCTGGAGAAGGATTTCATATTCGAGAGATTATCAGATGCCATAGGTAGTCAGAACAAGCAGATGAAGGCACTTCTAGTTGGTAAGGATGCTGTAGTGGTAGGCTTCGGAAACGCCGCATATCAAGAGTTCATCTACCAGGCAGGAATTCATCCGAAGAGAAAGGGGTCCGAATTGAGTCCGGCTGAAAGACATGCACTCTTTGATGCGATTCTAGAGATCGTCAGTGCTCGTCTTGTCCAAGGCGGCAAGACCGACTTCATCGACCTTTATGGAACTCCCGGCAGATATGAACCGTTAATGGGCCCACACATGAAAGGCCAGTGTTGCCAGAGATGCGACACAGTGATAGAGAGTGGGCAAATTGGAGGTGGACTGACTTTCTTCTGCCCGACCTGTCAGAGATGAATCCCCGACGTGAAATCTGAGAGAGGTTGAGGCGTGAGGGATTCGAGGTCGTCCTCATGTCTGTAGACTGGCATCGACTCTTCTGGAGATTCGCTTAGATCTTGAAGCAGGTTCCCACACCCATTCCTCAAGGTGGTGGTCACCATTCTCACTGACTGTGAAGTACCAGTGCCGACTCTTTTTCTCCCAAGACCCCAAGTTAGTATAATGCTCATCATTGACTTGCTTATGCGTGTGCCCAAGCACCCTATGGGCATCCATCACCAGAGCGGAGATCGCAGAATCATCGAGGGGAGCACCAAGGGATTTGCCTAGAGCAGCGTGGGTCTCTTCTGGTATGATGTCAGGGAGTCTGCGCTGTGCAGTATGGTAGGCATGCTGTACGTTCTCTAAGTCCAATGGTGCCATGCCGCTTCTCTTGTGAGGAGACTGTTTCAAATATCTGACAAGCCTGCGCCGGTCTCTCCAACGCATGGTCCTCACCAACACCTCTATCTGTTCGTCATAGCTCATCGCAGAAATGCTTTCAAGATCTGGGGGGCTTCTGTACAACGTGACAGCTGAAGCTACCGCCACAATCGCGGCTGCCAATGCAGAGAGATTCCTAGAGAGCACAAAGAATGCCAGTGCCGCCACACCAAAGACAACTGGTACCCAGTTTCTAATGTCAAAAGCCAAACGCGATAACCAACCCCGGAAGTCTCCCTGACTGCACAGGTAACGGCAAGTGCCGTCATACACTTTGCTGGCGCTGCCTTCCAGCAGTTGATGTCCGTGTAGGAAGCCGAAGGTCTGTTTTCGAGAACCCGTCTGCTTTGGAGGCCTCAGCAAAAGCCAAGCAGGTTTCTCTGATGTTGGACTCTTGAAATCAAAGGCATTGAGCACGGGGTAATCAGTCTTGAGACTCTCGATGGTGAAATCATGATTGCCTACTACGTAGTCGATGACACCGATTCTACCTTGTTCCTTGAGTGAGGAGATCTTCTCAAGAAGACCCTCGGTCTCCCTCATTAATCTGCGATCATCCCTTGTCCACAGGTCAAGTACGTCTCCCATGATGATAAGATGGTCGACGCTCTGCTCTGACAAGAACTCGTCGACAAACGCCTTGAATGCATCACTATCGCTCTTTCGATACCCCAAGTGAACATCCGACACTGCTATTGCGAAGAATGTTCGAGGGATGGATGCTTTCTTACCTTCGTGCACGGCCATCTGCTACTCGCCTCAAGCCACGAGCTGCATTGAGGCTCTATTTCTATATTCTGGAGAACATCGAACAGGAGTGAGCAGAAACCAATCCATCATGGGCCGTGACTGGGAGCATGCAAGTTGATTGACAGTATTGCCAAGAAGGACAAGACATCGTATAGGATTCGGGACCACGAAGCTCGTCGTTGAATAGCGCCCTGCTGAAAGAACTTAAAGGCGAACAGCTTGGCGTTTCCCCGACCAGCATGAGCATGAAACGCGTACTGTGGTGGCTGATTGGAGGGACTCGAGGTGGAGCCAACCGTGCCAGAATCATCAGTACGCTTCACAATAGGCCTGCCAATGCGAACCAGATTGCCGAACTGCTGGGACTTGACTACAAAACCGTGCGTCATCACTTGGACGTACTTGTTAAGAACCGATTGCTCGTCACGCAAGGGGAAGGTTATGGCATGGTGTACTTCCTGTCACAGGAGTTAGAGGACAGCTATGACTCCTACAGTGACATCTGGGTGAGATTTGGGAAAACTAGCAAAAGCGGCGATTCATGATTAAGGGTGAGCGAAATGAGACAGAACGTTTTCATATTGTGCATAGTCATCTCGGTCATAGCGGCTATTCTTGCAGGACTAGCCCTCTCAGCACGGTTTCTTCCGCCCCCGGATTCACCATTTCCGCCCTTACCTCCTCCGAACGCTGCAGAGACTGCCAACCTTGTCGCTATCAAGACGATCATATCGTTTGTTAACCTAGCACTGATTCTTCCTCTGCTCAAGATCTATATCGATACGTATCGCAGCGTTAGGTCTCGTTTCACAATGGGCCTCATAGTCATGGTCCTGGTGTTGCTGATATACGCATTGTCGTCGAACCCGATTGTGCACTACGTGTTCGGTTTCTATGAGAGCGGGTTAGGGCCTTTCACGATTATCCCGGATTTGTTCACTACTTTCGCTCTCATAATCTTGCTGTACCTGAGTTCCGAGTGATGCAGATAAGGGTCCGATTTGGGTGTGATTTTGGCTGGAAGTCGGCAATTCGTTATATCCAGTCTGCGGCTCACTCTCGCAACGACAATCGAGTCAGTATACCAGATTAAGTGTCGTGAGTGTCATGAGCGAGACGAGTAATGATGTACCAAGACACCCCAGGTTGCTGGACTTGAATCACATTAAGAGCTATGCCATAATGGTTGTGGGCGTTGGCATAGTAGTTTCCATTTACTACTTGTTCACCGGTTTCGGACCGATCTCGGGGCCACCGGGACGGGATTTCGGCGGGCCGCGGCCAGGTCCAGGGCCCTTCCTACAGCCGGGTGGCGCCCTGTTCGGTTTCAACTTGTGGCCGCTATGGGGCAGCCTTGTTACACCATCGCTGACGCAGATATCTTTCGGTCTAGTGCTGCTTGCTGGATTCGGAACGGTTGCTTACGGGCTTCGTCGTAACAACTCGAACTTACCACGACTGCCATTGCTGGTCTTGCTAGGCGTAGTGTTCATGATTGGCACCAACCTGATTCAGGGTTGGAATTCCATAGTATCATCAATAGGCGGCTCTTCGGAATTGCTCGCCGATGCAGTTCGGATCCTGAATCCGATCCAATTCATAGCGAGCTTCAATTCCATACAGGGGACGCTTTCAGTGCATGCCGTCACTCAGCCGCCCGGTGCAGTGCTAACCATGTATGTATTCTATTTGCTGTTCGAGAGCCCGGGGGCAATCGCGATAGGTCTGAGCGTGATATGCTCGGTGGCTTCGGTGTTCTTCGTTAGAGGAATCTACAGGCGATTGCTCGACCCTGAGGCCTCTAGATACGGTTCTTTTCTGTATCTGCTCCTTCCAGCTGTCCAAGTCTACTATCTGGCGAACATCTATGCAGTGGTTGCCACATTGGTGGCCGGGACTGTCTACTTCTACCTTCAGCCGGGTGTGAAGGCACGACTAGTTGGCTGCATTGTCTGTCTATTCCTTGGCACGTTCATTTCGTTCCTGTTTGCGTACGTAGTTCTCCTCTTGCTGGTCTTCGAGATGCTCCAGACAGGATTTGGCCTCTCTGAGGGCGTTGTCGCTTGGCTGAGGAGGACTCTCTTCTCACTGCGCTACCTTGCCGTGGTCTGTGCTGTAGTTGGGTTAGCGTACGTCTTCCTTCTTGTCTCTCTGGGTTTCAATTACGTCCAAGCCTTCCTTTATGCAACCGCCTCCGAAAACCCGGGAGGAGCGATGATACTGTCGAATTTCGGCCAATACGTAGTGACTAGAGCGGAAGACATCTTGGACATCGTTGTCTTTCTCGGACCCGTCCTAACAGTGCTTGCATACCGTGGTGCCAAGATTCTGCGGGCTGATCTTTCCAAAGACCCGGCTAGCAAGAAGCAGTACAGCCTTTTCCTATCATCTCTCGTAGCCCTACTGCTCCTGTTTCTGACCGGGGCACCGAAGAAGGGGGAGACTGCAAGAATCTGCATGTTCGTGTTGCCGTTTGTCCTAATCCCGGTGCTTGTCTACATGGACAGGTCGGGAATGGGCCGACGCGAGAAAATCACATTGTTGGTCCTCGTGTTCGTTCAGGTTGTCATAATGCAGCTGTTTGGCACATACATATGGTGAAGCATCTGACAATCTGCGTGAGATACAAGATAGGGCGACCGGCGGCTGTATCGTGCCTTTGGGCCGCTGGTCAATTGAGAGAGCACTTGTCATGCTCTCACTCGTCCGTTCGCTCTGCGTCCCGTATCAAATAGCGTATAAGGCAACCAGTTCACTATAGTGAACGGAGATGAGACAATGAATGGAGTATTGACTGGAGTTGTGATGTCCACTCAGCTGGGACACTTTGGCAGCCAAGCCACCCTGTATGGCTTCGTTACTGTAGAAGCCGACGACGGAAGTCTTGTGCAGGTCAAGATTGACGCGTACACAGAGCATGACCCTTTTGATATAGGCGACAGAGTAGAGCTAGAGGTAGCGCCACTGGGACAGACCAAGATACTGGTCGTCAAGAGAATCCACAAGATAGTCAGCGGAATGGAACAGGAAGATGTAGGCAGTGCAGCGGAGCTAGCGCCGGCTTAACCGGGCCCAAGTTCAACTGACCCGTTTTCGCCATTGGCCCAGAGCTCGATATGCTAGCTCGCACTGTGGGCATCTGGCGGCCGGCTATTGTTTCGTGGCACTTAAACCCCGATACGTGAGCTTGACTAAGACGTTTCAACCGTTCCTTAATTGATGTCATTCATGGACTGTGTAAGATGCTCCGGTTGGAACCAGCATACTACTACTGCCAGCAGACGAGTGGCCGAGCAAGTATAACAGCCGTGCATAAATACAGACGCGCTGGACGGAATTGCGAGCACTAGGAGTGTGGCCCTTCTGGAACTGAAGAAGCGATTGGAGTCGACCGTGACATTCGTCTTGGGTTTGCTTGGTGACCAAGTCGATTTCATCATTCTGTTCGGCTCTGCAGCAACAGGCCATACTCATGCAATGAGTGACTTAGACATCGGAGTTTTTGTTTCCAGCCCTGAGGAACGATGGGCGCACATCTTCAATGATCTCCTGGGACTTTTCGACTCAGAAGCCGGTCAAAAGACGGACGTGACACTGCTTAACTCAGCACCTCTGTCTCTCCGCTTTCGAGTTGTGAGGGACGGAGAACTGCTCTACGTCAAAGATGAGGAACGTTGGCTACGATTCGTTGAGACCGTCCTCAATCTATACCCCGACTGGAAGATCTACATCGAGAACTACCTGAATGAGTCTCTGGAGGCGTAGTCTGGGTGACAGTAGACCCGCTCGTCATAAGGCTTCGGTTGGACAGAATTGCCAGAGCAATGGAGGTACTGAAGATCGCCGCTTCGACTGAGCGGGAAGGCTTCCTATCTGACCAGGTGCTCCAAAGTGCAACCGAGAGGAATCTGCAGCTGGCAGCCCAAGCCGTGATCGATATCTCAACTCACCTTGTGGCCCACAACCATTGGGGAACGCCGGAATCATACATTGATGCGGTGAAGATTATCGGACAGAACCGTATCATCAGTCCGGCACTCGCGGGGAGACTCATAGAACTCGTGAAGCTCAGGAACGTATTAGTCCATATGCACTTGGAGGTAGACCCCACCATCGTTCACGAGAGTGCCCTCTCCGCAATGAAGGACTTGAAGGAGTTCATTACTTCAGTGAGCAAATCGCTCAAGTAACCCTCAGTCCTCTCTGACGACGACGGAATGGACCTGGCATCCAGAGTGGCAACAGGACATTGTTCCTTGCGCTCATGGAATCAGTTGGACAGGTCACTGAGAATAGGTCCGTCCATATTCTCCTATTTCTGTTTCTCGAGTATTGATTCGCCGTACGGTTTGAACTGCTTTCCGTCCTTTGAACTCAGCAGGCCTGTGGCCATCTTGGTATCAGACTTCTTCCGTATGAAGGAACGTCACTTGGTACCCTCGAATTGCTTTGGTAACGGCTCCATGATAATGTCGAATGTTATCTCGTTCTTGGTTCTTGCACATTCCACTTCATTGTTGACAAACCCATATGAAAAGAAAGTCTTGCGTCTGAACTTTTTTCCAATGCCATCATAGAAAAAGATGCTAATGCTCTTGTTGAGCAACTTGCCTTCGGACCAGTTCTCACCCGTGCCCATAATGAACTCTGAACTGGGCTCATTCGAAAAGACTGTAGTGCCTTCGATTGTGCCCTTTTCACCAAACTGACCTCCCTCTGACTTGCCCTTCCAAGTGCCAATAAGAAATCGCCATTCGTCAAGGGGGGAAGCCGCACTCATATCATCACCATCTAGTCAAAGAACGAGTCCACTGGTTGCCTATATTCATTTCTCGTAATGTGCAGGTGGATCCAAGTCCTCATCTTGATTGTCTTATCATCGAAGGGCAAGAGGTTCTGCGCCTCTCTTTCTAGGCCGGATACTTCTTCAGCTTTGAGCTCCAGTATGGTGTCACCATGAGCCTGTCGCTGTTCACAATACGGAAGTGGACACGAAGGATCCGATTCCTGAATCTCTTCTGCATAACCAGGTTACCACTACCGTCTGGGACAGCAGACATTGCTTCACCGATAACGACCGCCTCAACGTCACTCTGGGTAACGCCTCTCTGTTTCATCCGCTCCAAGGCGTGCCTTGTGAATAGAATCAAACAACGGTGACCTCAGCAACGATTTCCTCTTCTCGGAGGGCTATCAGACGGTTTAGGTCCATGTTGCGTTTCGAGTATGAGAGAATCTCGATGTCACAAATACTGCCGTCGGCGTCGTAGTCTACTATTACTCCTTCACGTAGCTCCACACTGTCTGCAACACTGGCAGTCTTAAAATGAAAGTAGACGGCATCAGCAACGGGATCGTAATCGATTCGCATCGTCAAGATGCGCCTCATATCTGCACTTCGAATTGCGCCGATAGGAGATTGTGGCTATCACGATAAATGCTCATCGTTTGAGTAGCTTGGGTTCACAGAAGAACCGGATTCGCCACTTCTCGGGATTAATGGCCTTGGCTTAGCAGCCTCCCCTGAGTTGTCCAGAATAGGTCCACCATCACGTTCAGCGCAGTGCATTTCTGACCTTTCTCGACAGCGCGCCATCACATGGCGGATAGGCGTGGGCG
>Ga0315296_10004345_pt1 | contig 11584 bp, 10 predicted proteins | sample YL17G14_18_MG_FD_203921 | JGI IMG/M metagenome (GOLD analysis project Ga0315296, IMG submission 203921) | Sediment microbial communities from Yellowstone Lake, YNP, Wyoming, USA - YL17G14_18 | ecosystem: Environmental > Aquatic > Freshwater > Lake > Sediment | place: USA: Wyoming | collected...
TCCTTGATTCTCTTAGCCAGTTTCGGCCCGATCAACGGCAGGTTGGTCAACTCTTCAACCTTAGCGTTTTTGATGTTCTCAATCGTTTTGAAACCCGAGTTGAATAGTATTCGTCCACGAACCCTTCCGACTCCCTCAAGTTTCATCAATGGCAGTAGTTCTTTTTTTACTCCTTTTTCGACTCTCTGTTCCACTTCATGAGTCAAGGGCAGAATCTCTTTGTTGCTGAAAAGAATGGCCAGTTCGTGTGTTGCGTGAAGCAACCACTTAGCGCTTTCAAGCGTTCTGTAGAGGTCACCGGGCTGCACTCTGAATCTGTCCATCAGCCAATCTTCACTCATTTCGTCAATCCAAGCGTTGAGTGTCATAGCTGTTTTTACTTCGCCGAGAAACTGTTCATAGCCAACGTTGTCTTCCCATTCTGCAGGGGGCGTGAAAAGAAATTCTTGTCTGTGTTCTTCCATGAACAGTGATATTTGATCTATTTCATTTGAATAGGGGCGCAGAACTGGTCCCATGTCTGGCGTGTGTGCGATCATGTGGAGAAGACTGATGTCCGTCAAGTATTCAGTCTTCTTTTTCAATGCGCCGCGGATTATTACCCCTGAAACAGGGTCTATGTAGAGTTCGCTGATGCGTTTTCCAAACTTTGTAGCGTTGATGTTGTCGCTGAAGACTTCGATCATTTCCTCATCATACAAGTACTTGAGGATCTTCGCAACTATGCTTTTGATGGCGTCTATGTCGTATTGATGAGCGTAGAAGGTTCTTCCAAAGAATTCGTAAATGCCATTTTCTGTGTGTGCAAAGTCCGCTGCGATTGTGGCAAGCACATGTGACCGCATTATTCTCTCAACTGCCAGTCTCGACCAAATTCGTTCTGGTCTTGCGAGGATGTAGCTTTGCACCAAGTAGTCTGCTTCGTCACTGGTTTTGGCTATGAGTATAGCTTCGCCTGTTTTGTCATATTTCGGTCGTCCTGCTCTGCCAGCCATTTGCTTGTACTCTAGCACGCTGATGGGGTAGTAACCATATCCAGCCTCATAGCGCCTGTAGTCCTGAATGATCACTGTTCTGGCGGGCAGGTTGACGCCGAAAGCCAGCGTTGGTGTAGCTGTCAGAATCTTGATTTTTCCAGCGCGGAAAGAATCTTCGATGATTCTCCTATGTCCTCCGCTCAAGCCTGCGTGATGAAAGGCCGTCCCGCATTTTACCAGTTCTGCCAAAGACTCGCCAAGTCGTGTTCTCTCACCAGTAGAGAGAATCCTTTCGGCCTCGTGCTCAAGAGAGCGTCTCGCAGGTTTAGACAGGACGGCTACGATTTCGCCTCCCACCTTCTTCGCCATGGTCACAGCGTTTTTGCGGGTTGATGAGAAAATGAGTGCTTGACCGCCCGTTTTCACCGTGTTCAGGGCTAAGTTTATGGTCGGATCCCTGGTCTTCCTTTCTATTTTGCGGGCGTCGCCATCCTTGTACTGGATTTCATCGTGTTGCAATACTCCTTCTTTTAGGGCGACGGGGCGCCATTCGGTGGTGACGTGTTCTGCTTTGAGCCATTCTGCGATTTCATCAACATTGTTTATCGTCGCACTTAAAGCTAGGATTTGAATGTCAGGGTTGACCTGCATGAGCCGTGCCAAGACCACTTCCAGTGTTGGTCCACGTTTGGCATCATTCAGCAGGTGGACCTCATCGGCTATGACAAGCGATATTTCATCCATCCATTTTGCTCTATGTCTCAGAAGTGAATCAGCTTTTTCGTTTGTTGTTATGATCACATCGTACCTCTCCAGCCAGGGATCTGTGCCGTCAAAGTCGCCAGTGCTGATTCCTGCCCTGATTCTTCTTCCATCTTTCTTTGTGATTGATGTGTATTTTCCGAATTCGTCAAACTTTTCGTTTGCCAAAGCCCTCAGCGGCGTGAGATAGACGACTTTTCCATTTCTTTCCAGAATGTGTTTGAGGGCGCAGAACTCGGCTACGAGTGTCTTGCCAGAGGCAGTGGGGCTCGCTAGAACCAGATTTTTCCCGTTAAGTGCTCCAGCTTTAATCGCTTCTTCTTGCGGCGGGTAAAGTTCAACTATTCCTGATTTGATGACTAGCTCTTTGACCGAGTCTGGTATTGATAAATCGGCAACTTTCACTTGTATGCGCCTATCTTCCAGTGTTACAACAGCATTATTGCTGAGACAGTTTAAAGCGTTACGTGCGCGAAAAGTTTCCACATTTTGGGTTACATTTTTCTATTAGGAAGAGTGAGTACTAGAACCGAACAACATGTACGGGAGCTGAGTTGCGATGGTTGAAAACGTCAAAGCACTTCTGAAGGCCCACAATGGACTGAAACGTGAAGTCTACCTTGATCTAGAAAATTCCACGCCCGTTCCAAAGGAAGTTGTAGACGCAATGTTACCGTACTACAGCCAAATCGCATATGGCAACCCAACTTTGACTCACAAACCAGGTTGGGAAGCTTTCGAAATAATAATGGAGTCATCACAGAAAATAGCCTCCGCACTCGGATGCAAAAACCTCGAGGAAGTGAACTTCACACCAGGAGAAACAGAGGCCAACAATCTTGCGATCATGGGAACAGCCCTACCTTTGAAAGAGAAACGCAAGAACATTGTTATCTCCGAGATCGAACCTATCAGCGTCCTCCAAGTTGCTGAACTGCTCCAGAAAGGGGGTTTCAACATTACGAAGATTCCGGTTGACCATGAAGGTTTCCTGAGCCTGGACCGGCTTAGTGAAGCTGTAACCCACGAAACAGCGATAGTCAGCTTGTCTGCTGTGAATCATGAAATAGGCACGATCCAACCAATCAAAGAGGCGGTGAAGATAGTTCGAGACAAGAATTCAGAAGTGGTTTTTCACACGGACGCTTCCGACGCATACGGCAAGACTCCCTTCGATGTGAAATCTTTGGATGTGGATCTAGCAACTGTCAGTAGCTACAAGGTACTTGGTCCTCGCGGGACAGGTTGCCTATTCGTGAAGGAGGGTGTTGCTCTTGAAAGAATCTTGGAAGGACAGATAGGCACTCAGAGACTCTGGCCGGGAGTAGAGAACACTCCGTTGATCGTCGGTTTTACGAAAGCCTCTGAACTGATCTTCCAGGATTTTGAGAGTAACATAATGAAAATGCACTTGTTGCGAGACAAGCTCGTTGATGGAATAACTTGCACGATAGCTGATATTGAACCCAACGGGCCCACAGGACCGAAACGAGCTCCTGACAACGCGAACATAAGCTTTCTAAGATGCGAAGGAGAAGCTCTCACGATCGAGCTTAGTCTCAGCGGTGTCTACGTTTCAAGCGGAAGCGCGTGTTCTAGGCGATTGCTGCAGCCAAGCCATGTTCTGGTTGCGATAGGCAAGAAGTTTGATCAGGCGCACGGCAGTCTTTTGATGAAGGTCTCGAGAGTTCACACCGAAGAAGACATAAATTATGCGCTAGAAGTAATTCCAAGGGCAGTTGAGCGAATAAGAGGAATAACAGGTTCTACGAGAGTTGAATAACTTTGTCTCGTGCACCATTACCCTATAACCCGAAAATACTAGAACTGTTCAAGAACCCTAAAAACCTCGGAAAAATGGAGGACGCAAGCGTGTCAGCCGTTGCAGGAAACCCTATGTGCGGTGACATGATAACCTTCTATTTGAAAATCGACGACAAAGAAGTGATAGAGAAAGCATCTTTCGAAAGCTACGGTTGTGCCGCAAATATCGCCACATCTAGCATAGTCACTGAAATGATCAAGGACATGAAGCTCGTTGATGCGTGGAACATTTCCTACAAGAGTGTTGCAGAAGCGGTCGGCGGATTGCCGAGCGTGAAGTTCCACTGTGGCATACTCGCCGTAGGGGCCTTGAAAAGAGCGATTAGGAAATATTACACTCTCAAGGGTTCAACTCCCAGTTGGCTGCAGAAAGAACCGAGTGCTGAGGAAAAACAGGCGTTAGAAGAAGAGCAACTAGCGAAAATGCTTGAGAAAAGGATGAAGTCAGCAGAAGGAAAATAATGCTTAATCCATACAAGATCAGAGAAGACTTCCCGATTCTGAAGCGCAAAGTAAACGGTCATCCACTAATCTACTTTGACAACGCGGCAACCTCTCAGAAGCCTTGGCAGGTGATCGAAGCAATAGACGATTTTTATAAAAAGCACAACGCAAACGTGCACCGTGCAGTGCACACACTGTCGCAGGAGGCTTCGGAACTCTATGAGACCGCTCACGAAGAGGTAGCCAAATTCGTAAATGCCCGAAGCATTGAAGAAACCATCTTTGTCAGAGGAACGACTGAAGCCATAAACTTGGTCGCTTACTCGTGGGGGCTGCGAAGTCTCGGAAAGAATGACGAAATAATCATTTCGCTAATGGAACATCACAGCAACATAGTACCGTGGGAGATAATCTCGAAGATTACTGGTTTCAAGATAAGATACATTGACATTAACGCTGATGGAACGTTGAACTATGATTCTTTTGAGAGCCTCATCTCGAAAAGAACCAAGCTGGTTTGCATATCTCACGTTTCAAACGTCACTGGTATAGTGAACGACGTAAAAAGAATCGCCAAAATTGCACATGAAAACGATGCGATGCTATTGGTTGATGGGGCTCAGTCAGTTCCGCACATGCCCGTGAATGTTAAGGAATTGGACATGGATTTTCTGGCGTTCTCAGGTCACAAAATGCTTGGACCAACAGGAATTGGAGTCCTTTACGGCAAACGCGACCTTCTGGAAAAAATGGAACCTTTCCACGGTGGAGGCTTGATGATACGCGAAGTCTCATTTAACCGGAAGACAGGAAGCTGTTCTACAACTTGGAATGCGCTTCCGTGGAAGTTCGAAGCTGGAACACCCAACACGGAAGGAGCTGTCGGGCTAATGGCAGCTGTGAAATACCTTAAGCACCTAGGCATGGAAAACGTTAGAAAACACGAGCAGAGTCTCACCGAGTATGCCTTACCTCGAATGCTGAACTGTAGCGGTAGCGTAGAAGTATACGGAACAAAAAACACTTCTGCAAAGTCCGGAATAATACCATTCGGCGTCAAAGGTTTGAGTTCCCACGACGTCGCCCTGTTCCTTGACAACTACGGAATAATGGTGCGAAGCGGCTTTCATTGTGCACAACCACTTCATGAACTGTTCAAACTGAGTTCATCAGCAAGGGCAAGCTTCTATGTTTACAACACACAAAAAGAGATAGACCGGTTCATAAAGGTCCTGAAAGAGATCGGCGGACTCCAATGACCAGCATTGAGGACTACGTCGCGAGAATCGACGGGACATGTGGCAAAGAAAAGGACGTAATAGTGACCTTCAAATATGAGAAGAAGGATGAAGCGATTAGAAGAATATTAGAAAAAGCCACCATGAAGAGATCAATAGCTGGAATAATATCAGAATTGTCATATAAGAATTATTCCTTCAGAATGTACGGAAGCGGAAAAGTCATCCTCAGAGGAATAGAAAGCAAAGAAGAGCTGAACAATCTGCTAAGACAACTGCTCTTCTAGCTTTTGGTTGCCGCTTGTTTGTGTCTGAACTCGCCAATGATATCTCTGGGAAGTTTTCTAGCTTCTTTATCTATAGCCATCAGGAGACCCAGATAGATCAGGCCACCTGCTGCGGTTTCAATTAGAGTCGTAGAAATTCTCGTCGGATGCGGTATCAGATAAAGGGCAGTGCCCATAACTGCCGCGGCAAGAACGTACTTGGAGATACTCCTCCATGGGATATGAACTTTGACCATACCACGAACGACAACGTAAAGGATTGTGAACATCGTAAAGCGTGCGATCGCGTTGATTGCGCTCACGTAGAGTGCAGCCTGAAAGGGTTGGTTCTGAGCATAGTTTGTCAGTATGTAAAAAGCTGTTGGAAGAGTTATTGCCGAATGCAGATAGGGTAGAGAGAACGCTATGAACAGTCTACTCTTGGCGAGCTGTCGTAGAGAAAGTCTTGACCCTTCGTCAACGTTTTCCATACCGTAGAGCACCGAGCTGTAGAATCCCGATATCACCATCACAAAGGAGTCTACTGCCAAGACCATTAGAACTGGCCCACTGCCCGCAGTTTCTGGTCTCAAAAGTGTTATGTACGAGTCTGGAATTGCAAGGGCGCCCACCGTCAACGGTATTGCAAACATCAACACCATCTTCATTGTACTGGACACATCATCCATTTTCTTTTCTGCGAGAAGCTTTGGATACAGCGCGAATGACAAGAACGATGAGTAGGTTATCACGTTCACGATCGTGGCCCCGGCCCCCAATATGCCTCTGGCGCCTTCGCCACCGTACGCGAAGAGCATTATGAAAATGTAAGCGGCTATTTGGTTGCCGATGACATTGTATACATTGAACAGGGAGCCTTTAAGCCACTCTCTAACATATGCGACGCACAACCTCTTTCTCAGTTCGTGGAAGAGAGTTCTAACGTAGTAGAACGTTTGAAGCGCAAACGCTGCTATGGTGGCAACTACCGCACCGAGAAGCAACTGGTTGAAAAGAACGATCAACACATAACCCAAGACCACTTTGCAGAATTGCTGCACAAGGAGTCCGTAACCCACTCTCTGCGGGATTCTTGCTTGCAGACAAGACTCCATTATCGCAATGGAGTGGACTTCCACTATCTGAATTGCTACCAACAAGTATGTTGGGAGATAGAAGAGGCTGACGTGGAGTGCCGACATCACGGTAGGTATGAGAAGTATGTAGACCGTCGAGGCTACTGCAGAAATTGTAAGGTTCGCGAACAGTCCAGTCTTGACTGATCCTTCTTTGTCTCTCGTTACATAACGCATCGCCCAGAACGGAAGGACACCTGACAGAAGCACAAAGTAGTTTGCTATGTCGTTGATGTTGAACCAAAGATCGTATTCAACTTTGTTCAGAGCACGTGCCACTATGAACTGGAAGACCAGTCCTGTTAACACGCTGACTATCTTGGCTGCAAAAATCACGAAACCTGAATATTGCAGTCGAATATCCTTCGTGGCCACGTGGTTACCCTACTTTAGCTCAAAGCATATTGACGTGAGATTATTTAATCTTACTTCGGCGGTCGATCAATAACACTTCTGCGCCTAAGCTGCGAAGAAGGGTTTTCAAGGAGTGATTGTCAGAAAATCATCCACGGTATACTCGCTATCCGTGTTTGAGCCACGGTGCCAACTTCCAATCATAAGGAATTCTGTCTGTGTCAGGTGGTAACCTGTGCTCGTCGGGTTTCTTGTAGTCATAAAGTTCTGTTGGCACATTTAGGATCAACGCGTGATCTTCACTTATGGTTTTGAACCCATGCCAGACTTCTGTCGGTATGTGCACCAGGAGAAGGTTTCTCTCGCCTATTGCGAACTCGTTTATCTCGCCTTTGGTTTTTGATCTAGTTCTTCCGTCATAGAGGACGAGTTTTATCATGCCTTTGATGCAGGTTATGTTGTCTGTCTGTTTCTTATGCATGTGCCAGGCTTTCACTACTTGTGGATAAGCCGCGGTGACGTACACTTGTCCGAATTTCTTGAAGTGTTCCCAGTCGTTTCTGAGAATTTCGGTGAGCCATCCTCTCTCATCGGCCACCTGTTTCAACGGTTTGGTAATTACTCCTTCTATCATTTTTTCATCTCACAGAACAATTCTCGAGTTTTCGCCTAGTATCAGTCTGTGTCCTTTCGGTCCTTTGTGATCGGTTATTATGTCCGAATTTGATCCTATCATGCTGTCGATTATACGTGAGCTGACGCAGACTGTGCAATTGTCCATTATGATCGAGTTCTCTATCTCGCCGCTCTTGATTTGAACGTTATTGCCGATTGATGTGTAGGGTCCTACGTAAACTCCGCTTTCAATCGTCGTGTTTTCTCCTATAATAGCTGGGCCTCGAATCAGCGCTCCCTTCTTGATAGTTGAGTTCTGTCCTAGGGAGATCCGACCTTGTATACATGACATGTCTTCAACGGTTCCTTTGATGGACGTTTTGATCTCATCAAGTATGAGGATGTTGGCATCGATCATGTCTTCGATCGTCCCCGTATCCTTCCACCACCCATCAACTATCCGATGCCCAACCCTGTATCCGGCGTCCAGCAACATTTGAAGTGCTTCCGTGATCTCGAGTTCTCCTCGCCAAGACGGTTTGAGTTTCTTAATCATTTGGAAGATCACCGGTCTGAGGAAGTATATGCCTGTCAACGCGTAGTCGCTTGGTGGTTTCTTTGGTTTTTCAACCAGCCTAACAATGTCACCTTTCTTGTCAAACTGTGCCACACCAAACTGTCTCGGATCTTTCACTCTGCTCAACAATATCATAGCATCGTACTTCTTCTTCTGGAATTCTCTAACACATTGAGCAATACCGCCTTTCAAAAGATTGTCGCCGAGATAAACAACGAACATGTCGTTCTTCACAAAATCCGCGGCAAGACCGACTGCTTGAGCTATTCCGCCTGGCCTTTTTTGCTCAATGTAAGTGACTTTTACGCCATACTTCTTCCCGTCACCATAATGACTTCTCACTTTTTCAGGCATCACGTCGCCAAGTACTATAGCTATGTCCTTGATTCCAGATTCGCGCAAATCCTCCAGAACATATTGTGATATGGGTTTGTTTGCCACTGGGATCAGTTGTTTTGGTCCGGTATGAGTGAGAGGTCTCAATCTCGTACCATGTCCGCCATGCAAGATTATGCCCTTCATTTTCCTTACCTCTTGCTTTATTCTCTATTAGTTTGTGGTATTCTCGTTTTAGTCTTTTGCACCGACTGTCGAATCTGTGAACGTTCTGCCCAATCGAAATTGGGTTTTGATGTGATCTAGTTATCTAGTCAATTCTAGGTCGTGGGGACATTGCTTCAACGGTCAAGAGAAAGAGATTAGTCCCGTTTATGTTTAGCCTGCATCTCCTTCTCAAGGATCTCCGTCATCTTCTTGACTTTGCCGACCTCTTCCTTTACTCTCTTGTCTTTGACCTCTTCTTTGCGTTTCTCGTTCGACTCTAGAACGAGGTGAAGGAACTTCGAGTCATAGACCGAGAGCAGCAGTTTGGTATTCGGTATGAGACAGTGTCCTCCTATGACATCTGGGAAGTGTAAAGGTTTGTTCAGGTCTACGCGATGTGTGTCGGCCAAGAAGTCGACTACTTCATCAAAGTTGGCATTGAAGTGTCTGGCGATACGGTGCATCTCTTGGAAGCAGACAATCATCCATGCCCGGTACGTTGTCTCAAAAACTTTGGCCAGTTCTGCCTCCACAGGCCCCTTCAAAACCTTGACCTTCAGCCCTAGTTTTTCAAAATGCTTTCTCGCCAGAGTAGCTGCTTCTTCTGTTGTACCGCCCACGTATTTTGTCCAGAAAAGTATGTCCCTCTTCATCGTGTCCAGACTCTTGTGCATTCCACGGATTGGCGAATAGGCTACGCGCGAGTTTTTGCGCTGGACGATTTTTTGGGTAGTTCCAGGGGGAACCGTGCTGTTGATAATCGTAAGTTTGGGTTTGACTTTATTGATGTAGTCAAGCGTTGTTTGCACAAACCATTCCTGATTTGGACAGGGGTAGCAAGCATGCATTACATCAACGTCCTTCACGAATTGCGTTTTTCCAGTCAGCGTTTTAGCTTTTTGTTCATCAACATCATACCCATAGACATCAAACTTGCCGTTTTCTCTGAACAAATCGTAGAGTGAATGTCCCACTTCACCCAGTCCGATGATCAGAACTTTTTCTTTTGGCATGCTTTTTCACCGGAGAAATTGGAAGATGGTTGTTGTCACATATAAGCTTACCAATTCTATGCAAATGCGTTTCATGTAATTCGCGATGACGACTCTCTCTGTTATTGATTGCGTATCTGCAGCGTTCGGGGCGACAAAATGGGACATATCAAATTGTGTTTCCTTTCTGAAAACTTCATGGCGAACTTGAGCGGACTTTTTTTGTGGGCAGTACATGTTCTTTGTGTAGGGATTGACCATAGTGAGTGACTATCAGACCATTTTTTCTGATTTGCGTTGTAAGTGAATGCTGCCGGTCAAGGGCTTTGTATCACCCTAGTTTGCCTTCTTAACAATAGTCTTACACGCATCCTGGTCCGACTGGTCCAATTGTAGATTGGGATAAGTGGTGTTTTGACTGATCGTGGAAGCGAATCCTTGATTTCTCTGTGAAGTCCAAGTCTAATCGCAATTTTGCCTTTTGATGTAAGCGGCACGAAATACCTTGCCAAAACGAACCTGTGGAACCCGTTGCTCTGTTTGAAACTGTCGAGAGAAGGATGGTTTCCGATTCTGCCATACATGATCCATTTGAAATTGTTTGTTGCGCAAAACTCCATGACTTTCGCAACCAAGGCGTTGTTCACGGCCTTGTCTTTGTGTTTCTGGAGTGAAAGTATTTGAGATATGATCGTTATGTTTTCTCCGTGAACAAGCTGAATAAACCCGGCGAGTTCATGTTGAAGGTACGCAGCGATGAAAGTGCAGTTTTGTTGAGAGAAGACGATCTTTCTAACTGTTTCCAAAGACATTCCATAGTGCGGAAAACCTCTTTCTTGTCGAATCGGTGTCTCATTGAAGATCTTCCAGATTCCCTCCGTAAGTTTTCCGCTCGGTGCTGATACTTCGGTTCTTATTCCACTCTTCTCTGCTTTGCGGATCATATTTCGCGTTTTCTTACCGACAATTTGCAGCCATTTCTGGTAGGGTGGTGTCTGTATGAGCGCGACGTTGTCCTCGGCTGTTGCCCACTCTTCTGGTGGATTGGGAACTCTGAAGCACCATCTTCTTTCCAAGAAAGTGAAAACGTCAACTTCCATTCCATGCAGTGTCTGAAGAAGTTCCTCGGAGGGGGGAATGTCCTTCAAGTATTCCGCCAAGTCTCTTGCCACTTTGAAAAAGATTCTTCGCCTAATGACGAGAGTTTCAGTCTCTTTGTGGGACATCAAGAAGCCACCTTAGCACTTCGTAGAATGGTCCTCTATGGTTCAACTTTCCTCGCTGGAAAAGCCAAATCGGATGAAAGTAAACTACATCACCTTTCTCGATTCTTTCTCTCACCATGAGCTTAACTTTTTCTGTAGGATACAAATAGCATAGACTGTCTATTCCAGTAGTAGGGAACTGATGGAAAGACTGCAGGGGAAAATCAGCTGGGATTGCTGGTTGTTTGGCTTCCCATCTTTTCCACATTACTCTCGCTAGCACGCGGACAGTTCCGTGGATTGTATAGTAGTTCAGCTTTTTTCCGGTGGCATTTTCTAGTGTCTTAAGTTCTTTGTAAGGGTTGTTCACGACGTGAAGTGCTACTTCGTGCCTGTCGTTATCTAGCAAGGCTAGGAGTTCTCTGTCAGGAATTGTTCTAGTGGTAAAAAACCAGTAAGCCTTCACGTCTTTAAGGGACTTGTTGATCATTCCCGCAACTATTTTCGAGTTTTTCAAATAGTCCCTTCTTGTTTTGATCCCTAGAAATGTGTAGATGAAGCTTTTGATTCTTGACGGATAGAGATAATCAACGTCTATTCTTATTCTTAGCAAACCGTTGTCCATCCGCATGTTAACTTGAACATTCACTT
>Ga0315296_10004346_pt1 | contig 11582 bp, 11 predicted proteins | sample YL17G14_18_MG_FD_203921 | JGI IMG/M metagenome (GOLD analysis project Ga0315296, IMG submission 203921) | Sediment microbial communities from Yellowstone Lake, YNP, Wyoming, USA - YL17G14_18 | ecosystem: Environmental > Aquatic > Freshwater > Lake > Sediment | place: USA: Wyoming | collected...
CACTGGCGGGCGAAGGCGCTGCCCTTACCCTGCCCGCAGGCTTGACGAGTAGACCCGAGGCCACCGCCCCGCCGGCTATTCCGGCCGTCTGCAGAAAATTCCGACGCGATACGCCGGGCTTCCCGTTAGGCTTCTTGTGTCTGCGCATAGAGTTCTCCCCAGCACAGCTTCTGAGCTTTTCCTCCCTCCTTATAACCACATCTTGACATGTGAGTCCAGGGACACAATGTCGCAGGGAAGAACTCCGGGTTCTTGCACCAGCGGAGGCGTGACGCCGACGGGCGAAGGATTCCCAGGCTCGCCCCTGCTTGGCCTGTGGGAAGGCCTCCACAATGCGGAACGGGTCATACGCGCGCGCCGCGCCCAGATTCCCCCTAGGCGGAATGGGAGACGAATCAACGGGTGTTTGCGAACGTGCAGGGGCGCACGATCCGTGAGGGTCGGGTTCATAGCGCCGAATCGCGGTACCAGCACTCGCAGTCCTGGACACAGGGCACAGAATCCTTCAGAATGTTCTCCGGCTGCCCGGACTCCTGGTTAGGTGACGGTGCAACGTGAGCGGTTCACCACCTGAAGAACGCGAAGAGACCCCGGTTGCTGAGTATGTTCGGCGCACGTTTGTCCCGCTTTCTCACCTTGCCCACGGCTGGGAGCTTCATGCGGCTGTTCCGCTCACTCCCGCCGAAGAACGCACGATTTTGCGCGAGCCCGCGCAAGCGGTACCCGCCACCATTGCTGAGCGTCTGGGCAAACTGCGCGTGCTGGCGGTGCCCTTCGTGGCCTGCCGCGAAGCCGGCGATGTCGTTTGCTTCTCCAAGCCCCAGGCAGAGACCCACTCCGCGGTGTGGGTGGAAACGGGCGAGCGCATCTGTCTGGTGTTACCCTGCCGCGAGCTCAATCCTCACGACACCGGCTTCGAGTTTCTGGCTAGCGTAGGTGAACTGCTCTGGCCGCGACTCTCCCGCGAGGAGCTTGAGCAATACAGTCAGCTGCTGGAAGAAGAGCTGCAAACGGGCGTCTCAGGGGAGATCGACGAGGAGGCTTACGCGGCCAAGCAAGCACTCCACACCCGCCGCGCACGACATGCGCGGTCGGGCGAGAAATTCGAGCGGTACCGAAACCTCTCCTTCGTCGGCACGGTGGCCGAATACATGCACGGCCTGTGGCACGACGTGCAGGTCCGCGTGGGCCCTGAACACCTACCCGTTCCTCAGTTGCGTCGGCGCATGAACTTGCTCGCCGACTTATTCCCCCCCAACCCGGGCTACAGCCTTTTCGCCAAGGAGTTGGAAGAAATATAGCCGCGCGGGATATCTCTGAAGGTGATTCCTCGGTGTCGTCCGGTCGGCGGAGCGCGGAGGAATGCCGGCGGGGCCCGGTTTGAACGCGGGCGGCTACGCCCCATAAATATGGACGGCCAAGACAGGGCAGGGAGCCTGATGAATCACGCGGTGAGTGGTGGAACCAAACAAGGCCAGGTCCAGCGCGTTGCGACCGCGCACGCCCAGGATCACCAGGTCAGTTTCCGTCTCCAGCGCGAAGCGCACGATCTCCTGGTAGGGCCGGCCAACCCCGAGCCGGGACTTGAGCGTGCACCAGCTCCGCGCCTCGGCGGGGATAGGTTTCTCGAGCCGGCTTACGACGTCCGCCGTCGCCGTGGAAAGGTCCCACGAGGGAGGGATCTCCTCCAACACATGCAATAGCGTCAGTTCCGCCTCGTACTCCTGCGCCAGCGAGAGCGCATAGTCTAGGGCGCGCTCGGCATGGCGAGAGAAATCCGTGGCGAGGAGAATCTTGCGCAGGTGGACGGGGTCGGCGCCGTTCTCTGGTGCGACGAAATTGTGCGAAGGCTTGGGCACGGCCAGCACCGGACACCGGGCTTTCCGCAAGACCTTCTCCGTCACCGATCCAAGCAGCAGATGGTCAAACCCCTGCCGACCGTGGGTCCCCATCACGATCAGGTCCACCGCGTGCTTCTCGGCGAAAGAGAGAATCGAGTCTGTCACCGCGCCTTCGCACACCACACTCTCCAGTTCCAGGCCGTTCGCCGCTCGGCCCTTCAGGAATTCCCGTAGTTGCTGCTCGGCGTGCGCGCGCAAATCCTGGTAGAGGTTGTTCGCGATGTCGGGATAGGCGTAGAGGGGGTAGGCTGAGAACAGCGGCTGGAGCACGTGCTCCAGGAACAACTTGGCCTGATAGTGCCGCGCCAGCGAGCGGGCGTAGTCGTAGGCCTTGGCGGAAAAATCCGAGAAATCCAGGGGACAGAGGATGCGCTCAAATCTCAGCATGCCGTATCAGTTTACCGCAAGTGGGGCGTTTGTGTGCTCCTCTTCCAGGCCGAAGACGCTGCGTACGACTCCGAGCAACGCCGCGCGGTCTGGGCGGATAGAGGCCTGCTTCAATTCGATGAACGGCGTGTGCAAGATCTTGTTCACCAGCCCCTGCGTGACGCTCTCCAAGACTTCTTCCTGCTCGGGCGTCAGCGCACCGAACAAGTCTCGCGTTCGCGCCAGTTCGCTTTGGCGAATCTCCTCCAGGCGCCGCCGCAAGGAGAGGATGGTGGGAACTACCCGGAGCGCCTCCTGACGTTCATGGAACTGAGCCAACCCTTCGCTGAGGATCCGCTCGGCTGCCTTTGTTGCCTCGTCCCGCTGGCGCAAGTTGGTGTGCGCCACTTCCTGCAGATTATCCACGTTGACCAGCGTGCATCCCCGTATTTTGCCCACCGCGGGTTCGATGTCACGCGGTACGGCAATATCCACCAGAAGCAGGGGCCGCTGCTCTCGCCTGGCCATCAGCGTTTCCATCTCCGCCCGAGTAATGATGCAGTGCGGGCAGCCGGTGGAGCTGATGACGATGTCGGCCCGGGTCATGGCCTCCCAGAGCTCGTTAAAGCGGATGGCCAGCCCCTGCAACTCCTCAGCCAGCGCCACGGCGTGCGCGTAAGTGCGGTTGCTCACCAGCACCGTCGCCGCACCCTTGGTCACGAGGTGACGCGCGGCCAATTCGCCCATCTGTCCGGCGCCGATAATCATCACCGTCCTGCCGCGGAGCGCGCCGAAGACTTGCTCGGCTAGCTCCACGGCGGCCGAACTGACGGAGACGGCCGCTTCTGCCACGGGCGTCTCGGTCCGAACGCGCTTGGCAACGTTGAACGCTTGGGGGAAGACCGCATCCAGAAGGCTCCCCGTGGTTTGCGCTCCCTTGGCCAGCGCGTAGGCTTTCTTGACCTGTCCCAGAACCTGCGGCTCTCCGACTACCAGCGAATCGAGTCCGGAAGCCACCCGGAACAGATGCCGCACCGCCTCGTAGTCGTAGTACACGTAAAAGAAGGGCGCGTGTTCGTTATACTCCAGACCGTAAAAGGAGCCTGCAAACCGCCGTAGTGCTTCGACCCCGTCACCATCCTCGCGAACCTTGACAACGAATTCCACGCGGTTGCAGGTCGAGAGGATCAGCGCTTCCTGGATTTCTGGTTCTGCCTGGAGCCTCCGCAGCGCCTCGGGGATCCTACGCTCGGAAATCGCGAATCGTTCCCGCACCTCAACTGAAGCCGTCTTGTGGCTGAGGCCAGCCAGCATGAGATTCATTAGTCCCAACTCCGTGGGCCAGACCAGCGCTCTCAATGAAACAGGGCTGTAGATATTTGCAACACAAACCCCGAATCTCTGGGGCGGCACGTCCGTTGCCAATGTATCCTTGCCATTGAGCAATGCAAAGTGACGGCTCTCGCGACAGGTTCCAGCCTTTGTACTCATTGAGATAAGGGACCGATGTGAAAGATGACCATTTGTCTATTCGACGCCTGTGCGGAGCGCTGTTGGGCGATTTTACGCAAAAAGTGTCCGCAATTTCGCGCAAGTCGTTTGATTACAACCAAGTAGATTCTATGTGAGACTGCTAAGTTCTGCAATAGAGGGCAGGTATAAAAAATTAACATCCGACTTGGCTGGCAGTTTGAGTGCTGGGAAGGGTGCGGGGCAGGCGCCTTGGAAGGTGAGGAGCAAGCCTCGAGTTGACTTTATCACCGACGGAGGCACTTCGTATGTCGCTCGTGCGTTCTGCTACTGTTGCGGTACTTGCGCTCCTAGTTTTCATTTCATGGGGGCTGCCCAAGCAGGAGTTTGCGAAGAAGGAAGGGAAGCCCTGCACGTTCTGCCATCCTGCCGGAAAGTTTAAGGAACTGACCGAGGCCGGCAAGTACTACAAGGAACACAATTACTCGCTGGAAGGCTACAAGGCGAGTGAAGCAAGCAAGTAATTCTGGGTGGGGGCAAGGAGGCGGGCGCGATTGGGCTGACCCTCCGTCTGCCGCCTACTTGTTGCAACGACCGGGCAAGCGTAGTACAAGAGAGAATCCGCATTTCCGACGGGCCTGATACGTCTCCGGCGCGCCGTGCGTCTGGGTGTCTTCCCCGTGGCCCGGCGCGGGAGGAATGATCCAAGGTGCCTGAGAAGGGCAACGTAATTACGTCCGGCGGTGGGGCTCGGGGCAGCCGCAGAGGGTTCTGGGAACTCCTGGCCCAGCTCACGCGGCCGGTGGTTTATCTCAGTGCCAATAGGATTAGCCGCGTTGGGGTGGTGCTGACCACGACCTCCGGCATCACGCTCCTGTTGACCTACGCATTTCAGCTCTACGGGTACCAGCCCAACCCTTACACGGGCATTCTTATTTTCCTCATCTTGCCGGTGGTTTTCGTGGCGGGGCTTGTTCTGATTCCCTTTGGCATCTACCGCCAGTTTCGCAAGGAGCGCCGCCTGGGGCGGCTGCCGCTTACCTACCCGACGATAGACTTCTCGCAGCGCGAATTACGGCGCACCGCCTTGTTCATTGCCGTGATGACGGCGATCAATGTGCCGATTTTCGTCTTCGCCAGCTACCGTGGGACCGTGTACATGGATTCAGTGCAGTTCTGCGGAGAGACCTGCCACCAAGTCATGGCGCCGGAGTACACGGCCTACAAGCGCTCGCCGCACGCCCGCGTGGCCTGCGTCGAGTGCCACATCGGCCCGGGCGCACCCTGGTTTGTGCGCTCGAAACTGTCCGGAAGCTATCAGGTGCTGGCCGTCACCTTCAACCTTTACCCGCGGCCTATTCCCACGCCAGTCCGCAACCTGCGCCCGGCGCGGGAAACCTGCGAGGAATGTCATTGGCCCGAGAAATTCTCGGGCGACAAGTTCGTGGTGAAGACCAAGTCCGGCGACGACGAGAAGAATAGCCCGGTCAAGACCGTCCTGCTGTTGCACATTGGCGGGCGCACCCTGAGCAATTCCCTGGTGGGCATCCATGGCCGGCACTTGGATGTGGTGACCTACGTGGCCGCGGATGAGAAGCGCCAAACGATCCCTTGGGTGAGTTACCGCAAGGAAGACGGCTCCGTCACCGAGTTCGTTTCGACCGAGGCGCCACCCAAGCCGGAACAACTGGCGCGAGGCGAACGGCGTCTCATGGATTGTATGGATTGTCACAACCGCCCCACCCACACCTTTGACATGCCGGAAGGCGCCGTCAATCGCGCCATGGCGGCGAGCCGCATCAGCCCTTCCTTACCCTTTGTTCACAAGGTCGCCGGCGAGCTTTTGCGGCGGCCGTATCCCAGCAAACGCGCGGCGCAGACGGAGCTGCCCGAGGCCCTGCGACAGTACTACCGCACACATTACTTCTCCGTTTACAATAGCCAGCGGGCGCAGATTGAACAGGCCGCCGAGAGCCTGCTTGAGATTTATAACGGGAACATCTTTCCGGAGATGAACGTGACCTGGGGCACCTATCCTAATAACTTGGGCCATCAGGATTTTCCTGGCTGCTTCCGCTGCCACGATGGCAACCACAAATCCAAAGACGGCCGGGAGATTACGCAGGACTGCAATGCTTGCCACAATCTCCTGGCCATGGAAGACCCCGATCCCAAGATTCTGCGCGAGCTTGCGGGGGGAAGCTGACCAACGTAGCGCAGGGGGCTCCGGCGAGGTCAGGCAAGATGGCCGGGCGCCATGCGGATATGGGGAATTTTGGGGTTACACTTAGTCCAGGAGGGAATTTCATGAAGCTGCTCAAGCTTTTTGTCGCGGCGGCCCTCGTTAGTGGAATCCTGCTGACCGTGGCCAACGCCAAGCCCGACTATGCGAAGAAAGAAAACAAGAAGTGCGTGGATTGCCACGAGGGCGGGAATCCCAAGAAGTTCACGCCCATGGGGCAATACTACAAAGACCACAACCACTCGCTGGAAGGCTATAAGGCTCCGGAGAAGAAGTAGTCCGGGCAAGCCAGCGGGCTCAACCCTCAGCAGAGGACCAGGCGCGAACGCCGTCGCGCCCGCCCTCGCTGCTCCGCGGTAGATCATGGGCAGCGACGCAGGTTCAGCGGTCGCGCCCGGCCGGGACCCAGAGGGGCCCCTGTCCCGCCCCACCGGAGGCGAATGATGGCTACGGCTGACCCTCCTCAAAGCGCAGGTTTCCGCCCCGGCCGCCGGTGGATCAACCTGCTCCTGGGCAGTGGGGTGGTGGCTTCCATCGCCTCGTTCATTTATCCCGCGATTCGATACATCATCCCGCCGGTGGTCGGGGAATCCCCCAGCCGCTCCGTGGTGGCGGCCAAAGTCGCGGAGCTCAAGCGCAACACCGGCAAGATTTTCAAATTCGGTTCCCGGCCCGCCCTGCTGGTCCGCACCGCGGACGGCGAATTCAAGGCCTATTCGGCTGTCTGCACGCACTTGAACTGCACCGTGCAGTACCGGGAAGACCTTCGCCAGATCTGGTGCGCGTGCCACAACGGGCTTTACGATCTGGAGGGTCGCAACGTGAGCGGGCCACCGCCTCGCCCCCTGGAAACATTCAAGGTCAACGTGCAGGGTGAGGACGTCGTGGTCACACGCAGCGCTTAGCCATGGCCAGCCTCTACCGCCAAATCTTGAACTGGCTCGACGAACGCTTTGGCGCCGGCGCGGTGGAGGACTTCCTGCGCCACAAGACGGTCCCCATTCACCCTCATACCATCTGGTACTACTTCGGGGGCATGACCTTGTTCCTGTTCGTCATCCAGGTGCTGACGGGCATCCTCCTGCTTCTTTACTACCGGCCCACCCCCGACGACGCCTTCGAAAGCGTGCAGCACATCATGACCCAGGTGCGTTTTGGCTGGCTCATCCGCTCCGTGCACAGTTGGTCAGCCAACCTGATGATCTTCACGGCTTTCGTCCACATGTTCAGCGTCTATTTCCTGAAGGGTTATCGCAAGCCGCGCGAGCTGACCTGGATTACGGGCATGCTGCTGTTCTTTGTTCTGCTCGGCTTTGGCTTCAGCGGCTATCTCCTTCCCTGGAACACCCTGGCGTTCTTTGCCACCAAGGTAGGGACGGAGATGGCGGGCGCCATTCCGGTTCTCGGTAAGTGGCTTCTCGTTTTTCTCCGGGGCGGTGAGGAGGTGACCGGAGCGACGCTCACCCGCTTCTTTGGGTTCCACGTGGCCGTGTTGCCGGGGCTGGCGACGGTCCTGCTGGCGATGCACCTGCTGCTTGTACAGCACCTGGGCATGAGCGTCCCGCCCGGCGTTGAGCGGGCTACCGCCGAGGGAAGGGCCACTGCCCGCGTGATGCCCTTCTTTCCCAACTTCCTCCTGCGCGACATTATCGGCTGGTACGTGGCGCTGGGCGTGCTGGGGGCGCTGGCAGCGATCTTTCCCTGGGAACTCGGCACCAAGGCGGACCTCTTTGCTCCGGCTCCCGCCGGCATTCGGCCGGAATGGTATTTCCTCTTCATGTTTCAGACGCTTAAGCTGCTGCCCGCGAAAATCTTTTTCCTGGAAGGGGAGCTTGTGGGGCTCCTGGGATTCAGCCTGGCAGCGGCGATTTGGGTAGTGGTTCCGTTTCTGGATTACCGCGCCGGATTCGGGCGCGTGACGCGTTTCTTTACCGGCTTGGGGATTTTTGCGCTGGGATTCATCGTGGCAATGTCCTTCCTGGCGCTGTGGTAGAAGCCTCTAGCGGCGCTCGATGAGCGCCGAAGGAGAACGGTGGTCCCCGCTCGCCTTGGAGCACGGCGCCAGGCACCGCTCCCGATGCGAGTTCAAGACGCGCAGGTATTGATGAAGATCACGGCCACAACCGTCGCGCTTTTCCTTTGGGCTCTAGGCTCAGCCTTCGCCGTCTCGCCGCAGGATTCCTGCCTCACCTGTCACTCCGCGCTCGAAGGGAAACAGGCTGAGCCTGCCAGGCTTTTCGCTGCCGACGTGCATCGGCAGGTCGGCCTGGGGTGCGCGGACTGCCACGGCGGTGATCCGAAAGATGAGTCCATGAACGCCATGAGCCGCGCCAAGGGTTTTCGCGGCGCGCCGAAGAAGGCCCAGGTCCCCGAGTTCTGCGCGCGTTGCCACACGGACATCGCCTACATGCACCGCTTCAATCCCAAGCTGCGCGCGGATCAGCTGAGCCAGTACCTCACCAGCGTCCACGGCAAGCGTCTGAAGCAGGGGGACACGAAGGTGGCGGCGTGCGTGGACTGTCACGGCGTGCACAATATGCTGCCGGCCTCGGACACGCGCTCGCCCGTGCATCCCACGAACGTGGCTTCGACCTGCGCGCGCTGCCACGCCGATGCCGAACACATGAAGGGCTATAAAATTCCCACCGATCAGGTGGCGCGTTACCTGAAGAGCGTCCACGCGGAAATGCTGGCCAAGGGTGATACCGCCGCGCCCACCTGCTCCACCTGCCACGGCAACCACGGGGCTACGCCGCCGGGCGTCACCTCGGTCGCTAATGTTTGCGGTACCTGCCACGTGTTTTTCGAGCAGCTTTTTGTGAAGAGTCCCCACCAGGCCGCCTTTGCCAGGATGGGGCTGCCTGGCTGCGTCGAGTGCCATTCCAACCACGAAATCGTCAAGCCTGCCGACGATTGGGTGGGGGTGGGCGCCAAGGCGGTCTGCGTCAACTGCCACGCGGCGGGAGACAAGGGCTACGCGGCGGCCCAGAAAATGGCCGGCGATCTGGCGAGGCTCAAGACCTTCCTGGGTCGGGCCGAAGAGATTCTTGGGACTGCGGAGCGCTCCGGCATGGGGGTCTCAGGTCCGAAAGTCGAACTGACCAACGCGCATGAGGCGCTGGTCAAGGCACGCGTCAATGTGCACAGCTTTAATGAGCCGGAAGTTCGGAAGCTCACTGAGCAGGGTGTGGATATAGCCCAGAAGGCCTACCAAGCGGGGGTGGTAGCCCTGCGCGAGCGCGACGTACGGCGCAAAGGCCTGGGCATCTCTCTGATCTTCATTGTCCTGGCAGTCAGCGGACTCTATCTGAAAATCCGCCAGATCGAATCTGGTTCGCGCACTTGAGCGACCGCCGCTCACCCAGGCCACGCCGGCCGCCGCACAACCGACGATCCCATCACGCCATTCCTAGTAGACAGAGGTTTTCGTGCACGACCCATCGCCATAGCGGGCAAATGTCCTGCCGTTGACGATAAGGTCTGAACCCGACCTGCGGTACTCGTGGCGTTCCGTTTGGCCGTTCGGATAGGTGACGATGATGACCCCCTGACTTTCGTCGCCTTCCGCCGTCCATTGGGCGCTTTGGCCACCTTCACCGTAGCCGGTGCCCGCGGCTCCGGAGCTGTAAGTCCCGCTTTGACTGCTGAACCTGCCGTCGCTGCACATATTGATGTACCGCTCACTCGAGCCATAGCTGGAAGCGCTGATGTAGTAATACTGACCGGCCAGGAACTCCGGGACCGGCGCGGCCTGCGGCTGGGCGAAGGAGAAGCTGGAAGCGAGGGCATCCACCCGAGGCTTCAGCCCGGCATACTTCTCCTCCGTGGTCAGCCCTAAGATGACCGCGGCATCGCCGAAGGGGCTGGCGACGCCTACGGCGCGCGCTCGAATCCTGGCTCCGTCCTGCGCTATGCCTGCCAGTTCGCCCGCTAAGCCCTGGTTGCCCCCGGCGGAGAAGTTCTCGAGTTGCGTCGTGGGCGTCAACTGAAGGCCCTCTTCCTGCATTCCCTCCTGGTAACCCTCCGCCAGCGTCTGGAGATTGGTCCGGCGCAGGAAGCGGATGATCATCAAGCCCGCCTCGGTGTCCGAACCGAGCAGTAACGCGCCGCTGCGTTCCCCAACCTTCCAGTCTCCCGGGGTGAGGAAGCTTAGTCCCCACTTTTCGTAGTTGAAGCGACGGCCTTGCGCCGCGCCGGACGGCCCGCGTGCGCCGGCGGCGCGCGCAGTTGCGGGCCGCTGCGCGGAGCGAGTCGCCGCAGCGGAAGGTCGCGCCGCGCGCTGCGCGCCGCCCGCCGATCGCAGCGCAGCGAGGAGTTGCTCTGTGGCGCCCTTGGCCTTCAGTCTGGTGGCCACCGCCGGCGTGAGGGTGAAGGAGACACCGCGCTCTTCAACCAGGTCAACCAAGCGGCGCGGAGGGACCCCGGCCTCAAGAAGTTCAACCACCTCCGATTCCGCCAACGCCCGCTTGCCGCCCGTGGGTCGCGCCGCTGGTGCCGGCGGCGCAGGCTCGCCGCTTTCAGCAGACTCCTGGGGGGGAGGTGCAGGGCCTTCGGTACTCTCCGCAGGTTCCTGAACCGAAGGCGCGGCGCCTCGCGCGGCACGCGGGGCACTTCCCGCACGCGCTAACACCAAGGGTGCCATGAGATCGCCCCCAGAGAGCGTGAGCTGTGAGCCTTGCAGCCGGAATTCATAAGCCGTCGTCTCGCCTTCCTGGCTCAGCAGCAACTTGTTGCCCTGCGTCCGCCAAGTGCCGGGGCTGCCCTCATAATCCGCGGTGCCATCCGCGTTCAGCACCAACTTCATTTCGACCTCAAATCCTTGCACCTTGCCGCTCCATGTGCCGACGAGAGCGGAGGCCTGCTGGCCTAAAGCCCAGCCCGTCGCCACGAGGAGAAGAAACCCCAAACGCAGAAATGGCCTTAGCATGGTTCTCCCTTCTGGTGCAGAATGCCAAAAGGAATCGGGTCAGTGAAAGCCCTCTAGCGGGGCCGAGGGACGACTTCGCTTTCAGCCCTGCTTCTTGCCGCACTCGGGACAGAACTTGACTCCCGGCGCTACCTTGGCGCCGCAGTTCGTGCAATGCCTTTCGCGCGGGACCGGCGTGCCGCACTCGGGGCAAAATTTGGCGTTGGGTTTGAGCTCCGTGCCGCACTGAGCGCATTTGACCGTCGCCGCAGCCGGAGCCGGGACACCGGCCGCCGCCCCGAAGATGCTGCCCAGCAACCCGCCCAGCCCGCCTTGCGAAAGAAACTGCTGCGCCTGCTCCATCTCCTTCTGCTTCTTCAACTGCTCCGCACGCGCTTTCTCCGCTTTCCGCTGCTCGTACTCCGGGTCCAGGCGCGCGATCTTCACCTCGGCCAAGCGCTGTTTCACCGTGCGCAATGTCTCCTTGGCCTGCTCCTCGATCTGTTGCAAGTGCTCGCGCTGTACGGCATCTTGCTCGGTGGCGAGGGTCTTCGAAGCGTTCGCCAGAACCGCCTCGCTCCGCTTCTGAAACTGCGTCAACTGCTCCAGGTCGTCGGATTCTTCGGCCTGAGAAGCAATTTCGTTAAGTTCATCCTGTAGAGCCAAGGCACGCCTCCTCGGTCTGAAGCTCTCCGCT
>Ga0315296_10004347_pt1 | contig 11580 bp, 6 predicted proteins | sample YL17G14_18_MG_FD_203921 | JGI IMG/M metagenome (GOLD analysis project Ga0315296, IMG submission 203921) | Sediment microbial communities from Yellowstone Lake, YNP, Wyoming, USA - YL17G14_18 | ecosystem: Environmental > Aquatic > Freshwater > Lake > Sediment | place: USA: Wyoming | collected...
AGCTTATTGAGCGCCACGAGCATCGTCGGGGCGCCCATCTCCCGCTCACTGCGGAACTCCCTGGACTGGCGCTCCAGGTTCAAGTCCACGGGCAGGTTGATGGTCATCTTCTCAAAAGGAAGCTTGCGGTAATAGGAGGATTCCTTGGGATCCGTGGAATGGATGGTCCCGGAGCGCAGGGTGACAGTGAGGGTCCTGCCATCCGGGGAGAAGGAGAGTTCGCCCATCTTGGAGATGATGGTCTGGGGAGCCTCGATGGAGGGGAGCCCCTGGGGATTCCTGGGGATGGAGGGCTGGAAGGGAGAGCCTCCCTTGCGCAGGTCGAAGATGGTGACATCGAAGATCCTGGAGGTCTTGATCTCCACCTTCTTGATGAACAGGATATAACCCTGGTCCTCGAAGTCGGTGATGAAGGCACCCTCCTTGAGCTTGAGGGCGGGCTTCTTGATGGCGATGTCCAGGAGCAGGTTCCTGACCCGATGATTGGCCTCGGGAAGGATGTAGTTGTTGAAAAAAAGCAGGAAGGCGCAGAGGACCCAAGAGGCGAGAAACGGGGCGATGAGCAGGCGGTGGAAGGGCAGGCCGGAGGAGCGCAGGGCCGTGACCTCGTTGTCCTGGGCCATGCGGCCAAAGGCCATGAGCGCGGCCACGAGCACGGCCATGGGAGTGGTCACGGCCAGGATAAAGGGCAGAGAGAGGAGAAATACCTCTCCCACGGCCCCCAGGGGAAGCCCTTTCCCGATGAGCATGTCCATCAAGGTGAAGACCTGGTCCATCAGGAGGACGAAGGTCAGGACGCAGAGCCCGAGAAGGAAGGGGCCGAAGTGCTCCTTAAGGATGTATCGGGGAAGAATGCGCATAGATAGGCTTAGGATACCAAATTTGAGGAGATTAAATCAAGAGGCCGGCAACCGGACCCCGGAAGGGGCAGGCCGGATCCTGGGTTCCGGATGGGAAAGGGGTGGGAGGTTTGTCCCGGCCAATTGGATTCCTCGCTGCACTACCAGGGGAGGATGGCGGGAGGATTGCACGCCCATTGCACCCCCATTGGAGACCCATTGCACGAGGTCTTCCCTCCCTGATCCCTCCCTGTTACCTCCCTCCATCGCGAGGAAGGTTAGAGGGTAATATTACCTACGGTAATATTACCCGGGTCAGAGGGGAGGAAGATGCCTCTTGATTTGGGACGAACTTCGTGATATACTAAAAGCTTTGCCATGATAATGAGTTCCGATAACAAGACAGGGACGAAACGGCCGCTGAAGGGGTGTTTAGCCGTTTTCTTAGGCCTCTGGGCTCTCCTACTATGCCTCCCCGGCCAAGGAAAGGGGGGCGAGCCAGGGGTCTCCCAGGAAAAGGCCGCGAAGGGGATCCTGAAGCTCTCGGTGGACGAGGTGGAGCGGAGCAGGAAGATAGACATGGAGAAGGGGCTGGTAGTGGAGTCGGCGTACGCGGACAGCGTCCCCCTGGGCCCACCCAAGATAGACTCCCTTGTGATTCACGTCTCCAAGGTGAGAAAAGAAAGCCTGCGGAGAAGCTTCAAGGAGACGAACCTCACCAACCTGACCAAGGTAAAGGGAGGGATCGTGGGGGAAGGCCTGATCCCGGACATCCCGTTGCCCCTGGGAAGCGAGCTCAAGGTGGGGGGGAGCGAGAAAATCACGTTCGGGGGGAGGCGGGACTACTCCCCGGAACGGCAGCAGGTGGAAACCTACCGGCAGTCGGCTTTCCCGGACCTGCAGATGAAGCAGGAGCTGCAGGTGAACCTGGAGGGGATCGTGGCCAAGAAGGTCCACGTGCTCGTAGACCAGAACTCCAAGCGGGAGTCCGACCTGAAGAACACGATCCGGATCAACTACCAGGGGGACGAGGATGAGGTGGTGAAGTCCATCGAGGCGGGAAACACAGACATCTCGCTCCCCGGAACGCAGTTCGTAGGCTTCTCGGGAACGCACAAGGGGCTTTTCGGGATAAAGGCCCAGGCCGAGCTGGGAGGGCTCCAACTCACGGGCATCGCCTCCAAGGAAGAAGGAAAGTCGGAGAAGGCAAGCTTCGTTGGCAAAAGCAAGATAGACACGGTGAACATAGAGGACTGGCGGTTCGCCTCCCGGCAGTTCTTTTCCATCGGATTACAGTTCGGAGACAGCCTGGTCCCAAACAGTCTAAGGGTGTTCATCTCCACACAGCCCAACTCACCTGATTGGCAGAGACTTCAGGCCAGGGGCGTAAAGCGTGGTGTGGCTTATATTGATCCGGAAAACCCTTCCAACCCCATCACCTATTCAGAGGACTCGCTGCATACCTGGTTCGCCACGCAGTACTCCAACTTGGATCAGGACTATACACCCCTTACAGCGAGCGGAGATGTCATCGCCATGAACTCTCCGATCCAGGACGGGGTAGCCCTGGGGGCATGCTACCGGGTGTGGAGGGGGGGAGATACTACGAGCATCCGGGTGGGGCGCGACGACCTGGACAGCCTAATCCTCAAGCTCCTGAAGCCGAGAGTCCCGGACAGCACGAGCCTGACGAATTCCCTGATGCTGAAGAACGTCTACGACTTAGGATCAAAGGACATCGGGGATTCCATCCATATCCGGGTCCTGCTCAAGGTCTCGGGGGGGACCCCTCTGGAGCAGCGGGCAGACGGGGTGAGCTATGCCAGGGCTCTGGGTATCGCAGACGCGAACGGCTGGAATCTGATCGGAAGGGGGACCTTTCTGCCCCAGACGGGAGTTCTGGCGCTTCCCTTTGCGCGGCCTTTCGATTCCGACAGCGTGGCCCCGGACAGAAATCCTCAGATATACGACCTCAACCTTTCAAGCCTTAACTCCAGCTATACAAAATACACCATCGAGGCCATCTACCGCAGGAAGCGGACGAGCTTCAACTTGCAAAAAACGGACATCCTGAAGGGGTCGGAGTCCGTCACCCTGAACGGGCGAAAGCTCACCCGGGACAGCGATTACCGGATAGACTACGACACGGGTGAGCTGACCTTCATGTCCAACGTCCAATCGGAGCTGGAGCGGCCGGACTCACAGATCAACGTGGATTTCGATTACGCGCCTTTTTTAGCCCTGGCCTCGAAATCCATCGTCGGCGTTCGCGGACTGTATAAATTCGGAGAAGAGTCGCAGTTAGGGGGGACCTACATCGCCAGGAGCGAGCGCACCCCGGAACTGCGCCCCAGGTTAGGCGAAGAGCCCTACCGGAACACGATGGCCGAGATGGACCTGACGCTCAAGTCCCATCCGGAGTGGATGACCACGGCGATGAACAAGCTGCCCCTGGTGGAGACCGAAGCACCGTCGAACTTCACGTTCTCGGGAGAAGTGGCCCAGAGCTATCCCAATCCGAACACCATCGGGGAGGTGTACATAGACGACATGGAAGGGGCCAAGTCCAGCACAAGCCTGGGAATCCAGAGAACGGACTGGAGCCTGGGAAGCGTGCCGAAAGATAATTTGGGGCGAGATAAAGACACGCTGAATTTCGACCCAATCTACTGGAACAATCCTTCGGCCGGAGTGAAAGCCAGGGAGATCAATCCCAACCTGACGGGGTTGGAGGGGGACGAGACCAGGACCGTTCTGAGGCTGCACACGATACCCTCTCACGGAGCGGATACCTCCTGGGGGGGGATCATGAGGGTCCTCTCCACAGCCGGGGAGGATTTCACCCAAGCGAAGCTCCTCTCGCTGTGGATCAAGTCCACCCCGGACACCGCGTTCAGGTGGAAACCCAAGCTCCATGTGGAACTGGGGACGACGATGAACGAGGATGCCCCCTGGCGAAGGGTGGAGGGAGGGGTTTATACGGATCCCGTTCAACAAAGAGGATATGGCTATTTAGATCCGGAAGCCATTTCGGCCACGGAATGGAATCAAGACAAGGATAAAGGTTTGGATGGCGTGAGAGGGGCGGATGGCGAGCATGGAAATTATCCTCTGGACAGCGGAAACGACGATTACCCGGTGGGAAACCCGAACCCGGACAACTGGCAAGAACTCAACGGGACCGAGGGAAACCTGAGATTCGATACCGAGGACCTGAACGGAGACGGGACTTTGGGGCGCTCGAATGATTACTACGCGTTCGAATTTGACCTCACGAAACCGGACAACTCCCCGGTCCCAAGGTATCCGGGAGACTGGCAGCATTTCGTCTTAGCCATCACCGACACATCAAAATTCCAAAAAGTGGGCAACCCGGATTGGAAACGAACGATCTACACCCGGATGTGGCTGACGGGGTTCTCCCACGCTGATTCGGTCTCGATCGCCGAGGTCGAGGTGGTGGGAAACCGGTGGCTGAACGATGGAATAACGGGTAGAGATGCGGTCCTTACCCGGGAGAAGTTCAATGCGGACGTGATCAACAACCAAGAGAACCCGGAGTACAGCCCGCCTTTTGATCCCGGAAGGGACGAACGGAACCTGCCCCGGCGGGAGCAGAGCCTGGTCATGAGAGTGGACAGCCTGGGACGCGGGCACCGTGCCCTGGCGCATCAGGCCCTGTTCGAGACCCAAGACTACACCGGATACCGAACCCTGACCTTCTACGTCCACGGAGCCCCGAATGCCTCTCCGATCTTTTTCTTCCGGATGGGCATGGAGGGAACCCAGAACGAAACCACGAACTACTACGAGTACCGGACCCCGATCCCGGCGGGAACGGGATGGCAGACCCTGATCGTGGATTTGGAGCGGATGACCCATCTCAAAACGCTAATCCCTGCGGATTCGGCAGGCTATTCCTATCAAGGAGAGAAAGAGGACGGCCCCTATCGCATGAAGGTCAGCGGTTTGGGCCCCTCCCTGGTCGGGATTCGAAGGCTGACCTTAGGCCTGGAGAACGACTCCCTCCTCAACTCCGGACCCATTTCGGGAGAGCTGTGGGTGGACGAGCTGAGGCTGGAGTCCGTGCGCAAGGAAAGGGGGACCGCGGCCCGGGCCAGCATGGAGCTGCAATTCGCAGACCTTCTGGGCATCCGAGGAGACTATACGTACAAAGACAGCCAGTTCCACGGGCTCACGGAGCGGGCGGGACAGGGATTCACCTCCTCCAACTTAGGTCTCACCTCCAACCTATCCTTGGGAAAGTTCCTGCCCAATGCCTGGGGGGTGAACCTGCCGCTCTCGGCCTCCAATATCGAAACGAAAAGCCTGCCCCGATTCTCGGCGGGGTCGGACGTGATCCTCTCCCCGACGGAGAGCGGGTCCAAGCGCAGCCTGACCATCGACCGCCGGGCGGACCTGTCGTTCAACAAAACCGGAAGGGGGGGGCGATGGTGGACCCGATGGACCGTGGACCGCTGGACGGCCCAGGCCTCCTGGTCGCAAAGAAAAAGCGACACCGAGACCGGGGCGGACACGTCCCGGACGACGAACGGGTCTTTCTCCTACAACCTGACGCCGGAGAAGAAATCCTGGACCCTGTTCAAGAAACTCAAGCTTTACTACTTGCCCTCGAACCTGTCGGTCTCCACGGCCTACAGTAAGCTCATCCAGAGGTCCTACAGGAAGCTGGGAGGCCAGCTTCCTCCCCTCTACCAACGGAACCAAACCGGGGCCATGCAGCTCGGATACCAGCCGATCGAGAACGTGGACTATGGGCTGACGGTGAACCGGGACCTGACCCGAAACCGGGAGGGCGGTTTGTGGGAGAGGCGGGTGGGGATCGGGATCGAAACGGGAAGGGACCAGAGGGTCTCGGCGAGATATTCCCCGCCCGTGGCACGGTGGCTCTCCCCGAACTTCGGATACAACGCGAACTACCGCGAGGATCACCGGCCCGAGATCCGCACCCTGCCGGACTCCTTCGACATCCGCAACGTCTCGATGGCCTCCAACGCGACGATCGGGGCCTCCCTCTCGCTCTCCACGGTGGTCCGGGTCCTGACCCGGCTGCGGAACATCGGGGTGCCCAAGGACTCGGTCGAGGCGAGGGACAAACGGATCCTCAAGGAGGGCGGTCCGTGGTGGGCGTTCGTGAAGCTGGAGCGATTGGCCGACCGGTTCAAAATCCTGCAGGCCAGCTTCAGCCAGGACCGGAGCTCCCAAGCCAACGGCCTGGACCGAAGGCCGAGCTGGGAATACATGGTTGGCCTGAGGGACGGGGTGGCGGGCGTCCCCCGCCACCAAACCTTCTACCAGGACCAATTCAATCGGGCGAACTCCTTCTCCCTGTCCAGCGGAGCGACCTTTACGGCGGTGGACATCCAGGCCAGCTACTCGCGGCAGAACAGCAAGACCGAGGCGGCCCAGAGCACGAACACCTCGGAATCCAGGAAATGGCCGGACGTGGACGTCTCGCTCTCGGCCTTAGAGCGGCTGCCCCCCCTCAAACGCCTAGCTTCCAGCGCCTCCCTGCGCTCGTCCTACATGGTGACCAAAGAGCAGAGCGGGAGCGAGGACCAGGGCGCGATCAGCAAGAAGCGGACGCGGGAGTTCTCACCGGTGGCCTCGGTCCAGATGGTCTGGAAGAAAGGGATGACGACCACCGTGACCGTGAACGACCGCCGGACCGTGGAAGACAGGTTCCAGGGAGACTGGCCTAAAAACGTGAACCAGAGCCGCGATTTCGCGGTGCAGTTCGGGTATTCCCTGGCGGGGGGAATCAAGCTCTTCCCGGGGAAGAAACTGAAGTTCAAAAGCAATCTGGATCTGACATCCTCCCTGACGTACACCATCACGCTGGACTCGACCTATCTGACCCAGTCCCAGAACCAGACCGCCTACGAGAACACGAACATGACGAGCCTCTCCTTCAAGCCGACGGCCTCGTACAACTTCTCATCGAGCATCACGGGAGGGGCGGACGCGGAGTACACCACGGAGAAGAACCGCAAGGCCCAGCTCAGCCGCAAGGTGATCGGGCTGAATGTGTGGGCGCAGTTCAAATTCTAAAGCCACGGGAAAACCCATGACCCACGTAGGGGTGTTAGCTTCAGGAAACGGAACGAACCTCCAGGCGATCCTGGACGCCAGCCAGGCCCCGAAATCCATCGGGGCCAGGGTCGCGGTCGTCATCTCGAACGAGCCCCAGGCCTTCGCCCTGGAACGGGCGAGAAAAATGGGGGTGGACGCGGTCGTCGTTAACCATCGGGACTTCGACACCCGGGAGCGCTTTGAGGAGAAGCTCATCGAGGAGCTGGACTCGCGGGAGGTGGACCTGGTCTGCCTGGCGGGGTTCATGCGGATCCTCACCCCCCTTTTCGTCCGGCATTACCAGGGGAGGATGATGAACATCCACCCCGCCCTCCTGCCCCTGTTCGGAGGCAAAGGGTTCTACGGGGACAAGGTCCACCGGGCGGCCCTGGAGTCGGGAATGAAGTTCTCGGGGTGCACGGTGCATTTCGTGACCGAGGAAACCGACGGGGGGCCGATCATCCTGCAAGCCGCGGTGCCGATCCTGGACGATGACACGGCGGAGACCCTGGCGGGGCGGATCCACAAGAAAGAACACGAGATCTATCCCGAGGCGGTGAAGCTGTTCGCCGAGGGGAGGCTTGAGGTCACGGGAAAACGCGTGAGGATCCTTGTGAAATAATGCGAACCTTTGGAGCGATTGCCATTCTTCTTCTCTCCCTGGCCCGGGCGGAAGGGGAGACGGCGCTGGATACGATCAAAACCTCCCCGGCCGTCCTGGAGAGCCTGGGGGCTGCCCACCGGCCCTTCGGGGTGGGGGAGCGCCTGGTCTTCTCCCTCGAGTGGGGCTTCATCAAGGCCGGTAACGCGACCTTAGAGATCAGAGCCCTGGGATGGTGGAAGGGCGAGGCCTGCTACCTGTTTATGTCCGAGGCCTGGTCGAACCCCTCATTCACGTCCTTCTTCCCGGTCCGGGATGTGATCAAGTCGCTCAGCGGAGCCCAAGACTTGGCCTCCCGAAAGTTCGAAAAACACCTCCGGGAGGGGAAGTTCGCAGCCGACGTGGAGGTGGAGTACGACCAGAAGGCCCACAAGGTGCGCTACCCGGACGGACAACTCGTGGACACGACGCCCCTGGCCCGGGACATCCTGGCCTCTTTCTACTTTGCACGGACCCAGCCCTTGGTGGTAGGAAAGTCCTTTTACATCGATAACCATACGGACCGCACGAATTACCCGTTAGAGGTGAAGGTCCTGCGCAAGGAGCACGTGCGCGTCCACGCCGGGGAGTTCGACTGCATCGTGGTGCAACCCGTGCTGCGCTATCCGGGGCTCTTCGAGCAGAAAGGGAAACTGACCATCTGGCTCACGGACGACGCCAAGAAGATGCCCGTGATGATGCGCTCGAAGGTCGTGATCGGCTCGATCAACGCCGCCTTGAAGGAGGCACGCCTTGGCCAAAATTAACCTCAAAAGGGTGCGAACCTATTCCGTGGTCAAACGCCCGAGCAAGGTAAACCTCGGGCATTTCGCCCGGCCCGTTCCGGGCGGGGCGAGCTTTGCCGAGTTCTGGGGCTCCCTGCCCCGCCTTCTGGCCTCCGAGGACCTCCATGCGTTAGCCAAAGCCATCGTCCAGGCCCGCAAGCTGGGGAAGCCGGTGATCGCGATGATGGGGGCCCATGTGGTGAAGTGCGGGCTTTCGCCGGTGCTCGTGGACCTCATGGAACGCAAGGCGATCACCGCCCTGGCCATGAACGGGGCGGTAGCGGTTCACGACTGCGAGATGGCCCTGTTTGGAGCGACCTCGGAGGATGTCTCTAAGGGGCTCAGGAACGGAAGCTTCGGAATGGCGCGGGAGACCGGGGAATTCTTCAACCGGGCGGTCAGTGAAGCCAGCCGGAGGAAAGCCGGGCTGGGCGAGACCCTGGGGAAGAATCTCCTCCTGGCCCGGGCAACCCATCGGAGCCTCTCCCTCCTGGCTGCGGCCTCCCGCTTAGGAATCCCGGCCACGGTGCACGTGGCGATCGGCACGGACATCGTCCATCAGCACCCGAGCGCGGACGGCGCCGCCATCGGACGGGCGAGCTTCGAGGACTTCCTCCGGTTCACCGGCGAGGTCGCCCATCTTGGACCCGGGGGCGTGGTGCTGAACCTTGGCTCGGCGGTGATCATGCCCGAGGTGTTCCTCAAAGCCCTGACCGTGGCCCGCAACCTGGGGCATAAAGCCCGGGGATTCACCACGGCCGACTTCGACATGATCCGTCAATATCGTCCCGGGGTGAACGTGGTCCAAAGGCCGGTGGAGGGAGGGGGAGTTGGATATGCCCTCACCGGACACCACGAAATCATGATTCCGCTTTTGGCCGCAGGCGTGAAAGCGGAGCTCGGCGGTCAAGCGGTCAAGTCGGTCAAATAGGTCAAGCGGTCAAGTCGGCCGGGGACTCCCGTCAGGACGCTTAGGTCTCCTGTCAGGACGCTTAGGTCTCCTGTCAGGACGCTTAAGTCTCCTGTCAGGACGCTTAGGTATCCCGTCAGGACGCTTGGGTATCCTGTCAGGACGCTTGGGTATCCTGCCAGGACGCTTAGGCGTCTTGCCAAGAAACCTGGGATTCTTGCCAGGAAACCCTGGAGTTTTGACGGCGTAAGCTTTTGTTTTAACGTAACTTAACCCAACTCGGGAGGAGTCATGACCTATGCCGTGATCTTAGCGGGAGGGAAGGGAGAGCGATTCTGGCCCCGGAGCCGAGCCACGCGCCCCAAGCAGCTTCTGACCTTAGTAGGGAAGCGCAATCTCCTGGAGGCGACCCTGGAGCGAATCCGGCCGCTGGCCGGAAGGAAACAGTGCCTGGTAGTGACCGGGAAGGACCTGTCGGGGCTGATCCTCAAGGCCTGCAAGAGGCTTTCCCGCAGTCAAATTCTGGCGGAGCCCCGGGGCATGAACACGGCTCCGGCGGTGGGGCTGGCGGCGGCTTATCTGGCGGGGAAGGACCCCAAGGCGATGATGATCGTTCTGCCTGCGGACCACCACATCCCGGAGGAGGCCCCATTCATCGATACCCTGAAGGTCGCCCTCTCCCTTGCCGAAAGAGACCTCCTGGTGACCATCGGGATTTCGCCCCAACGGCCGGAGACGGGCTACGGGTACATCCAACTGGGCGAGGGGATATTCAAGCGGAACGGGATCACGGCACACAAGGTGCAATCCTTTAAGGAGAAGCCGGACCCCGAGACCGCCCAGCGGTTCCTGGCCGCGGGAAACTACCTCTGGAACGGGGGGATCTTCGTCTGGAAAGCCCAGGCGATCCTGGATGCCATCGGAGAGTTCCTGCCGGGGCTGGCCGAGGGGCTGGCCCAGGTCCAAGGCCACTGGGGGAAGCCCACCCAGGCCAGGGCAATCGCCAAGGCCTACCGCAAGGCGGAGAATATCTCCATAGACTACGGGGTGATGGAGAAGGCCCATCACGTGGCCTGCGTGAGGGGGGAGTTCTCGTGGGACGACGTGGGCTCCTGGCACGCAATGGAGCGCCTGGCCCTGTGCGATATCCAGGGAAACATCCTCCAGGGAGACGTGGTCACCCTGGATACCCACGGCTCGACCCTGATCTCGGACCACGGCCTGGTGGCGGCCTTGGGGGTCCGCGACCTGATCGTGGTGCGGACCCAGGACGCCACGCTGGTGGCAAACAAACAGGACGCCCAGAGGGTGAGGGAGATCGTCCAGGCCCTGGGCCTGAACAAGAGGTATAAGAAATATGTATAAGGGGAGAGCGCATCTCGTCCTCATCCTGGGCCTGGGGCTTGCAGGGTGCCTGACCCCGGCCGCCCAGAAGCAAAAGCCCCGGGACGTCACAGCGGGGCCGACGCGACCGAAGCCGGTGGCCATCTACGAGGAAGATACCACCGCCATCGGGAATCAGATTTCCAAGGACTCCTCTTCGGCCAAGGCTACCCCCGTGGCGGACACGGCGGCCTCGTCCAAACGGGATACGGTCATCCTGGTCAAGGCTGCCGGGGATACGGTCAAAGCACCGGTTCAAGCGGCTCCCAAAGATACGACGGTTGGGAAAGGGACCGAGGCCGCGCCGAAAACGATCCCGGGATACCGGGTGCAGGTATTCGCCTCGACCAGCCGGATGAACGCTGAGAGGGCGCTGGCCGAGGCGCGGAGACTGTTAGGGGAGAAGACCTACCTTGAGGTCGTCCCACCGCTTTATAAGGTTAGGGCGGGGAACTGCCTGACCCAGCAGGAGGCACTGCCCCTGAAGGAGCGGGCCATCGAAAAGGGATACAAGTCCGCATTCGTAGTAGAGACGGACATCGAGCTTTAGGAGGCCCCCCGAAGCGACTTTGAAACTGCTTATCGCCACACGCAATCCGGGAAAGCTCAAGGAGATACAAGCCATCTTAGGGGTCCTTCCCTGTGAGACCGTTTCCCTGGAAGACTTCCCGGAGGTCCCGGTACTGCCGGAGGAGGGAGCCTCGTTCACGGAGAACGCAGCCATGAAGGCCCGACAGGCGACGGATGCCACGGGGCTTTGGGCTTTAGCGGATGATTCCGGGCTGGAGGTGGAAGCCCTGGACGGGGATCCGGGGGTGAGGTCGAAGCGGTTCGGGGGGGAGGAGACGCCGTACGGGGAAAAGATGGGGAAAATCCTCGAACTATTAAAAGAAACCAAGGGAAGTAAGCGGGCGGCGCGGTTCCAGTGCG
>Ga0315296_10004348_pt1 | contig 11580 bp, 8 predicted proteins | sample YL17G14_18_MG_FD_203921 | JGI IMG/M metagenome (GOLD analysis project Ga0315296, IMG submission 203921) | Sediment microbial communities from Yellowstone Lake, YNP, Wyoming, USA - YL17G14_18 | ecosystem: Environmental > Aquatic > Freshwater > Lake > Sediment | place: USA: Wyoming | collected...
AAAGCAGTTAGAGGAGGTCGGCGGGCTTCGAGACCAGGTTGAGATGATACGGTCGGCCGTTGAGGACCTGCTGACAAAGCTCAAGGAGCTGTTAGGACCCTAAGCAGATGGTATACTTGAAAAATCAGCGTGACTTGTTATGACTTGCTGAAAAAAACAAATAGATTTTATCGCTATGCTTGCGCCGTAGATATTTCGTTTTGTTTTTCCGGAGCGGCTCTGCTGTCTTGCAAGAGCCGCTTTTTTTAGTGCCGCAGGCAAGATGAAAGGCGACCAAAACCATAATATTTACTTGCCGCAGTAGGGTTTTTCAATACAACGGCGGCACAAATTGTTCAGGCGGAAAGGATAACTGCTCATGAACATGAAAAAGAAGAACCGACTATTTACAGCGTTTGTAAGTCTTTTAGCTGTCCTCTGTATCTTCTCGGTGGCGACAGCTCAGCAGAGCGCACAAGAGCAACAGTCTAAGCATATCTTGGGCGCTGCAGGAATCGAGGGCGGTCTTATCGTCCACATCGGCTGCGGTGATGTAAGGCTCACGGCTGCGTTGCACGCCAACGACAGCTACTTGGTGCATGGACTGGATGCGGATGCAGACAACGTTGAGAAAGCCCGCAAGCATACTCGCTCCCTCGGTCTGTACGGCAAGGTGTCACTCGACCGGCTGATAGGCGACTGCCTTCCATATACTGATAATCTTGTTAATCTGATAGTATCTGAAGACCTGGCCAAAGGAAATAGACGAATGGACACATTATCTTCACGATGCAACTAACAATGCCGTGGCTAAGGATGCTATCGTGGCGCCGCCGCATCACATCCAATGGGTTGGTGGCCCTGAATGGGCCAGAAGTCACGACCATCTCGCCAGTGTCAGCGTGGTGGTTTCGTCCGGCGGGCGGATTTTCTACATCGTTGACGAAGGGCCGATCGCTTCGGTCGCATTGCCGGCTAACTGGTTCCTCGTGGCAAGAGACGCATTTAACGGTGTGGTGCTGTGGAAAAAGCCTATTGGACTATGGGAGGGGCATCTTAGAGGCTTTCGGAGCGGTCCTGTCGAGTTGCCCCGCAGACTGGTAGCCGTTAGTGAGCGAGTATTCGTGACCTTAGGTTATGGCAAGCCACTGACCGCCCTGGATGCTGCGACTGGTGACGTTGTTAGGACTTATCAGGGAACTGATGGAACCCTGGAGATTGTGTACGCAAATGATGTACTTTTCCTGGTAATGGGTGAAATAGACGTGGCTGAACTCGCAAGACGACGCGATGCTTCTGTTCCGCCCCGTTGAAAACGCCTCATGGCCCTTGAGGCTGGCACCGGGGCCAAGCTCTGGGAAAAAGCTGATTCGGTAACAGATGAACTAATGTCTCTCACTCTGGCGGTGGCGGAGGGCCGGGTGTTTTTCCAGAATCCCGATGAAGTAGTATGTCTCGATGCGCGAACTGGTGGCGAACATTGGCGAGTGTCCCGCCCCGTTGTTAAGAAACGTTGGGGATGGTCAACGCCTACGCTGGTGGTTTACGAAGGCATCGTTTTGTCGGCTGACCGGGCGGCTCGTAGCCAGTCTCAGGAAGGTGCTGACTCTGACAATGTGGAGTGGTACCCGAGCAGTCAAGGCGGTGAGGCCCCTCGCGGAGAGCTTATTGCGTTCTCTGCCCAGACAGGCCAAGAATTATGGCGGTGTGACTGTCGCGAGACCTACAATGCCCCGGTGGATGTTCTTGTGATAGGTGGACTGGTGTGGACGGGAGACCTCGTGCGTGCGCAGGACCCAGGCATCACCGCAGCGCGTGACGTGATAACGGGCCAGATCAAAAAAAAGCGCTCACCGGACCAGGATTTCTTTACGTTCGGTATGGGCCACCACCGCTGCTATCGTAATAAGGCGACGGATAAGTACCTTCTGCTTGGCCGGTCGGGAGTAGAGTTCGTTGATCTTGACTCGGGTGAAGCGATTGCGCATCACTTCATTCGCGGTACCTGCCAGTATGGGATCTTCCCTGGTAATGGTCTGCTATACACACCACCTCATTCTTGTGCGTGCTTTATTGAGGCCAAGCTTAACGGCTTCAATGCACTGGCGCCGAAACGACAGAAGACGGAAGACAGAATACAGAAGACAGAAGAATGGCTGCAGCGAGGCCCCTCCTATGACGAAATCGAAAATGGTAAATCGCAAATTGAAAATCCCAATGATTGGCCGACATATCGCCATGATATCGCCCGCAGTGGCTACACAAGGCAGAAGATACCTGCGAATCTGAAGAACATCTGGCAGACACATCTGGCAGGCCGATTGAGCAGTCCCGTGGCGGCAGAAGGAATGATATTCGTAGCGTCCATCGACTCGCATACTGTCCATGCCCTCGATGCCGACAGCGGCAGGCAACTATGGAGTTACACTGCTGGTGGCCGGGTGGATAGCCCTCCTACGATCTACCAAGGTCTGGCCCTATTTGGCTCGGCGGATGGCTGGTTTTATTGTCTTCGCAGTTGCGATGGAGAGCTGGTCTGGCGCTTTCGAGCCGCACCTGAGGACCGACGCATCGTGTCCTATGGACAATTAGAATCAGTTTGGCCAGTCCATGGCAGCGTGCTCGTGCTGGGCGATGTAGTATACTTTGCTGCGGGAAGGTCTTCCTAATCTGGATGGCGGCATGTATCTTTATCGGCTTGATCCGAGAACGGGCAAGGAGCTGTCTAAGACCAATATAAACAACCGTGATCCCCAAAGCGATCTGCCTGCACAGAATACTGCTCGAGGAGTCGATATGCCAGGCGCGCTGCCGGATGTGCTCTCCAGCGATGGCCAGTTCGTCTATATGCGGCACATGCGCTTTAATCGAGAGGGGGCTGAGCAGGAGCCGGACGTCCCCCATTTATTCAGTCCAGCCGGTTTTTTAGATGACTCCTGGTGGCATCGCACATACTGGCTCTACGGCACAGATATGAATAGCGGTTGGAGCGGGTGGGCAACCATAGGCAACCAGGCCGCTGCTGGAGGACTGTTAGTCCTCGATGAATCCTCGGCCTATGGCTTCGGACGGTTGAACCAATATGCTACGCACGGAAGTCATGTGGGCCTGCCAGAATCGCTAACTCCTTGGCCGCCACCGGACCGTGACAGCCGGGCAAGAGGAACCATACACTACCGGCTTTTCGCCTGTTCGAAGCATCCAGAGGTAATTGAGACAGTGCTAAGCGAGGTCCAGGCAAAGACACAGACCCCGGCAAAGAAACGCCCAAGCAGACCACCTACGAGAAAGGACATCAAATGTCGGTGGTCCGAACCCGTAGGGCTGTGGGTCCGGGCTATGGTTCTCGCTGACAAAACCCTCTTTCTGGCTGGTCCACCTGATGTCTTTGCTGACCAAAAACCTGACGTCGAGGCCTTCGAGGGTAAAAAGGGCGCTATACTGTGCGCTGTCTCGGCAGAGGACGGAAAAAAGCTGGCTGAATACAAGCTTGAATCGCCACCGGTCTTCGATGGTATGATCGCAGCCAACGGCCAGCTCTACCTCGCTATGAAAAACGGCCAAGTCTTGTGCTTCGGACAGAAGTAGATACGGGCGGGTATATGTTATAATTCATGAAGCATCTTGACTGCTTGTTTTAAAACCATATCGGCTGCTTGAGGTGCGAAAGGACTGCTGTTGATTTCGTATCCTCCTTCTATGTATAGATGCTTGGGTGGCAAATAACCAGCTGCACCGTTGCAGTGTGTAATCACAAACGTATATTTATAGGGTGAAGCAGCTTTGATTGCCATACCGATTTCGGTCAGCACCTCACAGCCGATACCTACAAAAGCAATATCACCAAGGCGTGCAACTGTGATATTCAACGGCGTAGGTGGGCAGTCCTTCGGTACAGTAACTTCATTTTTTGGTTTGCCCGGAAGATCAAGCGTTATAAAACTGGTTTTTATTTCTCCGGGGCTTCCGACGTTTTCAATATTACGGAAAACATGCACTACTTCCTCACCTAACATCGTTCCCAGCAGTACCGGCTCCGGAATCCAGCCTGGTTCGGTGTTGATTGCAGGAAGCACCCTAAACCACGGGTTGATATTGCCGGAGGCTCCTGTAAATGCAGGGGCAATTACAGATTCACCAAGGATTTTTTCTACGAATTGCTCGGCTAATCCTAAGACATCGCCACTAATAATATAGTTTTTAGCCCCTAAGCAGGTGGCGTGGGTTGCATAATCAAATATTGCTGCAATAGTAGCTCCGTCAGGTTTTGTGACTTTCATAACCAAAACTTCCTTATCTGTGGGACCATAGGGATTGCGTCCGAGTATTATAGAACTGTTGCCTAAACTATCGAATTTTAGCTCACGTCGATTCTCACCGACCGGGGAATATCCGGAACCTACACCGATATGGACCGGGCACATGTTATCAAGCGCTTTGCGAATTGCTTCTATTAGCGTACCTTTTAAGCTTTCCGTATATTCGAGATTATGCGGATGCCCTTTTTCCTTGTCTATGGTCAGACTTGGCCCGGCGTGTGTATGTATACCACTGAGAAAAAGCTCGGCCGGCTCGAGTTTGAATTCATCTAAAATAATTTTTTGGAAATGCTCAGCGGTTCCATTGGAAAAGCCTATCAGATCGGTCGAAACCAATACGAGCCGTTTTCCATTATTCTCAAATATAATAATCCTCGCCGATAAAGGGTCGTGAACACCTTGCGATAATTCTGTACGACCAGCATAGCCTGCCATCTTAACGGGTTTTTTCGGCATTATATCAATCTTTGCAGTACCGGCGTGCAAAACGCTCTGGCTTTCCTTAGATTGAGCCAGTGACGCCAGAAAAAGGCCAACAATAAGAATCGTGACAATTCGCTGGAGTGGAAATAATGATATTTTTCTCATGGTAAACCTCCTAAGTTTTGACAGGATACCAAAGTTTTGAGTGTTTAGCTTTGAGTTTTGAGTGTTTTCAATAGCCGGACCGCCGCTTCGACCATCGTCTCGCCACCCCCTGGGACGATCCGCGAGTTGACCGTCTCATAACTACCCTCAGCAAACGCTTTCTCTGTGGGGATGTAGCCAGGATCATCTTGGCACAATTCGACTACGAGCGTGTTGGGGAAGGCGCTGGCCCGCTTGATTGCAAGACCCAGATCAACGAAGACCTCGCCCGGTAGGCCGACCAATGCTACGTCACGGCTCAGCCGAAAGACCTGTACCTCAAGTGGGATCGTATCGCCGCCACGCATCTCGAGCTCCAAAATCTTGTATGCCTCGACCTGTTTGAGAAACGGTAGCTCTGCCGTGCCAACCTTCTTGATATTCTCGCGGGCCCAGGCGACCTGCTCCGGTCCGTAACGTTGAAGCGGCACGTGGATTATCTCACTTCGCACCGCAAGCGCAGGCGAAGCTCTGACCTTCACCGTGTTCTCCGCCGTTTTTGCCTTAATAGTCTCAGCGAGCGTCCGGCCGATATAATCAGTCTTGAGGCGTTCCTTTTTTGTGACATCGATATGGTTGATGTCACCGCAAGTTCCCGTGCCGAATAGCACCACAAAGTTCTCGCCAAACGTCTCGCGAAGCGATTTTTCAAGATAAAATGGATAATCGGCTGCGTACTTGGTCCCGCCGACGGTGTCAAGGTGTAGGGCGAAGTTTACTAGCGCTGCGGCAGCCCCGTCCCCATCCCGCTCGCGGAAAAAGACGATCCCGAGCTCAGAGTCAATGGGGCCGGCAGGCCGAACAATATTGGGGTTCAGAACGCCGGGGTTAAACTGGACCGTTCCGTCTTTCATGTGGAACCGCCGGTTAAATGACAGGCCTTGCTGCTCGGCTGTCCAAGCTTCGAGCCGAACCCGCCGAAGGCGGGTTACTGCGTCAGCTTGCTTTATGACTGTAACAATTTTCGCGACAAGTTCTGATGGGTAATCCACCTTCTCGCAGGGATCGCTGCCGAACTTATCCACAGCGAGGTCGTGGAGGTAGTTTCGCAGGGCGTCAAAATAGAGCGGGCCGGTATGCGTATGCGTAGCGGCAATGAGGATATTTTCAGCCGCAATGCCGGTCTTTTCAGAGGCCTGCCTGCGGGCACGCGACGAAACATCCAGCGACAGGCCTATGATGTCGCAAAAGACCAGGGCCGCACTCTCATCGCCCTGGCGCAGGACAATGGCCTTGGCCTGCAGAGGATTCAATACGCCGGTGCTCAGCCGTTCGCTAAAGTATCCGCTCATCCGGTAGCCGATGGGCGGAGTGATGTCGATGACGGCGACACCGGCGGATAGTTCAGCCACTTTGGCTGTTTGGGCCTTGGCTAAGGCCGAAGCCTGCTGCCCGGTGAGTTCTTCAAGAAACAGTCGGGCCTTCTTGGCCTCGGCGAGCGTTTGCTGCAGGCCTGCTCTGAGCGAAGTCGAAGGGTCTGCTGGGCTGAGGCATTCGACGACCAGCGGCCCATGGGTGAAGCCACCTTTCTGGAGGCGCGCCAGAACCGCCGGGAAGTCTACCTCGCCTGTCCCCGGCGTCACCGACACGTTCTTGGGGTGTTTGTAATCTTTAACAGACATGCCAACTACGAGACCATCCACGGTAGCGGCATCCGTGACAGGATTGAGTTCGCCATTCGAGTAGTACAGGATGTTGCCGGGGTCGTACCAGATGCGGAAATTCTTGTGGCCAACCATCTCGATAGTCTTGCGGCACTGAGGCCCTGTGGCGTTAAGGCCGCCATGTGGCTTGATGCTGATGCCGATGCCTTTTTCAGCAGCGTAATCGCAGCACTCGGCAATCGCCTCGTAATATGCATCGTAGAGTTCCTTTTTGCCGGTTCCACCCATTAGCAAATTTCTCGCGCCACAGGCGGCACAGTTGTCGATGAGTTTTTTGAGGCCCTCGATGCCCGCCTCAAGTCCCTTGGCTACCGGAATGTCACCGCCATATACCGATAGTGTCACCAGATCGCGTTTCTTTACCTCTTGGCCGATCTGCTTAGCCTCTTCGAGCGTGGTGGAGACCGAAATCACTAAGGTTGTCTTGGAGTTGGTGGTCATCAGGCCGGCGTACTTGAAACCAGCCTCGGCAATGGCATCGAGTGCAGTGCGGTACTCGTACTTGTCCCAGGGACGCGTATAGCAGCCGATCTGCCAGATGTTGTCGGTTGCAGGTTTTGTCACCTCCTGCGCAGGTGATGCGACGGCATAGGAGGCCGTCAGCCCTGTCGCGCCGAGCTTCAACGTCTGGACTAAAAAACCTCGGCGGGAAAGTTGTTCCAAATATCTCATTGGCTTTTTCTCCTTATTGACGGTGCCATCATACCTTACCCTGGACGAATCTCACGTTTGTCTGGATCGTAGGTCATTCTCTGGCCGGTATCGTATGAACGCATCGCCATTATGCAGGCTATAGCGCATTGGTAGCCAGCGTCGATTGAAGCGTTCGGTTCTTTACGGGTCCGTAAACACTGAAGCCAATCAAGGAAATGGTCGGGCCGGGGCACTTCTTCAACGGGATTTTTACCGCGGATCGGCCCCTTTTTCTTGCTGTTTGCCCCTTCAGCCGTCAAAATCGGCGCGTTCCAATTGACCATATCCAACTCTCCCTGGTCGCCGAATATCTTGAAGCTGTTTCCGCTGCCGTTGCCGAAGTTCTGGGAGTAGCTGACCATAAAGCCCTCGGGGTAAATCCACAGGGCCTGCACATGGTCGGGGCAGGTGAAGTTGTGCTCATCCTTCCAGGTGAACGTGCCACCCAGACAGACACAGTTGGTTGGGAACTTCGCACCCGTTATATAGTGTACCAGGTCGATAAAATGGCTGCCCTGGCCTGGAATTGGCCCGTCGGAGAATTCCCGGTAGCCATACCAGCCGGAGTAAAGCACCGGATCGAACGGACGCATCGGACGGTCCATCAGGAACTCCTTCCAGTCCACGTCTTCTTCCTTGACGTCTTTGACGTACCTATACCAGTAGGGCTGCTCGCCATTGCGGCACTGCTCGATCCGCCCAACTTTCCCGAGGATGCCTGTCTTGTAGAGATCTCGGCAACCAGTGAAGCTGGGAAGACTCCGCAATTGTGTGCCAATCTGCACGACGATTTTGGCCTTTTTTACGGCGTCATAGGCTGCCTTGAGACTATCCAGTGTCATCGCCAGCGGTTTTTCGCAGTAGGCGTTCTTGCCTGCCTTAGCGGCAGCCTCAAGGTGCGTAGTGTGCTGGTGGTCGCACGAGGCAATCATGACGGCGTCGACGTCTTTTAGGGCCAGCAAGTCACGGTACGATGAGAACTGCCTCGCCTCTCGGCCATACCATTCTTTCACCTGAGCGGAGGCTTGCTCTTGACGGAGTCGCCAGGGGTCACATACGGCTGTAATCTCGATGTTCTCGCTCTGGGCGTGCTTGTGTATGCCTGGCATATGGTCGCCGAATCCTCGGCCGCCACAACCTATTATGCCGATGGAAATCCGATCATTGGCGCCGAGGATGCGCGCGTAGCTTTTGGCAGAGAAGACCATCGCTGTGCCGCCGGCCGCAGCGGCCTTCAAGAACCTTCGACGAGAATAAGAGCTTTGCATTGTAGTTCCTCCCAAAATAGATGAATTGATATACCATTATTTTCCATATAGACTCGCTAAGCCACGCACCACTGGGTGCACGGCAGCTGAGCTTTAGCTGCAGCATTATACAAAATCAATCCTTGAACATATAGCTATTTTATTTAGTTTTTGTAGATTCTTTTTCTAAAACTAACCCGCCGGACGGAAGGCGGGCAAGCAAAAAACTGCCTTAAAATCTATCGAACGTGAAAAAAGGTGGCAAAATTGGCAACTGCTGCGCAAAATAAATACCTGCCCTGAGCGAAGCCGAAGGGTTGGTTCTGTCTGTGGTCCGCCTGTGGCGGAAAGGAGTTTTGTATGAATCGATACATTTGCATACACGGTCACTTCTATCAGCCGCCCAGAGAAAACCCCTGGCTGGAAGCTGTTGAGCTGCAGGACGCAGCTTACCCGCATCACGACTGGAACGCCAAAATAACGCACGAATGCTACCGGCAAAATGCTGCATCGCGGATACTCGGACCCGATAGAAAGATCATCGATATAGTAAACAACTACGCGAACATCAGTTTCGACTTCGGCCCGACACTACTGCATTGGCTCCAATTACAAGCTCCAGACGTATATGACAAAATTCTGGAAGCTGATAGAAAAAGTAGAGAAGTATTTTCGGGACACGGCTGTGCTATCGCCGCGGCCTACAATCATATTATAATGCCTCTTGCTAATACCAGAGACAAACATACCCAGGTTATATGGGGGATACGGGACTTCCAGATGCGATTCGAAAGGAAACCAGAAGGGATGTGGCTGCCTGAAACGGCGGTAGACACCGAAACGCTGGAGGTACTGGCCGAACATGGAATTAAATTCACGATTCTTGCCCCTCGCCAGGCTAACCAGGTTCGCAAGCTCGGAGCGAAGCGGTGGCAAAAAGTCGATGAAAACAGTTTAGATATAAAAATGCCGTACCTTTGCAACCTGCCTTCGGGCAGGAGCATCAGCTTATTCTTTTATCACGGACCAATATCGGCCGATGTTGCATACGGTGGGCTGCTGCGCAACGGAGAGACCTTCGCCGCCAGACTGGTAGGAGCATTCAAGGACAATAGCGAGCCAGCTCAACTGGTGCATATTGCCACTGACGGCGAATCCTTCGGGCACCATCACCGCTTTGGCGATATGGCTTTAGCCTACTGTCTTCACCATATTGAAACTAACAAACTTGCTAAAATAACCATCTACGGTGAGTTCTTGGAGAAATTTCCACCCACACACGAGGTTGAAATCTGGGAAAACAGTTCCTGGAGTTGTACCCACGGGGTGGAAAGATGGAAAAGTAATTGTGGTTGTTCCGTGGAGCAATCTCGCAGCGGACAGCAGCAGTGGCGAGCGCCTTTACGCCGGGGGATAGATTGGATTCGCGACAAAATGGCAGAGGCGTACCAGATGCGGATGTCGCAATATTGCTCTGACCCCTGGCATGTTAGGAATCAATACATTACTGTAATAAATGATAGAACCCCCCAGAACGTGGATGGATTTATTAGAAATGCGGCGGGAAAAGAGCTGGATTTTGGCGATAAAGTCATTTTTCTAAAACTTCTGGAGATGCAACGTGATGCAATGTTGATGTACACCAGCTGTGGGTGGTTCTTCGACGATATCTGGGGGATTGAAACACTGCAGGTTATGCAATACGCGGCCCGGGCAATGCAGTTACATCACGAGGTAATCAACATAAATTTGCTAACTGAGTTTAAAGACATACTCAAAGAAGCTCCTGCTAATCTGAAAGGATTAAACAACGGTAGTGAAGTCTACAAGGCCTATGTAGAGCCCACTTGCATTGACCTCAATAGAGTAGGAGTCCATTTTGCGCTCAGTTCCATATTTGAAGAACACCCGCAGGGGAAAAAGAATATTTATTGTTACTCCGCTAATATGGAAGATTACGACCGCGCCGAAGCTGGTGTTCAAATACTGGCGACTGGCAGGGCGAATATTCAATCTGGCGTAACCCTGGAAAAATACTCTGTCGAATTTGCCGTGCTGCATCTTGGTGATCATAACCTGATGGCAGCTTTAACTTCTGGTATGCCTGATGAAGATTTCCACCAAATGCGAGAAGAGCTTAATCGTGCTTTTCGTAAAGGAGACACTAATGAAGTGATGAGACAGATGAACATTCGGTCCGCTGGGAACAACTATTCGCTCTGGCACCTATTCAAAGACCAGCAGCGACGGATACTATATGAGCTGCTCGAAAATACCTGGCAGGAAATAGAAAGCTCTTTTCGACACATCTACGAGCACAATTATGCCATAATGCTTATGATTCGAGGTATGAATATGCCCTTACCAGAAGCTCTTTCCACCCCCGCAGAATTTATCCTCAACCAAGATTTGTGCAGTGTTATCGCGGCTGACCAGATCGACCTTGACCGCTTGCAGAGTCTCACTGATGAAACTCTTAGGTTATCACTTCGGCTCGATGAGACCACTTTGCGGTTTGAGGCAAGTCATCGAATTAATCGGCTTATGAGCCAGCTCAAGGAAAGCCCCGATAATGTTGAACTATTGGCAGCGATTGAAAGGAGCCTTAAGATTTTGAGCAGTATAATTTCCGATATGGATCTTCAAGCTGCGCAAAACGTGTTTTTTGCCATAAGCAAGGAAAAATATCAGCAGAAGAAAAAACAGGCGGAAAACCACGACACGGATGCTATACGATGGATTGAACTTTTTGAAAGCCTATCACGACATTTGGGTGTCATAGTTCAGTGACAGTATGAAAAAACTTGTGGTGAGCTTGCCGAATCCAAGAGCGAGCGGAATACTACTGCATATCACGTCGTTGCCTTCGAAATATGGCATTGGGGATTTTGGCCCTGAAGCTTACAAATTTGCTGATTTTCTCAGCCACGCCAGCCAAAACTATTGGCAGATACTGCCTCTGAATTACACCACCCCTTATGCCGCACACTCTCCCTATAGCTGCGTCTCTGCCTTTGCGGGAAACCCGCTGCTTATAAGTCCCGAATTGTT
>Ga0315296_10004349_pt1 | contig 11578 bp, 10 predicted proteins | sample YL17G14_18_MG_FD_203921 | JGI IMG/M metagenome (GOLD analysis project Ga0315296, IMG submission 203921) | Sediment microbial communities from Yellowstone Lake, YNP, Wyoming, USA - YL17G14_18 | ecosystem: Environmental > Aquatic > Freshwater > Lake > Sediment | place: USA: Wyoming | collected...
GCCAGTTCGATATTGCTAAGTATCTGGCCAGAAGAAACATTTTTGTCGCTGCATCCGTCGAAACGCGAGACAGCATCGAAATACCCCAAAAAGTCGGCAGCGCCATCTTTACGAAAGTAAATACAAAGCTCAGGCAAATAGCTATGCAAGCATTGCTTGGGGACCTATCGCCGGAAAATCCGAGCGAGGGCTTATTGCAGGCACTACTATTAGGTTACACAGCAAATATCGACGTTAGCACCTACGAGGCTTTTCGCAAAACGGGCTTGCTGCATCTTATCTGCCTTTCAGGAATGCAATTTGCCATCTTAGTCTGGATTGTCTGGAAGCTATGTGGAATTGCTGGCTTGATGAAGCCTGCCAGAGCAGTTATTTGCATTATTGCAACTGGTGTCTTTTTGCTGGCTTTACCGCCTTTGGCGCCAACAGTACGAGCAGCGATTATGAGTCTTGTTTTTTGCATATCATTTCTTTTCCGCCGACGCTCGAACCCCCTAAACACTCTTTCGCTGGCCGCGATAATTCTGCTGCTTATTAGACCGACGCAGCTTTTTGAGGCCGGCTGGCAATTGTCCTTCGGCGCCACACTTGGAATTGTACTTCTTGCACGACCGATCGATATCTTTCTATACGAAAAGATAACAGACAACGTATATCTCCAGAAGCTTGCAAGATCAGATCTGCTCTCCCGAAATGCCTGGAGGATTCGCTCATATTCGCTGAAACCGATTTGTGTGGGTCTTGCTGCCTATCTGGGCTCCGCTGGTTTGTTATTTCACCACTTCTATGCAATTCAGCCGTTAACGGCTTTGTGGACGATACTGGTTTCTCCCATAGTGAGCCTAATTCTGTTGTTCGGGTTTTTGCAGATACTTCTATCCTTCGCACTGCCAACAACAAGTTCTGGCTTGGGCGCCGTAACAACAGTGCTTTCAGGGTGGTTGATTTGTGCTGTCAAACTCATTGCGGAGATAGACAAATCCCCGGTATTGATAGGCGACATAGGCCCCGCACCAGCAATTTTGTATTATTGCCTGATTGGCTTGACTGGCTTTGTGTATCTCAAACGCCCCCTTATGAAAAAGACCATCTGCATCTCAATGCTTTTGGCAATGATTGCCCTTCTGGTCGCGGCAAAATGGCAGAATGCACATCGGGACAACCTAACTCTAACTTGTCTCGATGTCGGGCATGGGCAGGCAATACTGGCGCAACTACCAGGCAAAGCGAATGTCTTGTTCGATGCAGGCTCAATGTACAAAAGCGATATTGGCAGGCGCATCGTGACGCCATTTCTGGATTTTGCCGGAGTAAGCAGAATCGATGCAATTGTGATAAGCCATAATGATGTGGACCACATCAACGGCATACCGGAGATTGCTGAACACTGCAAGGTCAAGAGCATCTACGCCGGCGACCCGTTTTTTATGGATGCTAAGACAGACCCCTGTGGGACAGCAGAATTTCTTGGCAAATGGCTGCATGAAAAGAGGTTGGAGATAAAAAATGTAAACAATATAGATATAAAAACTGCCGCCAACATAAAAGTGCTTTGGCCGACCGAACAAGCTTGGCAGGATAAAGCGTTGAGCGAGAACGATAAATCAGCAGTTGCGCTGATTGAATTTGCCGGCAGAAGGATATTGTTATGCTCTGACACCGAAAGATTTGCACAACGAGAACTTTTGCGTCTTAATCCAGATCTAAAAGCCGATGTAGTCGTAGCTCCTCATCACGGCTTAGTCAAAACGCTCGATCCGGATTTTCTCGAAAAGCTTGATGCGGATATTGTGATATGCAGTTGCGACCAGAGCCAATATGAGAGGACGCTCCACAGTGCAGCGAGCCAACCAACAAGGCAGCGGAGAAAGAACCTAGGGACATTTTATACTGCCGCACATGGAGCCATCACTATTACAATCGAAAAGGATGGCACGATAAGGGCCACAACTTTTGCAGGCACCGCGGATGCGCAGAAGCAGCAGAAATGAACCTCAGAACTAAATCGTGCCCGAAAGTGCCGTGCCGACAAAGTGTAGATGCGGCAGCAATTATCGGATATGCACCACGATTTCGACCCTGCGGTTTTTCCCCTTGCCGGCGGCAGTAGCGTTTGAGGCTATTGGCCTGGCTTCCCCACAACCGACGGCACGAACCCTATCCGCGGCAATCCCACGCTCAGTAAGATACCTGGTCACGGAAAGAGCACGCTCGGCTGAAAGTGCCCAATTGTCCTTCCATGGTGATTTCTTGATGGGCTCCGAATCGGTATGGCCAACCACATCTATGTGTTTACCAGCGTACTTTTGCCGCAGCACCGACAGGATATGATCGAGCGGAGCACTGGTCGCGCTTTTGAGTGACGCTTGTCCAGAAGCGAACAATATCGCATCGGGAAGCGTTACCGTAATTGTGCCCGCAGAAGGGTCAAACTTAACATCATAGTCTTTTCCAAAACCTGTGGCTTCGGCTGGAGTTTTGTTCATCTGATCAATCTGCTTTCGCAGCTCTTCAATCGTCTGCTGATCTTGCGAAATCTTGCCGGCAAACTGGTCCTTTTCCGCCTGAAGGCGTTCGTACCTACCCTTGAGATTCTGGTGCTCCACATCCAGGTACTCGTACCTCTTTTGCCAATCAGTGCAGCCTGACAAAAGAGTGATTGACACCAGACAGATCGCTCCGGCAACTGTTTTTCGGTTAACGGCCTGCATTCTATGTCTCCCTTCACATCGAAGTCCCATTTCCTTTTTCTAACCGGTACGGATGAGATTCCAGTAACTGAAAACCCAATCGTGCAAGATCATAACAGTAAATACGCCCAAAGACAAGAATGGACCATAAGGAATTTGCCGAGTTTTTTTAAAAAACATCTGGACGCCCGCCCAAGCTAAGCCAAAGAAAGGTGCAATGAAAAATGCCACGACAACCAGAACCGGACCAACCACTGCCCCCGCAGCACCCATCAGGTGCACATCTCCAAGCCCCATCGCTTCTTTTCCAAAGGCTAAAGTGCCGAAAATCCGCGTGGCCCAGACCACCCCACAGCCCACGAAATAGCCCAACAGGCTGCCCAGAAACCCTGCAACGACACGATGTTGCGAAAATGCAAACCACCAGGTGCGTATGGATTCACTCTCTCTGGTGAGCCAGAAGGCACCGGCTGCGCAGATAAGAATGGGCAGTAGAAAAATTATCTCGCGGCAGACCTCTAAACGATGATTGAGTTGTCGCTCCGGGCATTTGTCCGGCTCTTGGGGTGCGTGCTCGGAATCCTCGGACTCATAACTTCTTTTGATTAAACCACTTACCAGGAGTATCCAGGATATCGCCAGTCCTATTGCCGCCCCGGCTGCCAGAGCGCCCGTGCCGGGCGATGCGATTGGCAAAAGCGAAAACTCACGGGTCGCCGAGGGATCAATCACGTACCGGCCCACAGCCGAGCCAACAAGCCCTACCGCTGTGACCAACCAGCAGATAGATATTGGAATGACCCATAATTCCAGGTCAATTGCCGATGCGGCGATGAAAGCCGCTAACAAAGTAAGGTGAAGAAGATAGATAATCCAGCCGCCAGTCAGAAATGCACCCATGCCGGCACGCAGGCCGGTCCGAAAATACAGCCAAAAAAGACCGACAAAAACCATGCCTGTCAGCAGCTCAATCACAAAATATCGCGGCGAAATGGGCGCCCTGCAATCCCTGCACCTTCGGCCCAAAACCAGCCAGGAAATTAGCGGTATATTATCGTAAAATCGAATCCGCCCACCGCACGCAGGGCAGGATGAGCCCGGCATTATTAAGGACTTGTCGCGGGGCAGGCGATAAATAACAACGTTCAGGAAACTGCCCACGCAGCAGCCAAAGGCGAATATAAAAACCAGCCATATCCAATCCGGCACTGCCACAACGCCATCCCTGGTTAAAGTGCCTAAAGTGTTGAGTGACTAAAGTGCCTAAAATTATAACTTTCAACTTTAGCTCACTTTAGGCACTTTAGCTCACCTTATAATTCTCTTCTTATTAACGACTGCTCCAACTTTCATTGGCAATCCGAATAAACGAATAAAGCCAGTCGCGTCAGTCGGGTTGTACTCGGCACCCATCTTAAAGCTTGCCAGGTCGGTCCGATACAAACTGTTCGGACTTTTGATACCAGCCGGGGTGCAGTGACCCTTAAATAATTTCATTCGCACTGAGCCAGTGACATTGCGCTGCGTGACATCGATAAACGCATCGAGAGCCTCGCGCAATTGGCAAAACCACAGGCCGTAATAAACCAGCTCAGCATATTTTAGTGCGACCTGTTGTTTATAGTGCATGGTTTCTCGATCAAGCGTCAGACTTTCCAGAACATTGTGCGCCGCAACAAGAATCGTGCCCCCTGGCGTCTCATATACGCCTCGCGATTTTATTCCGACAAGCCGATTTTCCACTAAGTCCACCTGGCCGATGCCATGCCTGCCGCCAAGTTCGTTCAGTGTCTCAACCAGCTTTACGCCGCTTCTTAGCTTGCCGTTCAGCTTTATGGGCACACCCTCCTGAAAGTCTATCGTCACGTAATCCGGCTTATCAGGCGTCTTTGAGACCGGCGTGGAGATCACAAACAAATCATCCTTCGGCTCATTTGCAGGGTCTTCCAGGTCAGCCCCTTCGTGGCTGATATGCCAGAGGTTGCGGTCGCGGGAATAGATTTTCTTCTTTGTCTGCCCAATAGGAATCTTATGCTTTTTGGCATAATCAACAGCGGCCTCACGCGATGTCAGGGTAAAATTCGGGTCTTTCCAGGGCGAGATGATTTTCAGCGATGGATCGAGCGCCATATAGCTTACTTCAAAGCGCACCTGGTCGTTGCCCTTGCCCGTTGCTCCGTGCGCGACCGCAGTGGCGCCTTCAGCATGGGCGACATCCACCTGATGTTTGGCTATTAAAGGCCGGGCAATGCTTGTGCCGAGTAAATAGCTCTTTTCGTACACTGCGCCGGATTTAAGAAGCCGCCAGAGGTAATCCTCGACAAATTCTTCTCGCACGTCCGTGACTACGCATTTGACCGCCCCACTGGCCAGCGCCTTGCGTTTGATGCCGGCCAATTCTTCGCCCTGGCCCAAATCCGCCGCAAACGCAATCACCTTATAGCCGTATGTCTCTTTAAGCCACGGCAGAATTACGCTGGTATCCAGCCCACCGCTATACGCCAATACGACTTTTTCAGCTTTCTTTTTACTTTCAGCCATAGGTATCACCTTAACCATGTTATTTCTTCAATCCGAGAGCCTTCCGCGCAGCGATGCGAAATTTGCGACAGCGACTTTGGGCATCCAACGCGGCTTCCCTATCGGCGGATTCTCCAGGATAACGGAAAGCTACTGCGAAATCCGAAAGGTAAGCAAGATCCTCCCGAAATTCATCCCAGGCTGGCTCTACATTGAGGATCTGCTCAAGCAAAACCACCAAGTCATGGATTTTGCCAAACGTAATATCTGCTTCGCAAAGCCGAGCTTTGAGATACTTCTCAGCGCATTGCTGCGCGTGGAAGCAAATGCCGTCGTAGTTAGGATTTTCCCTCGCTCGGCATTCGCGCTCCACAGTCGCAAAGTCAGCCTCAGCCTTAGCAACCCACTCAGCGGTCGTCAGCTTCATACAGCACCCTGCCCTGTTCAAGAATCTCTCGCATGAAGGTGTCGCCCATCTCGATGCGCTCGCGCACCTTCTCGGGGGTCCGTACAAGCAGATCGACTGGAAACCCAGGCCGAACCTTCATGCGGATTTCCACAGACCTGTCAACGCTCCGGCCTTGAAAAGGTCCGATTACAAGCACGTCCACGTCTGAATCCTTTGTAATTGTGCCTCGCGCGTATGACCCAAAGAGTAGCACCTTCTGTGCGCCGAATTCCTGGCCTATTCTTCGGCCAAACTCCTCTATTTGATTCATTGCCACCATTGCGAAACACTTCCTGCTTTTTATGCAGCAATTATTATGCCTTCCTGCCGGGCGATTTCAACAATAGGCCGCCCTCGTGCAAATGACCCAAAAAGAACCGCCCGGCGACCATGAATACCCTCAGCCACCAGCGCTTCAAGATAACGCTTTACCACTCTTGTAACTGTTTCCTCAACCATACCTGAAAACAATATCTCCCTTTGCTGCCTTTAATATACCGATAATCTTTACCGCAGAGCAACGAATAAATTGTGAAATGCAGGATAGATGATATACCACAAACTCACTTGGCTATTTTTGATTATTCCAGTTTCACAAGCAAAATATCGCCGAAACGTTTTGCCAATTCGACTACCCTTTTCATTTCCGACTTTTTGATTTGCCTCCAGTCACCTGGGTATCTCGTTTCAACCCCATGAATGGTCAATTCGTCGGAGGCATCAGACAGCAAAGAAAGTTCCGGCACAAATGGCTTGGCTAACTGGATTAATCTTCGCAAATCATGCGTTTTGGGCGCTTCAATGCGATGGCGAGTGAGAAGTCCCTTCAGCAGCTTCTCAACAAACTGTTGGCAGTGAAAGCAAACCGTCTCAGCCGGGCATCGCTTACTGGCTGTGAGAATCTCCACAGCATCCCAGTCGCTTTGAGCTTTTGCCCGCCATTGTCGAACAGCCTCACGAGTCTGCTCGTTCATAGAGAACTTTCCCGTACTTATCTGCAAAGTAAACGATATTATTTACAACAGACCGCCAGCGAACGTATTCCTCCGGCGTCTTGACAATAATATCAAAGCTGGAAGGGACATCGGCTAACAGACGTCGAACCGCACCATAACGCTTAAGTGGGGATAAAGAAGTCTCAGCAACCACAAGTAGGTCAATATCCGAGTCTGCCGTGACCATGCCTCGCGCATAAGAGCCAAAGAGTATAACCCGTTCAGCGCCAAACTCGCGTCCAATTCGCTGTCCAAACTCTTCTATTTGTCTCATCGACACCATTAGTGTAAATTCTTTATATTAGTCATATCTACGGCTTCCAATGGAGCGTACCTTCTTGACCAGGAAAAGCAGCCTTCTCTTTCTCACGCCACTTAAATTTAACTAATACTTCTACATCAAGCTTTTATGCTAAAGCTAATGTCATGCTCCAAGCATGATTGGCGTCAACATTTTGAAAAGAAACGTTGGTTCCAGGCAAAGGGGAAAACCCATCGGTGTTAATCTGTCCTTCTTTTAGTGGTACAGAAATATTTTGTAATTCACTTATAGTTATTCGCCTCTGCAATGCTATTTTTATAGCACAACTCAATAGGTGGTTCCAATTGTCCGCCTGTTGTACATCAATCCTTGCCTCAATTATTTTTGTAAACCAAAGATTGGGTGGCTTATGGGGATCGAAAATTTTTTGTTTGCTCGAAGCATCTAATCCAGATGGTTTAACAGGGGTCGTGATTGGTGGTTGTAGCGAGGTGGGTTTAGCATCTACATCTTTTATAAAATTCCGAGCTTCCTCAGAAGTAATTTGAAAACCTTCTTCTGCTACTAACTTTATAAGTGATTCTGGCAAACTTGGATATGGAGGTATCAATACAGCCCTTTTAGCTTCCGGAAGCTTATCCTCCATCACGCGTTGTTTCTCACTAAGACGAAGATATTTTTGGGCTTCCGTTGCGGCACTACCATTTTCAATCGTACTCTTGGATAGAAACTTGTTGAGTGAGTCCTCTATGTCACTTAAATCATCATCAAGTAAGTTCACGGACTTGAAACACTTTTCCGAAAACTTGCCTCCGGTCTGTGAAAAATAAAAACGCCAATTTTGGCCATCGGTAATTATGCTAAATAAAGCGGTGTTGTCTCGGTTATAGTCTCTTAGCTGGATTTCTGTCTTTTCCAAATCACTCCTGATTTTGCCAATTGCTTTAACCTCTATAAAAATGTCAGGCTTACGAGGTGTTGAAAAAAGGGCAATGTCTACCTTGCTGCTATCTTCATATGAACACGCGTTGTATTCACAATTAACTTCGTTTGGATCCCAAATATTCCACCCGAGTTTTAACAGTACCCTAGCAACCAGCGATAAGCGAACGTGTTCTTCATTTTGGTACACGCTGCTATTTATCTTATTTCGGATGTCACTAATTGTATCCCTCATAATTCCCCTTTTCTCTTGACTAATTCGAACATTTTCACCTAATACTCTACATCCGACAGATATTATAAGGATTTTTATCGGGAAAGTTCATTGCAAATAGTTTTTCGCATAAGTGTGTCATTACCTTCCTGGCCGGTGAAGAGCTTGAATTGGGCGAGGGCTTGGTTGATAAACATTGATAGGCCGTCGATTGTTTTTGCCCCGGCTTTTTTGGCCTGCTTTAGTAACATAGTCCGGGCAGGATTGTAAACCGTATCAAAAACAACCATACCTTTCTTCAGATATTGTGCCGGCACGGGTGTCTCATCAACGTTCGGATACATTCCAATACTGGTGCAATTTATTATTAACTTGGCATCCAAGCCGGGCAAATCGTCCAGACCTGCGAACTCGCAGCCAAATTCAGCCGCCAGTCTCTCAGCCTTTTCAATGGTGCGATTGTAAATCTTGATTTTAGCCCCGGCACCACTTAAGCCAGCCACTATCGCCCTTGCGACACCCCCTGCACCGATAACTGCGACAGGCAGGGCTTTCAAATCGGCTCTTGAAATGCCCATCCCCAAAGCAATTGCATCCAGTGCGGCAGTATAATCGGTGTTGTAGGCACTTATCCGTCGCTCGTCGCTCGGGGCTCGTCGCTCGTGAGGAATCAACGTATTAACTGCCCCGATTTTTTCAGCCAACGGCTCAACAAAGCCGTGGCTTTGCCGGACGTAATTAAGGGCGTTTTCCTTGTGCGGGATTGTCACGCTAAAGCCCCTAAAGCTCAGCCATTCTCTGGAAAGCACATTGTCCAGAAACCTGTCAAATTCGCCCTGGCCTCCCTGCACGAGCAGAGGCAGATACAATTTGTTCATACCTTTATCAGCAAAGCAGGCATTATGAATAGCTGGACTTAGCGAATGACCAAGCGGATCGGCTATCACACCAAAAAGTTCCGTATCAGAATCAACGCAGTCGTAGCGGTACAATCTCTTTAGCCGCTGTATTGTTAACTGCCCAGGTGCGGTGGCGTTTTTCTCATCGAGGCTGGCAAAAGTCACAAAGCTATCCAGCTTTTTTGCAATAATTCGGCTGATAAGGCCCGCCTGGCCCATGCAAAAGACTATTCGCTCGCCGCTTGTTTGATGCAGCAAATCAAACGCCTCAAAGCAATCATTGATATGATTGGCGGTGTAAACAAGCTTTGGGATGGCGGCTGGAAACCCAGTTAGCATGTCACGGTATAGCTTCCTTATGTCAGCAAATTTGGCTGCGAAATTATGCGCGGACAAAATCAACCGTCCTTTCGAGCTCTGCGACAGTGCCAATCGTATTCTCTCCTGAGCCTCCGTAGAGACGAAATTCTCATATTCAAAGTCAATAAAATCGGCACCGGCTTTTATTGCGCCGGCAAGCACATCTACGCGCAGACTTTGCGGATACGGCAGCGCTCCACCCTGTTTTCTGTCGCGACAGGTCACGATTATCGGTACTGAGCGGCCGGCAGCATTTCTAACCTCGAGAATCAGACGCTTAGCCAGATCGACGCTAAGGTTCTCCAGGTAATCGGTTCGTAACTCCAGCATCTCAGCGCCCGCGGCCAGAGCCGCTTCAACTTGCTGGCTTGCCTGCTCAAGATTTGCCGCCGCAATGGGAACAGTTAGATATGTCATAGTAGCCAGGATATATAGCCGCAGCCGGATACAAAAGCAAGAGCAAAAAACCCAGTAAATCCTGCCCGCGAGCCACATTTTGGCACGCGCCGGCCTTGACAAAAAGAGCGATGAACTGTATAATACTCTTTATACTGGACTAGATTCGGGAGGAACAAGGGCGTACAAGCCACGTTGATTTAGGTTCTGCTGAAGTTGCAGCCGTAACCGAGAGGGGGCGCTGTGTAATCATCAGCCTTTTCCGATGGGCAAGATGACAATAGCACACAAGGGCATCGTTTTGGCAGCTTTGTTGGCACTGCTGCGGCTGGGCTGCAGCAATGCCTGGGCATCGCCAACAACACCATATCAAGCCGAACAGGTGGTTATGGGCTGGCTGGCGACCGATGCGCAACCCCTTGGCACAACTATCGGCAGGCACGTCAAGAAGACAGAAATTTTCATCGGCGATGATGGTGAGCCGATCTATTACGTTGTCTACTTGCGGCCAACCGGATTCGTGATTGTATCGGCAGACGATTTAGTGGAACCGATCATCGGCTTTGCTGATGACGGAACCTACGACTGCTCACCAGCAGATCCGCTCGGAGCGTTGGTAGCCGGCGACCTGCGCAGGCGGGCAATATCGCGACGGGCCAACGGCAGCCCACAAGGCAAGATGATGACGGTTTCACACCAGCAGAGAAAGTGGAACCGTTTTATCCGACTCGCCGAGACCTCTGAAGACAGCCTCACCCTTATGAGCATGTCCTCAATTCCTGATGTTCGTGTTGCACCGCTGCTGCAAAGCAAGTGGTCTCAGGGTGATGTCTGCGGCCAGAATTGCTTCAATTATTACACGCCCAATCACTACTACTGCGGCTGCGTTGCTGCGGCTATGGCTCAGCTAATGCGATATCACCAGCATCCCAGGACAGCAATAGGCATACACCGTTTTACTGTCAAAGTCGAAGGAAACCCGCAAACACTATTTACACGAGGCGGCAACGGTTTAGGCGGCCAATACAACTGGAGCGATATGCCGCTCGTGCCCGACTGTCAGACAACCGATACGCAGCAAAGAGCTATAGGAGCACTTTGTTACGATGCGGGCATCTCGGCCAATGTCGACTATGGCCCCGACAGCTCGAGCGGCGATGCGCTCAAAGCCAAAGACGCACTGATAGGCATCTTCAAGTATGGCAATGCAGTCAACGGCTATAACAAGGAGACTAATATCGGGCCGGGCTTGCTCGGCATGATCAACCCTAACCTCGACTATGCCAATCCCGTCATTCTCGGCATCTGGCACGAACAAAGTGGACATGCTGTTGTATGCGACGGGTATGGCTACAGCGCCGCGACCTTGTATCACCATCTTAGTATGGGCTGGGGCGGTGCCGATGATGCATGGTACAACCTGCCCAACGTCGAGGCACACTACACATACACATCAGTTGCCGTGTGCCTTTATAACATTTTCGTCTCAGGCACAGGCGAGATTATCAGTGGGCGTGTCACCGACGCGTCCGGAGTTCCGATTGATGGCGTGACAGTGACTGCGCAAGGTGCACGCGGGCCCTACACCGCGACAAGCAACGCCAACGGCATATATGCCCTGGCGAAAATCCCGTCGGCGTCGACATACACGGTGACGGCGGAAAAGAAAGGTTGCCAGTTTACGGACCAGACTGTAACCACCGGCACTTCAAGGGACTGGGCCAGTACGTCAGGAAATAGATGGGCAGTTGACTTCGCAGCAGCACTTGCGGGCGACTGCGACGCAGATAGCGACGTTGACGCCGTAGACTTTGCCATCTTTGCGCACGCGTGGCTGACATCGCCAGAGGAT
>Ga0315296_10004350_pt1 | contig 11575 bp, 8 predicted proteins | sample YL17G14_18_MG_FD_203921 | JGI IMG/M metagenome (GOLD analysis project Ga0315296, IMG submission 203921) | Sediment microbial communities from Yellowstone Lake, YNP, Wyoming, USA - YL17G14_18 | ecosystem: Environmental > Aquatic > Freshwater > Lake > Sediment | place: USA: Wyoming | collected...
GGATACATAATTTTAACTCATAAGTTTTATAGAGAGGGCAGGAAGTGGGTTGCGCTTTGCGATGAACTTGGGACATCAACATTCGGGCGCACTTTGATTGAGGCTGATGAAAGGCTCCAAGAAGCAATATGGTGTCACTTGAATACGTTTGAGGATGTTGGCGAACGGGAGCGTTTCTTTAAAGACCACAAGATACAATTCTATCGTACCAGACCCACACAAGAAATCCAGATTCGCGTCTCTGCTGATTCAGACGAATTTATTCGGCCTCGCATTCAACGCATTCCTACCGGAATCACCTGTTAATGTGAGCTGACCTACCAGCCATAACAGGGTCGCAACTTATTAAGCTTTTGCAAAAAGATGGCTGGAAACTCAGGAAGAAAGGCAAAACACGGCAGGTGTTTGACCAAGAGAATGCCTTCTAGGCGGACAAGGGTCACATTTGTACCTGAAACGCGTGCCTCGCTTCCGGATGGCACATTATCAGCCATACTCAGCGAGAAACAGACAGGAATTGGCAAAGACGGACTGCGCAGGCTCATCGAGAGGTATGGTGTTAAGTAGGGTCAGCTGGACCTGAACTTTGGGAGACACAAATCTTAAGCAGCATCGCTTGTATGAGGCAAGCGAATAGTGACGGCGTGAAACGCAACACCAAACAATTTGACGGATTGTGTTCCTGCTTTACCTTGCCCCCTCTTATGCGACATACCTAAACAGGATAACCTTAACAGGGCCTCTTGCATATATTAAGACTGATGACAAAGTCATTGACGTCTCTCTCTGAAGAGTGAATGTCATCATATATACTCCAGCGTTCCGAGTAAGGTCGTTAACGCGAGGCTTACAAAGCATTGACACACCATTACTTGCAGTGTACGATTAAAGCACTCGAAGTTGCAAAAAGGGATGGGGAGACATAATGTCTAAAGTAAAGCAGGCAAACAGGAAGACTAACAAACAGGAATCCATGGAAGCGACTCTCTGGCAAGCTGCGGATAAATTGCGGAAAAACATGGATGCCGCGGAGTACAAGCATGTCGTCCTTGGCTTGATTTTTTTGAAATACATATCTGATGCCTTTGAAGTTCTGCATTCCAAACTTGTAAACGGCAAAGGCGAATACGAGGGGGCTGCCCCCGAAGACCCCAATGAGTACACTGCTGAAAAGGTTTTCTTTGTCCCCCCTGTCGCCCGTTGGAAACCGATTTCCAATAACGCAAAGAAGACTGAAATCCTGCTCGATAACGGTAAAAAAGTAGATATCGGCGGATATGTGGACGAAGCCATGGAAGCCATTGAGCGCCAGAACCCTTCTCTCAAAGGCGTTCTTCCCAAAGTCTACGCACGACAAAACCTCGACCGGGCAAGTCTCGGTGGCCTCATCGACCTTGTCGGCACGATTGAGCTCGGTACCGAACAGGCACAAAGCAAGGATGTGCTCGGCCAGGTGTATGAATACTTCCTCGGTCAGTTCGCACTTGCCGAAGGTAAAAAGGGCGGTCAGTTCTATACTCCCAGAAGCGTTGTCAAACTGCTGGTTGAAATGCTTGAACCATACGAAGGCCGCGTTTTCGACCCTTGCTGTGGGTCGGGTGGCATGTTTGTTCAGAGCGAGAAATTCATTGTTGCGCATCAGGACCATTATAAAAAGAGAAGTAATGGTAGTAGCCTCAATCCTACCGACTTGATTTCCATTTACGGTCAGGAGTCCAACCAGACCACCTGGCGCCTTTGCAAAATGAACCTTGCCATTCGTAGTATAGACAGCACGAATATCAAATGGAACAATGAAGGCTCGTTCCTGAATGACGCGCATAAAGACTTGAAAGCGGACTTTATTCTTGCCAATCCACCGTTCAACGATTCCGACTGGTCGGGTGATCTCTTAAAAGATGATGCGCGCTGGAAGTATGGCGTTCCTCCTGCCAGCAATGCCAACTATGCCTGGATTCAACACTTTGTCTATCACATGTCGCCTAACGGCATGGCGGGCTTTGTGCTGGCCAAAGGTTCACTTACTTCCAAAACCAGCGGTGAGGGCGAAATACGGAAGTCCATTATCGAAGCCGGACTTCTTGACTGCATTATCAACCTTCCGGCAAAACTCTTCCTGAATACTCAAATACCCGCTTGTCTCTGGTTCCTGTCGCGCAGCAAACAAGACCGCCTTGACAAGGTATTGTTTATCGACGCCCGCAACCTCGGTTATTTGATTAACCGCCGGACAAAAGATTTTACTGCTGAAGACATTGCCAGAATAGCTGACACATACCACCACTGGCACAACAAGACAGACAATTACGAAGATATTCCCGGTTTCTGTAAATCCGTTTCGCTGGATGAAATCAGGGAAAAAGATTACGTGCTCACACCGGGACGCTACATCGGCTTGCCCGAAGACGAGGATGATTTCGACTTTGCAGAACGGTTTGGCAAGCTCAAGGCGGAACTTGATGAGCAGATGGAGGAAGAGGTACGGCTCAATGAGCTTATCCGGCAGAATTTGGCCAAGCTGGAGGTGAGAGAATGATGAAAACCGGAGGCAAAGTAAAATAAGATTTTTTGTATTCTACTTTAGTGGATTAAAGTAACATGACCATAGTATGTATTGACATTTTTCAGAAACAGTGTTATATTATAGGTAACATACCCACCAAGCCTCTGCCGCAAGGCATGCGCAACCATGGTGGGTTTTTCTATTTAGGGGCGGGATGATGGAACCATATACCAAGCCCCCGCTCAGCTATGCCGATCAGGTATCCCGCCTTCAACAACGTGGACTCACGGTTAACTCCACCGACGCTGCAATCGAATTTCTACAGCATGTAAATTACTACCGGTTTAGCGCCTACTGCATCCCGTTTCAGAATCCTCGTGATGTTTTTGCCGCTGGTTCATCATTTGAAAAAATCGTAGAACTTTATCGTCTGGATGAAGAACTCCGCAATGCCTTACTTGCATTGTTGTCACCGATAGAAGTATTTCTCCGCTCTCGAATGGTATACGAATTGAGCCATGGCTGGGGCACTTTTGCCCATTATAACCCAGCAATCTTTCGCGAAGATTCTAATCATAGCGAATGGATTGCCTCACTTGACGAAGAAGTTGGCCGTGCCAAGGAAACATTCATAGAGCACTACAAGTCCAAATACACCGGCTTCCCCCGTTTACCTATCTGGATGGCTTGCGAGATCATGAGCCTGCGAAGTCTTTCTCTCTTGTATAGTGGTTTATTGCCCGACCCCCAACGCCGTATCTGTTCTATCTTCGAAATCCATCAGGGAGTTCTTAGAAACTGGATACATGTCATTACCTATTTGAGGAATATCTGCGCCCACCACGGCCGTCTTTGGAACCGCGAATTTGCCATCAAACCTCAAATACCACACAAACAACAGTGGGTAGCTCTCGGCCTTGACAATAGACGTCTATTCTCAAGCGTGGTTGTGACGGAATGGATTTGCCGAAAGACCCTCATTCCCATCTCCACGATTGAACCGATCCATGAAATCATACGTCGCATTTCAGCAATTGATGCACGCTTTGCAGGAATGATGGGCGTGCCGGCAGGGCGGACGATTGGGATGTGCTGGGAGGTGGAGATGTGAGTGAGTGGAGAGAATACAAGCTGGGAGATGTGGCGGAATTTCAGTATGGGAAAATGCCAGACAAGAGCAAAGTCAAGAGTAAAGGTACGCATCCAATATTTAGTGGTTACCAAATAACTGGCTATTACGACGAGTTCAATTCAGATGAGGATTTAATAATTGTTGCTCGTGGTGTTGGTGGTACGGGTGATGTGAAAATAAGCCCACCAAAATCATATGTAACAAATTTAAGCATTATCGCTAAATTGAACCTTGGATTAGTAGAAAAGCGCTTTTTATATTATAGATATTTAATTGGTAATCTGCGTTATTTGGATAGTGGATCCGCTCAATCCCAAGTGACAATTGGTGATCTTAAAAAAGTTCCCCTTCTGCTCCCCCCACTTCCCGAACAGCGCGCCATTGCCGGTGTGCTTTCCAGCCTTGACGACAAGATCAACCTTCTGCACCGGCAGAATAAAACGCTCGAAGGAATAGCCGAGGCGCTCTGGCGGAAGATGTTTATTGAAGAAGCCGACCCGGCCTGGAAGAAGGGAAGGCTGGGAGATTACGGACAGATCATTTGCGGTAAAACACCATCGAAAAAAGTTGCAGAATATTTTGGCGGGCATGTCCCATTTATTAAAATCCCAGATATGCATGGCAATGTATTTATTTTTGAAACAGAAGATTCATTAACAGAAACGGGAGTAAAATCTCAGCAAAGTAAAACCATCCCCGCGAAATCAATTTGTGTTAGTTGTATTGCGACGGTGGGCTTAGTTTGCATGAATGCTGTGGATAGTCAGACTAACCAACAGATAAATACCATTATACCGAACAACGAATTCCAGCGATATTTCCTATTTTTACTAATGAGAAACATGACTGATGACTTACTTGCAAGAGCTAGTGGCGGAACAGCAACTGACAATTTGAATACGGGCGATTTTTCTCGTATTGAAATGTCGAAACCGCCAGAGAATGGTATTCAAAAATTTGATGATTTAGTGATAGCTCATTTTGAGAAAATATATGCAAATCAAATCCAAATCCGTACTCTCTCCCGCCTGCGCGACATGCTCCTCCCCAAGCTCATGTCCGGCGAAGTGAGGGTGAATTTATGACCGCCTTCACCGAATCCGAGATCGAAATCTTATCTCTTGACGAGCTCAAGCAGCTCGGCTTTTCCTATATCCCGGGGCCGTCCATTGCGCCTGATGTAGAAACAACACGGTCTTTCATGGTAGCCGAACCTGTGGCACCATACGGAGAACCGAAAAAACGTGCTACCTATGGCGATGTCGTCCTGAAGCATACTCTGGAACAGGCAATAAAACGCCTGAATCCTGCTTTGCCGGGAACGGCGTGGGGGGAAGCACTGAAAGCAGCGTTGTCTGTGTTTTCTCCCCAGCTTATCGACGCCAACGAAGCCTTTCATAAGATGCTTGCCGAAGGCATTCCGGTCACGGTACAGAGGGATGGGCAAGAACGCGGTGAGCGGGTATGGCTGGTTGATTTTCAGAATCCAGAGAACAATATTTTCTTCGCCATAAATCAGTTTACTGTCAGCGAACGCAACCAGCCCAAACGGCCTGATGTAATCCTCTTTGTAAACGGCCTGCCGCTGGTGGTGATAGAGCTTAAAAACCCGGCGGATGAAAACGCCACCATCCGCAAAGCCTTTGACCAGATACAGACCTACAAGACGGTTATCCCTTCACTCTTTGTCTACAACGCTTTTTGCGTCATCTCCGATGGGCTGGAAGCAAAGGCAGGGACTATCTCCTCTCAATTCAGCAGGTTCCAGACATGGAAGACTATCGACGGCAAAAAGGAATCATCCGCCCATGCAAGTCAGCTCGAAGTGCTAATCAAGGGCATGTTGAATAAGGCAACGCTACTTGATTTGATACGGAACTTTATCGTCTTTGAAAAAGAGAAGAAGACTGATCTCAAAACGGGGCTTACTCAGATTGAGACCGTGAAAAAGATTGCGGCATACCATCAGTACCACGCGGTGAATAAGGCCGTGGAGAGCACACGTCTGGCTACAACCGAAAAGGGAAGCCGCAAAGCCGGTGTTGTCTGGCATACGCAAGGAGCAGGCAAAAGCCTCTCCATGGTCTTTTACACGGGGAAACTGATACATACTCTGGATAACCCGACTATTGTGGTCATCACCGACCGCAACGACCTTGACCAGCAGCTTTTTGATACCTTTGCCGCATGCTCAAGCTTGCTCGGCCAACCTCCTGTGCAGGCGGAATCGCGAGAGCATTTGAAGTCTCTGCTCAAGGTGGCATCCGGCGGCATCGTGTTTACTACTATTCAGAAGTTTTTTCCGGAGGATGACCGCACTGAATATGACCGATTATCGGAACGCCGCAATATAATCGTCATCGCCGACGAAGCACACCGTACGCAATACGGGTTTAAGGCAAAATTTATTGACACCAAGGACGATAGCGGCAAGCTTAATGGAAAACGCATTGCCTATGGGTTTGCCAAGTATCTACGTGACGCTATCCCTAACGCTACATTTATCGGCTTTACCGGCACACCGGTAGAAAGCACCGATATAAACACGCCGGCTGTCTTCGGCAATTATATTGATGTATACGATATCGCCCAGGCTGTGGAAGACGGCTCAACGGTAAAAATATACTACGAAAGCCGCCTGGCTAAAGTGAACCTGACGGAAGAAGGCCGCAGGTTGGTTGAGGAATTCGACAGGGAAATGACTGATGACGGTGCTCCTGAAACGCAGAAGGCTAAAGCTAAATGGTCGAAACTAGAAGCCATTGTTGGTCATCCTGAGCGGTTGAAGAACCTGGCGCGGGATATCGTTTCGCATTACGAAAAGCGGGCGGAAGTTTTTGAAGGGAAGGCAATGATTGTCGCCATGAGCCGCCGCATAGCAGTCGCTCTTTATAATGAGATTATTGCGTTAAGGCCCCAATGGCACAATGAAGATCTCAAGGAGGGAACTTTAAAAGTCGTTATGACCTCTTCTTCTTCCGACAAGATGGAATTTGACCCGGAAGACCCCGATAGCCTGGTGATTCCGGCATATCATAGGACTAATAAGGCAGATCGCCGCCTGCTCTCCGACCGCATGAAAAACCCGCAGAACTCTTTGAAGCTGGTTATTGTGAGAGACATGTGGCTGACCGGCTTTGATGTCCCATGTCTACATACTCTATACATTGACAAGCTGATGAAAGGGCACACACTCATGCAAGCAATTGCACGAGTGAACCGTGTCTTTGGCGATGACAAAAAGGGTGGACTCGTTGTTGATTACATCGGTATAGGGCCTGCGCTAAAAGAAGCAATGGCCTTCTACGCCAGTTCCGGCGGCAGAGGGAATGCGGTTGAGACCCAGGAAAAAGCATTAGAAATGCTTCTTGAAAAGATTGAAGTGGTACGCCAGATGTTCCACGGGTTCGATTATATGCGCTTTTTCAGCGCAGGCACTTCGGAGCGTCTTTCGATCATACTTCAAGCCGAGGAATTCATACTTGCAAGAGAACAGGGCAAGGAACGCTTTATTAACGAATCAAACGCGCTTTCAAAGCTGTTTGCTTTGGCTGTCCCGCATGAAAATGCGCTTGCCCTGACCAATGAAATCGCCTTTTTCCAGTCTGTACGGGCACGGCTGCTTAAATTTGAAGGTGAAGGTGACAGCAGCGATAGGAAGAACTATGAAACAGCTATCCGGCAGATTGTGAACCAGGCAGTTGCTTCAACCGAAGTTGTGGACATCTTCGATGCGGCAGGAATTAAGAAGCCGGACATTTCCTTGCTCTCTGAGGAATTCCTCCAAGACGTGAAGGAAATGAAACACAAAAACCTGGGCATTGAACTACTCAAGAAGATTCTCAATGACCAAATCAAAGTGCGGCTGAAATTCAATATTACCGAAGGCAAGAATCTGTTGGATATGCTTGAGGCATCCATCAGGAAGTATCAGAATAACCTTTTGACAACCGCCGAAATTATTGAAGAACTAGTGGCAATCGCAAGACAAATTCGTACCGTAGATGGTTTGGCAGAGAAGCTAAAATTAACCAAAGACGAATTCGCATTCTACACCGCATTGGAAGTCAACGACAGCGCGGTAAGGATTTTAGGTGATGAAACACTGAAAAAGATAGCCCGTGAAATCGCTGATAAGGTCCAGAAGAATGCGACCATCGATTGGGCAATGAAAGAAAGTGCCAGGGCAAAACTCATGGTCATCGTGAGGCGTACTTTGAATAAATACGGTTACCCGCCGGACAAACAGCAAAAAGCCATTGATACGGTGCTTAAACAGGCTGAAGTATTGGCGGATTACTGGGTGGAGCAGTGACGGAAACTGCCTTCCTCAACCTCGTCCTGCGTTTGAACACCCCACCACGCTACACAATCTCTCGGAACTAGCTAGTAATGGAAATAGACGGGAGGTTGAACAGTCTAGGGGAATGTTCACTGCAGGTTGGCTGTCATGGAGCACTGCTTACGAAAACCTTCGCTGGATGGCTTTGGGGGCAAAGGGGCCGCCGTGGCCGGAGAAGATTTTTGACGGTTTCCTGCGCAGTATTAGCTGAATGCTTTCATTTAGCTGCGCCATGTTATCGGCGAAAAGCGGGTAGTTCGGCTGCCACCAGCGGAATATCCCCCGCATAATCAGGTCGCCGACGATGACTTCGCCGCCGGGCAAGGCTATTGATACGGAGCCGGGGGTATGTCCCGGCGTGTGAATTATCTTGCCATCGACGCCGAATTTCTTGAGTTCCATTTCGCCTTCGATGAGGATGTCGGGTTCAAAAGACGGAGCTTTTGCCGGGCCCCTTCGTGCCAGCAGGGACATGAACAAGCGGCCAATGGCCCCGGTTGGGCTGAGAGGTGGGTCAAAGCCGTTTCTTAAGGCCTCAGCATCAAGCCGATGAATCGCCACCGGCGCGCCAGTTCGCTTCTTTAAATCGGCAGCGCTGCCGAAATGGTCAGAATGGCCGTGAGTGATGAGGATGAGGGAGACCGTTTTGGGGTTGATTCCGTTCTCAGTGAGCTTGTCTGTAATGGCTGGAGTGCTGCCCATAAAGCCGGTGTCAACGACAACAGGGCGCTTACCCCGAATGACAAAGGCATTGGCCCTGCCCAGAGGTATCTGAATTACTGATGAGCCTTGTTCCGGCATTTTAACCTCCTCTTTCCGCTCTGGCTTCATTCAGAGAAAGTACCTTTATCAAAGCCCCATTTGCTCGGCTATTATCTCCCTCTGGATTTGGGAGGTGCCGCCGCCTATGGTAGACGGGCAGGCTTCCAGAAAATAACGCAGCATGTCCGAATCACCGACGAGCCCATAGGCCCCCATTATCTGTATACCGTTGGCAGTGACTCTCTGGAACACCTCGGAGGCGTAGAGCTTGGCCATAGATGCTTCTTTAGCACAGCGGACGCCGTCCCGGACTAAGAAAGCGACTCGATAGACAAGGAGGCGGGCAGCGTCCACTTCCGTCTGCATGTCCACCAGCATGTGTTTTATGACCTGGAATTTGGCTATCGGGCGGCCGAACTGCACCCTCTGCTTGGCATACTCCATGGCATCTTCGACAGCAGTTTGAGATGTTCCAACGTAGCCAGCGGCGCCGTTTATCCTCTCCATCTCCAGTTGAGACACCACAACCTCCCAGCCTCGGTTCACCTCGCCCACCACCATGTCCTTAGGAGCCTTAACTTCGTCGTAGTAGACCTCGTTCAGACTGACAATGCGGCGGGCTGGGAAATCGAGCCTTTTTATGGTTACGCCCGGGGTTTCATTGTGCACTAAGAAAACGGTGATGCCTTTGTGGCGAGGTGCCTCTTTATCGGTACGAGCCGCTACGGTCAGGTAATTATCTTTAAGGTCAGCTCCGGAATTGAAAATCTTCTGACCGTTCAATACGAAGTGGTCACCGCGAGCTGTGGCACTCGTGGTGATAGAAGCCAGGTCGGAGCCGGCATCAGGTTCAGTAAATGAAGGCGAAAACCTTACCTCTCCTTTGGCCACGGCAGGAAGGAACCGCTGCCGCTGCTTTTCCGTGCCGAAGCGGATGAGCCTCTCCACCCCCCAGTTCACGCTGGAAAAGCCCAGGGAGAGCTCAAAAGTGTAGCGGGCCAGGCCTTCACAAAGCAGAGTAACGAAAACGGCGTCTAATCCCATCCCCCCGTAAGCAGGGGGGACAGATGTACCCAGCCATCCCAGCTCTGCCATCTTCTGGTAAATCTCGTAGGGGAAAGTTCCGTCTCGATGCCATAGCCGGACCTTCTCCCGGGGAGCTTCCTTTTCCACAAAGTCATCGACTGCTTTCTTAAAAAGCCGATGCTCTTCGTTTAGAAAAAACATTGTCACCTTGCTGAATAGGAATTTGGCTTATAAATAAGGGGACATTTTCTTAGACGAAATCATAAAGAGCAGTGACAGCCGTGAAACCCGATATACTCTAGCACAGGCTAGTTCGCACGGTCAATGCCCCCTTCGGGTTTTTGAGTTCTTCCTTTTGTCATTACGAGCCCTTCGACTAGGGAAATGGTGACACAGTCAAATGCATGCCCGAACAATCTAATGTTTTATGCGTGCCATTTGCTCTCTCGTTCAGTTTGCGCTGCTGGTTTCATTTGTATAGAATGAATCCGCAGCAAGTTATCGAAGGAGGTCATTCATGGAATTTGAGAACCTGAAATATGATAAAAAGGACGGTGTTGCCAGGATAACGATCAACCGTCCCAGTGCCATGAACGCGATTACGCCGACATTGCTTAAGGAGATGAAGGCTGCGGTTGAGGATGCTGGCAGGGATAAAAAGGTGGGAGTGGTGGTGATAACTGGGGAAGGTCGAGCCTTTTCTGCTGGTGTGGACTTGAAAGCCTTGGGAGAGCGCAAGCTCGAGAAAGGGAAAGTGGGGCCGATTCTCGACGAGCCGGCACGTGAGCTTATTGAGGCAATACAGACTGTACCTAAGGTTGTGATAGCAATGGTTAATGGGTTTTGCTTTACTGGTGCCATGGAGATTGTGCTTGGCTGTGATCTGGCAATAGCGTCTGAGGATGCAAAATTTGGGGACACACATGCCAGATGGGGTCTTCGCCCCACATGGGGTATGAGCCAGCGTTTGCCGCGTACCGTAGGGCTGTTAAAGGCCAGGGAGCTATCGTTCACCGCTGATACGATAGATGGTCGTGAAGCTCAGCGGATGGGTCTGGTAAACATGGCAGTGCCAGCAGATAAACTGGAGGAGGCAACAACTGAGCTGGCCAAAAAGATAATGGCCAACAGTTTAGAGAGTTTGGCTGCTTATAAGTATCTCTACAATCATGGCATGAGGCTCACCCTTGAGAAGGGCCTGGAACTTGAGTTCGGCAGTGAGTTCGACATCACCGATACCGAGGACAGACTGGCGAGTTTCAGGAAAAAGAGCTGAGAAACGCTGGTTCTAATATCTCTGCATCGGTGATTGCCTCAGCTGATGGCGTTCTCAATCAGGTCAATTCGTGTGGGTTTGCCCTTCTGGTCGAGTTCGACGGCGACGAAGTCTATGCGCCATGACTCGGGCAGGTTCTTGTGTTGGGACAGGTAGGTGAGAGCTGAGGCGATAAGTCTTTCTTTTTTGGCGAAGGTCACCGATTCCTCGGGGCTGCCGAAGCCGGAGCTGGTCTTGGTGCGGACCTCGACGAAGACGAGATAGCCTTTTTTCTCAGCAATGATGTCAATTTCGCCTTCGCGGCAGCGGAAATTGGTCTCACGAATCCTGTAGCCCTTCTTTTTGAGGAAGTCCCTGGCTAGCTTTTCCCCAGCAGCGCCGACTTCTTTGCGTTTCATTGCAATACAATCTGTGTTATCTTTGGTTGCTATTCTACTTTTTGGTTCTTGGCAAATCAATAATTTCAGTAAAAGATTCTTCGCTGCGCTCAGAATGACAAAGAGGGAGAGGTGCCAATCTCTTTGCGTTTCATCG
>Ga0315296_10004351_pt1 | contig 11573 bp, 11 predicted proteins | sample YL17G14_18_MG_FD_203921 | JGI IMG/M metagenome (GOLD analysis project Ga0315296, IMG submission 203921) | Sediment microbial communities from Yellowstone Lake, YNP, Wyoming, USA - YL17G14_18 | ecosystem: Environmental > Aquatic > Freshwater > Lake > Sediment | place: USA: Wyoming | collected...
ATGCCTCAAAACTCCAATCTTAACTTCACTCGTCAAAGAATAGTCACCGCCCACATCCTCCTTCTTAACAAGTCCCAGTCCCCGCAACTGTTCCAGATGATGTTGCGCCACGCTAGGACTGCTGAAATGCAGCGTTCTCTGTACCTCCCGCACGCTCATTGCGCGACCATACTTCAACAGAATCCAATACACTTTCCAATCTTTCCCCCGCAACGCGTATTCAAGTCTCATCTCATCTTCAGAACTCAATGACAAGCATGCCTCTTCAACCAGTATTGAAACACGGTCGCATATAATTCCAACTATTAGAACATAGATTCATATAACCCCTCTTCACGATGCTTTTTAAGCTAGTTTCAAACACAGACAAAGAAAGACATTTGGATGGAGAAAGAGGGCATGGACACAACGAAGGTTTTAGTAGTAATCTTTGGCTCAATACTAGCGGTTACTGGGACATTTGTTGGTTATGTCGGATGGCAAGAAAGGCAAGACGTAATGAATGCTGTGAGAGGGGAATTAGTCTCACCTTATCCAGTCAATATCTCAGAACCGTTTAATGTCTCAATCGGCACAATGGGGACATCTTACAGCAGTGCGGAACTTGCCGATGGAATTGATTTGACAAAACTCGTTCACATTGTTTGGAATAATGAGACAATAAGTTTTCCTGTTAAGATCAATTTTGCCGATAACAAACTCTCTGTGTCTGCCATTATTAAGGATGTCAATAATGAAACTCTTGTCCAGATTGCAGACAACGAATGGAAAAGTCTTAGCCCAAACAGCATGCTTATTTGGGATAGAAATTACAATTCATATGCTTTTGAGGTTCTAGATCCCAACAAGATACCTGCTCTTCAAGTACTTATGGGTGAGCAAAACACAATTTCGCTTGGCTTTAGTCTTTATACGCGGGGGATCCCGTTCTTCTTCACGGTGACAAGGGGAACATATATGTATCCATCGTCTGAGCAACTTCAGGAAATAAGAAATTCAACGTTATTCAAATATCCAAGTTCAAAATACCCGAACGAGATGCTAAATTCCACTGGTTATCCATCAAGCGATCCTTTGTCTAGATCAACTGGGGTGATGATTATAGGTGGTGCTCTTTCAGCGTTAGGAATGGTAGCGGTCGGTATTGTCGGTATTGATGAAAAAAGAAAGCGTAGAAAGCGCGCCGCTTAACCACCACAAATAGCTTAACAGTATCCGACAAGAGAAAAAGTTAATTCTTCAAGGGGTATAGCCTCAGATCATGTCTGCAGTTGAAACTCTCATTTCAGTGAGTGTTGGTGCTGTCATAGGCTTTCTCAGCTCAATAGGTTTGGACAGGTGGAAGGGAAGAGAAGAGGGAGCTGAAGGACAGGATAAGAGAAGAGCTTGAGATCACGTTGCGAGAAGCAAGTTCTGACTGTGAGAAGGAAGCATTCCAAAGTAGAGCCTTTTTCATGGAAGCATATTATGCCTTGAAGCAAAATCTGATCAGGAAACTTGATGCAAAAATCTTCAGAGCAATCCTAGAGACTTACATAAGGATTGAGCAGCTCAGGTATCCTTCATCCTCAAAGGAAGACAATAGGAGAAAGTACAAAGAAACCATTGATTTCATAAAGAAAACGATAGACTTTCTGAAGTAGCGATTGTCTTGGCAGACAACTCTGCAAAAGCAATCTGACAGGGAGAAGATCTCAGAAATTGTCTAGTCCATACAAAGGCAGCTTCCTATTTCCAGAGAAGCCCATAGAGGTCAAACTAGCTGATGTTCTTAAGACCTTTGCAGACGACAAAGAAAACCAACACTGTGTTTTATTACTGGGATCAACCATAGAGAAACTTGGGAGTGTGACCTATGGAGTGGGAGTCTTTTCTTCCACCTTTCTTTGGTGTTCTAGCAGCCTTTGCGCTTCAATGGGTAGGTAAGAGATATGAAAGAAGCAAAGATAGGCAGCAATTCCTTCAGGAGATCCGAAGGGAGTTTAAGTCATGTTCTGAGCTGCTGACAGGAGCAGCACAGCTTTTACCAACTGACATGTGGGAGTCTGGAAAAGCATCAGGGCTTCTGAATTTGCTTTCTCATGAAGCCAAGACCAAACTTGCTACAGCATATTTTGCAATAGGAAGTCACAACTATGAATCTGTCAAACTAAGGGAAGTCAGCATTCTTGCAGCCACTACCAAGGAGAAGCCCAAAGCAGAGATTGAGCTTGATTTCCCAGACAAGAAGGTCACAATGGAAACACCTTGGACACCTGCAGAGCTACTTCATCAAGGGCTCACAATCAGGCTCGTTGACACAGAGAAGGGATTGAAGAAACACATTGACGATCTTCTCAAAGAGGATATTTGGGAGTGATTTCAAGAATTGCCAAGAAGAAAGGATGAGGATAGAGAGCTTCAGATCGAGATTGCTAGGATCCAGATTCAACATGAAGAAGCTATCTCCCTCTACACGATTTTCCTGTCTGTGATAGTATCCCTGATGCTCACTAACGTGTCAATCTATGTTCCTCTTGGAGTTGTAACAGGCAATCCCTTCCACTACCTCTTCTCTGCCTTATTCAGTGTCATTCTTGTCATTCCTCTCTTCACAATAACAAAGAGAATGGCACACTCTCAGAAACAAATCGAGAAAGAGATCCAAGACATGAAAGATCGTTTCTTGCCAAAGCAGATACCGACAGCTTCTATTTAGTCTATGAGTTCTTTACTTTTTTTGGCAAGACGACACGACAACTGCAGCTTGGTTTTCGGCCTATAAAACCTAAAAAGCCCTAAAGGTGAAGATGGCATTGTGGGTTTGAGGATGACTCAAACAACCGTGATGGAACAGAACAAAGAACCTCACGAGCCAAACGTCTATGCTATCAGTCAGGCAGCATTGACGAAGCATAGCAAGAAGCTACGTATTCAATGGGAAGCATGACGCAATGACGTTTTGTTTATCATAAAACACTTTTTTAAGGAAGGTCTGCCATGCAGACATTGAACGGATAAGAAGCGGTGTTGAGAAAGACGACAGAAAAGAGACAAGCACTGGCTGTATGTCTGCTGATAGCCATAGCTCTGATTGGCACGTGTTTTGTAATATTGGATAAGTCACAGTTTTTTCGATACGGTTCTGCCTCTCTTATTTTCACGTTCCAAAATCAAACCAATAGAACCCTAGATTTTTCGTTTTTTCTTTACATAGGTTATGCTGGGTTCAATTTCAGTGGATCAGAAACATCCAACCTGCATGGGAACTTTTCAGTCTCAAAGATTCCAGATGGATCTGGAATTGAAGTTGATTGCAGTGATCTAGCTCCTTCAGGCTTCCTCAGCTTTACAACTCAACAGGTCAAGGTCACTCCCTTGCTACGAGGGCTAGACAATACTAAAATGGACTTGACGTTTCGTTTCGGCAACCTAAGTGATTTTGGCTACGATGGCGTGATTTCCTTGCTGAACAATCAAGGAGTATCGGTTGCAAGCCGACACTATTTCACCGTCAGACTGAGTCAAAATGGAGGCGAATTGAGGCATGATGACAGAACTTCATCTCGCTACCTCAATGCACTGATAGCAGTGGTGACTGCACTCTTCATAGGAATGGTTGCCATGATTGTTTGGCATAGAGCAAGGTGGTTTCCGATCATCACCGTATCCATTGTTTTTGTTACTCTCTTCTTGTATGTTTTCGTTGGCTCAGGCTATGAAATATACGAAGGGAATTGGTCACAGTTGTTTATCCCTCTCTCCGCTTTCATTCATGGATTTGATTGGCACATTTTTGGAAACCTTGTCGATTTCACGATACTGTCCGTTCTTTTTGAGTCGTTCCTGAGAATGAAAGATCAGTGGATGAAAAAGGGCATGTTTTGGTGGTACTTTATCCCATTATTGCTGCCCACTGCTCTTGTTGTGACTCCTTGGAGTGGTTTTGGGCTTTCCCTTTCCATTGAAATAATGACATGGGCACTATGGGCTTACATTATAAGTAACTACACAGAGTTGGTCACAAACAAGATTCGCACCTTTTTGGCAGTGTTGGCTGGTATTCCTTCATACCTTTTCCTAGGATGGGTTGTCTCCTATTCGTTTAGATCTTACAATAACCCATATGATAACTTAGAAGCTCTCTTGCACATAGTATTTGGGATTCTGAGTTGCGTGGGAGTTCTGCTTGTTGTTTCTCGACATGGAATAAAACAGAAATTGAAAAAGGCGATTTCAGCTGCTCAAGACTGACAAGAAAACTTCAACTCAAAATATGAGAGACGGGTAGTTGTGAAGACTACTCTTAGAATGAAATGTTCTAGCTGTGGCTGTTGGAACCGTTTTGAAGTGGACAAGATTTTCATAGTGCGCGCTATGAAGTTAGAAGTGGAGAGGGACAAGGCACTTTCTACACAAAAGAAATAAGCTAGCCTTCCATCAGTGTTTTTAATTTCTCGATTTCCTCAGCCAATGCAGGATACAGATAGTCTAGAAGCTGGTCTGCATCATTCCCTGAATAGCCCATGATCCTAAGAAGCGTGGTATCCAATTTCTTCCTTGGAGCAAACTCTGTCTTCAACTGATCAAGAATGCTCGGAAATTCTGTATTCTTCATTTGGTCAAACAAGTTCAACAGATTTCCCCTTTCATCCTTCTTCAAAGAGTGAATGTCAAGAAGGAGAAAGTCGTTTATCATGCCATCATTTATCTCCATCCAAGTTCCTCTTGTTTCCATTCTTTGAAGATATACTTGAAGAAGATTTGGTGTAGAGTTGAACCATAGGCTCAAGATTCTAGCTTCCTCTTCACTTACTCCCTTGAGGCTCCACAAGTTTTGTCCTGTAGTGGGATCAGTTGAATGGTAAGCTAGGAAACATGTCCCTTTTGCAGAAAGATCAAATCTTCTAGAAATAAGGAAGTTTCCAAACCTGCTTCTCACATACTTCTTCCACGATTGAGAATGCTTCTTGAAATTGTTCACAGATTTTGATGGCAGAAACCTCTCTATTCCTTCAAAAGGCTCTATAACAATGTAGTCTTGGGAATTTGAGAGGTCAATGGTGTTCAAGCCACTAGCTCTTCTGATACCATAGCACAACTTCCTCATTCCAATCTCAATTGTCTCATTGGTGAATCTGTTCCTAGCCCAGAGTGTCCTGCCTTCAGCTTTTTCAGCATACCAAAGATCGTGAGATTTCAAAGCTCTATTCAAGTCTTTGACCACAAAAGCTTCATAGAATGGGAATCCATATTGTCCTTTTGTCTCGACACCTCTGATTACGTCCAATTTCTCTTTCTTGATGTAATTCCTGAAGGGCAATAACTTCCTGTTGTCATTAGCGATCAGAGTCACCCACGTTTTCGATATTCTTGGATCGAATGAAGCAATATGCATGAACCAATTGTCCACAGTTTCTTGCAGCTCTTCTTGAGTGACCATTGCAGCCATTATTCGTTCACTGTTATATTCGGAGGTCAGTGATTTGATTTCGTCTGTCATCGAGTGGGCTTCTTCAAGGGTTTTTGGTAATATTTTAAGGTTCACAATCTTGCAGGTCTTTCGTTCCTCATGCTTCTTCTTAGGATGAAGTTTCTTCAATATCAGAAGAATCTCTCTTAATTGGGTAGATTCTGAAAAAGCTGCTCTCTGCCAACTTGTTATGATATACTCAACGTCATAGTGGGCTGAAATGAATCTTCTGATCTGTTTTGCGGATTTGGCACTGAGAGGTCTTGAAGGATAAACAAGAGCGATTCTTCCACCTTCTTTTACGAAGCGATCGCCCAACAGAAGAAAATATCCCCATAATCCCAATTGCCCACTTAACTCACTCTTGTATTCACCAAGTCTCTTCAACAATCCATCCTTGTATTCTTTGGGCAGTCTCTCTTGTCTCGTGAAAGGTGGGTTCATTATGACAAGATCCACTTTCTCAAGAGGTATTTCCTGTCCACCAACTCCTTCAAGGGTGACTGCACCTTTCTTGATATGAGCATCTTCTGGGATCACAAACTTGTCTTTGAACATTTCCAGAGTTGGCTTCCTATAAGCTGCCTTCAGTTCACTGAAAATTGCTGGAATTTTCATGTTGGGCTTCAGTTGAGTCGAGTCCCAAACAGCAACTCTGACCTTCTCCGTTTCATGCAACAGGGCTTGGAGAGAAAGGTGCATGACTGCAAGGTGAGCTGCAAAAGGCATTATATCCACGCCTGTCAGGTCATGCTCCAAGAATCTTTTGTGATCTTCCAAAGAAATGCCCTTGCTACTACAATGTAGCAGCTCTCTCTTTCTGCGATATGCAGCAACTAGAAGGGTTCCACTGCCACAGGCTAGGTCCATGACCGTAGCGTCTGACTTGTCTATGGACAGACTTGCAAGTAATTCTGCTGCTTCGTTATTTGTGTAGAAGGCTGCAACAGCCTTTCTAATGTTAAATGGTATCAGTTCATGGAACACCTTGCCCAAAATATCATGTCCAATCTTCTCAGGTGCAAGAGCTTTGACTACAACCACTATTCTCTTGATGATGTCTGTTGCAGACTCAGGTAGCTTGGAAGCCACGTCAAAACCAAAAACAGAAGTGTAGTCTATCTTCAGAACAGCCTCAAAGTATCTGAGCAAGTCAACAGGCTTTCCAATCTTGCCTTCATCTATTGCTTGAAGCTGTGGATTTGCTGTTGAAAGAATATGGTAGAAAATAATCTGATTGACCAAGAGATAGGTTGCAGCTTGTCTCATTTCATCAAGAGGATAATGTCCTTCCTCATACTGCAAGATGTTCTCAAAAACTGTCTTTCCACCAAAGATCTCTTCAAGGTCTTTGCTCTTCAGACTCTTCACACTGAGCGTAATTGCGTCCACAGCTTCAGTCAAGACTTTGATTGCAAAACCTGTGTCAGCTTCAACGGCAAGAGGCTTCAACACCTGAGAAGCGATCCAATCAGCCAATTCAAAGAGGTTGCCTTCATATTTGGTGCTAGGTCTGTTGTCTTTGAAGATGGCAGTGGCAACGTATTTCAGCTTGGGATCAACTGCTATCTTTTCTAGCATTTCAGTAGTCCAACGACGTCTCAATTCCTCAGGGAAGAGGATTGCAAAAGCACCTTTGGCGTCGGTGTATTTGGAATAATCATAGAGTCTGACCATAGCATCAAGGAGTTTGCTCTCAGCACCAAGTTTAGTTTCGACAACATATTCAGCACCATTCATGAGACGCATGTCAGGGGCAAGACGCCCAATCGGAGTAGTGTAAGACCACTCAGTCTGCACCTTGACGGCTCTCTTCTCCAATTCCTTCGTCAAGAAGTTTCTGACAGTCATTTCAGTTGGGAGTGGAGTGCTCATTCTCGTCAAGTGCAATCTTACACAATAAGTCAAAATATGTCTTTGCTATTCTCTTAAAAGTGAAAACTGCAAGGCTGCTTGTCAAATGTCAGATTCAGACGAACAAGACATGATGCCAAGATTTACACCTAAGGAAGTAAGGCTAGCCGATGTTCTGTTCATAGCCATCAGAAAGCATCTGATAGTGTTCAAGGACTTGACTGCTTTTAGGCATGTTCATTATACGATGGTTATGACTGGATCTTTGATTGGCTTTCATCAAACTCTTGAAAAAAAGCATAGACACATCCCCATAGCAGAGATAGAGTTTGATTGGCAATTCCTTGTTCAGAGAATCGCTCAGGAACTGAGAAAGAATTGGAGATCCATCTTTCAGACTGCCAAAACTGACGATCCAATGTGGGCAGATCTCGAAATTGAGTTCATACCTGCTCAGGTGTTAGAGGAGCTTCTCTCCCCACTGATAAAAGGAGTCAGATGGAATGTTGATATGAAGTTCTTGGTGAAACTTGAGGCTTCAATTTGCCGTTCAAAATTGCGAGAATTGGCTGACAACGAATTGATAATAGGAACAGGCTCAGGTTATCTTGTCATGAGCAATGGAATCGACTGTGTTCTTTTTGACATGGACAAGATGTCGAATATTGTTGAAAGAAGCTTCAAATCGTCCATGACAAGAGTCAGGCTGAGGAGCTTCACTCCAAGATTAATCTTGGGATACCTGAAGCTGAGACTGCAAATCCTGAACAACTCTGCAGTCAGAAATCTCAGAAGGCTCTAGCCCTTGGGCTCCACACTTGTCGTCTGCATCTCTCGCACTTTTGAGTGTGCAGGAGCAGGAGAGTAGAGCTAAGTTATAGAACTATGTTCCATGAGTTCGCAGAGCTAGTGCATACTCTATTGCTGTGAGCTGCCCTGTAAGACTAGACACAACACAGTGTCACAATCTTCAAGACAGGTTAGCATCAGACTCAAGGCTCGCCTTGCCTGACAAGTCCTGCACGCCACTGTGCTTGTAGAGAACTCGCAGAAGTCTTCTAGTTGTTTCTTTGTCTGTCTGTCCCAGAAAGAATTTGTAGGTAACAACACTCAAAGACTGTTCGCCAATTCGCACTCTTTATTCTTCCCTTGATCATAGTTACATCTTGTTTTCGTTTCTGACTAGATCTGAGGAGACACCTTCCAAGACCATCATCATTCTTCTATTCTCCAAGGAATAGAAAAATTTTATCCACTCGATCGACGTATATATGGAGTGGAGGCTGAATTTTGACTGAACAAACGTGGGAGCACTCACTATTCCTTCAGACGGAGAAGCAAGAACTTGAAACCGTCCCAAGGTTGGCAGAGTTTCGTGAGGCTGTTGACCACATCATAGACCTGAAGAACAAGACTTTGATTTAGTTGATTTACCTTGGAGCTTACAGGCTTTCCGAAGTTCTTTCTCATGTGAGTCCCTATGAAATGGAGCACAACCAAACCAAGGCTTACGGAAAAAGTCTAGTCTGGAAGATAACACCTTTCAAGGCAGGCGACAAGCTGACCGTGATAACTTTGCTGTTGCGATCCGCTGTCGCCAAAAGAACCAAGACGGTGGATGGAAAACCTGAGTTCTTCTTCAAGACTGTTGGGCTTCCGCTTGTGCCTGTAGAGTTCGAACCTTGGGCAAGTGATTTGATGCGGTGGGTTCGCAGGTGGGGAGAAAGCAGAGATAGACTGCTTCTTAGAAGAACCATCGAAAAACAAACCACAGATCCAAGAGTCGTTGACAAAGCGTTGGAAAAGTTTGACGAGAGAGCCTTACAGTTCAACCTGTCCAGACCAACAGTAGAAACCATCATCAGAAAGGAGCTTGGTCGGTTCCTGCCTGACAAGTCCAAGCACAATCGGAAGAATTGGTTACGACACGTCAGACTGACTCACCTGAGGCAAAACTATGATTTCAACGAGTTTGATTTATGCAATTTTGCAGGATGGACACTTGGCTCAGGCATGGCAGGAAGAGGAGCCTCAGGCATGCTTGATACTTACGTTCACACAGGTTGGGAAAGTTGGTATCCCAAACTGCTAGTGCCCTTGCTTGAAGTTTTCTAGCATCGTTCGCCTGATGGAGTTGGCTGTTCTAGTACTCTTCCTCTTCTTCTATTTCCTCACTCTGCAATCTGCTGGTGAGAACAATCCTGAGCAAACGAGATTTGCTATTCTGCCACTGAACTTGAGTCAGATTTCTTCACACATACTTGATTACTGAGACAAGACTCTCAGCTTCATGGTTGTGAGGATCATAGTGAGGCTAGGAATTTGATGAATTCATCGGGATGCAAGAAATGCTTAGTGATGTCCTTCTTCAGGAACGGGCTCATTTCCTTTCTAGGATAGTAGATGTACACATCTTTGCCATTTTGCTTGGCATAACTTATCTCTCTTTGAACTCCTGGCGAGTTTATGCTAGGATCGTAATAGTAGACGGTCACAAAATCGCTTTGCTCTATCATGTTGTAGTCTCTTATGATCGTCTGGTCTTGAAGGTATTCCTTTACTCCTTCTAGCTCCTTGATCTTGAAGCATGCTTTTCTCTCTCTCCCATGATCATCTTTGAAGGGTATTTCGATAGTTGTTTTCCCTTTTTTTTTCTCTGCTAGAGCAGCTGTGAGCCCTTCTATGTCCTTGATAGCAAGAGGGTCGAAGACAACAGCGTTCTTTCTTAATCGATCTCTGAACTTTCCGACTTCCTTCAATGCCTTGGCGTCTCCACTTGATATTGGATAGCTTAGATAGGTTTTCTTGACTGTCGGTTCAAAAATGATGTTGTACATTGCCTCTGGGGGCTCTTCATAGCAGATGGTGAAGTGCTTCTTTTTCTGTATCATGGCAAAAGTCTTTGTGATGTGTTCTTCTTCGTCTCTCCATGCTAGCAATTCCCATAGGGCATTACGTCCCTTCCAGTTCGCCCCTTCCAACCTTCCATACGTTGAGTAGATGGTATCGATAACTGTCACGTATATGTCTGGATTCAGCCTTGTCAAATAATAGTAGTCAAAAGCCTTCGTTATGTATTTGTTCCATCTGAAACATGCATGGGTGTTTATGATCATGTTTTCTGTTTTACTTTTTTCTTTACATATTTCTTCATACACTACAGCCCTGAGATAATCAAGGTCCTTTTCCGAGAGGTTGAGAATTTTACCAGGACTGATAGTATATCCGATGTGACTAGATTTTTGGTACATTCTTTCTCCAATGTTTACGAGTTTCACATTTTTCTTGGACTTTGCGTAATCCAACATTGAACTTATCGCACTTTCTCTTCCACTGCCACTCATTCCTGTGCAAACAATTATCAAGTAATCGCCCTCAGGAAAAACTCACTGTCTAATGCTGATGGATATGCCAAGCAGACTTAAGAATTTAACCTCTCGTCGATGGCAAACAAGTGTCAAAAAGTTCATCAAAGAATCATTCACTTATCTGGAAAATCCACACAAACAACTGCAAAACATAAATTAGGGAAATCCTCAACGGGGAAAGGGAGAGAGGAATATTCATGACTGAGAATTTGTTATACGTTATGACTGGCGATAGCGAGTCTAAGGAAGCCATCAGAATACTGATCAAACACGGTTATGAGTTTAAGAAGATAATCGTGGGCAAGGAGGGTAATGGCAAGTCTATGTGGAGAGACATAGGAACCATCAAGGTTCCGACATTGCAATCTCCGAAGGGAATATTCATAGGAGTGGAACAGATAGGAAAGTTATGCGAGACGTGAGTCGTTCTTTGAAGTGAACAAACGTTTCTGCGTTTGATCGAGACGCGTTTTGCCATTATCTTTTCTTTTTACTTTCTCTGAAGCCACTCAAAGCTTCAGTCCCCAAGTAAGACGAACAATCTCTACCGTGGCCTGTGCAGAATCCTCTTCAGGCTTGTTCGCATCCAGAATTGCCCAATCGTCAGGCCCGAAAACAGTTCAATTACTACCATCAGCTACCTTAGGGTTCCTACGACAAACGCCAAAAGTCCAAACGTGAACCACACAAGCACGGTCCTCTTGACTCTCCTCGCGTTCTCCCTAGAACAATCTTTCAAAAGCGCGATAGAGGAAACAGCGAGTCCTACGTCGGTCACGGCAACAAATGGAACAAACCAGACGGAGACCAGGTTCAAAGACCAAGGTATAGGGCTCAAGGCTATGGCGGCAAGATAAAAGATCACGGCAACCGCGGCCGCGTTTTTTTCCCCGAGTCTT
>Ga0315296_10004352_pt1 | contig 11572 bp, 7 predicted proteins | sample YL17G14_18_MG_FD_203921 | JGI IMG/M metagenome (GOLD analysis project Ga0315296, IMG submission 203921) | Sediment microbial communities from Yellowstone Lake, YNP, Wyoming, USA - YL17G14_18 | ecosystem: Environmental > Aquatic > Freshwater > Lake > Sediment | place: USA: Wyoming | collected...
AAGGGCAACGCCTGCGGCCCGGGTGCCGCCGCCGCCGCCGTCGCCGCCGCCCGAAAACTCGGCGTCACCAGGGGCCAGCTCCTCGCCTACACGACCAGTAACGACGTCATGCAAGCCAAAATGGGCGCCACCGCCCGCGACAGCGTCGGCTACGCCGCCATCGTGTTCTAAACGCGAAGAGTAGCATGGGCATCTTGCCCATCGGTCGCAGGGCCATCTTGGCCCTGCAAACCGCTGTTTCTCCACGGGCAAGATGCCCGTGCTACGTTTCACACGCCCTCCAAGACTCTGTTCTGCCCAGTGTCGACTCCCGCAACCCTCCGCCCGACGCAAACGCGTGCCGCCCGACTCCGCCGCAATTGCCGTGACACCCCACGCAGGAGACTCCCCCGCCGCGGGAAGAATGCGTCGGGTGGGACCTCCTGACCCCTTGCGGCACAGCGACTTAAAGACAAGACAAGGGACAGGACAAGGGTCAGCCCGTCAGATTGACAATTAGCGGCTGTGCGCGTGATTCTCGAACTGCGGGACCGGCATTGACTTGTCACCCTCTGGCGGGTAGGCTCACGGCATGGTGCGATATGCGGGAGAATCGATTTCAGATATCGGGCACGATGCCACATCGGGCCCAGGGGCCAACTGGTCCTCTCAAACGACCACCTACTTCCATGATGGCGATGCCGCACAGAGCGGTGCAAGCGCCAATTACGGCCAATCCTGGATGCAAACCACCGTCCAGGGCGAGGGGGTCATTTCGTTCTACTGGAAGGTCTCCTGCCAGAATGGCTGTGACTTCCTGGAGTTCCTCGTCGATGGCGTCCGCCAGGGCAGCCTCAGCGGCACCGGTGAATGGCAGAAGAAGGCATTCACCATCAGCGGCAGCGGTACGCACACCCTGCACTGGGAATATAGGAAGGATAGCAGCAGTTCCTACGGCAGCGACTGCGGGTGGGTCGATTGCGTGCAGTGGCCTGCGACGCTGACGCAATGGGATACGGTCTCGTACGTCTATGACCCCGGCGGGCGGAGGATCGAGAAGAAGTATGACGGGCAGGCCGTGATGAAGTACTTCTATGACGGCGACCACATCATCGCGGAGTACGACGCCACGGGGGCCCTGGTGCACAAGTACGTCTACGGCCCGGGCGTCGATCAGCCCATCTGCATGATCGACGTGGCCGACGCCAACGCAACGTACTACTATCACTTCGATGGCCTCGGCAGCGTCATCGCCCTGACGGATTCGGCCGGGGCCGTGGCGAACCTCTACGAGTACAGCATCTTCGGCGAGGTCTCCGCGAGCGATCCGAACCATCCGAATCGCTTCCTGTTCACGGGCCGAGAGTTCGACAGCGAGACCGGCCTGTACTACTACCGCGCCCGGTACTACAACCCCTACATCGGCCGTTTCCTCCAAACCGACCCGGCAGGCCAAGGGATGAACCCGTATGCATACTGCATCAACAACCCTGTGAGGCTCATAGACCCCTCTGGCTTGAGTTCCCTCGCCTTCTATGATGCGCGTGACACTGGCGACATAGATGGGGATGGAAGACGAGACGCGGGTGTCGCTACGGGACGCTCGTTCTTGAATGCCGCCAATGATCACGATTACTGCTTTGACATGAGGCCCCCCGATGACATCAAGAAACGTTGGGACGATGCAGCGGAAAAGACGGGCCTGAAGCCTAAGACTCCTTATGAACAGGAATGGATGCGCCGTAGACTCATGGCGATGAAACGCGATGGCGTTCTTGAGGATGTTACGGATGTTTACTTCTATGACCATATTGGCAGTGCGTATAGCATATACTTCGGTGAAACTGAATTCGAAGGGGAGGAGCTCGAAGCTTTGATGCGCATGATTGGATCGTTTCTGCCAAAGGGAGCCAAGATCCACTTGAGGGCTTGCTGGGTGGCGGGTGGCTCTGAGGGTGAGAAGTGGATGGCGTCGATGGCTAAGGCGAGCGGACACACAGTGACAGGTTCTACAGATGCAACCGACTATGGTTTTTGTATTAGCGAGGAGTGGCCCGGTACCAAAGAAAGACCGCAGGTTCCCGACTACATACTGAAAGGCGACTATGTGGAAGTGGACCCTGACGGGACTGTTCGACGTACGCCTCAAGCCCCGTTCAATGATCGGATCTACTGACGTCGTATAGAGAAAGCCCATGTGACAATGGATCACGAGGGGACTACCACCGATAAGGAAGGAAATTATGCGACCATCAGGCAATTGCGGTGGAATGAGAATATGTAGGTCTGGGCGGAAAGGTGGGATTGTGCTCCTATGCATGTTTCTGCTGTTCGTCCTGTTATCCTGCCAGAGACGACAAGAGGCAGGATCGAGTGGAGACCCAAATAGAGTCACGTCAAAATCAGCGGCGATAGTATCACCGGATTTGACTCGTTGCAAGGCGATAGAAGTTCAGTATCTCCCGTCTATCCCTGAGCTTTTCTTCTCGGCTTCGCAGATGTCGAATCTACTGAGCACAGAAGAAGAACAATACATCAGGACTCTAAGGATCATCACAGTCACGGGTGCGGAGCCCATCAAGGAGTTTGCACATGAAATGGCAGTTGGATCATACAGCGGGACCGGAGGTGCAATAGGTGCATTGCCTATAGCTCGCGTAACCTGTCGTAGTGGGGGCGGAAGCGTACAGTTGCTGACCGTGTTCGAACCAGTGATTGTGACAAACGATGGACACTGGTTTAAGTATTCCGGGCCCGATTATGGCAAGTGGAGGGGGCCATTGATGGGCACGCTGCTGAGACTCACACCGCAGATTCTGCCGTTCGCGAACCGCTCATCATGTGCATCCAATTTAAGTACGCTGCGCGCATATATTCGCTCCTACCATAGAACCAAGCGGACATATCCCCAAGCAGACATATGGTGTGATGCCATTGCAGAGGCAGAACAAATAGGCCGTCTAGGTAATGCACACGTAACGAGCTTTTTCCAATGTCCCGGTCGCCCGGAAGCCAAATCCTCCTATGCTATGAATCCAGATTGTGGGGCGGATTCTCCACCTGATACAGTTCTCCTGTTCGAGACGAAGCCCGGTTGGAACCAGCACGGCGGACCCGAGCTGTTCACGTTCGATAATCACGACCCAAAAGGTGGCTCGGTTTGGCTCAATGATGGCACGGTGAAGTTCATCCGAACAGAAAAAGAACTGAAGCAGCTCCGATGGAAGTAAGGGCGAGGACCCAGGGTCACACCTACACATTTCACATCGGATATTCGCGATATAGAAACTCGCGTGTTCTGCGCAGGCTCTACGGCGGGGCCTGTGCCTTGTTGGCGGGCCTGCTGCTGGTGCTGATGCCCCTGTCGGGCTACTTCGGGTTCAATCCGTTGATGGTCGTGCTGGGATTGTGGGCATTGTATGAGTACCTGCTGCTGACGGGCCGGCTCGGCGAAGAGCCCACGGGCAGACGGCGGCACCTGCTCGGACTCGTCCGACAAGTCGGATTGGCGGTCGCTCTGTTCGTGCTCGTGCAGGTGAACTGGGTTGGGGTGTTCTACGCCTTTGTGATCGGGGTGCATTACGTCGTGCGCTGCCTGATGCGCCGGCAGGTGCGATGGAAGGTGATGACTGCCCTGGCGTTGCCTTCCCTGTTGAGCCTGGCCCTGATCTTCTCCATGATGGTCTGGGGCTTGAGCAACAATATCGCGGTGGACTATACTGGGGTTTGCCCAAGGCCGCAGGCCGAAAAAAGTCTGCCTCGTCCGGCCCCCCCTGCTTGTCGGTCCGGAAAACGCCGGCGACGCGACCCGATACCGAGCGTTTTATAAGACAGCCGGGTGCTCCCCGATCGTCTCCCCGTGCCCGCTTGACTTCGCCTGGCAAAGTCGATATGCTAAAGACACAATCAGAGTGGGGGTTTTCTAAGGTATTGGGGGTGTTCTGCGGATCAGACCACCGGACTAAGTTCGAGTCATCGGCGCACGGGTCAGGGCCGGCCCCTCTGTCCGATGAAAGTGGGTAGCCAAAGATGAAGCGCCTGGATACAACGCGTAGCGGCATCATGTTCGCGGCGGTCCTTGCCCTGGCAGTCGCTGTCGCAGCGCGAGCTCGCGGTGACACGCCGGCCTTCGATCTGCTGATCGATCGCAGCCCGGCAGACGCAGGCCGCGTCACGCCGGATTCCGGCACGCACCGCTTCTCCGCCAACTCCACCGTCTCCCTGCGTGCCGACCCGCAGCCGGGCTATCAATTCGCCTACTGGCTTGGCGACGTATCGGACCCGACCGCCGAGCAGACGACCGTCCTCGTCAACGAATCGAAGGTCGTGGTGGCCGTGTTTCACCCCGCGCCCGCAAGACGCATCGAGGAGCAGATGGGCTCGGGTGGCGGCGGCGGCGACAACCTGATGCTGACAGCTACGGACCTGAGCACCCCCGGCTGGAGCTCCCCCGGCGGCGGTGGCCGAACTCATACCGAGATCATCCCGATCTTCATAGAGCCCATCCCCACGCCCGAACCCGGCACCATCGCCCTGCTCACCATCGGCACCCTGCTCCTTCGCCAGCGACGCCCGTCACGCATACAGTAACCCCGATCCTCCCCATGAGCCCCACCCTACCGTGCCAACCCATCCCCCTCCCACCTGTGTCCCCACACTCCCTCAGCTCGACCCACCCGCATACAGACAGACCGTGATCATAATTGGCGACCGCCTCGCGCCCGCCCCCCTTGCCTCCGCTCGCTCGACTATCTCACCAAGTCGCTGGCTATTGTCCGCAAACATCCCTCTTTTCAGTACTGATAACGCCCTTCTCAGCCCTTCCCCTCGCTCAAACCGAGTTTCCGACGGCCCCGCTACCACTGTCCGGCTCCACCCACTCCATCGTGCTTGCCACTGACCCAAACCACTACGCTCCGCGACGTCCACGCGTGCGGCGTCCTCCTTCGAAGGAGCACGAACGGCAATGCACCGTCCGATAACTCGCCGCCGGCAGCTCACGTCAGGGCCCATCCGTAACAGTCCCGGCCCGCGCCCGCCACGGTTATCGGACTACGTCGAGCCTGCGGATCTGAGCTCTCCAGTTCCCCTGCGTACGCGGCCAAGGACCCCCGCCTCACCCTGGTCCCGCCCCAGGATGCGGACTCGCTGGCGAACTCTACTACGCCATACCCGTGCGCCCGACGCTCCGCCGTGGAGCTGCGCCCGCCCAGAGCGCGCCACGGCCGTGACGGATCGTTGCGACCGGTGAAACCAGCGCAACGCGATCTGCCGATCAGGCCGGTTCGCCCCCACGTACCCCAGCGCGGGGCAATGGAGGAACCGCGCGGGTTCAAAAGCGAGAGGTCTGGAGGGCCACGACTATGGCATCGCACAACATCTCGCGGGCGCTGCCGGAGAAAGCCCTCCCACCGATACGTGGCGGGAGTCCGAGCCGACCGACCGGTGCACTCCTGATCGTCACCCCTGGCGGGTAACAGTCGAGGGCCGAACGGCCACCCGCCCAGGGCAAGTCACTGACAGGGGGCCACCGCCGTTGCGGGCTGGGCATGTTCCACGTGTGACTAGCGGCACCAGTGGTCGGCACCGGGCCCCGGACGTCGCTATGTGCGGCGGCTACGGGCATTCCTTGGCCTCCGCCGCCACTCATCGTTCCGAACGTCCTTCCCTGCGGGGACTACCCTCCATCAGACGCCGTCCGCCAAGGTTTTCACCCTTGGCGAGCTCACGCGCGGGAGCTACGGAGGACCGACGACAGAGTTACACCGAGCGGGCTCGTCGGCTGTTGCGGGCCGGGCGGGCCGGGGGCAACCTGCGTGCTGATGGGCGGGCGACGAGGTGAGGCCCCAGTTGGACTGGACGGCCGGCGTACGTGAACGGCCGGGTCGGCAGGGGGGCGAAGCGACGAATGCCGGCGTATACAGGAGAGCGGGGGGGAGAGGCATTGTCGCGGCGGAGTTGCGGAGCTGGCTGGCCTTGTCAGAAAAGCGGTCGTCAGGGGCTTATGGCTCCGTGGCACGTGGAACAATTTGTGGCATTCCACGCAATTCGACCGAGGAAATCTGCAGAAATCGCTGCGCGCATGCCGAAATAGTGCTTGAGCAGTCCAATATAAGGAGTCTACAATCCCGGACCTTGCGGCTAGTGTACCCGTGTTCTTGAAGGAGCGACCGTATGAACAATGGAAGGGGTGAAAGACCGAAGCATCTCGGCAGGGGGCTTGAATCCTTGTTGGGTCCGATAACCGCATCGCCCGAGCTCGACGACTTCCCGGCGCCTGTCGCGCAAGTGCCTAAGTTCCCACCAGATAAAGACTTAAGCGAATCCCTGTGCGAATTGGCGGTCGATCAAATCACAGCCAATCCGTACCAGGCGAGGACTTCCTGGAACACGGAGGACCTCCAGGAGCTCGCTGATTCGATCAAGGCCAACGGCGTGATCCAGCCGATTATCGTCCGACCCTTCCAAGGCGGCTTCCAGCTCATTGCCGGCGAGCGAAGGTTCCGCGCGGCCCAGATGGCTGGCTTGATGAAAATCCCCGCCCTCGTGCGAGAGGTCACGGACGAGCAGCTCTTCGAATGGTCGCTCGTCGAGAACATCCACCGCCGGGACCTCAACGCCCTCGAGCGCGCCAAGGCGTATCAGCGATACCTCGGCGCGTTCTCCCTGACACAGGCGGAGGCCGCGCAGCGGCTGGGGGAGGACCGCTCGGTCATCGCTAACTACTTGCGGCTGCTGGACTTACCGGAAGAGATCAAATTGATGCTCGTTGACGGGCGGCTCACGATGGGCCATGCCCGCGCGATCCTTTCACTGCCCACCGATGAGCTGCGGCGTAAGCTGGCCAACCGGGCACTGGCAGGGCGCCTCAGCGTCCGCGAGGTCGAGCGGCTCGTCCGGAGATACCTTGCCGACAACGGGAACCCACCCCCGAGGGCATCGACGAAACCTCCGCACGTTGCCGATTTGGAGGACAAGCTCGGGCGCCACCTGGGAACACGAGTCGAGATCGAAACACGCAAGGGCGGCCGGCAGGGCCGCATCATCATTGCATTCGATTCACTCGACGAGTTTGACCGCGTCACGGAGGCACTCGGGCTGACCTGCGGCGAAAACGCCTGACTCGTCCGGACCGCTGGAAACGAGCTCTGCGCCTTGCATACCCATGGCGGGCTATTTCGTGTATAATGGCATAATGCGCTGCGGGCAAGGTGTATCCGCAGCGTGGACGAGTACGGGGCGACTTTGAAAAGGGTGTACTATGAGACGCTTGCTCATAGCGACGATGATTGTGACCATTGCCCTTGCAACCTGCGGTACGGCGTTTGCCGGCGATCAGGGCGGCCAAAGCACGACCCTGACTAAGCCGCTGCGCGCCGCCGCCATGGACGGCGATGTCGAGCAAATCAAGTTGCACATAGCCAAGGGAACCGACGTCAATAAGGCGGACGAGCGGGGCACCGCGCCGATCAACTACGCCGCCGAGTTTGGCGGCCCCGAAGCCGTGCAACTCCTGCTCAAGGCCGGCGCCAAAGTCAATGTCAAGGATGCCAACGGCAGAACCCCCCTGATTAGCGCGTCTCTGCAAGGCAAGAAGGATGTCGTCGATGTCCTCCTGGCCGCCGGCGCCGACGTCAAGGCCAAGGATCTCGCTCAGATGACCGCGATGCACGTCGCGGCCCAGTTCGGGCGCCTGGACGTCATCGAATCGCTGGTCAAGGCCGGCGGCGATGTCAATGCCCAGGATGCCCAGATGCAGACGCCGCTGACGCTGGCACAACGGGGACAAAGGGCCGACATTGTCGAGTTTCTAAAACAGAACGGCGCGAAGGAGCCCGTCATGAACCTGGGGCGCGGGCCGTACGGCGACTACGCCGGTGAGCAGGGGGGGCCGCAGGGTCCCGCAACGCTAGCGGCGGCGGCTACGAACGTGGAGGTGAAGATCGACCCGAACGCGATTCGCGAGCAGGTGAAAAGCTTCGAGGGTCTGGCCGAGGCCATCAAAGGCGTCGATGCCAAGAGTGAGGCCGAGCAGAGGGGCTGGATACAGCGGCGCATTGACAATCGAATGACGCTCGTGCGCGCCGCGGAGAAGCAATTCGCGGAGGAGTTGACCTTTGTGAAGGGCGCAGCGACGCAGGAGAAGGCCGCCAAGACGATCAAGGCCGTCGACCACCTGTCGGCAATGAGGAAGAAGCGGAACACGTTGATCGCCAATGCGTTGCTCGAGGAGCGGCGGGCCGCAATGCAGGAGGCGACGGACCAGTCCGGAATGACGCGAGGCCGGACCGCGATGCGCGGAAATCGCACGAAGACCGGGGGCGGGACGGGCATGACCAGTGCGACGAATCCTTATGGCACGTCGAACATGAAAATGCCGATGAAGAAGCGGCCGGAGCCAAACGAGCCGCCGATCGACGCGGATACGCAGGCGCAGATCCAGGCGTGGACGAGCGGCAGGGCGGAGGACAAGAGCAGTCTGCTCGACGCTGTGCACAAGCTGGACCTGGTGGAGTTGGACGGGGTGAGGACCGTGGCGACGGAGGAAGGTGCGAAGAAGACCGCCGCCGCGATCTCGGGCCTGATGCTGGCGCGCCAGGAACGCGTGGAGAAGATCGCCAAGGAGTGGAAGATCGACGACGAGCGGATGCAGAAGCTCCAGGAGCGTACCGGCAACCAGCCCGGCATGTATCCCGGCACCGGCCCGCGCGGCACGACGCCCGGCACACCCGGCCAGACCGACCAGACCGGCACCCGCCGCACCCGCCGCTACCGCTAAGCGATTGTGTCCCGCACGATCCGTGGGGCCGTGAGCTGCGGTATCGCACCCTTCCGGGTCACCCCGATCTCTTCGGTTTCTACTCGCTCGGGAAGGATGGAGTCACCTCCTCCCTCGGCAACGATGCCGACGACTTGAATTCGTGGAATTTGGACCACCCATGGGTCGGCTACTACGAGAAACTGGAGCAGAATAGGCGAAACATGAGGCGGCTCTCGCAGGGTCTGATCTCTCTGGCAGCCGGGATTGTCGTGCTCCTGTCCTTTCGCAGAGGCGCAGCGAATGTCAAGTCCTGGCACATGACACGATAAGGAAGCGAAACGGGTTATCGTGCCGCCAGGAGGGTGCCAAGTTGGTGCAGGCGCTGGAGGTGGTCGGGGGTGATCGTTCGGTCGTAGCGGACGGCGGCGTAGGCGAGGTACCAGTCGGCGGCGCGGGTGCAGAGGCCGTCGCCTGCATCGCCAGCGCGGAGGCGCAGCGAGAAGGCATGAAGGGTTTCGCCGAGGCCGCGTCGCAGGCCCGACGCTCGGATTCTGCGGTCCATTCGGCCCAGCATTCGATGCAGGATGCGCACCTGGGGATCGACGGGGCCGACGGGCCGCCGCAGACGCCGGGGTCTCGCTCGCCTGTAGCCCCACCAGATCGCTTCGGCAGATGACACGGCCATGAGGAACGAAACGGCGTACAGCCCATAGTGCTGCAATGTCCAGGCGAGCACGCCGAACAGGCCGTACTCATACAAGTCGTCCAGGAACTCTCCGAAAAGGAGATAGGCGCTGCCGCGGCCGGTGCGACCGGCGCCGTCGTCCGGCGAGCTCGCACTCAGGCCCTCCGAAACTGTGGCCTCCACGATCTTCCACTGGCGAGCCTGCTCGTCCCAGGCCTCGACCCACGCATGGGCGTCCATGTTCCGGGCAATCCACGACTTGCCGTCCGGGTCTTTCGTCGTGACGAAGAAGCCCGTGACATAGCGGGTCGGCACGTCCGCCAGACGCAGCAGGATCGCTGCCCCAGAGGCGAAATACTCGCAGTAGCCGGTCGAGGCCTCGAGCAGGAAATACGTCAGCCGGTCGCGGTCGGGCGGGACCGTCAGCCCGAGCAAGTACGTATAATGGGTCTGGAAATGATTGCAGACCGCGGAGATCTTCTGCTCCGTGGTCGTGCAGCCGGTGAAGATGCGGCCGGCCAGGTCGCGCACGCGCGGGTCCAGTTGAACGGGGACGTTCAGCATGTGCCGCACGTGCAGGCTGCTCGGGGCCGGGGCGCGGGACGCCGACGTGTACGTGACCCGGTAGCCCAGATTCGTTCGCGGCTGAGGTGGAGAGACAATATCGTCATCATTGTGCATCAGCAGGTTGCATGGGGCCTCGACGGACAGCGTCCCCAGCGGCGTGAAGATGGTGTCGGGGATCGGCAATTCGTGCCGGATCGACATCTCCCGCGCCCCCGATTCGTCGCCGGCCTCCAGTCGAAAGAGATTCAACCGGCCCGGGATGTAACCGCCGAAGGGCGTGTTCTGGGAAGGGAAGACCGCGTCCTTGCCCGCGACGTCATACCACATGGACTGCCGATACATGATGAAGGCCCGGGCCCGCAGATAGCCGGGGCTCGTGTCGGACGCGATCTTCAGCGCGGGGGTGGCGTCCTCGCCCTTGATCGGCACGAGGCTGCCCAGCTCTCCGGTATCGGAGAAGCCCACGTAAGCGGTCAGGTCGGCCGGCGTGTCGAGCCCGGCGCCGCCGCGCCAGAGCCACAGCGGCACGTAGTTGAGGATCTCCACGTGGCGATACAGGACGGAGCTGACGACCCAGCCGAGGTTGGCCGCGACGAGCAGGATCACGGCGGAGGCAATCCACCGCGACCGCCCGGAGCCGCCCAGCGCCGACCAGATGCCGTGACCTCGCCGGCTTCGCGCAGGGACTTGCGGCTCCGCATCGTGCGCGACGTGCCCGGCCGCCGGCGACGTAGAGGATCGCCAGAATCGCGGCGAGCAGCTCGGCCAGCCGGAAGGTCATATACAAGTCGTTGAGCAGCAGGATCTGTCCGGCGGAGACTACCGTCGCCACGTGATAGAGACCGAGCGACGGCGGCAGCCGCTGCGGCGAGCCGAGGTATAGAATCAGGATCATCGAAGCCAAGAAGTACCGCGTGATCGTGCTCCAGGCGATGATCGCCGCCTGCTCCTGACCCGCGTGGCCGATGCCGCCGGTCCACGTGTAGTGCATCGCGAACAGGATCGCCAGCACGAGCAGCAGCAGCGAGGTGATGAATCGCCTCTCGGGCGGCAGGTCCCAGGTGAATCGGCGCAGCAGGCCGAGCAGGCCCAGCATGCACAGGATCGCCGGAAACGCGATGTCCCTGGAGACCCACGCCGTGAACACGGAGCCGGTCACGATCATCACCATCGCGATGGCTTTCTGCGTTCTCACAATCGCTTCACCCGGCCCGACAGAATCTCGTCGGGCGACAATACTTCTACATTCCCGGTCCAGTTCGTTTCAATACTCTCATCCGTGCGCACGCTGCCTGGCTCGCCGATCAGGACGACGGTGCAGTGGCAGCCCGCCCGCCCGGCCAGCTCCAGCAGCCGCCGGTACGTGATGTCCCAGCGAAGCAGGATGAAGATGACGTGAGACATCTCATAGAACCGGTCCGCCAGCGCCGGCAAGACGCGATCGTCGAGCTCATTCTGCGCCGGCGTCGCATCGGCGAGCAGCTCATGGATCCTGTCGAGCCTCGCCGCGCGCGGCCAGGCGGTAAAGTCGTGCACGTCCGCCCCGGCCACCAGCAGATCGATAAAGCAGTCGTTGTTGA
>Ga0315296_10004353_pt1 | contig 11571 bp, 11 predicted proteins | sample YL17G14_18_MG_FD_203921 | JGI IMG/M metagenome (GOLD analysis project Ga0315296, IMG submission 203921) | Sediment microbial communities from Yellowstone Lake, YNP, Wyoming, USA - YL17G14_18 | ecosystem: Environmental > Aquatic > Freshwater > Lake > Sediment | place: USA: Wyoming | collected...
CGATGGAACGACTGCATTTGCGGCTGCGAGGGTAATATATGAGCTTTTAGCCGCGATGTCTAGCTCACTAAAATAGGTTTTCTCCTTTATCGATGATTAGACGAGATGGCACGGATATTTTCCCCATAGCCCGGCGTAGGGCCTCCTTAGCGAGCGCCCCGAACTCCTTGGTCACTCGGATGGTTATGAGTTTTTGGTTGGCGCTCACCCGGGCAGCGGTGCCTATGGGCCTGCCGAACGACAAACGCATGCCATCCGAGATGCGGTCGGCTCCAGCACCAACTGCCATTGGATTCTCCCTGAGCACCTGATGGGGGTAAACTCGAAGCTTAAGGTGATAGTTGTCCTTGCCAGCTTTTGTCTCGAGCACGCGGTTTGCTGCAATCCGCGCGGCCTCAAGTGCATTGTGCCTAATCTGCCCTGTCTCCTGAGCAACTAGCGACATCTCGACTGGAAAATCTCCCTTAGGGTTGCCCATGTCGAAGAAGGTGACCCTTACCCCTGGTACCCCTTTGACGTACTCCATCCGGCTGTACGCTGGGCCGCTGAAGTACCTATAAGTTCGAGCAGGTCGAATAGGCATTTTAATTCCTCAATATTATCATCTTCTCATTCACTTATATCAATAGCGGCAGTTACAGGCGTTCGATGTGAGCAGGAAACAAAATTCTAGGCATGAAGCTCTACTGTGTCTTTATCCTGGAGCGCATAATCTCGAGGAACCTGTTGCCCGGGGAATCGTGTAGATCCCCATACCCTGGCAAACTTTAGGTCGCGTACGAGGTCCTTATGCACAACCTTAGCGACATCCAGAACAGTTGAACCATTTGGCAGCACTAGCGGCCTTTCTGAGGATTTTTTATCCGGGCGCTTGGTGTAAACTCGAATGATCTTCAAGTTCTCAAATATCAATCTTTTAAGCTCATCTTGATCACTGCCCTTTTCCGCGGAAACGAGCACCATTGGGAAGCGATCCCCGAAAGTACGCCTGAGCTTTTCGAACCGTTCCCTAGCGCCCCGAAAGTCGCCCTTTGTTGCAATTATGGTAGCTTGACGTTGAACATAATTTTTATCTGGCGTGTCATCCACCTTATCCACTTGATTGAGCAATATCCCAGCAGCTTCAAATTCCCCAAGTAGGGTTTTAACTTGCGCAATTGGGTCGGTCGAAACATCTATCACGAGCGCTATTGCGTCGGCATTCCTCGCTACGCCCAGCGACTGCGCCCCAAGACCCTTGCCCGTGCTGGAGCCTTTGATCAGCGCTGGAACCTCGACTAACTGAATTTGGATATCCTCGAACTGCATCATCCCGGGCACCGGCCTTTGCGTGGTGAATGGATAATCAGCGACCTCGGACCTAGCACCCGTCAACCAGCGGAGCAACATCGATTTACCTGAGTTTGGCACCCCTACCAGCGCGACCTGAGCAGCACCCTCCTTCTTGACCGCAAAGCTAGGGCCGCCACCGACCCGCCGAGATTGCTGCTTCTGAAGTTCTTCCCTGAGTTTCGCGAGGCGCCTCTTGAGAGTCTTTAGAAGCTTCTCCGTTCCCTTGTGCTTTGGAGCGACTCGTATCAATTCTTGTGTGGCTAGGATCTTCTCCTCAATAGTCTTGGCCTGCTGGTATCTTTCTTCGGCCTTGAAATATTCGGGCGAAACATTAGTTGGCATCCTTTCTCGGATATACGTCTATGTTTTAGTTTAATATATTGGGTCAGTACCCCTCAATCGGCGATAAAATCAGCACGATTGATAATCTATTTGTAGGAGATGAAACCTCTATGCGAACCTATCCACCCCTTTTTTCATTTTTAGACTATGGCCAGGGGCAACGCTGGCTTGCTTATCAATCAGTGCCGCCTTGGCTCGGGTGGCGCGCAAAGGGCTTTACAGCTTGCGGCTAGCTTCGCCTGCCAACCACTCAGCCAGCACACAAAGGGCTTTATGCATACCAGCCGTATCAAAATGGGAGAGGGGAGTAAAGTTGAGGATTAAGAGATTTAACTGCGTCTTGTTGTCAATTCTAGTTATTGCTTCGATTGTAGCGCTGGCATTACCGCTATTATCCCCCAGCCCTATGCATGCTTTGCCAAGACAGCATGCCCCGATTGTTATTAACGGCAATTCCGGATTTACAAGTCCAAATCCCGTGAACGGTGGCGGTTCAGGTACTCGGGTTAATCCATATATCATCGAGAACTGGGTGATAAGCGCGTCAAGCGCAAATGGCATCGACATACAGAACACCACAGCTTACTTCATCGTCAGAAACTGCTTGATTGAGAATGGTGGTAGCAGTCATGTCGGCATCTATCTGAATACTGTGATTAATGGGAAAATTGAAAACAACATCTGTGATAATTGCCACCACGGTATTGACTTGGGTTCCAACTCCAATTACATTGTTATAGATAACAATATTGGTGCTGGTTCCTGCGGTATTCACCTATGGCATAGTAGCTACGATAATGTAATCAACAATCATTGTTACAACACTTATGGTCGTGCCGACAATGTTGTAGCAGCAGGTTTGGACACTTATAACGGGATCGGATTATACTTCACTTATTACTGTACTATCGAAAATAATCTTTGTGAGAATGGTTCTCATGCTGGTATCAAAGTAGGGGACTCTTCCGCCTACGATAATGTGATAAATAATGTTTGTGATAATTGCAAGAACGGTGTTTATATATCTGATGAAGGTCACGTTTGCTATAACTTGGTATCCCACAATACTTGTTATTACTGCAAATATGGCATCTGTATAGACGCTTCAACAGACAACTACAACACCTTAGATAACAACACCTGCGAGAACAACTCCTACGGCATCTACATAGATACCTTGTCTAACAGTAACAGCCTCTACCATAATCAAATTACAAATAACACGAACCAGGCCTATGATGCCGGCTCCAATCACTGGGACAACGGCAGCGCGGGGAACTACTGGAGCGATTACACCGGCTCTGACGCGAACGGTGATGGGGTCGGCGATACTCCATATAACATCCCTGGACGGACAAATCAGGATAATTATCCGCTCATGAGCCTCTTCTCGCCAGCGTGGGGCGGAAGTGTGAAAAACTGGAAACTGGAGAACCTATACGTGGTTGGCCTAGAGAAGGACCTCTGGCTCTATCAGGGGTCACGGCTCGTCGCGGTGTTTTACACATACGGAGGCATCTATCGAGACAACACAGTTATCGAGAACTTCACGCCGCCGGTACACACAGCAGAAAATGAGAAAGTCTCCCGCCCTGGAAAAGGTGCCATTCAGAGGGTTGAACTTGTGCTCGTCGACAACTCAGGAAACACGATCTCGACGATCGCAAGGTTCGTCTCGAGTAGGACCATAATTGTAGGCAGGATCGGGCAGATCAGCGCACTCTGGCCATTCGCATCGGAAGCGCGGAAGGCAACCTACGCAGCGGAGTTAGGAAGCATCGGCGGACTCTGGCCATTCTCCCCTGAGACGTGAGCCAAATTCAGTTCTTGGGGGCCGCAAGCGCTCCACAAGGCAACGGAAATCACTGTCCAAATCCTCCAGGACAAGCTGAATCTGGAGGCAAAACTAAGAAAATACGGTGGGGGGGTACACATAAGGGTGCCACCTTTTTATAGAAATATGAACAAAAATATAATTGGCGGGGAGAAAGCCCGCGGTAAGGGCTAAACCGATGTCTAAGGACGACGGGGAGCCGTGCAGGAACCAAGTGAACTTGGGAAGGGCGTGGCTAATGCGTCCAGTGGTGGACGCGGAGGCATGAACCGCGGGAAAAAGGCCCCCTGATGAAAAGCGACACGATGAAAGTTGTGTCGACGAGTAGTCGAAGGGTCGAATCCCCGCCATTTTATTTTGGAGATTTCAAGAAGCAAGATATTTCAGCAGCTTTCGAAGGCCGATTGAGCGCATCAGGCTCGGCCCTTTTTTTATGATAGCTTTAATCAGCATGTCGTGATGGTCGAAATCGGCGTGCTTTAGTATAAGATCTTTGAAATCAGGCTTAGCGACAAGTTCTAGAAGAGAATCCAATGCATCGTCCGGCAGTTTTTTGAACAGATTTCTCGTCCGCATCCCGAGCTCAAGCTCAAGACCAAATTTTTTCCGCACTTCAGTATCGTATGACTTCAAAGTTTTTGCAGTCGGTTCATCCTCGAGCGAGCTGGCAACGACATTTGCAGCAATCTTCGCGCATGAAAGGCCGAGGTAAATTCCCCCACCAGTAAGTGGCTTGACATGGCCAGCTGCATCGCCCACCAATATTACATGATCCGAATAAATCTCCCGGGTGAGGGGCTCGGGTATCAAACCAGCGGTAATATCTAGGAATTTTTTACTAATAATTTTTTTGGGAACAGTTTGTTTTTTGATGAATTTTAGCAGATTCCCCATGGCCTGACCTTCGATGGTGCCTAGGCCAACTCGGGCCACGTCTCCGGCTGGCACCATCCATGCGAAAAATCCCGGCGCAATGTCACGGCCGAAATAAAGTTCTACGATATTTGGATCTAAATCGGCAAGAACCTCGACCTGGACACAACTGACATAGCGAGCAGCCTTGAACAGGCCAGCTTCACGAGCCACCAACGAGTTTGGACCATCGGCGCCAATCAAAAGCCGCCCCCTTATTTCAGATTTTCCATTAGGCCCATCAATTTTCACCGAGGGTTCTTGCCCAAGCTTAACACCGACACACCTAGTTTTCATCAGGAGGTTTGCTCCGGCTTTTACGGCTCCAATCGCGAGCTCCCTGTCGAATGATGCACGATCGACTACCAGGGCCTCAACCTTCCCCCTAGTCAATGTGAATTGCTTGCCCGACGGAGGATGAAAAATTGCACCACTTAATTCGCTAAGCACCCAATTCCCAGGTTTAATCCCTAGCTCCTTGAGCCCACCCACGCCGAGTATTCCAGTGCAGGAAACAGGATGGCCTATCTCGGCGTGTTCTTCGATGATCACGACGTCCAGCCCGCGCTCGGCCAGCAGCTTGCCAGCAAAACATCCCGCCGGCCCGCCTCCAACTATCACGATATCTCTCATGTTCGCCTCGGCAACGGTTTTTTAAGTCATAAGTAAATAAGCTACCGAGTGAGTCCATGCTCGAGACAATAGCTTATATCCTGTTGGGCCTCTTCCTGATTTTTGGCCCGGGCTTTTTGCTATCTTTGGTTCTTTTTCCAAAACCCGGGGACTTTGATTTCTGGAAGCGCGTGGCGGTGAGCTTTGGACTCGGAGTGATGTTATCAATTTACATCGGTGCGGTGCTGTCCCGCCCGCAATTTAAGTTGCTCACCCTGGTGCCATTTACTGAGGCGGCCCTGATTTTATTTGGATTTTTAGCAGTCGTGGCGTACTTGCGGAAAGGAATGGCGGTCCCCGCAGCTTACGCGCGGGCCGTGATGCGTGCCGCCCGTAAACCCAAGCCTCCAACGCCACCTGCCCAAGAACAACCAAAGCCTACTGCACAACCTGCCCCAGAACAACCAACCCCTGTGCATCACGAACATGAACATCCAAAACCTCCAACGCCACCCAACCAAGAACAACCCAAGCACCCTCAGGAACAGCATTGAATCAAGGAGCAGAAGCTGATGGCAGAAAAGACGTTCAAGTACAAACAGGTTATCATAGTTCGAGCTGACCTCAAGATGAGCCCGGGCAAGCTCGCTGTACAGGTAGCACATGGCTCCATAGCTGCTGCTGAAAGGGCAAGAAGCGAACGCAAGGATTGGCTCAAGGGCTGGTTGGCCGAAGGTCAGAAAAAGGTCGTGGTCAAATCGGATGAAGATGGGCTGCACGAGTTGCGCGATCATGCTAGTGAACTCGGTGTGCCGAACGACCTCATCCAAGATGCTGGACTGACCGAGCTTCCTCTAGGCACTACTACAGTTTTAGCTATAGGTCCCGCGCCGAACGAGATCGTCGATAGGATCACTCGCAAGTTGCCATTATTGTAGAGGTTGAGTAAATGAAGGTCAGCGACTTTGGGGAACGGGCCCTTGTAGAGCTCGCGCGAAGGACGTTCAAAAGCGGTCCTAGAATAAAAGTTGGAATAGGTGATGATGCAGCTGCAATAGACATCGACGGTCGCTACCTAATCGTCACGACCGACATGCTTGTAGCTGGTACCCACTTTCCACATGGTACAACTGCCGAACAGATGGGCATCAAGGCAGTAATTGTAAACTTGAGCGACATAGCGGCTATGGGGGCTGAGCCCCTTGCCCTGATTTTTTCTGTCGGCTTGCCCAGGGAGCTCGATGTCGACTTCGTCAGGCGCATGATTAGGAGCATGGACGTTACCGCCCGCAGGTATGGTGCCTATGTAGTGGGTGGCGACTTGGACGAGACCGACGATATCACAATAGCCGGCGCAGCCTTTGGTTTAGCTCCAAAGGGCCAGCTCCTGACTCGCTCTGGAGCCAAGCCCGGAGACATAATTGCTGTTACGGGTCAGCTCGGCGCTGCCTCGGCGGGACTGAAGATACTGCTCGAGCAGCTCCCGTCAAAGGGCTACGAAAAACTCATAAAAGCCCAGCTTGAACCCATCGCGCGAGTGCGGGAGGGGATGTTGCTGGCCAAAAATGGCGCCAGGGCTGCTATAGATCTAACGGATGGACTTGCCGCAAATCTCTGGCAGGTGTCACGAATGAGCAAGGCAAAATTGATTATAGACCGGGATAAGGTGCCGATACATCCACTTGTTAATAAGTTATCCGAGCGGCATGGGTTCGATGTCGAGGAATTTGCCTTTTTCAGTGGAGAGGACTTTGAAATGTTATTCACCCTGCGACGCGATATTTGGGAGAAGGTGCGGCACGCACTCAAGCGGATCGGAACTGATTCCACCGCGATTGGATATGTTTCAAATGGCCGTGGGGTATACATTCAAAAACAGGGAGCACTAGAAAAACTCCCCGACCGTGGATACGAGCACTTTAAGTGAATAATAATTCAGCCCCTGTTCCGCAACCCTCATAACTTCAGTCATCCTTCTGTTTCTGGGGTTGAAATTGGATATACGAGCGTTAGTCGAGGGTCTAAACTTACATGAGAAGAAAGTTCTGCTAGCTCTGCAGGAGCTCAGAGAGTCAGACATCACGGAAATTGAAAAACATACTGGCCTAGACCACGCCGCAGTCATGCGGGTGTCACTCAGCCTAGCGCAGAAGGACTTGATTCGGATATCCGGATCCATGCAACCTTTCTTGAGTATAACTGATGAGGGCCGTGACTACGCCGAAAGAGGCTTGCCTGAGAGGCGCATGTTGGCGGAGCTGGCTCTGCAAGGATCGGGGACGGTTGATGAGGTCGCGAATCGTGCTCAGCTGACCCGCGACCAGGCTCAGATTTCTCTCGGCTGGCTTCGGCGCAAAAGCTGGGCAGATTTCATCAAGCAGAACGATCAAACGCTGCTCGCCATTACAAAAACTGGCGAGGAGGCACTTTCACAGAAGTTCGCCGATGAGAAGCTTTTAATAAATCTTGTCGAAGTTGGCAGCATCGGCGTTGACGAATTGCCGGAGGATCTAAAAGCTGAGTTCAGCACCCTGAAAGAGCGCGGGCTGGTGAGCGTCGAAAGGAAAATCCAGCGGACCTTAACTCTGTCTGAACTTGGCAATCGAGTGCTCGAGCTAGGTTTTGAGATGGTCGGAGAAGTAAGCCAGATTACCCACGATATGCTGGTTAGTGGGGGCTGGCGAGATGTTAGATTTAGGCGCTACGATGTCACCGCTCCCGGGTATCCAGTGTACCCCGGAAAAATCCATCCCCAACAGCAGGTCATCGATGAGCTCCGTGAGATATTGTTGGAGATGGGGTTCGTAGAAATTAAAAATAACTTGGTCGAATCTGAGTTCTGGAACTTCGATGCTCTTTTCCAGGCCCAAGACCACCCCGCTCGGGAGATACACGCCAGCCTTTCACTTTCGAAGCCCTCTAAGGCCAAGCTGCCTCCTCAAATGCTGCTGAAAAAAGTCATTGCGGCCCACGAAAGAGGAGTTGCTGGGTCCCGAGGTTGGGGCTACAAATTTAACCCTGAGATAAGCCGCCGTCCAGTATTGAGCTCTCAGACGACGGCCGCGACCGTACGCTATCTCGCTTCGCACCCCAAGCCACCAGCTAAGGTATTTTGTATTGGGCGAGTGTATCGCCACGATAAGATCGACTACAAGCACCTAGCAGAATTCTACCAGGTGGAGGGCATAGTCATGAACCCAGGATTGACCTTGCGAGATATGCTTGGCTATCTGAAGCAGATCCTTGTCAAGATAGGAATGCCAAAAGTTAGGTTCAGGCCTGGATTTTTCCCGTACACAGAACCTTCGGCGGAGGCGGATGCTTATCACCCAGATAAAGACGAATGGATGGAAGTATTGGGCGCGGGGATGTTTCGGCCCGAATTACTTCGCCCACTTGGCATACGCCATCCTGTGCTCGCGTGGGGAATAGGATTTGGCAGGATCGCGATGATAAAGCTCGGCATCGAGGACATCCGAGATCTGTACAACAATGACATGGAGTGGCTCAAAACAAGAGCGATGGTGTGAAAATGCCCACGATAACTGTCAGCTACCGCGACCTCTGCATGCTTCTCGGCAGAAAAATCGATTTGCCCAAGCTGCGTGAACGGTTGTCCATGTTGGGGCTGGAAGTCGAGGAAATCGTCGGCGATGAGTTGAAGCTGGAGGTCACACACAACCGGCCTGACCTACTTAGCACAGAGGGCGTGGCGCGGGCACTGAAAGGGTTCCTGGGAATAAAGATAGGACTTCCCCCATACAAATTGAGAAATTCGGGAATAACCGTTGATGTGGATGCGAGTACGAAGACTGTAAGGCCATTCATCATGGGCGGCGTTGTGGAAAATGTTAAGTTGACAGATGCTAGCGTCGCGCAGCTCATGCAGATCCAGGACAAGCTACACGAGACGCTAGGGCGAAACCGCCGAAAGGTCGCGATAGGCATTCACGATTTGGACAAGGTCCACCCGCCTTTTCGTTACACCACAGTCACTCCAAAGGGAATCAAGTTCATCCCGCTGGACATGGATAGCGAGTTCACGCCAGCCCAAGTCCTGCAGGAACACCCAAAGGGCATTGAGTATGCACATTTGCTGAGTGATTTCACCCGTTATCCAATGATCGTCGATTCAAAAAATGAGGTGCTCTCCATGCCACCGATTATCAACGGCCAACTAACTCGTGTCACAGAAAATACCGAGCGACTATTCATCGATTCTACTGGAACGGATGAGTTTGCGTTAAGTCAGTCTCTGAAAATCTTAATGACAGGATTTGCAGAACGTGGATTCAAGTTGGGCTCGATCACGATTAAATATCCCAATCGCCGCGTACAAACGCCCGATCTTAAAACAGTTAGACACCGGCTGAACATTCGGAACGCCAATGAAACTATAGGCCTAAACCTCAAGGCTCGCGAAATTGTCTCGATAATGAAGCGCATGCGTTTTGGCGTCGCGGGTACGAAAGGCGATATCATGACCCTTTTAGTTCCACCTTATCGAACCGACATCATGCACGAGGTCGACCTAATAGAGGACCTTGCGACAGGTTACGGCTACGATAAACTGAGGCCAACGCTGCCGAACGTCGTGACGGTCGGCGAGAAGCACCCGATTGAGGCCCTCGGCGAAAAGGCCAGGCGAGTTCTGACGGGCCTGGGCTTTATGGAAACCATGACGTTCACACTCGTAAACCCCCGCTTGAATTTCGAGTTGATGAAAACAAGTGGCAATGCAGCGACGATCTCGAACCCAATCTCGGAGGAATACCGCATCCTGCGCACATGGCTGATTCCCTCCCTGATGGCGGTGCTGAAAGCAAACAGGCGCCACCCGCTGCCGCAGCGCATATTCGAGGTCGGAGATGTAGTGCTCCTCGACGATGAATTTGAAACCGGCGCAAGGAGCGTCCGAAGGGTCTCCGCTTTAGTCATAGGGGATGACGGTAACCTGACTTACATCAAAGCCGTCGCTGAGGCATTGCTGCGCGAGCTTGGCGTGAGCTGGAAGGTGAAGCCGATGGATCATCCCAGCTTCCTCGATGGGAGGGTGGCCGAGTTCCTTGTGGGAGGGCGAAGTACGGGCATCGCGGGTGAGATACATCCTCAGGTCATCCTAAATTTTGAGCTCGAACACCCGGTGGCGGCATTAGAGTTCGATTTACCAATAGGCTGATTTTTTGCATGAATTAAAAGCGATCGCGGAATACATCGCCGGAAATTATCCATTTGCTAAGAAAATCGTAGAGGTAGGTGTTGGAAAAGTCCCTGACGTTGCAATCGAGGTTCAGAGGTTGTTACCAAAGTGTGAGGTAATAGTCACGGATGTAACGAAACCTCCAGAATTATCAGGGCGAGTCAAATTCGTGCGCGATGACATCACAGAACCAAACTTGATCATCTACGAATGCGCCGCGCTGATATATTCCGTGCGTCCGCCACCGGAGCTTCAACCATATCTGCTCCAAGTAGCCCGGAAAGCTGGCGCTGATCTGCTCATAAAACCGCTCGCAAGTGAGAGCATGTATTTGAAAGGCGGAAATCTCATCAATTACCAAGGGGTCGCATTTTATGTTTTTATGGGAAAATCGAAGGTAGGATAGGTTAAGTTTTTAGACTCAGGTAACGAAGATTTAACTGCGATGAGGGAATATCCGCGGAATTCGAGAACTGGCGCGATTCGTGAGCGTCGGAGCATCGCTGCGGGAACACTGGAGCAACTGCCGGGAAATCGTGCCAAAAATTGGGTCCTTGTAAGAGCATATTGGCGGGAACACCTAGCGATGATTATAGAGCCAACCCTGGCGCGGGACACTGGCAGAGGCCCTCGAGATAAGCCTAGCATGAGGGTTACCGGGCGGAGGACGTCGAAAAGACAACCGAAGAAACCCGGAGTTAGTGTGATAGGGGACATCGGGGGCCAAAATTTCGATCTTTTGTAAGGTGGACGCCAACCTAGATAAGCTTCCGCTGTTTAGCCTCGCCATCTACGCGTTTCGCGGGTTTCCAGGATTTCCTCGCGAACTCGGGAAGATTGCCGTGCTCGCGGACCCATCGCTCTAGAAAATTCATCGTGCGGGGATCGGAGCTGTATCCGGAGCCGAGTTCGCCGTATTTGCGCCTGAGCTCAGCTATCCTCTCGTCCCTTCTAACTTTTGCGATGATCGACGCCGCTGAGACGACGACATACGTGCGATCGGCGTAATTCTCCACCACGAGTTTTGTTCGCGTTCGCATGTGCCGCTCGATCCTCTCCTCGAACATCGCGGGATTTGGGTCAGCTGAGTCCACGTACGCGATTTTCGGCTTCAGGCGGTCAAAGATCTTTGCAAAATTCATGGCCTCGATCTCGTTGAGGTTGATTTTTTTAACAAGTCGCAGTTCATCGATTTCAGCAGGCGAGATCTCGACTATCTCAAACTTTTCAGCTCTTTTTTCGATCAACTTGGCAAGCATCTCACGCCTCTTGGGGGTCAGGAGTTTAGAATCCTTGACGCCTGCAGCCTTTAGCTCGTCCAATATTTTCTCGTCCAGAA
>Ga0315296_10004354_pt1 | contig 11568 bp, 11 predicted proteins | sample YL17G14_18_MG_FD_203921 | JGI IMG/M metagenome (GOLD analysis project Ga0315296, IMG submission 203921) | Sediment microbial communities from Yellowstone Lake, YNP, Wyoming, USA - YL17G14_18 | ecosystem: Environmental > Aquatic > Freshwater > Lake > Sediment | place: USA: Wyoming | collected...
GGGTAGACAAACGGCTGATAATGATTGTCACCTTCAGCCTGTTGACCGCAGGTTTGGTCGCTTTTGAATTTGTTGACAACGCCGGGCCGTGGCTGATGGTGCTCTTCCTGGTTCTCTTCAGCATCGGATACGGCGGCAACGTGACGATGACCGCGGTCCTGCCCCGCATATATTTTGGCAGGGGCAGTTTCGGCACGATTATCGGCATCATGAACGGCGTGATGATACTGGGCAGTATCATCGGGCCACCGCTGGCCGGACTGGTTTTCGATGCGCAGGGCAGCTACCAGTGGGTGTGGCTGGGTTTCTCAGTGTTAGCTATTATCGGCCTCTTTGTCATCACCACCGTCCCCCCGGTGAAGAGTAAGGCGGACGCTGTGCCTTCCCCGCGCTAAGGGGGATACGTCCCGGTTCCTCTCCGCTTCTAAGTACGCCTAACTGAAACTATTGGATACAATAATATCAGACTGCCAGCGTCAGCCGAGTTGACATCTGCCGCTTCGAGTTATATATTATCATTGAAACAGCTAATCTGGTGGACAATTGGATACAATTAATCAGGGAAGCGCCGTGACGAACCAGACAAGAAAAAGGACGGTACCCATCCGCAAGCGGGTCTATGAAGACCTGAAGACCGCTATCCTATCCGGCCGGTTGGACGCCGAAGAAAGGCTCACCGAGGAGCATCTCGCGGAGACCCTTGGAGTCAGCCGTACGCCCGTCCGCGAAGCGCTATATAAACTCGAATCGGAAGGGCTGGTCCACCCCCTGGAGAAGAGGGGCTTCTGTGTCTGGGGAGGCTCGGAAACGGAAATGGTCGAGCTGTTCGAAATCCGGGCCGTCCTGGAAGGTTATGCCTTAAGAATCAGCTCGGAAAGAGTCAAAGAAGACGGTCTGCGTAGATTGGGCAGTTACATCGAAAAGGCGGAGGCGGCCCTGAAGGTGCAGCGACTCGATGAAGTCTTCAAGTGGAACACCCGATTTCACGATACTCTTCATGAGCTGGTCTCGGATAGAGTGCGTCTCTATCGTATGATAGTTGACATGAGAAAACAGGTGCTGCGCTATCGCCAGGAGACCCTGCAATCGCCGGAAGGGGCGCAGAGGACTCTGGACGGCCACTGGAAAATACTGCTGGCTCTGCGCCTGAGAGACCCTGACCTGTGTGAGAAAGCGATGCGCGAGCATATCAAACTGGCGAAGGATGATGCCCTGCGCACCCTGGCGAGACAACGGAAAGGGTAAGAAAGCGAGGAGGTCCGGTTTGGAAAAGCATATTGACGTGAAGATGGAAAAATGTACCGGCTGTAAGCTATGTGAGCTGGCTTGCTCGGCGGTGAAGACCGGCGCCTTCAACCCGCGTCAATCGAGGATAAAAGTCTGCCTGGAGGGTATCCCGGAAATTCCCGTGCCTATCATCCTGGACACTTGCGACTACTGTTTCGGCAACCCGGCCTGCGTCCAGTTCTGCTTACCCAAGGCAATCGAGTGGAAGGAGATGGAAGCCAAACCGCCGCGCCCCAGGGTCGAGGATGCCCGGCGGATGGCGGAGGAATGGCTGGAGTCGGTGAGCCGGTAGGTTTCTGAGCTATGGCAAAGGTCAAGGTCCGGACTTTTTCGGTAATCCGCGATGTTCTCGGCGCCGATTTGGTCGAGATAGAGGTCGGTGCGCCGGAGACGGTGGGCGGGCTCTTCTCAGCCCTGGTGCAGAGGTATGGCGAGCGTTTCAAGAACCTGATATGGGACAGCGACACGGGGCAGATGGACCCGTTCCTGCTCGTGTTGAATGGCGCTATGATACGGTCCACGGTAGACATGGACAGAAAGATAACTGACGGCGATGAAATTGCCATCATATTCCCGGTCGGAGGAGGCTAACAATGACGAGTTCCTTCAAATACGGCGGCTACATCGGGCAGGTGCTGCGGGTCAATCTGTCGAATGGAAAAATTCGTAAAGAACCGCTCCGGGAGGACTGGGCGCGTGACTTTGTCGGCGGAGTCGGTCTTGCCGCACGAATTCTGTACGAAGAGCTTGCCCCCAAAATCGACCCCCTCGGTCCGGAGAACAAGCTGGTCTTCATGACCGGTCCCCTGAACGGGACGATGATTCCGGCCGCTTCCCGGGCGGCGGTCTGCGCCAAGTCGCCGTACACGGGGTCGTTCTTCCACAGCATCTTCGGCGGCTTTTTCGGTCCGGAGCTTAAGTTTGCCGGCTATGACGGGGTGATAATCGAGGGAAAGGCGAAGCGTCCGGCCTACCTCTGGATTGACGATGACAAAGTGGAAATCCGGGACGCCTCCCACCTCTGGGGAAAGGACCCCTTCAAGACGCAGGAAATCCTGCGTAAAGAGGTCGGCGATGAGGAGGTGCATATCGCCACTATCGGGCTGGCCGGTGAGGAGAAAGCGCCTTACGCCATGATTCTCCTCGATATCCGTGCCGCCGGACGCGGCGGGATGGGCGCGGTGATGGGCTCCAAGAACCTCAAGGCCGTCGTGGTCAGGGGAACGGGAGGCGTTTCCGTTCCCAATATGCTTAGGGTCTACAACACTTCAGTGAGGCTGAACGAGCTGATTTCCACCTCTCCGGCCGTGCAGGGCCTCTCGCAGTACGGCACGCCGCGCAACGTGGCGGCGATGAATGCCGGCGGCATACTGCCCACACGCAACTGGCAGACCGAGGTCTACAACGGGATGAAGAACATCACCGGCGAGGCGATGAGGGAGAAGGTGGTCAAAGGCGACCGCGCTTGCTTCGCCTGCTCCATCAACTGCACCAAGTACAGCGTTGTGCCCAGCGGAAAGTATAAGTCGGTTATCAACGGCGCCGACTACGAGACAATTTACGGCTTCGGCAGCATCTGCGAAGTGGACAACATCGAGGTGTTGTGCAAGGCGGATGAGCTGTGCGACCACTACGGCATCGATTTGATTTCCACGGCGATGTGCATTGCCTGGGCGATGGAATGCTACGAAAACGGCATCTTCACCAGGGAAGATACCGGCGGTATCGACCTGAAGTTTGGCAACGCTGACGGTATGCTCGAAATGATTGAGAAGATAGGTAAGCGCGAGGGTCTGGGCGCCCTGCTGGCAAAGGGAACGCGGGAGGCATCTCGGATTGTCGGCAAGGGCAGCCACCGTTTTGCCATTCAGAACAAAGGCGTGGAGTGGCCCGGGCATACCTGCCGTCCTTTCCCGGCGGCGGCGGTGGGTTATGCCACCGGTCCCCGCGGCGGCAGCCATCACGACATCCGCCCGACAATGGAAAAGAGCGGCGCGGTCGACCGTAAGGTGCTGGAGGGCAAGGGCGCCCTTGCCGCCGAGGTCAATCACTGGCTGATTCTCTGCGATTCCATGCTGGTGTGCCACCTCGGCGAACCCATCTGGGGTCCGGGCAAAATCAGCCAGAACACCATAAACGCCCTGAACGCGGTGACCGGCTGGGAGCTTGATTACGCCGGAGCCCGGAAGGTTGCCGAAAGACAGTGGAACATGATTCGCTGTTTCGCCGCGAGAGAAGGCTTCACCCGCGCCGACGACCAGTTGCCGCCGCGCTTTATGGAAGAGCCGATTCCCGAAGGTCCGATGAAGGGGAGCTACATACCGAAGGAAGTCCTGGAACGTCTCAAGGACGACTACTATACCTATCGAGGCTGGGACCTGAAGACCGGCAACCCGACGAAAGAGAAGCTGACCGAGCTGGGGCTGGACTTCACCATTAAGGATATCTGCTGACCTGTGAGACCTCCCAGTGTCATTCTGACCCTTCCAGAGAAGGGGAAGAATCTCCCAGGCAACTTTCAAATCCATTGAGATTGCCATCCTTCCAGGGAAGGACAATGACAGTGGAAACAAGAAGCGGGGTTCACCCAGAAGGGTTCACCCTGAAGGGCGTCAAGAGGGGTTAGCACCCCTCTTTCTTTTTTCTCCCCCTCTCCGAAACCTGTCCTTCAGCAGAAGGAAGGAGAGGGGGATTGAGGGGGTGAGGTTACTGCCTTGAAATCACAGGGCTTTTTATGGGGCAGTTCGATTGAGATTGTCATCCTTCCAGGGAAGAAGAATGACAGGGTGAACCTATAGACCTTCTTATCTATTTGACAGGTTGAGTTCCCGTTTCCACAAGCAAACGAAAGCCGCCGCAATGGTTATAACTACTATCGCCGTGGCGACAATCGTGAAGGCGTCATAGAAGCCGAAGCGGTCGATAAGAAAGCCGATGGCCGGCGTGATGACGCCGGGACCTCCGCGACTGCCCAGGTAGTAGATACCCAGGACCGTTGAGCGCTTGCTTTCCGAGACGTGGCTCAGGATGTAGGCCTCAACGACCGGCATACTCAGGTACTGGGCCATGCCAATCAGTATCAAGACCGCCGAGAAAGTCCAGCCGAAGGGCACCACATTCATCAGGTAGATTGCCGGACCTCCAATGATACCTGCCGCCACCAGCACGGGCAATTTCCCGATGCGGTCGGATAGATAGCCACCGAGGGGACCCGCCCACAGTCCACCCGAGACACAGAGCGCCAGCATCGCCGCCGCCGCTTGCTTGCTGATGCTAAAGTGGTCAACGATGTACAGCGGTATGAACGACATGCTGGAGTAGAGCAGGACCATACTGCTGATGCCCAGGGTGAGCACCGCAATCAGACGGCACCGCTGTCCGAACTGGGGAGCCGTCTTCACCTCTTCAGCGCTGACTTTGGCCTTTGGTTTGCGGGCGTAGCCCAGCCTGCCTAGAAGCATAAAAAAGATGATTCCAAAGACGATTGTCGGGATAGAGATTGCCAGGAATGAGCCCCGCCAGCCCAGCGCCGCGGCCAGGCCAGCCGCGATGAGCGGTGCGATGAAGAAGCTGATGGAGCCGCCAATCTGGTGAATACCCAGGGCCTTGCCCCGGTCCTTGGTCTCCACCGCGGCTGAGACCAGTGGCGACGCGGCCGGGTGATAGCCGCCGCCGGCGATGCCCATCAGCACCAGGAAAACAGCCAGTAGAATATAGTTAGGCGAAACACCAACCAGAAGCCCGGCCAGGGCGACCCCGGCAACGCCAATCGTCAGGACAACCCGGGGACCGAGGCGGTCGGCCAGCCAGCCTGCGGGGAGCTGGCTAAGACCATAAGCTAGATTGTAGGCCGAAGTGAGCACGCCGACCTGAGTGTAATCAAGCGTGAACTCATCACGGATATAGGGCATGAGCGGTGTCAGCATGGCGGAGACGATATGATGGCCGGTGTGCGCCAGGACGAACAGGGGTACCAGTCCCAAGAGCATTGAACGGACGGCGGACTTATTGATGGACGTTTCCTTTCCGAGCAAGAAATATACGTCCTTAGCAGAAGGACAAACCGCCCCGATTTTACCCTATTCGGTCGGGAAAAGCAAAAGCGATAGGACAAGCAAAGGGCCTGCGCTTAGCGGCGGGTGTCATTGCGACCCTTCCAGAGAAGGGGAAGCAGTCTCTACAGATTATTTGATTTGTTGAGATTGCCATCCTTCCAGTGAAGGACAATGTCAGCAAGTATTGAGATTGCTTCGTCCCGATTGCATCGGGACTGGGAATGACAGCGACTGTGCGTGGCCTAAACGCGGCGGCAGTCTACTTCGCGGGCGCAAAGTCGAGGATATTCAGTCTGAGTGTCTCTCGCCCTCCCCAGCGGTCCACCTCCAGGTTGTAAACGATGTCCATGAACGGAGCGACCTCCTGGCAGTGATTGCCCAGACCGAAGGCGACGGCGTCCCAGATGGAGTCGGACTGCTTCACCTTGAGTCGCAGATGGCCGTTGTCCAGGCCCATCGTCCGGCAGGCTAGAACTTCAATACGGTGACTGAGGTAGGTGGGCGGTGGGTTGCCGCAACCAAAAGGCGCCAGTTGCCGGGTCAGTTGGAAAGTATCGCCGGCTAGCTCAGGCAAAGCGACCCCGGCGTCAATATCAATGGTCGGGCGGAGGTCGGCGCCGGCAAGGTGAGTCTCGGCCATTTGACCGAGCCTGTGCTGGAGACGGGGCAGATTTACGGTCGGCAAAGTGAAGCCGGCCGCCTGGGAGTGCCCCCCGAACTGGGTCAGCAGGTCGGCGCACTTCCCCAGCGCGGCTACGATATTGAACTCCGGGATGCTCCGGCAACTGCCGCTGCTCACCTTTTCCCCAAGCTCGATGACCACGGCCGGCCGGTAGAACTCATCAGTGAGCTTGCTGGCAACCAGTCCGGCCACCCCGATGGGGTAGTCCTTGCCGGAGACCAGCAGCAGTGGCGAGATGCCCAGCACCAGCACCTGCTCCCTTGCCCTGGCAAAAGTAGCGCTCGTCAGCTTCTTGCGCTCGTCGTTCTTCTGCTCCAGCCGGGCGGCGAGCTGGTAGGCTTCCGGGGCCGACCCCGTCGTCAGTAGCTTGTAACTGCTCATCGCGTGCTCCATCCGGCCGCTGGCGTTGAGGTAGGGAGCGATGACCCAGGAAATGTGCTCGGTATCGATGGCCGGCGCCGTTATTCGCGCCTGGGTCATGATTGCCTTGATGCCAAGTCGAGGGTTTTCGTTGATGAGTTTCAGTCCCTCTTTGACCAGGAAGCGGTTTTCCCCGACCATCGGCGACATATCCGCCACGGTGCCCAGAGCGGCCAGGTCCATCATTCCGTGCAGATGGTCGTTTTTGCCGAGGCTATCGAGCACTGCCTGGAACAGCTTCAGCGCCACCCCGACGCCCGATAGCTCGATGAAGGGGTAAACGGAGCCGTTCCGCTTGGGGTTCACGATGGCAAGAGCGGGCGGCATTTCGGTAACCGGCGTATGATGGTCGGTGACGATGACCTCCAGCCCCATCTGCCGTGCCGCCTCAATCTCCGCGAGGTTGGTGGTGCCGCAATCGACGGTGATGACGAGGCTGGCGCCTTCCTGTTTCAGGTTGCGCAGGGCTTCCTGGCGGAGGCCGTGGCCCTCGGTGACGCGGTGGGGGATGTAGGGAGATGTCTTGCCGCCCAGGACTGCCAGTCCCTGCACCAGCAAGGCTGTCGCCGTGATGCCGTCGGCGTCAAAATCGCCGTAGATGACGACGTGCTCACCGGAACGTAGCGCTTGATGAATCCTTTCGACGGCGCGGGACATATCGGGGAGAAGGAACGGGTCTGCCAGCAGGCTGGCATCGCCGGAAAGAAAGGACCTGACCCGCGTCGCGTCGGTCAGGCCGCGATTGTAGAGGAGCTGGGCGACGAGGGGCGAAAATCCTGCGGCGCTGGCAAAATATTCGGGCGGTGCCTTGGGCCGGAGATTCCAGCGGTTGCGATTCAAGACCTATGCCTCAGTGTATTCGCGCACAATCAAGACCGAGTTGTGCCCGCCGAAACCAAACGAGTTCGATAGCGCCGTCCTGACCTTAGCTTTGCGGGCCGTGTTCGGGACGTAGTCCAGGTCGCAGTCCGGGTCGGGGTAAGTATAGTTGATTGTCGGCGGGATGATGCCGTCGCGGATGGTCAGAAGACAGATAGCCGCTTCGACGGCGCCGGCCGCGCCAATCATGTGCCCCAACATCGACTTAGTCGAGCTAATCGGCACTTTCTTCGCATAGTCGCCAAAGACGGACTTGATAGCCCTGGTCTCCATCCGGTCGTTGAGCGGAGTGGAAGTGCCGTGGGCGTTGATGTACTCGATTTCGGTGTTGGCAATGCCGGCCTTCTTGATGGCGGCCTTCATCGCTTTGGCGGCACCTTCGCCATTTTCGAGAGGCTGAGTCACGTGGAAGGAGTCGGCCGTAGCGCCGTAGCCGATAAGCTCACCCATAATCTTAGCGCCGCGACTGCGGGCGTGTTCCAGGCTTTCCAGGATGAGGACGGTGGCGCCCTCGCTGATGATAAAGCCATCACGCTGGGCATCGAAGGGGCGGGAAGCCTGCTGGGGCGCGTCGTTGCGCGTCGAGAGGGCTTTCAGGGCGTTGAAGGCGCTGACACCAATTGGGTTGATGATGGCTTCGGTGCCCCCGCAAATCATAATATCGACATCACCGTGCCGGATAAGCTCATAGGCCGCGCCGATGGCGTCCGAGCCGCTGGAGCAGGCCGACGTGGTGCAGAAGTTAGGTCCTTTGACGCCCAGCGATATCGATATCTGGGCGGCGGCGATATCGGAAATCATCATCGGCGCCAGGAAAGGACTAACGCGACTGGGTCCCTTTTCGACGAGGATTTTGGTCTGTTCATAGAGCGTGGTCAGCCCGCCGATGCCGCTGCCAATAACCACGCCGATGTTATCGTCGTTGGCGCTGCTGATTTGCAGGCCGGAGCTTTTGATGGCTTCGTGGCTGGCGGCCACGGCCAGCTGGGCGAAACGGTCCATGCGGCGGGCGTCCTTGTGGGGGATGTAGTTTAGCGGGTCGAAGTCCTTTACCTCGCCGGCGATTTTGGTCTCGTGGGGAGTGGCGTCAAACAGCTTGATATAATCGATGCCTGACTTGCCGGCGAGCAGGTTTGCCCAGGTGGTGGGCGTGTCCTGCCCGAGGGGAGTAAGCATACCCATACCGGTAAAAACAACTCGCCTCTGAGCACAGTTATTCGTGGTCATCTCTACCTCCCAACAACCCTGTGGGTCTCTTATACTTTTTACCATAATTGACGTTAAAATGCTATGACAGGATTAAGGTGTTCCGTTCGATTTTAGTTGAATCTGGCACAAATGTCATTGCGAGGGGTCGTGAGACCCCGTGGCAATCCGTCTCAGGCGGATTGCTTCGCTTCGCCTGCCCTGAGCGCCCCGAGACTCTTCGCTTCGCTCAGAGTGACAGGAGCGAAGGGCTCGCAATGACAGTGAGAAATCAACCAAATGCAAACAGAACCGATTAAGGTACTGGGCTTCGTTCAGTGTAAATCGATTTACGTAAAGTTTTGCACGGCCCTTCTCGGCAGGGAAGGGGGAAATTGGAGAAGAGGGGCGTCAGCCCCTCTTAGACGCCCTGCTTCTTTCATCCTCCGGACTTCCCGTTTTCTCTAATTTTCTGCGTCAGCGTCCTGCCCAAGGCAAAGGCTTCCGTGAGGGCCTCAGGGCGGGCCTTAATCTCCCCTCTTTTGTCCACGCCGCGGACAAGAAGCTCCCCGACGTACTCCGCACCCAGCGCCTCGAAGAAGTATTTGATGGTTAGTATTGAACCTTCGAAAAGACGCTTGCCCCGCGTGGCGCCAACGGCGATGAAAACGCCTTTCCGGTTCTTCTCCGGAAGCGAGTGCAGGATGTACCGCCTTGCCCAGAGCGCCTGGCAGCGGTCGATGAGGGCCTTGAGCTGGGCGGAGACGCTGTAAAAGAACATCGGCGAGGCGATAATGATGCCGTCGGCTTCGAGGAGCTTGGGATAAATGCCGTCCATATCGTCGCGGATGACGCAGTTGCCATTCTTGAAACAGCCCAGGTATTCCTTGCAGGGCGCAATTTTCAGCTTATCGACGACGATTTTCTCGACCTCAACGCCTTCGCTCTGCGCGCCTTTCAATGCCTCATCCAGCAAGAGGTCGGTATTGCTCTTGATTCTCGGGCTGCCCATAATGCCCAGTATTTTCACACTCGGACTCCGTTCCTATTCTTTAGTATACGCCGTCTGCCAGTTCTCCAGGAACTTGACCACCTCATCGTCCGTCAAATCGTGCCAGTGGTGGTAGAAGCTGGCGACGGCGAACCCGTAAGTGCGCGCCACCACCAGGCACACCAGCTCGTCCACAATTCTTTTCACCAGGTCGTAAGCCGACCCCGAAGCCACCGGCACCGCCACCACGATTTTCGCCGCCTTACGCTTCTGCATCGACTTCACGGCGGCAACCATCGTGTAACCTGATGCCAACCCGTCATCGATGATGATGGCCGTCTTGCCCTCGACGCTGGTCTCCGGCAGGTGGGCGCGGAAAGCCGCTATGCGGCGGACAACGTCAGCGCGGGTGGTCTCGGCCTGCTGTTGAATCACCGGCTCGGTTAGCTCCATCTGGCGCACCAGGGCTTCGTTCAGCACGATAGTCCCGTCCTCGGTCACCGCCCCGAAGCCGGCCTCGGGATTATCGGGGACCGTTATCTTGCGCGGGATGACCACATCCAGCGGCGCGCCGAGTTTGCCGGCGACTTCCACCGCCACCGGCACCCCGCCGCGCGGGATGGCATAGACCACCGACTGATTGCCCGTAAACCCAGCCAGTCGCTCCACGAGCTTCCGCCCGGCATCAGTGCGGTCGCGAAAGACCGGCTCTTCTTCGTACACGACTCTGGGCATCTTATTTCACCTTGCGCTTGAGCAAAATCCAGTTTTTGTCACCAGTGTGGACCAACACGTAGCCGCCCGATAGCCTCCCGCCACGAAGAACAAAACTAATTTCGCCCGGCTCTCTCTTTTCAATATCATAGGTGCCGCTGTCCCAGATTTCCACCGTACCGGCGCCGTATTCCCCTTCCGGAATCGTGCCCGAAAAATCGATGTATTCCACCGGATGGTCTTCCGTTTGGACGGCCAGCCGCCGGACGCCCGTCTCCAGCGGCGCGCCTTTGGGTACCGCCCAGCTCTTCAGGACGCCGTCCATCTCCAGCCGGAAGTCGTAGTGCAGATGGCTCGCCTGGTGTTTGTGGACGACGAAGCAGTTCCCCTCCCCCGCCTTTCGTTCGCCCTGCGGCTCAGCCGTCCTGCGGGAATCCCGCTTCCGGCGGTATTCCTCCAGCCTCATAGCTCGAGCTCACCCGCGGAGTAAATAACCTCGTTCTTGAGTATCCTGGTCAACCGGACCATCCTCATATTCTCGCGTTTGAGAACATCCAGGAACGCCGAGGACAGCCCCGCGCCGGCGAGCATCGCCAGCAATGACGTCTCAATCACCGGGCGGAGCCAGTCGGGCGCCCCCACCGAGGCATTGCCCAGCCAGCAGGTGCTCTTTACCGCCGGGGTAAAAAGCTCGGGCACGGCTTTGAGGAACTCGATGACCTCGCCCAGGTAGCGCTGACCGATGTCTGCGGTGATATGGATGAGACCGGGGTCAGTCAAAATACTATCGTTGGGTATGCCGACCTCACCGGCCGCGCCGACCAGCACTGCCGCCTTCTTGACCAGTTGCTCGGCATCGCCGGGACTGGCCGCGTCGTCGACCAGCAGGACGACCCCGGCCCCGTATTCGGCCACCAGGGGCAGCATATCCTGGAGGCGCGCCTGCTCGATGGAGACGTAGTTGACCCAGGGAGGACGGTCGCAGGCCTTCAGCCCTGCTTCCAGCGTCACCGCGTTGCCCGTGCTCAGGCACAGCCGCCGGTCGGTGACCTCCTGCACGGCCCCGACCAGAAACGCCATCACATTCGGGCGGTCATGGTGCTGCTGGAGGTTGAGGTCGAGCACATCAGCGCCGGCGGCGGCACAGCGGCGGGCGAGCTTCTGAATCTCGTTGCGCGTGGCCTTTAGGTCGATTTTCCTCAGGATTCTCTCGATTTTCGGGTCACGCGTGGTGATGTTACTGGCAATGACCAGCACAGCTTTTCTCCATTTTTCTTCTCATTTTACCACGAACCACGAACAGGTGAGTGCTATTATAGAGCCAGCGATGTGGCAAGTCAATACTTACCCGTTCA
>Ga0315296_10004355_pt1 | contig 11568 bp, 5 predicted proteins | sample YL17G14_18_MG_FD_203921 | JGI IMG/M metagenome (GOLD analysis project Ga0315296, IMG submission 203921) | Sediment microbial communities from Yellowstone Lake, YNP, Wyoming, USA - YL17G14_18 | ecosystem: Environmental > Aquatic > Freshwater > Lake > Sediment | place: USA: Wyoming | collected...
CCCTAGGATGAAAATCTCCTATAACTACCCTATGAATATACTTGGGAGATATGTAAAAAGTGAAGGACTCTGCGAAGTCCCTGCTGATAAACAATGGCACATGGAGGTCAAAAAAAGTGTAGCTCTCAGCTTCCAAGCCTAGCTCTAATCCCCTAGAAGAAACTCCGAGGCCTAAAGAGCCTGCCACCTGCCAGGGTGATTCGTCAGGCAAAAATTGATACTTTAAGTCTGCTATAGTACCGAAAAACGGCCCCCAGGTTTTAATACCCCAGTCGAAATTTTCCGAGAGCCCCTTTCTGAGCCAGAATTCCAGCCAGGGATAAACTACGGATTTCCTTGCTCCCCAAGACGGAGAAATCAAAGGATTGCCCGCCGTAACCCCGACGCCCTTTTGAGTCTCACCTGGTTTTAAAGTTCTCGCAGTTTGAAAAGTGCTTATTGAAGCACATCCACAGATAAGCATGACCCCAACTATTACTGCTAAGGCATGCCCCAATACATATCTCCTTCCTCTATTGATACTCGCCATTTATTTCTCTTTTTTCCTTAGTGTCATTAATTATCTTTTTGCCTTTCCTACCTTAATTAAGAAAGAAACTAAGATTAGCTCCGAACCTATTACGTGTGGTGTAGAAGTTGCTCAGGAATGTATATTTTAACCCTAATCTTAGACGCTTATACAGGTTATAGTCTATTCCAGTAAGAACAATCATATCTCTTTCACCAGCATACACAATCTCCAAGGGGATAGTAATATTTCTGTAAGGTTTGATTAATACCCCACCTAATACTTTTAGGAAAACAGGAATGTAATAATAAGGCGAAAAATTTACTTCCGACGATAACCTAATAAATTTGGTTACTTCCCGGGTGTAGACCATCCCTAAGGCGTTCTCTCCATGGTAGTTAAGTTGAAAATAGAATGCGAATTTCGGAGAGAAGTTATACTGATAGATAATACTTCTTCCGTCAGAAGTTTCAATTGTCTCTTTTTTCACCCAGGTTCCACCAATCCAGTAGTCCCAATATTGATAATAGAAGCTCTGCCTTAATTTGAAAACATGCCTGTTTTTGACATTATATGTGATCCCTATTTCCCAGGCGAATTTATCAGAGATGGACTCGAGTGAAGAAAAAATTACATTTGGACAAGTAAGAATATTGAAATTAAGGTTAACAACGAATACTGGGTTTACGACGTTCTGACATAAATAGAATTGGTCAGTATTGAGTGCAAATAGACCGATGGGATTTACACATAGCACTACTAGTAAAATAAATAGATTTATTGATGCTTTCTTTTGTAACATCCTGTTGTTCCCTTATTTAGGAGGCTGTCAAGATTTCGCGTAACCGCCTTATGAATATAGAAGTTCTCGGAGTTTGAATTGTCTTTCCCCCTCACTCCTTCGCTTCGCTCAGGACAGGCTCTAACCCTCTCCCCCAGGGGGAGAGGAACTGAAGCTTTACTCCGACGCCGTCTGCCACGAGGGAAGGGGAAATTTTCCTTCCTTCCAGTTAACATGTTTTTAATTTCCTGTCTCTTTTCCGAAGGTTTCCGGTACCCAGTTGAACTTCTTAATAATCACTTCGTTCGGAGCTAAGGATGGAATGGTAGCGTTATTTACTGCGACATCATCAATATATAGTCTCAGGATTGAACCCGGAGTCTTAACATTGCCTTGATTCTGTAAGGTTACACTAATCTCTGTTTCCTGTCCTGGAAATGGGGTTTCTGGTATGACTTCCAAATCAAGTATGGCTATGTCAATATTCTCTATTACTTTTGCTGCTAACAAAGCTCTGTAGGCGTTTATTCTACCGCGTCCATAGCTTTTATCTTCTCTGATGTAATCGGAACTGTTGTATAGAATCCCTTCAACTCTATCCCTGCTTAAGGAGGGCTGGGATGACAATATGAGACCAATCAATCCCGCTGTATGAGAACATGCGAGAGAGCTCCCCGAATTGTACCCGTATTTACCTTCAGGCTCAGTAGTATAGATAGAAACACCAGGGGCTGCCAAGTCCACAAAATCCCCATAATTGGAGTTTCTATCAACTCTATCCTGGCTATCGGTTGCTGCAATTCCAATCACGCCTTCGTATGCCGCTGGATACATAGGAGCATTTGTTCCATCATTCCCCACTGCCGCTACAAGCACGCAGCCTTTCGATAATGCATAATCTACTGCATCCTTTAAAGCATATGAGTAGGCATAGCCACCTATACTAAGATTAATTATTCTCGCATTATGGTCGGCAGCGTAAATTATTCCCTGGGCCACATCATAGTATGTGCCGATACCATCGCCATCTACCACCTTCAGAGGCATCAACTTGCTCTGCCAGTCAACTCCAGCGATTCCCTCCCTATTATCCCCGATAGCTCCAATTACCCCTGCAATGGCTGTGCCATGCCCGTTATCATCCCATGCGTCGCTATCGTCATTTATAAAGTCATAACCAGGAATTATATTTCGTTTCAAATCAGGGTGCTCTAAGTCAATCCCAGAATCTAACACCGCGATAGTGACATCGGCACTGCCCTTTTCTAAATCCCAGGCATTGTTAAGTTCAATTTTGTTAGTCGCCCACTGCCTATCAAAGTACTCATCATCGGGTAATGTTGAAAGTGACTGAAGCGTAAAGTTCGGCTCGGCATAAATAACATCAGGGTCTTTCTTTAACTCTTGAATCATTTCTTCAATTGTTTTATCTTCCGGTATCTTCATTAAATGACCCTGAAGCTTTTCTATTAACTTCCTTTGCACTAGGCTGTGTTTGGTAAAAATTTGCCTTACTTCTTTTGGCTTCACGGCTGGCTTGAATTTTACCAGTATTTCATCTTTAACTACTCTCACATGTTTCTTCGTATGACTATCGTAGAATCCCTTCTTCCTGAGAAGTTGACTGACTCTCGGTTTTTTCCCTGCCAAACCAGTTTCAGAATCAGCTCGAACCACCGTAAGTAACCCGACAATGGACATAATCAATATAAGAGGCACTATTAATTTTCTCATTTGCTGACTTCCTCCTTTTTTCTGAAGTAACCCATCCAGCCAAAATTATGAATGCTCATCCTCTTTGTCATTCCGAACCGTGCCTGCTTATGGACAGTTTTTCCGTCCTTTCCTCATATCAGTTTTAATTTCAAACTTTGAATTGTTTTTATATACATCTCTTTTGAGACTCAAAAATTGGATATCATAATAGATGATGGCCTCTTCGGATTTGTGTATTCTCCTATTCTTGGCTCGGCCCCTGCTCCGCCAAATTTGAGCATTGAATAGAGCAAATGTGATTTGTCTATACCTGCCCCACGGGAGGACAACCTCAAAATTTATGTCTCAAAAATGATAGTCGAGGCCGAGATTAAATACCTTCCCTGAAATATTCCAACGCCCAAAATCAACTCGCCCGACTTTCTCTATAGTTTTGCTTCCCATATCTGCAACGGCAAATTGCATCCCTATCGAGCTATGGATGCTTATCCTTGGCGTGAGCACCGATTCTATGCCCAGGTAGACCCGCCCGTAAGGCGCTGCCTTGGATACTTCCCCCCCAACTGTTTTTGCTGGGGCAGTCTTTGTTTCATCTATGTCGCCATCGATGGAGTAATCGAAGTAGACTGTCTCTCCCTCGTTAGCATACTCCTCCTTCACTTGCAGAAAATTCACGCCAAAACCAGTACCAAGATACAATCTCCTCTTTTCATTAGAGACAATGTTCATCTCCACAAGTACATAAATCGGGATAAAGTTAATTTTTTGAGTGATAGTCATCGTAGAGTAACCGATAACATAGTCGGTTATCGTGTCACCATTGTAATCGTCATAATCCTCCTCCCAATAAGTGTCTTTTTCACTCCGGCTCCTAAACGCATAGCCAAAAGAGAACCCAAACTGCCCGGCATTAAATGCATATTTCATACTCAGTTCCGGAAAAATTACCTGCGGGTACTATTCTGAACGCCAAAAATAGTAATCCGTGTTGAACAGTTCTGAACTCCACTCAATCTCCGACCAAAAAACTTGTTCGCTGTAAAGCGATGAGACTGAAAAATAATTACAGTTAAGCCCCATACTCAGTTTCCTTCCCTCTGCTGATACTTCGCCTGCTGCAAGCGAACTAATCAAGCCCACTACCAAACATACCAAAACAACTTTTCTCATCACTTCCTCCTTTCCTTCAAGTAGACCTAGACGTCTGTCCAAGCTTCCATCTGTTCACTCTTGACCATGAATTTTTTACTATTGAGGATCTACTTCTTGATTAAAATTCCACCTGGGCAAAGGCAAAAGTACTATTCAATACCAAAATTGTTACCCAAAAGAGTAATATTTTCTTTCGCATCTTCCTCTCCTATTTTTAAAAAGGAAAAAGTTCGCGTTATCCATGTCACTTTTCGCCCCGACAAGTCGGGGATTGGTCAAGCTTTCGGTTGACACTCCAGCTTCTTTTTCTGCTCCAATAAAAAAGCTCGCCGTGCTGTTCTATCCCGCTAGAAACATCCGCTACCCAAGGGTAAGGCAAAATTTCTAACAGGGTAAACTTTGGCAGCTTGGCGAGCTCAACTTGGAGTCGGACGCTACTTTGGCTCCATAGCTTTGCGTCCCTCGATCTCTCGGGGTTTGCCTTTATCGATCAATTCCATTATTATATTTTTGTTAAACGAAGAAAAAAGAAACTTTGAGAATTTTTAAAAGAGTCCTTTATTAAATTTATCAATTTTAATTCCTATATTCAAGCCACTTTTTGTGCCTTAAAATAGAATCAGAGTCTTACCAGTAGCGATATTCTATGTGTATTCCCTAAGTTTCCATAAGGAGCAACGGCATAATCTACTTGAAAACTCCGCCATTTAAATCCACAGCCAGCTCTAATCCCAGATAAAGAGCCTAAATCGTTATCATCTAATTCATATTTATAACCTATACGAAGAGCAAATATATCCTTAAAAGTGTATTCTCCCCCTAAACTGATATTCAGATAGTTATCCAGTGGTTGTTTTAAATCGGTTGCTATGGTAAGTGATTGAATAGGTTTATAACTAAAACCTATTCTTATATTCATGGGTAGGTGAAATGTCTCTTCTCCCATCTTTACCGGGCAACCAATATTTTGAATATTGAATCCAGCTATTAAGTTATTTACAAATGTCCTATAGAGACACCCTAAATCAAAAGCCAGTCCTTGACTCTTGACATCAGCATTTATCTGGTGAATAATTTTGAAACTAAATCCACCAGAGATATCGTCAGTTATTTTATTAGCATATGCTAATATAAAAGATCTATTGGATACTTCAAATGTTCCTTCTTCTCCAGCATAAAGGCCCTGTTCATCTTCTCTGGTTCTACCAATTCTATCCATATGCAAAAGAGTCAAACCAATACCAAAACTTCCCCATTTCTTTGTCGGGTGAACATATCCTAAGAATTCATAATTAATACCTTCAAACCACTGATTATGCATAGCTGTAATTTCTGGCCGAGAAATATTGCTTAACCCAGCCGGATTCCAGTAGATTGTATTGGCATCATTGGCAACTGCAACGAATGCGTCACCCATACCAATAGGACGGGCACCCACACCTATTTTAAGGAAAGTAGCCCCAGTAGTGCCGGCTTTGGGATGAAGTTTAGCATAAGCACAATCAAAAACTAAGAGCGAAAAGCAAAAGATAAAAATCACAATCCATATAAATTTTTTCATAATTTTACTCATCATTTCCTCATTGGATTACTAAAAGTTTCCCTTTCTTTTTATGTCCGTTATTATCTTCTAACAAATAAATGTAAACGTCTGTTGCTACTTTTCTACCATCATTATTCTTTCCATCCCAGGTTATACCACCTTGAGTATCTTCATATTCTTTCTTATAGACTAACTCGCCAGCAATATTATAAATCCTGAAGATTACTTCTTTGGGCAAATTGATAAATTTTACACATTCATCTTTTGCTTCTTTCGCTTTAAATGGATCGGGATAAACAATAAGCCCGCTAAAACCAAATGTTATTTTTTGCATAACTTCAAAAACAGAGAAATGATCTACACTCAAAGCAATTTTATTATTACTGGCATCAATTCTATAATCCATTTGTTCTTCCCATTTTCGAGCAATCTCATTTAATCTGAATATCCTAAGCAAATTCTTCTGTGCTAGGTTAAACGAGGACGGAAATGTAAACTCTATCTGTACATTATCTTTGAAATCGTTTGGACCTAAAATATTGCCCAGGTTATCTTTTACGATAAGTTCATACGGTTTGGTGACCTCAATATATCTTGTCTCTTTATCCGCATCTTTCACAATTTCAAATTTAGGGTGCTCAGTATCAATTAAGTTGGCGGTTATTATTGTTGGAACATCAAAGGCAGTGACTGGAACGGTGATAATAATTCTCTGCCCGTCTATAGTAACTATTTCTTTGGTATAGGTGGTATGTGGTGGATTTAGATATCCCGCGGCAGCAGTTTTTGCCGTTGTTGGTTCAGCATAATTTGTCTTGATCCCATCTTCATTATACGCCCAAACCCTGAACCAATAAGTTGTATCGGCAGAAAGACCATAAACTATTGTACGGGAGGCAGTTAGATTGGATGCAAAGACAATAACATTGCTGATGTCGGCAATGAAGTTATCTCTGGAATGGGCTAATCCAAATCGAGTCGAAGAAGGATTATCATTAGTATTCCAAGATAATGTAATGGCATTGGCATATGGTGCAATTATTTTTAGGTCGGTGGGGAGATTTGCTAAAGTATAACAAGAGTTTTCATTAGAATCTGTATCTCCTCCTGGGCCAAAAGTCTTGACATGTCTCGTATACTCTGTATTCGGTAGTAATCCTAACTCAATCCAAAAAGTAGTATTTTTGGATAAAGTTTCTGAAACGCTTTGGGTTGAAGTCTGGACTAAAAAGCCATCTTCATAATCATAATTATCTTTCCAACTCCACTTAATTTCTGATGTTGATATAGCTACTCCTTCGAAGTTCGTCGGGGCTATTGGCTCAGCATTTGCCCTGGCAGATGCTCTTATAGGAGTAATATCTATATCTGAAATGTTAGGCACTTCGTCTTGAGTCTTAATGGCAACCCAGTATATTGTACCAGGGATTAACCCTGTTATGGTATGAGTTTCCAGTGTGCCAACAGGCAATGGTATCCAGTTTTGAACAAACTCTTTTGCCTCATCCCAAGAAACTGTTGAAGGTATTGCACCGTTTGATGAGTATTTAATAATGTAGTGGCCCTGAAAGTTATTATTAGCTGTACCGTCATCCCTGGGAGCAGTCCATTGTAGGTTTATTTCTCCATTTTTCAAACCAGTGTACGCGGTTAAGTCTGTTATTGCCGCTGGAGGAATCCCTTGTAGCCATACGGTAGCTGTGTTGGATATCAAAGACCATTTGGGAATTTCATCGGCTAATTTTATCCAAAAGTAATAACTTGTACCCTCAATTAAACATGAAAGCATTTTGCTCTCTAAATTGCCTGGTTTTGTATCTGTTGACCACTGAATAGAATACGGTGCGTTCCAACCGTCTGTTGCATTAGTTGAATATTTGATACAATACTTTCCATCTGTGATATCGCCTATAGTTCCGTCGTCACCAGTTGCTGTCCAGTCTAGCCTCACATCCATTAATCCGTAGTAGATGGCGCTTAGATCCATGATAGGCGATGGGGATTTCTGTGGAGGACAATAAACTGTTTGCTCATTAGACCAATTACTCTTTCTTAAACCTGCATCTATCGTTTGGACACTCCAATAGTAAGTTACGTCATCTGGAACATTTAGAGTTATTGATTTCATTCTTGTATAATTTCCTAATAGGGGTGTGCCATAAACAGCGGAGACTATATTTTGACTACCTGGAGTGGTGCCCATACGCAAATTGTAATATAACTCATTAGGCTCGGCACTTTCTATATCTGAACCATTGCCCCAGCACAAAGTTACCTCTCCATCAGAGCCCGTTGACTCAAACCCAGTAGTTGGCGGGGCGGGAGTAGTATTTACTACACCATATTCTGCAGCGTAATTCTTGTAGATGTAGAAAATTTTGTCTTTACCACCCACCAAACCTACTACTGCTAAATCCAGGTCTCCATCATTATCATAATCTGCCCAGGAAACATTGCTCCAAGTAGCATAATCTAAATGGTGAGTCTCAACGAATGTGCCTTCATTATTACGATATACTATTGTGCCGCCCCCCCAACCTGTTATAGCTAAATCTAAATCACCATCATTGTCATAATCTCCAAAAGCAATTCCTCTCCAATCCGAGCTTACACTGGCTAATGTTTGGTCTTCAGTAAATATTCCATTGTCATTGCGATACATTTTACAGCAACGACCGGTTGGATATTTATCTCCCATCCATGCTAAATCTAAATCACCATCATTATCATAATCGCCCCAGGCAAGAGAGTTATCCCAATCCAAGCGCGTCCAATTTATGAAGGTTTGACCCTCAGTGAAATATCCATTTTCATTCTCGTAAATTTTGCCTATTATGTTTGAGCCGCTTGTCCCAGTGATAGCTATATCCAGGTCTCCATCATTATCATAGTCACCTGCTGCAACAAAACTAGTACCAAGGGCAAATATATTGCTCTGCGATTCATTTAAAATTCCATTATCATTTAAAAATAGTTTCCCAGCAAGGACTAAATCCAAATCACCATCATTATCATAATCGCCCCAGGCAAAAGAATGATTAAAAGTCTGAGGTAAACTTTGTGATTTATCTTCAACAAACGAGCCACTATCATTATTATAAATCTTGGTGACACCCCAGTTGCTTCCCAAACCTGATAAAGCTATATCCAGGTCTCCATCATTATCGTAGTCTATCCAGTCCACATAAGCTTGTTTTACGCCATCCAAATTTTTCACTATGGAAAATGATCCATTATCATTCCGGTAAACTCTGGCAACTATATTTCCGGGGTCACGTTGACCAGCAACTACCATATCTAAATCACCATCATTGTCATAGTCACCCCAAGAAACAGTCCCCAGGCATATACCTTCAAGTTCTTTCTCCTTGATAAAATATCCTGCTATACAGCTGTTTCCCGTGGTGTTAGAAAGGCTGGCCTGGTTTCCAGCTTCATCATAAGCCTCTATCGCAAAGTAATAAGTAGTACCAGGTTTAAGCCCAGTAAGTGTTTTAACCTCCTCACTTCCTGGGCCGCGAGGTGCCCAAGATTGGGGATATTCAGGTGCAGCATCAAAACTTGCCTGGTCAGTGAAGTTTGATACCGTGAAGTATTTAACGATATAACCGGCAACAGGCTCGTCAAAATCGTCATCTCTTGGCGCTGACCATGTTAATCTTATTTGTTCTCCAACTGAAGCTTTTAAATTGTTTATCCCAGAAGGAGGTTCATTAGGAGTAACAACTTGTTCTTCTGACCAATCACTTTTTCTTAAACCAGCGTCTATCGTTTGCACATTCCAATAATAAGTTGTCCCTTCAGTAATATTTTTCAGATAAACTCCTAACTGAGAACTTGAAACTTTCGGCCTCAAATAATTTCCGAGCAGTGGTGACCCATATACACCACTAATTTTGCTATTGCCAGCTGAAAATGTAGCTACTCTTATATTATAATACAATTCATCTGGATCGCTAGATTCAACGTCTGAACCCTGGCTCCATACAAGGGCATACTTTCCCATCATCCGATAGGCCGACGCGAACCCGCCTGTCGGTGGATTGGGAGCAGTATTTATCACCCCAAACTCTGCTTCGTTATTTCTGTATATTGTAGTAGATATGGCCTCACCAGATTTCGATATTCCCGATGCCACTAAATCTAAATCACCATCATCATCATAATCTCCCCAGGCAATAGAACTCCAAGTTATGCCTGTAAGAGCTTGAGTCTGGACAAGTGTTCCATTTTGGTTGGCATAAATATAAAAAATAGCACCAGATGCAATACCGTCAGTACTGCCAGCCAAGGCCAAATCTAAATCTCCATCGTTGTCATAATCGCCCCATGCAATGGACCCATATTCCACACCAACCAGGTTTTGCTTTTCTATAAGTGTACCATTATCGTTTTCATAAAGCCTGGAAATTCTTCCGCTATTGGAATAACCAATTATGAATAAATCTAAATCGCCATCTGCATCATAATCAGCCCAACTAATTGAGCCATCGCATACTCCAATCAAACTTTCTCCACTATCCCTTAAAATGCCATTATCATTCCTGTAAAGTTTAGTTATTCTTTCAGAGGTTAGATTTTTCAATCCCGCTATGATTAAATCCAAATCTCCATCCATATCATAATCACACCAACTAGCCCAACTCCCATAGAGACCAATTAAACTCTGAGAAGTATCTTCATTTAGAATTCCATTGTCATTACGGTAAATTTTAGAAACAGCATTAACTCCATTCCAACCAACTAAGGCGAGATCAAGGTCACCATCGTTATCATAATCTCCCCAGGTAGCGTAACCTTCACAAATTCCCATTAAATTTTGTTTTGAATCTTCTGTGAATATACCATTAGTATTTTTATACATTATAGAATAATTCCAAAAAGTACCTTCAGAGAAGCCAGTTAGAATTAAATCCAAATCTCCATCGCTGTCATAATCACCCCAAGTAACAGAGCTCCAATATAAACCCCTTAAATCTTGTGAAAATACTAATGTTCCTTTATCATTTCGATAAATCTTAGAAACAGATTTTCCTCTACCGTCCCAACCTGTTAGTACTAAATCCAAATCTCCATCATTGTCATAATCGCCCCATGCAAGCATACCTTGCATAATCCCAGCTAAATTCTGTTTGGTCTCATAAAAGTTACCAGCCAGCGTATTATTATCTATGGTATTGGATAAGTCAGCCTGATTTGATACTTCATCGTAAGCTTCTATTGCAAAGTAATAGGTAGTACGAGGTTTAAGTCCCGTGAGTGTTTTAACTTCTATAGTTCCTGGTTGGGCAGGTGTCCAAGATTGGGGGTATTCACGTGCAGCATCAAAACTTGCCTGATCAGTGAAGTTTGATACCGTTGAGTATTTGACGATATATCCGGAGGCAGTCTCTGTCATCCCATCGTCTCCTGGAGCAGTCCAGGTCAATTTTATTTGTTCCCAAGTAGTAGCTTTCAAATCTGTTATTGCCAAGGGGGAAATCGTATCCATTGCTCGCGATGTAGAAGCAAATAGAAATACAAAAATAGATAGACACAAAAAGAGTTTTTTAGAAGGCCGGGCGATATTTTTATTTATTTTGAGCAAAGGAGACATTTTTTTCCATCCTTATTCACGAAATAATGTTGCGTACCATTGAAATCAAAAGTTACCCATAAGCTTTCAATTATTCCTTATCATTTTTATTTCTCGTCTCTTTCATTATGGTGTCATACTTGTATGTCAAATGCGTTACAAAGTTGTACCCCTTATTCTAAAAAATATGTTTACAATTCGAATATTGAAATAATGAAATCAAAATATCAAAAGGTTATTAAAAAAGCTAATTTGTCAAGCAATAAGAAAATTCGGCATATTTAGGTTTATTT
>Ga0315296_10004358_pt1 | contig 11565 bp, 5 predicted proteins | sample YL17G14_18_MG_FD_203921 | JGI IMG/M metagenome (GOLD analysis project Ga0315296, IMG submission 203921) | Sediment microbial communities from Yellowstone Lake, YNP, Wyoming, USA - YL17G14_18 | ecosystem: Environmental > Aquatic > Freshwater > Lake > Sediment | place: USA: Wyoming | collected...
TGAAGGCGACCGTCGAGCTGACGCTGAAGCCGCCGGCGCCAGCGCCCGCGGTGCCGACGCTTCGGGACGCCAAGATCGAGCCCGCCAGCGCCTGGATCGGCGACCACCTGGTGCTGACGGCGGCTGTCGAAGACCCCGGAAAGCAGGTCGCGAAACTCGAGGGCGTCGTTGTCGAGTACCCTGAGATCGTGGTGCCGCTAAATGACCAGGGTCAGGGCGATGACAAGCAGGCGGGTGACGGCATCTGGAGCGGAGGCTCGGATGTCCCCGCTGAGGCATTCGAAGGCACCTATCACATCGCCCTCTGGCCGCGCGATGCCGCCGGCAAAGGCTTCAAGGTTGACAGCCAGTTTGTGAAGGCGACCGTCGAGCTCACGCTGAAGCCGCCGGCCTCGGGCCCCGTCGTTCCCACCCTTCAGGAGCCCAAGATCGAGCCCGCTGCCGCCCCACCGGGCGCCCATGCCGTGCTGACAGTCGCCGTTAATGACCCCGCAAAGGAAGTCGCCAAGCTTGAGGTGGTGGTCACTGAATACCCGACTATGACTCTGCTCCTCACCGACGATGGGCAGGGCGATGACAAGCAAGCTGGTGATGGCATCTGGTCGGTGGGCATAGACGTCCCCGGCGAGGCTCCGGCGGGCACCTACCACCTGGCTCTGTGGCCGCGCAACGCTGCCGGCAAAGCGTTCGAGGTTAATGGGCAGTCCGTCAAGGCGACTATCGCGTTCGAGGTCAAGAGCCCCGAAGTCGCGCCGGAGCCCAGTGTTGACGCGCTGCGCGCCGCTGCTCTGCCGTGGAAAACTGAGGCCCAGATCGCCAAAATCAAGGGTATCGGGCGCCAGCCCGGCGAGGCATTCCGCTTTGTCGTGATGGGCGACAGCCGCACCAACCCCGAAGTGTTCGCCGCGCTTCTCAAGCTTGCGGCGGGCTTTCCGAAATTCGGTTTCTCCATGGACAGCGGCGACATTGTGCCCGGCGGCAAGCCCGAAGAGTATGCGTTCTTCTTCAACGAGATCAAGGACGTAACTTGGCCTTTCCTCGTTGTCGAGGGCAACCACGAGTTGGGGGCTTCCGGCGGCAAGCTCTTTGAGGAGCTTTTCGGGCCGACCGATTATTACTTCGACCACGGAGGCTTTCGCTTCGTCGGCCTCGATAACTCCCGAGGCATCGTTACGCCAAAGCAACTGCAATGGCTCAAGGAAGCGCTGACAACTGAGCTGCGCAAGATCGTGTTCTTTCACGCGCCGCCCGCGGTAATCGAGAAGTGGGCTTGGCACGCCTTCAGCGCTGGGGCGCAGGAACTCGCGGACCTGCTGGCCGAGAAAGAAGTTGAGCGGGTGTATGTCGGCCACATTCACGGGTTCGGGGTCGCTGACTACAAGGGCGTGCGTTACGTCCTGAGCGGAGGCGCTGGCGCCGGGCTTTACGAGCGGGTCGCGCCCGGCAACTTCCACCACATCGTGCTGGTCGAGGCGCTGCCCGAGGGCCTGCGGGAGACGGTTTACAAAGCCGACGGCTCGAGCTTCGTCCTCGACGCGGAGAAGTGGATTAAGGGCGAGGGGCAGTAACGGTCCACCGAAGCATTTCTCTACCGGGTGTGTTCGATTTTTGTGGGTATGGTGCGGTCGCGCACTCGGATGTGGCCCAGCCGCCCTCGGCTGGGAAGGGGCGCGATTCATCGCGCCCCTACAAGGCCGTTGCCGACAACCACTATCCGCGAACACACCCCTCTGTGCCTATCGTCTGGTAGTCTAGACGTGTTGCATGGCATAATGACACCGTGTCGGTGTCACGGCAAGTGACGCGTCCAGGAGGCTCTCTGCCATGAGTGCCGCTCACGAGCCCGAAGCTCCCAAAGCCCCCAGATCCCATGCCAGCGAGGGTGCCGTCACGGTCAAGCAGCAGTCCCCACGGAAACGGCGCAACCCGTCCAGCTTGCGGGGACGCGAGCCGAAGTTGCCTCGCCTGGGAACCGGGCGTCAGGCAACCGCCGCCCGGGAGTTCGCTGCGATGGTGCGGGCCATTGACCCATCAGTCACGGTCTATGTGCGGGCGGCATATGGCGTGCTGGACCTCTGGGCCGTGCTGCCCAGTCGGGACGACACCGCGGAAGAAGCCATTGCGGAGGCTGTCTGCGAACTCCAGACGAAGCATTTGGGCCTGCGGTTCGATTTCATGCTCGTGGATGAGGCAAGTCCTTCGGTCCGCACGATCGAGGATTCGGGGTATGAACGCGTCGTCCCGGACATCGTCAGGATGGCGGAGACATGCCGACCGAGGTAGAGCATGTCGAGCAGGCGAGAAGAAACGCAAGGCTTCTTGCCGCGATGCAAGGTGGCGACCTCCTGGCGCAGCATCCTGATTGGGTAATCACTGTAGCCTTCTACACCGCACTTCATTTGGTCGAGGCCAAGCTCGCCCGCGACAACATGCACTGCGTCGGCCATGAAGAACGAAGGCCCAAGGTTTCTCTGCACCTGCAAGCGATCCGCGGGAGATACGAGCTGTTGTACACGGAGAGCAGAGCAGCGCGGTATGAGTGTCAGCCGGTCAAGCCTGAGCGCGCGCAGCACCTCCTGCAAACCGTGTACCGGCCTGTGCGGGAGCATTTGTGCGGGCTCCTCGGCACAAGCCTGTAGTTCTCATCTCGTCCCCTCCGCAGGTTGACGCGGCACTCTCGCCGAAGTTGAGGGCGTTCTCAACTCACGTGGAGGGCGCGCGCCAGATGCCCAATTCCCCGCCGCTCGCCAAGCTCGTGAAGTTTGCGTCGTTCCCCGAGGTCATAACCCTCGCGCCGGTGGGGGATTTGAAGGCGCGGCTGCGCGCGGAAGGGGATTCTCCCTCGCGCGAGACCGAGGCCGAGCTGCGCGCGCTACTGGAGCTCTACTTCATTGACCAAGCCGACAACCGCCGCGCGTGGGAAGCGGGGCTCACCAGCCTGGCGCGCGCCGAAGGACCGGGGCGGGGGTTCCTCATCTCCGGCGCATACGGCTCCGGCAAATCCCACATGCTGGCCGCGCTGAGCCTGCTCGCCGAGCATCCCGCGGCGTGGAATCATTTCCTGCGCAGCCACCCCTGGGCGCGAAACTTCGGGCGCGTGTTCGCTCCCGCGCGCAGACTGCTCGCGGTCGCCGTCCCGCTCGATAACTATCGCGGCAGCGCTCACGATCTTGAATCCATCATTTTCCGCTGCCTCGAGGACGAGCTGCGCCGCCGCATGGGCGAGGAGGCGCCGACGCTGGTCGAGGAATCGGCATACATTGAGGCCTTCGCAAAGCTCATCCTTCCGCAGCGCAGCGCGCCGTTCTTGCGCTTTCTGACCGAGCTAGGCGAGAAGCGCGATTGGGAGCATCTCGCCGCAGAGGACCGGCCAGCGGCGCTGCGGCTGGCGCAGCGATTCATGCGCCGCGAGGGCATCGAGCTTGCCATCCAGCGCTCGCGCGGGGAGATTCTGGCGCGGGTGCGCGAGGTGATGCGCAGCGCAGGGTACGCCGGTTTGGTGCTGCTAATTGACGAACTGAGCCTTTTCCTGGCGTCAAAGGACAAGCGCGGGCTCGACGAAGACGCGGCATTTCTGCAATTCCTCGGCCAGCAGGCCAGCCTGCCGGCGCGTCCGGGGCGACCCGCGATGCCGCTGTGGATAGTGGCGGCGGCGCAGCGCAACCTGGAGGACGTGGGTGACATTGACTCCCACACCCTGCGCCAGATCCGCGACCGCTATGAAGCACATCACCTGTCGCTGGCGCAGTTGCGAACGGTGATCGAGCGCAAGCTGGTTGAGAAGCCGGAGCTTCATGCCTTTGCAGCCGCGGTGCGCGAGGCATGCGCGGCATGGGCCGGCGAGGGGAGGGAACTGCGCTTCAGGGCCGAGGAATTGGTTCGCACCTATCCGTTCAACCCGCTGGCGCTTGAGGTGTTCGAGGGCGCGGCGCAGTCATTCCTGTCGCAAACGCGCAGCGTCGTGCAGGCGGTCGGGCGGGCGGTGGCATCAGGCATTCTGGCGCAGCAACCGTGTGCCTTGATCTCTGCCGATGTCGCGTTCGATCTCGCCGCCGATCGCCTGGAGGGCCGACCGGAGTTGCACCGCTTCGACGCCGCGCAGCGGTTCTACTGTGAGAATGCCCGGCGCATCGCGCCGGAAGAACCCGAGCTCGTGGTTGCGTGCTTCAAGGCATTGGCGCTGGCGGCGCTGAGTGGGGCGCGCTGGATGGTGTGCGAAATCGCCGATGCGCTCGCGGGCTCCCCCGTGCGCGGCGACGAAGGGCTGACGTTCTACCAACGGGTCGAGGCGGTGCTCAAAGCGATGCGGCGCCGGGGCGCCTATATGGAATGCGCGACCCAAGCTGGGGATTTCACCGACCAGTATTACCTGGAACTGACGAGTGACGTCGGCGAGGCGCTGCGGCGGCGGCTGAATGAGATCGCGGATGCGCTCGGGGAGCACGATTCGCGAGTCTTTGAGCACGCAGCCGCAGCGTGCCAGGATCCGTCGTTCCCGCTTGCTCTGCTTTCCGAGCCGCGGCAGCAGCAATTCGAGTGGATGAATACGCTGCGCCGGGCGACGGTGGAGCGACGCGACTTGCGGCGCCTGCGCCCGGAGGAGTTGTCGCGTCTCGCTGAGGCCCTGGCGGCGCCGGGCACGGCGGAGAGCGGATGGCTGGTCATCGCCGACCTACGTGATGTTGCCGGCCAGCGCGAGGCGTGGCTCGATGCGGCCGGTCAGGTGGCTGGCCGGTGGACGCAGGCCATGCTCGCCTGGCTGCCCCGGGCGCTGCAAGAGGAGGAGGTGGAGACCCTGCGGGAGCATGCCGCGCTGCGCATATTGGCTGCGGATCCCACGTCACGGGAAGGCGAGCACGGGCGGGAGCTGGGGCGAGCGGCGGCGGAGCGCCTGACGCTTCAAGCAGCCGAAGCCGAGCGCATCGTCCGCAGCGCATACATGCAGGGCGAGCTGGTGCGAACCGACGGGCGCAGCGCCGAGCTCGCGAAGGTTGCGGCAAGCGGCGAGTGGGAGGACATCCTGGCCGGGGTCTTCGACTGGCCGCTGCGCGAGCTGTTGCCGCGGTTTCGCGAGGTGGCGCCCCGCAAGCGGCTGGCCGGGAAACAGCGCAGCACTTTTGTCATCGAGCAATTCCTGCGGGCCGGCGCTTCAGCGCCGCCGCCCGATTCGGCCCTGGAGGATGCGCTGGTGTCCTATATGGAGCCGCTGGGGCTGGCACGGGGCGACCGCGGGCGCTGGACCATCTCGGTGCGGGGAAGCGCTGCCGCGCAGGCCATGTTACAGACATTACCGGCGCGCGAGTCGGCGGACCGCCTGGCGGCCGCAGAGGTGGTGCGTTTCGCCGACTGCGCCGCGATGATCGAGAAAAGCGAGTGGGGCCTGACGCCGGAGATGGTCGAGCTGGTGATCGGGGCGCTGGTGCGCGCTGGATACCTGGTGGCGCTGGACGGGTTCATCAAGCCCATCGCTTTCGCGCGGTTGGGCACCCCGCTGTCGGATCACATCGTTTACCTGGCGCGGGCGCTGCCCCTGCCGCCGGAGCAGGAGCAGGGCGCGCTGAGGGTAGCTCACGCGCTATTCGGACAAGCGCCCGCGCGGCTCGATTTGGAGCAAGAGGGCGAGCTGTGGGCGCGGATCTGCGAGTGGGCGAATGATGCGCCGCAGCGAACGCAGGAGCTGGTGCAGCGGCTGGTCGCCCTCTACACCTCTCTGGGCCAGGGACCGGCGGAATGGGCGGACTCCCGGCGCGCCCTCGATGCCGCGCAGGAGCTGGCCGCTGCGGTCCAAACCGATGCCGATGCGCCCGACGGCCTGGCGGCGGTCGCCCAAAAGGCGGACCTCGCGAGCGCGCTGCAACCGCTGCCGGCGCTGGGCGAGTTCATGCGCGAGGGCGCCGACGCGGCGGCCCTGATGTGGCGCTATCTGAATGATCAGCGGCTGAGACTGGCGGATGGCGACCTGGCGTCCTTGCGTGCGGAACTGCTGGCGCTGCTTGCGCAGGGTGAGGGCATCATTCCGGCGCGCGGCGAGTTTGGCAAGCAGGCCAGCGCTTTTCTGGCCCGGTATGGCGCCGTTTATCAGCGCCATCACGCCGAAGTCTATTCTGTTGCGCGCTTCCGCGCATACGCCGACCTACGGCGGTCGCCGGAGCTTCGAGCGCTGCTGACGCTGGCGCCGCTCGCGCTCGCCGGCAACCGCGCGGCCGCGGCGGAGGCGACGCTTCGGGCGCAGATGGAACGTCACTGCGCGGGTGGGCGCCTTGGCGACGCGCTCCGCCGGCAGCCCGTGTGCCCCGATTGCGGCCTGGCCCTGGGAGATGACATCGAGCTGGTCAAGCCCGAGGAAATCCTGGCCGATTGTCGGCGCGCGGTGGTCGAGCAGCTAACGGAACTCGCGGCCCGTCGCCCGCGATTGGCGAAGGCGCTCCGCGCGGAGACCGATTCTGTCAACGCGCAGGCCGTCCAGCGCGCCCTTGACTTACCTGCGGACGCGCCGGCCGAATCGGTGCTCGAAGCCTTCTCGCCGGCGATCATTGAATGGCTTGCTGCGGCGCTGCGAGCGCGGCCCGCGTCACGGGCGCCCATATCGGAGCTTCAAGCCTTCCTGCGCGGCAAGCGGCTGACGCGCGAGCAGGCGCTGCGCGCCTTCGCGGAGTGGCTCTCCGCGCACGGCGCGGCTGCGGATGACGATGCCATCGAGTTCGAGTAGTGCGGTCGAGGCGCAGGCGCAAGACCCGGCCCGACCAAGTTGCGACCTCGCCCACCCCGACTGGTAGCCGACGCTTGATCTCGTAAACCTGCAACCGCTCCCACGTCGCCTGACCCTTACCCAGTTTCCGGTAAGGCGACGCTGAGATGCTTCACTGGGCGTGCCCACGCTGTCGCGCGAGCACGCTTCGTTCTGCATGACAGGAGCCGGGACCTGTCATTCAGAGCATAAGCGAAGAATCTCGCCTCCGCAATTCGCAAACTGGGTAACCGTCAGCCACGTCGCCACTTGACAAATGCCTCCTGGCGGTGTAGAAAGACTCAGGCGAGGAATGACGCCAAAGGAGGTAAGGGGAATGATGAATGGGAGGTTGGGCAAGTCTGTTGCGGTCGTGGGGCTCCTGACCTGTGCAGCGCTGCTATGTGGCCTGGCGGCGCCAGCATTGGCGCAGGGCTGGCCGGTGCCGGAGGTGGTGCTGGAGGTGCATCCAAACGAGCGGGGGGACGGAGTCTCCGCGGTCGCGGGCAACCAGTTCATTGGGGCCGCGCCATGGTCCAAGCCGGTGCCAGGACCGGTGGCAACTTACTGGTGGCAGGACTATGTGTTTGCAGCCAGTGGTCACCTGTGGATTCAGGTCTGCGCTCAGAACTGGAGCAAAGCGCAGAACGGCGGGATCGACGATGACAACACGATGCTTTTTATTAACGGAGTGTTCCCCGCCGACTGGGATGGGATTCAGACCGGAGTTCCAGGTGCGTCGCAGTGGCGAGGTGATCTCGAGAAGGCTCAGCGGTGGACGTTGCGCTTCCTGGTCATGGGCAAATCCGGAAAGCAGCTCCTCCGGATCGGAGCGGACGAGACCCCTGTAGTCTGGTGGGTCAAGGTCACCGACCTCGAGCCAGGGGAGATCATGCCTTAGTAGGGGAGAGGTGGCGGCCGCGAGCCGCCCAGGTGACCCCTGCGCCAATCGGGTTAAACGGCAGTCAGTGAGGGCCCGGCGTCAGATGCCGGGCCTTTGCTGCCTTCGTTCGGCGCCAGGCGCAACCCGAGTTTCTGACTGCGCCGGCCATCCTTTGTCCAGCCCGGCGCAGAATGGGCAGACGCGGGCTGAGAGCAGCAAGATTGCGCCCGCCGCTAGCGCACTGCTCAGCGCGCTCGAAGGACTGTTCGAGCGCCAGGGGGAACGGCTGAGACGAAGGCTCGGAGGCCAGGAAAGGGAGGATGAGTAGGAGGGAGGAGCGGAAATGAGCCGGTCTGGCTGCGGCGGGAGAAGGCGATTGCTGTTGGTGGGAGCGCTGGTTGTAGGCTTGACGGTGGTGCACTGGACCGGCACTTCCCTTGCAGGACGGGCTGGCGGCTGGACGCTGCGGGCGAGAGGTGACGGGGTGGCCCAGACATGGCCGGACTTCCGGCCGGTGGCAGGCCCTCTACTCCATTTGCGGAGCGAGAATCAGTCCACGGCCAGCGCCGAGACGGAGGCGCCGAAGCTGACGCTCCCCTACGCGGTCTCCTGGTGGATCTATGTGACGCAGGAGAAATACGACGATCTCATCGTTTACCAGGCAAAGGACGAGCAAGGCGCGCCCACGGATGTGAAGCTGATGTTTCGGGAGGCGGAGGCAAAGTTGCCGGCCAACCCGGAGGAGTGGCGAGGGATAGTGTGGGTGGAGGACGGAAGCGGGTGTCACAGCGTGGCCCCCATTGGCCGGCCGGGATGGCATCGCTTGTGCCTTGATCGCAAGAGCGAAAGCGCGGTTGATCTGCTCATAGATGGCACGCTGGTCGGAACCTATGCGGCACGCAGCGCAAAGCCTGCTCGCCTGATAGAGGTGGGCGACTTCAGCGCGTCGGACGGCGCCGGAGAAGCCTACTGGGGCGAGGTTAGGATTGCCCCCGGCGGAGAGGGGTCGGCCGGGGAGGCAACGCTAGGGGGGTGGCGATGCGCTGCCTTCGGAGCGGGAGTCGCGGAACTGGACCGCGGATGCGAGGGGGTGCGGCAGGCCAATCTCTATCTCCGCAGCAGCAGCAAGGCCAGTTGCGAAGCCGAGTGGGGAACCCTGGGCCGCGAGATCGAGATACCCTATCACTTCTGGTGTCAGGTCTATGTGTCTGAGCAGCCCTACCAGGATTTCAAGGTTGTCTGCCCGCTTGCCGCCGATGGCCAGCCCACGGACATTGAGATAGAGTTCGACGAGAAGCCAGATGCAGCAGCCTCTGGATCTTCCGAGCCTTCTCAGCAAGGATTCATCTGGGTGACGGATGCCCAGGGGCGCCACAGCATGGGCTCAGTAGCGCGGGGTGTCTGGCACGAGTTTGCCATCACCCGCCGTAAGCCCGGGGAGGTTGCCTTGTGGATTGACGGCGCTCCCGTCAAGACCTTCGCCTCCCGCAGCGCGAAACCGGCCGCCTCTTTCCGATTCGGAGATGCCGCTTCCGAGACGACCTGTGGTGAGGCCTATTGGTTCTGGATTCGCCTGGTGCAGATACCCAAGGAATGAGCAGGTGCGATACTCGCGGCCTCGACCCCCGAGGCTCAGTGGGACCTGCCTAGTGCTGTTTTGCAAGATTGCTGTTACCTGGCGGTGACCCTCACCCCGCCTCTCCCTTGAAGGGAGAGGGGTTGGGCCGCGTTTCTCCTCTCCCTGCCAGGGAGAGGATTAAGGTGAGGGTGAAATGTAACAACAGACCTGCAAGAAAGCACTAGGCGCGTCTCCGCCTGGCAGCTGCATCGGCGCACATCACTCCACGACGCGGATGTAGTCAATTTCGACGTGCGCGCTGCGGGTGAAACATGGGTCGAGGCGCAGGCGCAAGACCCGGCCCGACCAAGTTGCGACCTCGCCCACCGGCAGCGCGTACTCGTGGAACTCGCCGTCCGCTGCCAAGGGGAAGCTGTAGCTCGTCGCTTCGCTCTCTTGGGCGAGGGTGGTGCGCCAGAACAACTGGCCCTGGCCTGGCATATCCACGCGCATCCGCACCAGCACCCGCCGATAGCGCGCCGCGTCAATCTCGACCGGCGGGCCGAAGAAGGCGGGGTCATCGCTAGTCGTCGTTGCCTTGAGCGAGCCACCTTCCGCGCGCACCTCGGTCATCCCCATGACGCTGCCCCAGCCCTCGTCATCGCCGGGGGTATTGAATTCCCAGGCGAGCTTGTAGCGCCCCATCGCCACGTCGTAGGGCCCGAGGCCGACATCCTCGGGCACGATATCGTGGTGCGCCGCCGGCGCATTGGTGAAAACGCGGCGCACGGCATCGAGGTATCCGAACCCGTAGGGCTTGGTGGGCTCGATGTGGGAGCCCTCGCCGAACTCATTCCACGCCTCGATGATGACCATGCGCGATTCCGGCGACTTCCCTCGCGTTTCCAGCAGTGTTTTCGCGCGGCGGCACATATCCTCGAACCTGTCAGGCGTATTGCCATAGCGCACCAGGGCATCATCGCCGGCCCACGGCCGGTTGTCCCAGCCCGGGCTGAGCGGCAGGATGTAACGAATCTCGCCGCGGTCGAAGAACTCGCGCCATATTTTCTCAAAACCGCTGACCATGGTGTCATAAGGCGCCCAGCGCTTGCCTTCAGCTCCAGCGCTGGGGTAATTGTATGCCGTCGCCGCGTCATAGCCCTCGCGCGCCAGTTGAGGCGCCTGACCGGGCACCGCGCAGCCGACGAGATAAAGCCCTGGCAGGCCTTCAGCGCGACACAGGGCGCGCATCTTCTCGAACGCCGCCCGCACCGCCTGACTACCCATGTCCTCGCGCAGCCGGTCGGGAGTGAAGATGACGACCATCGGCTTGCCGTCCACCGTCTGGTATTCCGGCAGCTTGAAGTAGTTGTCGAGCCAGAAGCGAGTCACAGCCAGCAGATCTTGCTCCGAGGAGGTCTTCGGCGGGTTGTGATTGGCCCACAGCAGGCAGAACTTCAGATAGTTGCGGTAGCGGGCGTGCATGTAGCCGTCGTGCAGCGCGTGCATCAGGCTGGTGCCCCCCTGGCACCAGTACCAGTCGTAAACAAAGAAGTTGATGCCGTGCTCGACCGCCCACTTGATGTGCCAGTCCGCGACCTCGGGATCGCCCTCGCGATAGAAGCCAAGGTAAGGTATCGGGAAGCGCGCGCGATCTATCGGATCCCAACTGCCGGCCGACTTCCAGCCAGGGAAGTAATACACGCCCACCTGCCACTCACCCCGAGCCGGGCGCGGCTCGGGCACATAGGGCTTGCCATCAATCATTGCTGGCTGCGCCGACGGCGGCGTGGTGTAGTCAACCTTGGTGTCGTAGGTCTGCGCCTCCAGGTTATCGCCGGCGATGGTCACCGTCATTTCAGCGACACCTGGCTGCGTGGAAAGCACGGGCCAGCGAAACTCGGCGCGGTCCCCAAAACCGACCGGCCCCGCCGCCTCAGCCGCGACAGTCTGCGAGCCAGCAATGAGGACGCCCCCAGGCACGCTCAGGGTTGCGCGCAGCCCGGTGATCGGCTCGCCGCCGCGGTTGCGCACGACGCCGATAATGCGCGACTCGCGGCCCACCCGTGCGACGGCGCGCTCGGCGCCGAAATCAAGCAGCTCGAGGTCCGGTGCGCCTGCGGGGACGGCGCGCAGCGCGACGCTTGCAATCTCGAATCGAGCGTTAGCCTCCAGCGACGGAGCGACGCCCAGGGCAATAGCCCTTCGCTGACCCGGCGCCGCCCCGGCAATGAGGACGTTGTAGGTGTGGAATCGCTTGTCCGTTACCAGCGGGAATGCTTTGCGCCCTGCGCCCGGCACCCCCTGGGACATGACCTGGGCCTCCCCTATCCGCCCGGCGTCCACGCACATGCGCAGCACGAGCCAGGCGAGGCCCGAGGTGTCGGCGGTGATACG
>Ga0315296_10004359_pt1 | contig 11563 bp, 9 predicted proteins | sample YL17G14_18_MG_FD_203921 | JGI IMG/M metagenome (GOLD analysis project Ga0315296, IMG submission 203921) | Sediment microbial communities from Yellowstone Lake, YNP, Wyoming, USA - YL17G14_18 | ecosystem: Environmental > Aquatic > Freshwater > Lake > Sediment | place: USA: Wyoming | collected...
GAGTTCCCGCGGCGGCGGGAGGGTTTGCCGTCCGGCTCTTGGCTGCGGGCTCGAAGCAAGATGCCAGGGGCAGGGCCACTGATTTCTGGGCGCGCGCGCAACTGGTGGAGAACGGCCGCGTCTTGAGAACCGTTACTATTCGCCCCAATCAGCCGCTGAGATACAAGGCGGTGAGCGTCGTGCTGCAAAGCCTGCCTGCGCCGGATTTCGCGATTGAGGTGCGCCGCGGGAGTGCTGTTTCGCGCGTGCCGATAGTGCTGGACGAGAACGGCGAAGTCGCGATCAGGGAGAGCATCGGGATACTGCGCGACCCGAAGTGGCTGGTCTTCGCGCACCGGCTGCGCGAGGAGGGCGGGCGGCCTTCGGCCATGGTCGTGATCGGCACCACAGGCAAGCCAGGGCACAACTGGGAGCCTGTCGGCTGGGTTGACGAGCGGGGCCTGAATTTCAGGGGCGTTGCCCTTCGTCTGACCAGGGGCAACCAGGGCGCGCAACTTTCTCTTGACCGCGATGTCGGCATTCCAATCGTGTGGGCTGGTTTTGCGTTGCTGACGGTGGGTTCGCTCTTGGCTTGCAGCAAAATCACGAAGAGAGGCGACGGGAAGGGAGCGCAGTGAACGCCGGGATTCCGAGGCTGGAAGCGAACCTGTTCAACGCTGGCTTCGCGCTTTACCTGCTGGCGATCGTGGCGTATGTCGCGTTCGCTGGCACGCGGCATCGCGCTGTAGCGGCACTGGCAAGCGGAATCGGCTCGCTGGGCCTTCTGGCGCACACCGCAAGCCTGGTCGCGCGCAGCGTGGCGGCAGGGCGAGTCCCCTATGTGAGCATGTATGAGTATCTGCTCGCATTTGCGTGGGCTATCGTCGTCGTGTTTCTGGTCTTGCGAATAATGGCAGGCGCGCGGCGGGAGGCAGTGGATTCGGCTGGGGCGGTAGTCTTCACCCTGGTCGCGGGATTGCTCGGCTATGGCTCGAAACTGCCGACGGAGATGAAGCAGATCGAGGCGCTGATGCCGATTCTCAAGAGCAACTGGCTCATCTTCCACATCCTGACAGCGGTGGTCGGTTATGGCGCGGCAGGAGTGGCGGCTGCCTTGTCGTTCCTTTACTGTGCGCTGAACATCGTGCCGGGCGGGGAGCGCATCAAGGCGCGCCTGCCGTCAGCAACCGCGCTGGATTGGGCTTCTTACCGGTGCGTTCTTTTCGCGTTCCCGTTTCTCGCGCTGCTGAACATCACGGGCGCGATATGGGCTTACGATGCCTGGGGGCGGTGGTGGGGCTGGGACCCGAAGGAAACCTGGTCGCTGATCACGTTCATGGTCTATCTGTTTTACCTCCATGCGCGCCTGCGAGCGGGCTGGCGGGGGGGCGCGATCAACCTCGTGGTGCTGGTGGCGTTCGCAGCCGTCATGTTCACCTTCATCGGCGTCAACCGCCTGGCAGCGTTCTCTCAGAGCCTCCACTCCTACGCTTCGCCGGGGTAGCCTGGGCGGCGGGCCTGTCGCCGACGCGCCATAGCCGCTATGGCGACGGCGCGGGCAGGCCCGCCCTACAAGGGCAGCGCCCTGTAGGGCGCGCGGGCCCAGGCCCCAATGGCTGCCAGATCAGGGATAGCGAACATGAAATACAGCATAATGGTCGCGGGAGGATTAGCAATTGCCATGGTAACGACAATCCCAGCGCGTTCGAGGGCGGAAAGTTTTCCCAAGATGATCGCCTATTCGGCGCAGCCGAATCCGTATTTCAACGAGCAGGCTGATCAGGTCGCACGGATATACGACGGGTTCTTCTTCACTATAGGGAGTTGGGATGAAGGGGTCGCCGCGAACCTGGGAATCCCGCCGGATGTCAAGCCTACAACCGACTGGAGGGAAAGGGCGCGAGAGAACCTGATTCACCTCCGGGAAGCAGGCGCAACCGAGAACCTGCTCGGCATCCATTTTGCTGAGTCTGCCGCCTGGCCCTCGCCCGAGACGCTGCTTTCGAAGGATGACACGGCGAAGATGGCGCGCCACTTCAGCGCGCTCGGCAGGGCGGCGAAGGAACTGGGATTTCGGGGCGTCAGCACTGATGTCGAGTATCCCTACCGCCGCTACTCGATTGATCACCAGGTTTACACCTACAACGGATACACGGCGGAGGACCTGATAGCCGCAGCATCGGAGCAGGGGCGCGTGGTGATGTCAGCCTTGCTGGATGAGTTTCCGGAGGCGGTTGTATTCGTTCTCCCGGGCGAACTCTGGGGCCGGCCCATCGGGCGGACGTTCATGCTGGGAATGCTGCAGGCGATGGCTGAGAGGGATGCGCCGGGAGGATTTCATCTGGGGTATGAGAGGGCCTATTGTCTTCTGGACCCGGTTTCACAGGTTGCGATTCCGCGCGTGGGCGATTGCATGGTTCGCTTGCTGGTGGACGCGAAAACGCTGGACTATTGGAAACGGAGATGCACCGTTGCGCCCGGCGTGTGGCCGCTGCACATGGTCGAGACGGGAGGAGAGGGCTACCCGGTGCGGCCTTGGAGCGAGGAACTGGCCGAACTGCAGCAGCAAATGCAAATCCTTCGGTCTGTTGCAAAGAAGTATGTGTGGTCGTTCTCAGGACAGCCGGCCTGGTATCTCCACACGCCCGACCTTGAAAAGAGATACGGCATGGCCAAGCAGACGTTCGATGGCGCAGACGAGGCGATCGAAGGCTGGCACCGCATCCTGTCGGAGAAGAAAAAGCCAAGCGATCCGAGGCTCAGGCGTCTGATCCGAGCGGTCCAGGAATTCGACCGGGGAGAGATCGGCTGCGCTGAACTATGCAATCGGTTCGGCACGCCAGCGGACTGGCTTGTGTTGGGGCCGCTCGGCAATCCCTTTACCCATCCGGAATACTCGGCCCAGGGCGCGCTCTTTCGACCCATCCGCCTTGGTGAAGCGATTCACGGGCGCGATGGCGTTGTGCGGTGGTTCGCGTTTCACAACTACGAACCGACGGGAAGCGTTCGCCTGATGGCCGCCTTCGACTGGCGAAACACTGACGACTGCTCCGCACACTTTGTTTGCTCTATCAGCGCGAAGGAGCCGGTGAGCGGGTTCATGTCTATCGGATGGGATGACGGAGTGGCGGTCTGGATAAACGGCAAGATGGTTTTCGATCACCGCACATACCCGAAGCGCGGCCACGGGATACTGTATAGGGATCGCTACCAATTCGAGGAGCGCGTTCCCGTCACCATCCCGAAGGGGAAGAGCCGCCTGGCAGTAACCTGCATCAATTCGCACGGCAACTGGGCGTTCAACATTCGGTTCACCGACAAGGACGGCTTCCCCATCGAGGGCGCTACGTTCTCCGTGCCGCCGTGCAAGAGGTAGCGCGCTGACGGTCGGTGGGTGCCGAGGCCAACCAGCAGGGCAGCGATTCTCCGCGAAAAGTTCGTATCCCCGCCAGAGGGTTCCGCCGTCGAGGGGCGAAATGCAGCCCGACCAATACCAGTTCGGGAGGAGTGAATAGAACGAGATGGCAAAGATTCAGGTTGCGCTTCAGTTATACACGGTTCGAGAGGACATGGCGAAGGATTTCGCCGGCACGATGAAAAAAGTGGCGGAGATCGGCTATCCCGCCGTTGAGTTGGCGGGGACAGGGGGCCTGTCGGCGAAGGACCTGAAGAAGTTGCTCGATGATGTCGGGCTCAAGGTGGTGGGCACGCATGTTGGCCTGGATGCCCTGACCAAGGACCTGCAGGCAACGATGGAATACAACCTGGCGATCGGCAACCCCTTCCTGGTTTGCCCGGGGATTCCCGAGGAGCGCAGGAACAGCGCGGCGGCCTGGCGCGAGACGGGCGCGATCTTCAACCGCGCCGCCGAGGAGGCGCGGAAGCACGGCCTTGGGGTCGCCTACCACAATCACGACAGGGAGTTCAAGCAGTTCGACGGCGAGCATGGGCTGGACATCTTCCTGGGGGCCACCGATCCATCGCTGGTTGGAGTGCAGTTGGACGTTTTCTGGGCTCAATACGCGGGAGTGGACCCGGCCGCATACATGAGCAAGCATCCCGGCCGGTTCCCGCTGCTGCACCTGAAGGACATGGCGAAGGACGGCAAGTCAATGACCGAGATCGGGGAGGGGATCATTGATTTCAAGGCCATCTTCGCGCAGGCGCAGAGCGCCGGGGTTCGAGCCTACATCGCGGAGCAGGACACTTGCGCGCGCCCTCCGCTCGAAAGCGTGCGCATCAGCCTTGAGAACATGACGAAATGGGGGCTTCTGTAGGGGCACGGCATGCCGTGCCCCTACTACGGCCGGAGGAGAAGAATGGCTTTGAAAATAGGCATCGTCGGGATGGGAGGAATCGGCAACGTTCACGGCGACTGTTACGCCAAGGACGAACTTTCGGAGGTGGTGGCCGTCTGCGACATCATCAAGGAGCGTGCAGACCGCGCGGCGGACAAGTTCAAATGCCCCGGGTTCTACAGCGTGAAGGAGATGCTTGCGGCCGGCATCAGATTCGACGCTTGCAGCATGTGCACCGCAGGCAAGGAGAACGGCAGCGACCACTACGTGCCCACGATAGAACTGCTGGAGGCGGGCATCCCGGTGCTGGGCGAGAAGCCGATCTCGAACGAGATCGAGAAGGGCCGCGAGATGGTGGCGCTGGCGAAGAAGAAGAACATCCCCTACGCCGTCAACTTGAATCACCGCTTCACGCCCGCGGCGCTGCTGGCGAAGAAGTGGGGCGATGATGGGCGGCTGGGGAAACTGCACATCCTGAACATGACGATGTGGATCAACAACCCGAACGAGACATCGCCGTGGTTCCACCTGCGCGCGCTGCATCCGCACTCGATTGACGTGATGCGCTACTTCTGCGGGAACGTGAAGAGCGTGCACGCATTCCTGATGAAAGGAGAGGGCCGCACCATATGGTCCAACGCGCAGATCAACATGCACTTCGAGAATGACGTCGTCGGCCACCTGACAGGGAGTTACGATGCCGGCGGGTCCTATGGCCTTGAGCGCTGCGAGGTTGTTGGATCGAAGGGCCGGTTCGTGCTTGAGGATGCGTGCGAGGTGCTGACATTCTATTCCCGCCGAGGCATCGAGAAGGAGACCTATTACTACCTGGGCGGCATGAGAAGTTTCGGCGAGACCTTCACATCGCGCATCCACCGCTGGCTGGAGCAACTTGCCGGCGGGGTAAAGCCCGAGGACGTTGACGGCTCAGGCGCGGATGCGCTGGCAGCCCAGGAAATTATCGAGGCGGCCATCAAATCGCACGAGACTCACAGCGTTGTGGACCTTTGAAAGGAGAGCGTGATGCGGCTGGGCGCAAATTCGGTGCTCTTCGGCGGCTACGACCTTGAGACCGCGCTGAAGCACATCGCATGGGCCGGCTACGATGGAGTCGAGTTGTCGGCCATCAAGGGGATGTGCGAGCACCTGGATCTCGACAACCTGAATGAAGATGTCCCGAAGATACGCAGGCTGGCCAGCACATACGGCCTTGCGCTGCTCGCGATGGAGGTTGCTTCCCTGGATGAGGAGCGCTTGCTGAAGGCGTTCCACGCCGCGGCGGAACTCGAAATCCCGGCGGTCAACATCGGCCCCGGAGGCAAGAGCGGTGTGGAGGAGGATTTCCGGCGTCAAGTGGATCTGATCGCCAAGATGGCTGATCGCGCGGCATCCCATGGAGTCGTGCTATGCGTGAAGGCGCACGTGGGCGCCGTGATAGACAACACGCCCACGACCCTGCGCGCGATCGCCGAGATCAAATCGCCGGGCTTCGGGGTGGACATGGACCCCAGCCACATCTACCGCGCGAAGGAGAACCCGGTTGATGCCCTGAAGCAGGTGATCTCGCGCGTGCGGCACGTTCACATTCGCGATTGCGCGAACCGGGAGGGAGGCCCGGGCCCGCCGGAGGAGCAGGCCTGCGGCCGCGGCAACATTGACCTGATGGGATACGTCCGCGTGCTGCACGAGGCCGGCTACAAGGGGCCCGTTGACCTGGAGATCATCGGCGCCGGGCAATACGAACTGTCGCGCTGCGCGATCATCGCGGCCGAGAGCCGCGGGTATCTGAACGCGTGCGTGAAGGCCTGCGGGGCGAGCCCGTAGGGGCACGGCATGCCGTGCCCCTACCCGCCGGATGACGGGCGGAGCGGTGCTCCGCCCCTACAGCACAGAAAGGGTAGAGAATATGCCAAGTCGGCCGATAAACATCCTGTATGTCGCGATTGACAGCCTGCGGTCCGACCACATGAGTTGCTACGGCTATCACCGGCTGACGACGCCGCACATTGACCGGCTCGCTGCGCGCGGGGTTCTTTTCGAGAACTCTTTGAGCGCCTACATCCCGACCACGCCGGGCTATTCCTCGATGCTGACGGGCCGCGACGTGATGGCGACCGGAATGGTGAGCCTGCGCGCCAAGGGGCCGCTCGACACGGGCCAACCGACCCTGCCGGAGATACTTCGTGAGCATGGTTATGTGTCGGCGTGCGTGGGTTTCGACGGCGGGTTCTACCGCGGCTTCGACAAGTATGCGCAATACCAGGCCTGGGTTTCATGGGATGATCGCCCTGCGCGCAAGGCGGAGAACCTGAACGAGGCGGCTCTGCCGCTGTTGGAGGAGATGGCAGGTCAGCCTTTCCTGCTCTTCTTGCGGCACATGGATCCACACTCCCCTTACCTGGCGCCGCCGCCGTTCGACAAGATGTTCTACTCCAAAGACCCGTGCCAGCCGGGCAACAAGAGCATGGACCCGGTTTTCAACTTTAAGCCGTTCGCCGATTTCCACCGCTCGTGGATGCCGCCGGGGATCACGGACATCGAATATGCCGTTGCCGCCTACGACAGCGAACTCGCCTACATGGACGCCTGCATCGCGCGCATCTTCACGCGCGTCCAGGAACTGGGGCTGGCAGACAACACGCTGACCATTGTAACGTCGGACCACGGGGAAACGCTGAACGAGCACGACTGCCATTTCGATCATCACGGCCTTTACGAGCCGACCCTGCGCGTGCCGTTGATCTTCCACGCGCCCGGCTTTCTGCCAGAGGGCCTGCGGCTGCCGCAATACACCCTGCTGCAAGACCAATTGCCCACGATCCTCGACATCCTGGGAGCGAGGAAGTCGCTTAAGAGCGTCGAGTTCGACGGGCATTCCCTGCTGCCGCTGATGCGCGGGGAGGGCAGGCAAATCCGATCGGAGTTTTACATCAGCGAGTGCACGTGGATGCGCAAGCGCGGCTGGCGAACGCCGCATTGGAAGTTCTTCGAGGCGCTTGAGCCCGACTTCCACAACAAGCCGCCGGTGGAACTTTACAACCTGGCGGAAGACCCGCTGGAGTTGAAGAACCTGGCCCGCCGCGAGCCAAGCATGGTGCAGGTTCTCAGGGACCGCATGATGCGGTGGGTCGAGAAGCGGGTGAAGGAAACGGGAAAAGAGGACCCGATCCTGGGCTACAAGTTGGGAACCGACCTGCACATCGGCTCAATCGCAACCGCCAAGAAACTGCAAGCGCGGTAGGCATCGTAGGGGCACGGCATGCCGTGCCCCTACAACTTGACCACGGTGCCGCTTTCGAGCGATTCGATGGCGGCCTGGATGACCTCCTGGGCGGCCAGGCCGTCTGCGCCCGAGCCTTCAATTTCATCGGGCGGCACGCCCTCGGTTACTTGCTCCAGGAACCGGTGGATGCGGCTGGCGAACGTGTCCTCGAAGCGCGCCATGCCGCGGAAGGGCGAGTTCGTTATGACTATCGCCTCGTCGCTGTGACTTGGATAGAAGGTGAGTTCCCGGAACATGTCAACCAGAACGAACCGCCCGTCGGTGCCTGCCACCTCGCAGCGTTCCATCGGGTGGCCGCGCGGGATGTCGTAACTGCCGGTCAGATGTCCCACCACGCCGCTCTTGAATTTCATGTTGAACTGTGCCGTTGACCAGATGCTGCGACCCGGGGCTTTCATCGCGAAACACTGCACCGCCTCGATGTCGCCGCAGAAGTAGCGCATGATGTCAATCGTGTGCGGGTGCAGTGCCTTGAGGTGAAAGTGCGGCGAACTCTCGGCGGGGTTCATGATCCACATCTGCATGTTGATGAAGAGTATGTGGCCCAGGCGGCCCGATGCAACCCATTCCTTTGCGCGGGCGGCGAGGGGGGTGAACCGGTGGTTCAGGTTCGTGCCCAGGCAGAGTCCCCTGTCCCTGGCCTTGCGCACCATTTCCCTTGCTTCGGGCACCTCGTTGCTGAGCGGCTTCTCGCAAAGCACGTGGCAGCCCGCCTCCAGAGCCTGAATCGTTGGCAGGTAGTGGTCGCTCCCGTATTCATATCCGCCGGTCGCCACGCTGCACAGGTCGGGCTTGATGTCGCGCAGCATTGTCTCAGCATCGTAGTAACCCCTCACGTCCAGCCGGCTGGCCGCCGCGTCGGCGCGCTCCTTGATGATGTCGCACACGCCCACCAGTTCCGAAAGCGAATCGTTCTTATAGTTATCCGCGTGCCGGTTGCCTATCGGCCCCATTCCAATCACACATACTCGCACCATCCATCATCCTCCAATGCCCGTGAATCGCTCGCTGCATGTGAAAGTTTGCCGCAGGCCCTGCAGTTTCCTGGTGCGGCAGCGAACACAGCCGAGCCTACTTCGCCAAGGCTTCGTAGCCCACAGGGCGGCTGTCCCACATGCTGGTGAAAACCTCTACCGGGCTGCGGGAACGGCGCCCTGAGAGGTCACGACGGCGTTGCTGACGCGGGCGGAGGACTCCACCGCGACATCGGGCCAGACGACGGCGCGGTCAAGAGATGCCCTCGTTCCCACGTGGCTTCCGGCCCCGAGAACCACGTGCGGTCCAACCTGCGCCCATGACCCGACGGTCGCGCCGTCGCCCAGGGCCACCGGCGGCTTCAGGTCCGCGGTCGGCGCGGCGGCGCACGCGCTGCCAAGCAGGAACCCGGAGGTCGTTGCCCGGGCCGCGTCTTGATCGAGCAGATCGAAGTTCGCCTGCAGGTACTCCTGGATGGTCCCTATATCCCTCCAGTTGCACTGCACCCGGCAGGCGTAGAACGGCTGCCCTTTTTCAAGAAGCGACGGGAATACCTGGCGGCCGAAATCGTAGAACTGGCCTGCGGGTATGAAGTCCATGATCTCCGGCTCGAACAGATAGACCCCGGTGTTGGCCAGGTTGCTCGGGGCTTCTTCGGGCCTGGGCTTCTCGACGAAGCGCACGATCCTGCCATCTGCCTCGGTAACGACCACGCCGTATTGCGTCGTGTCCGTCACGGGCAGCACTGCAATCGTGGCCAGGGCTTTGCTGCGGCGGTGGAAATCCAGCAGGTGGGAGAGGTCAACATCGGTCAGGTCGTCGCACCCGATCACCAGAAAAGTTCCGTCGAAGAAATCGCGCGCGTACTTGACGCTGCCTGCCGTGCCGAGCAGCGTCTCTTCGCGCTGATAGGCGATCTTCGCTCCGAGTTGCGCGCCGCTGCCAAAGTGGGCTTCGATCTTCTCGCCGAGATGGCACAGGTTAGCCAGTATCTCGCCCCACCCGTGCTTGACCAGCAGGCGCACGACGTATTCCATCACCGGCCGGTTGACAATGGGGACCAGAGCCTTGGGCAGAAGTTCGCTGAGCGGGCGAAGGCGGGTGGCCTCGCCCGCAGCCAGGATCATGGCCTTCACTGGAAAATGCTACCCTCCGGAAGGGGGTCCCTGGCGGGGCTGCTTTTCCCGACGCAGGCCGGCCCAGGTCTCCCAACCGCGCTTGATGCCGGCGATCAGGGAGGCGAGACGCAGGGCAGGCTCGGCCACCGCATCGCGCACCACGCCGGTGGTGGAGAGCACGTGGTTCGATACATCCTTGGCGGTTTTCTCGGCGTGCGAGGCGATGCTCTGGGCAGCGTCGGCGACGGTGCGAGCGCGCTCCGCAACGTAGTCAGCGGCATCGCCGGCGACCTTGGCCGCGCGCTGGGTTTCCTTCAGGATGCCTTCCACGCGCTGCGAAAGGCGAGAGAATGTGCCCCGGACAAAGAGCCAAAGGGCGATAACCCCCACCACGGTAGCAATCCCCAGCAGCGTCCACAGAACCAGGCAGACGGCGACAATCCATTCGAAAGCGCTCACCTTAGCCTCCCCTGGGCGATGTGCGCAGATTATAAGGTTCTTGACCGGCCCCGTCAAGCGGCCCGTCAACCGCCCGGGCAAGCGGCCGGTGCCCGCATGTGCACCCTGGCCGTCGGAAAAAAGGGCCAGAAACGTGGAATAAGCGGGTGGCGGCAGCCTGCCAGGTGCCGGAGCCTGGCCGCGCCGCAGGCCATCCCATGTCTGAGGATCGAATCCGCAGCGCAATAAGAGTTGCAAATTTCATACGCTGGGTGATTCTGACCACAGTGATCGCGATGACGCTGGCTGGCAATCACCTCGCGCCCGGCGTGCGCACGCATATCATCCTGGCGGCGATGGCGATCTACGTTGCGGTGAGCGCATGGTGCGCGCGCGAGCGGACCGCCGGCGGGCAGTTGAGCCTGATCATCACCACGCTGGACGTCTTGATGGTAACCGTTCTGCTGTGGATGACGGGCGGCGTGAGCAGCCAGTATTACGTCCTCTACTATCTGCCGGTGATGTATGCCGGCGTGCGGTTGAGTTTCCGGGACGGCATCGGCGCTGCGGTGCTGTCGGCGGGATTATACCTGTTCGTCGCCGTGGCAGAGGTCGGTTCGGTAACTCCATCCGGCATCATCGCCGGGCGGGCTGGCACCCTCTGCTGCTCCTCGATCGTCCTGGTTACTTTTTTCACCATGGCCTCAAGACAGTTGAGGCACCAGCGCCGGCTGACCCAGGATCTGCACACAACCGTGGAGCGACTTTCGGCTGTTTACAACGTGGGCCGGGCGGCACATGCCGGAAGCACTGAGGAGATTCTCGATGCGCTCGTGTGCCAGGTAACCTGCGTGTCAAGCGCTTCCCGCGCCTCCGTAGCGCTGGGCAACGCAGACCACATCCGCTTGATCGCCACGGCGCGCACGGACTCCGCGGCACCGCCGCCTGGTCTGGACATGGCTTTAGTGAAGAAGGCGGCCGTAAGCGGAAAGACGGTTACCTCGACCTATCACGACGATGCCTACGCGCTAAACACGATGTGCGTTCCTCTTATGGCGCGCGGCGAGGTGCTGGGGCTGCTGCAGGTGTGGACCACAGCGGAGGGCGGTTTCACCCAGAACGACGCGGACGCGATCGCTGCCCTCTGCGTGGAGGCCACGATCGCGGTCGAGAATGTCAGGCTTCAGGAGCAACTTGCGCAGACGGCAGCGACCGACTACTTGACGCAATTGCCCAACCGCAGGGAGTTCGAGTACACGCTGGCAGAGGAGGTGCGCCGGTGCCAGGCCAGCCAGCGAGCGCTGGCAGTGGTGATGCTCGACGTGGATGGGTTCAAGCAGTGCAACGACATCGCCGGCCACGCGGTTGGCGACGCGGTCTTGCGCGCGATGGCGAGCGCAATCCGCGACTCGGTCGGTTCGGCCGATCTCGCTGCTCGCTACGGAGGGGACGAGTTCGCGATCATCATGCCG
>Ga0315296_10004360_pt1 | contig 11562 bp, 9 predicted proteins | sample YL17G14_18_MG_FD_203921 | JGI IMG/M metagenome (GOLD analysis project Ga0315296, IMG submission 203921) | Sediment microbial communities from Yellowstone Lake, YNP, Wyoming, USA - YL17G14_18 | ecosystem: Environmental > Aquatic > Freshwater > Lake > Sediment | place: USA: Wyoming | collected...
ATAACGCGAGATTTGCTTTTCTCTGCATTTGAAGAAAATCCGTTTCAGCATAGAAATCTAGAAATCTCTTTGCAGTCCCCGAACCCACTTCTGCAGATCTAGCTACTTCTCTCAGATGAAACTCCTTGTAGGGTTCGTTGAAGAACACGAGAAGAATGCGCAAGCCAGGATAAGAGAACGGATCTTTCATGGAACAATCGTTCCATACATGAAACAATCGTTCCATAAAAAACTTGTGGTGGACGGAGCGGGATTTGAACCCAGAACTTTCTCTTTCGGAAAAAGAGAATCCTAAAAGAGGTCAGTCTTTGCGTGCGATGAAGATTAGAGTCTCTGCCTTGCGATTCTGTAGTGGCTTGATCTTCCAGTTGGTGTAGCATTTGATTTCCTTGAAGCCTGAGGCTTGCAGATAGTGCAGTATGTCCCAGTATGTGAAGAGGCGGAGGCGTTCGCGGTCTCGAAAGATGTGCTTGCCATCGGGAGCCTCGATTACGTTCGTCTCATCCCACCAAGCTACACCGTGCATCGGGTCAAAGTCTCGGAGACGAACGATTTCGGTGATGCGTATGTCCGGAGCGCGGTCTTCAATAACGTTGAGACCTTTGTAGATTGTTTGTAGAGAGAACCAGTGTTTGCCAGCGTAGAAGGGATTGCCGATGTTACAGATGAGTATGCCGCCTTTTCTCAGTGCTCGGTGAATCTGGCCTAAACACTTTAAGACGTCATCGTCGTTTGGAAGCAGGAAGAGTATGTAGAGTGCAAGTACTGCGTCGAATTCGTTTTCGTATTTTAGCCGTGTTGCATCTCCTTGCAGCAGTTTGACGGATACTCCTTCATGTTTGGCTCTGTCTTTTGCTATTTGAACGCGTTCCGGCGTATAGTCCAGTGCATTTGTAGCCTCGGCTGGCTAACCCAATCAAGTGTGGACCATTTCCACAGGCTACATCGAGCACGTCCTTAATGGGACGAGTTGCATCAGTGCGGAAAGCATGCTCAAGGAAGTTGAGTTCACGCTTGATAGTTGTAACGAAACGGCGCTGCCGCTGGGCCAAGAGATCCTCATAGTAGGCTCGATGAGCGTAATAAGCGCGAGAGGCTTTGAGAACCGTCTCACGGACATCCTTGAGTCTTCCCATAGATGCTCAATTCTCCATAAAACCAACTTCAAATCAGATGTTGGATTCGAGGAAAACTTAAGCTTTGAGGCAGTATGAGATTTACAGCTGAGTTGTAAGAAACCAGAAATGGTACAGATCGGCATAATTCGAGTTTGTTAGAGAGAAGCCACGTGGGGCGGGATTTGAAAACTCAAAATCAAAAGTAACTAGCTCTTTTTCTCTTCTTATGCTAGGATTTCATGTCATTAGCAGTTCTTAGGTAGCGTTTTCTTGGATCTTAACTTCTTAATGGTGGTTAACAACCTATTGACGTAATCCTTGGTTTCTATGATTGCTCCGAGAGATAAGATGACTGTGGAGAGTGACAGCAGAAAAACATCAGCGTTCTGGATAAGTATGTCGAAAATTGAGAAGAGCAGAACCAAAAGCCCTGCGGCAATTAAAAGGCACCCACTTTTCCTACAGACAAAAGCCCACGAGGCTGGAAGATAGAGTGTTAGCCACAACAGGAACCGATAGTCTAGGAAGTAACGCCATAAGAATGCGAACTCGGGTGAAATCAAGAAGAATGTATATAAGAAAAAGAGAACCAACGGCAATATGGATGTTAAGATTAATCCAAATAAATCGAACACCCCTAAATCATTAACTTGTTTGGTCACCATGTGTGTTCCAACTATAGAGAATGCTAAGAGAACCATGTTACTGAAAATTACAGAAACGAAAAACACTTGAACATAAGATACTGGACCTATTAGCAGTTCGGTAGTGAAGGTGTTATAGAAAGCAAGCACTAATACACTGGACGTTAGTAACACCGCAATTCTTTGAGCAAGGTTCTCTCCCTTCAGTTGAATGAAAAAGAGACTCCCTATAATCACGTATTCAAAAAATGTGAACAAGAAAGGAGAAGAGTAGAACGGTATTTTGCTGCCCGATCTTGATAAGACAAGGTAAATGTATCGATAAAAATTGACAGCGCTTCGCTCTGTTCCTGCTACATAGGTTTTCGCCGACCAACCAAAAGGAACGTGTATGTCCATGCTCGGATCAAAATCTGGAGGGAAGATCAGATCCGGGTCAATGTTCCAGAAATTCAGTTCATATCTTATAATATAGTAGTCGTATGGAAATCTCTCTGAATATCCCCAGACAGCATGTGAATATGGACCTCTGTCACTATCTTCAATTTGATAGAAGAAATGAGAAACGCCACTACCTCTATTGCTCACATTCAAGTATTCCCATATGTTGGGTGAAACAGTGGATTGAACCCAAACTCCGAACTCTGTATAGTTACTGGTAAACCAGCCCCTTATGAAAAATGACACTGTGACGTTGCGTTCTTTTGGATCAATATTTGAAATGTCAATGATGACGTCGATATCAGAATAATTACCGACTAAGAAAGGATACTCTCTATGCTGCATCGTATGGTATTCTTGAGGATTCACATCTTCTAAATAATATTGCCTCGAAAAAAAAGCCAAGGTTAGAAAAATGACAATGAATATTAAGGGTATTGAAACTATCATATTCTTCCTTAGGGCAAACTTGATCTTGCTTTTTCCCATTGCTCATGCAACTAGATACAGTGTTCTCAAGTGATGTATTAATAACCTGTGAGGTCATATCTGTTTAAGGTTTTGCAGTTTAATGCAGACTAGAAAACCACTTATGCCCAAGAATTCTGGAAACGTTTATTTCATGTTATGTTTGTGCAGTCACTTGGCAGCCTAGACATTAGTACAGCCACTCAGAGTTCTCTCGCCATATCCTTTCCTTTTCAAATCCCAAATCACGGAAAATGGACGGGAATCACGCACAGTGGACGGGGCGGGATCTGAACTTGGGACAAATGAGCTGTTTAAAACAAGTCTTTTATGTGTTGAAATAAATTAGGCTTCATGAGCCAATACGATATACTTGTGAAACCTATTTTGACTGAACAAGACGAAGAATTTCAGATGCTTCTTGAAGTGGCTGAAGAATACTTAAAGCAAAAGCGGTGGGACACACCACAGAATAAGTCGGGAAATGCAACTGAAATCGTGATTCGGAACCATCTTCTCGCGAGAGGCTTCAACATGACTCTGAATCCCAATGTAATGATTCAAGGTTCAACGATAAGGAACGATAGCCTCCTGCTGAAGCCTAACGTTGATCCAAGTAGGCAAGTATACGCACCCGATGAAGTGGATACGGTAATCGAGATCAAGAACAATGCTGTTGCAGATCAGTCAAGAATCATCAAGAGTAACTTCGATGAACTTAGAAGAATCTCAGAGGAACTCCGTTTTGCCGCAATTGTCCTTTCTGAAAGAAAAGGATACACGCACGAGATAACTGATGAAAAACTGGGAGACCCAAAATACCTATCTTTCACGTTGGTTTCCAGAAGGCAGTATCCTTCCGCAGGTGGACTTTACAGCAAGGAAGCGATTATGGATATGTTGAGGAAGAAGGAAATGAAGAAAACAGGAGATTGGGAAAAACTGATCGCCTATCTCCAGAACGAAGGCTAACGTGACAACTCTTGCCTATCTGAGACCTTTGGAGTCTAGAGCCTGACGGTTGCTTTGTTCGGGGAATTAGCGCGTGTAGGGATTCCAGCATTTCCGCGTCATCTGAAGGAACAGCGAGACTAGGTTAGTTGAACTGTGAAAGGAGGTGAACATACGGGGAAAACATTCAGATGCCCAGAGCCAGACTGCCCTTCAAAGGGAGGCGCAACTGCATTCCACATTGAAAGGGAAGGCGATATACTTACGATACGGTGCTGGAACAAGAAATGCAGACTAAGAATGCGAGCCAAGATTCTGGAAGGTGATGAGGCAGAGTGACTGATGCGTTGCGAATGAAGAAAATACCGAAGGAAGACCTTTTCTGCATATTCTATGTCAGAAAACCCGATGCAACTGTATGGGATTCCTACTACAATACCTTAGACGCTCTCAGACCTCTTTTCAAGGATACCAAGTTCGGTAAAGTTGTTAGTGGATTCTACTTGAACCATATTGACAACTCGGTCAGAATTTCATACTTTGTTAGTGAAGCAAACAGCAAGAAGGCAATCTCTATCTTCCGAGACTTCTTAAAGAAAAGTCAAATAACCGAAATCAATTTTGAACAGCCAAGGCAAGCGGTTGTGGCAGAGAAATACGGCGGGAAAGAATTGGAAGAACGCTTCAGACATTTCTTGGCTCTTGAGTCACAAATAGGATTGGAATTGATAGAGGCTGATTTGCCCAATGCTAGAATCTTGTTCGCCACATATTGCTTTCAAGTAAGAAAGGCGCTCTTGCCGGTCAGAGAGCATTTTGAGCCCAATTTTATGAGACACAGCCCAACATACGCCTCATTGTCATCTGAAGAACGTGAGCGATTCCTCAGGGACTTGGAGTGTTTCAGTTTGGCACACATGATGGTGAATTTCGTGTTAGGCTGCGATTTCCAAGCCATTCAAGACGGATTGGCTCTCTCAATTCCGGAGATTAATGAAATCCTCAGAGCAAACAATATCGGATTCCAAGTTCCATTGGATTGGAGACCTTGAATCAAATGTCCACGTTAGACGTTGGGCTCGATTCTTAAGTAGTCTCTTTCTTCTTTTTCTTGTAGTTGAATGCGCTTGCGGAGCGTTGCTTCGCTGGTTGGAGAGCGCAGTTTTCGTTGTGGAAGTTCATGCATTTTTCCTTATTGTTACAATTGAGACAAATCTTCTCAAAAGCGCTGACGCTAATGCGGTCAAACGCAGCATTCGTGAAAGTCAAGCCCACAGCACCAGAAAGAATCAAGGAAAGCGCTGTCTCTGGATTAACTTTGAATAGAGATGCAACAAGAGCCGAAAGCACTAAGACCGCAAGAATTGAGAAAGCAAAATCAATGACAAACGTGAACACGCCGATTTTCTTGTCAAGGTTCCTCCATAAGGGGCTGTGCTCCCATAACCCATACCTAAATCTTGCCTTGTAGTTGACCCATATAAGATACAATCTCGATGGAACAAAAAAGAACCAAAACAATATGCCGGCGAGTACCTCAAGGCTACTCATTTTTCTTCTCCGCTCCATAATAAAGAGAGAGAAAGGCTACAAGACGCCTTTGCCCAGAATGTAGCCAAGCACTACGCCGATGATTCCAGCCAAGGTTTCTCCGCTGATTTTGTCAAATGCAGCCAACAAGCCACTCATGACAACTACTATTCCAACCAAGAGTATCTTAGCGTAGAATTGTCTTGAAGATGATTTTGACCACTTGCCCAGCAACTCAAGCAGGAACTTCTCGTTGTCCTTGATGAACTTCGAGAGTCCTTCAAAAAAGGGTTCTTCCTCATACTCGTCTTCCTTTTTCGCCATAGTAACACCAGCGATTCTATTGTGAAGCATATCGCTTATAAAGAAAAACCCTCTGAAACTATGCAGAACGGATGGTCAATCAAAAATGATTCCGCCTGAAGCGATACTAGAATCAGCCGCAACCATGATTATTGGAATCTTGTTCATTGTAACGGTTGCAAAATATTCGAATTCGCGTTAGACAGTTGTAAGATCATGGGCATGCATAGAAACTTAGCTTGAAACAACGACAAAGACAGGGCGCCGAACATAGACCGTGAACAATAAATCATAGACGTACAGACCAAACAACAAGAAAGAGGAAATGCCAAGACAAACTGCAATGTCAGCTAAGATTCTCACGTAAAAGGAAATGTTGGACAGAGTGGCGAGCATGCAGATGGAAAAAATCGTGGTTATCAGACCCAAAAAGACTGACGCTTTAAAGACCTTTCCACGTGCTCGTTCCTCAGTGTGTATCGGGCGTATATACGATTCAATGATATCGTGAAACTCCCCCCACAAACGTTCCATGCCAGAAGATTCCAAGAAGGCTTTCGTAAACGGTGCACCTCCTAACCATGTGAATAAACCAGGCATAACGTTTACGTCAGGCTTTACCAGCAATTCTTCAAGACTTGCTTTTTTCTGTTGAAGTAGTTTCAGAAGCTCTATCTTTGGGCGTCTTTTTGAGATACCTATTTCAATCTCCCCTTCCGCTACCCAATTCAGCTCCTCCATCCTTTCATACTCATGCAATATCTTCTGCGCCAGATTTCTGCCTATCCCAGAGTATTTCTCAAGTTGGCGTCGCGCAACTTGGCCTCTCTCCTCGCTGAAAAACGTAACGGCAAAAAGAAGAGCAATGACCGCAGGAATCGATTGCACAAAAGCACTCAAAGTCGCTTTGACACTTTCTGCGCTCAGAAAGTTAAATATGACAAAAAACACAGCAATTGGAAGAGCTGGGGCGAAATAATAAGGAAGCTTGTAATGAACAAATCGGTACAACTGGACGCGCAGATTTACCAACAAATCCCCCCAAGCCTGTGCCATTCAAGGTTCCTATTAGAGACATTACGAGCCCTTAGGGAAACAATTTTTCTATTTTCTTACCATTTTTCTCTCGCCATACTTCCTTGAGTCTACCCAGCATTCTAAGTCTTGGCTTTTGCACTCTTTCCCCTGTGTCTAAATCATAAGTGGTTTCCAAAACATACACTTTCATATTTACTTTCAGATTGCCTATTTTGACTTCATGGCGCGTGTCCCAGCAGTTTAGCTTCAATTTCATATTTTTGTCAATTCTGCTCTTGTATCCCTGAAAAACTATCCCGGTAATTTCCCCACGCGTATCAGTAGTATATGCATATGCTAGTAGCGATTTAATCTTGTGTTCTTTAAAGAACGCTTTTTTGGTGATGTTAGGAGCTTTAAGTGGTTCAAAATAGAACACGTTCCAGATCTGTCCTTCTTCAAGAGCCCCTTCAGCAAACTGAGGCTCCACCATCTTTTCACTGACAGAAGTTGAAATCTTGTCGATTACCTGGGGATTTTCACTAAAAACCAGGCTATCATATTTCTTGAATAGTTCTTCGGATTCGATATATTTGCATCTCTCGTTTAATTTAAGATGTTTGAAGGTAGGTCTTAGCAACTGTTGCTGAACGTCTTTCTTTCTTGCATTAGGTGAAACTATGTAAATTGGAAAGTTAATGTTGGGCATCGCAGCTAGCAGGTCAGATAATCGAAGGATGCCTGAATATATTGATGTCGTCACCTCAATCTCAAAAGCTCTATCTATTTTGTTGTTGTTAAACCAGATTACGTCAATGTTGCTGATTATCTCTTTTCCTTCCTCATCGAAACCCAGATGCTTAGGCAACTCTTTAAGGGCCAGGTCAGAGAATTTTTCGCCGTCAAATTCTTTGCTTTTGTCGCTTCTGGCTACCCAAACTTCACGGTTAAGTCCCTTGCCCAATTTCAATAATCTATACTGAATCTCGGTGTGAAGTTCATGGCCCACGACTGATCATCCGTTTCGATTTGTATGCTGCTTGTTGCAGATTATTTTTGCGGTCTTTGTGTAGATGTTTTTTCCATGTCAGACACCTGAATTGCACTCGAGTCAGAGACGAGAAGTCTATCCTTATCTTGCTTCTTGATCTGAGCGCTTTCTCAGGCGATGATTTAAGCGTTAAAAAGGAAAATCGTCCCCTTTAAATCACCTGAGGCAACACTGAAACGCACCACAAGCCAACGTTAAACAAAGCTTAACACTACAACCCAAACAAAAACACCAACAGTCAACATGCGTTTAGCTACATAGAAAAGTGCGTTTTAACAACATTGAAGGTGGCTTTTGGCAACATTGAAAGTGCCCCAAGCCAAACTCAAACACAAAAAGAAACAACAATCAGAATCAAAAACAAAACCCAAAAACACAAGCAGTTACGACTTGCTCTAACCCCCAAATTTTTCTCACACTCATGCTGAGCCTGGTTGGTGGACGGGGCGGGATTTGAACCCGCGGCCTCAGCGATGCCAACGCTGCGATCATACCAAACTGATCTACCCGCCCGCTTGTTGGCATACGCATACCTAATTGGGAAAACTATTAAGGATTACGTCTAGTCAAAGAAGCGTCGTAGAATAGAAATTCCATTCCCTCGCATGAGCATTCCAATTTGTCACCGCTGCGCGTAGACTTTGGATTAGCCCTAGTCGAATAATCTTTTGACAAACTCGCCTATTCTGGCTATTGCCTCCTTTGATTCGGTCAAGTAATGCAATCCAAAAGCATGCCACACATGTGGCATATCATTCCATGTTTCCAATATCACAGCGACGCCAGCGGCTTTAGCTCGTTCAGCAAGGCGCTTAGAGTCGCTATAGAGCATTTCAGACGTACTTACGTGGATCAGCAGTGATGGTAGACCTGTTAAATCCGCACGGATGGGCGAAACTAATGGATCACTCGGGTCGGCTCCTGCCAAGTACGCGGGAATCCACCAAAAAAGCCCAATATCTGCCAATATAGGATCAGTCTCAGCATTCTCAAAAAAGGATTCGTCAGCGCCTGCCGCATCTGTGGCTGGTGAAAGACATACTGCCCCGGCAGGTAGGGGGGTTCCATTATCTCTCAATTTTATGAGCGTTGTGACCGTTAGATTGCCACCCGCGGAATCTCCCGCAATAACAATATTCTTGGGTGTAATACCTGTTGACAAAAGCCAGTTGTATGCGGCGGTGCAATCTTCCAGAGACGCAGGATACGGATGCTCGGGCGCAAGTCGGTAATCCACACTCAACACACGCATCTTTGCAGCCTCTCCTAATGCAACCGTGAGCAAACGATAAGAATTGGGGGAACCCATGATGAAGCCACCTCCATGTAGATATAGCAAGACGCGGTCTCTCCTTGCACCTGGGACGATTTGCCACTCCGAAGGAATCCCGCCAACATCAACTATTTTCGTTTCTACATCTTCAGGAATGGGGAATCTTTTTTGCTCGACATTTGCTGCATATTCAAAGGAGAATCGAAGCAATCTAGCTAAAAAGTGCACTTCTTTGTCGGTCAACAGCTCATACAAATTTTCTGTCTTTCTTCTTTCCTTTAAATGAAGAGCATTCAACTCCATCACTTTACCCCAGAGAGCTTGGAAATCGACTCCTCGATTCTCTTCACGCTCAAGAAACTCGAAGACACCCTTCCTTCGACACTGTAGAAGTTCGTCCATGATTCCGAGTACATCAGGACGTATCTTTGATCTATTCAAAATCGTGATTTCTAATCACCCTCATAGTTTGAATTCCCTGATTTCAATTGCTAAGCATGAGCTTTGGAAATATAAAACTTGATGATACATGTGGACGTCCTAGCGCAAGTCATCACTAGCGAGCGCACAGTCTTCATTTTACACACAAAGAAAAAGTAGTAGTCATCAAACACGCGGCGCGGACTACTACTTCTAAACAGAAACGGGCTCAACAATGCGACGTTGACGAAGCCACGCGTAAACAGTGACGAAGACGGGGCGCAAACAGAACCCAGAACACCATGCAGAAACCCAAACAGACCCCAAGAAACAACGCTCAAACTCGTTGATGTTACCGGGAACACTCTGATGACGACATCCACACAGCTTTCAGCTGACTAACAATGGTAGAAGAAGGTATAAGGGGACAGTTGCCTTCTTCTTCTGAAATTTCTATTCCCGCACACCAACACCCTACATACCTAAACACCACGCATACCAACATTAAACGTCACGCATGCCAACATTGAACGTCACGCAAGAACACCACAAACAGACACAGAAACACCAACCAGAACCGGTAACAGAACCCGCAACGCAAACAGAAAAGCCTAGCTTTCACACTGAAAAAAATTTTCAGCACTCATACTAACCATCTTTCCCACCAAAACGAGACAACAACATAAAACCACAAATACGCCAATGATGCTATCCCTTCAACCATGAACCCCGAACTCAAAAAACACGTCAAAGAGGAACTCTCAGGCGAAAACGCCAAAAACTACGTGGAACAAATCAGCCACTACCACAGGATTCAAGCATCCACACATTTTCACCAAGTCGCACAACACGTACGACAGCAACTGCTAGACATAGGCATACAGGACGCAAAAATAGAGCAGTTCACAAGCGACGGCGCCAAAAAATACTGGACCCACACATCACCCATGGGCTGGGAAGTCAAAAGCGCCGAACTACGCATAACAGAACCAGAACAACACCTCATAACACGCTACGCTGATATTCCCACATCACTCCACACATGCAGCAACGCCACACCACCAGAGGGCACAACAGCCGAACTCGTAGACGTAGACAAAGGCACCAAACCAGAACACTACGAAGGCAAAGACGTCAAAAACAAACTCGTACTCGCAACCGGACGCGCCAGAACCGTACACGAGGAAGCAGTCTTCAAACGCGGCGCCACAGGCGTCATAACAGACACACTAGCACAGGAATTCCGAAACGTACGCGAAAGCATAGACATCCCCGACGCCCACGGATACCAAGGAATATGGCCCACAGCAGAAAACCTATCCAAAGTACAATTCGGCTTCAGCCTATCCAAACGCCAAGGAAACCACCTAAGAAACCTCCTACGCGACAAAAAAACCGTCAAACTCCACGCCAAAGTCGACGCACGACTATTCCCCGGAAACCTAGACGTAGTCACAGCCACAATCCAAGGCTCCGAAAAACCAAACGAGGAAATCTTCATAATAGCACATCTCTGCCACCCACAACCCAGCGCCAACGACAACGCCTCAGGAAGCGGACTACTAATAGAAATCGCCCGAACCATACACGCACTAATCACCTCAGCCAGAATACCCACGCCAAAGAGAACCATACGGTTCATGTGGGTCCCAGAATTCAGCGGAACCATAGCCTACCTACACGACCACCCAGACGCAGCAAACCACCTAATCGCAGGAATCAACCTAGACATGGTGGGACAAAACCAAGAACTCTGCAAATCCACACTCAACATCGACCGCACACCAGACTCCCACCCATCATACCTCAACGACCTAATCCTAAACCTAACCGAAAACACCATCAAAGAATTCGACCACGAAACCACATTCGGCACATCCTCAACCTTCAGATACGCAGAAAGCATGCACAGCGGCGGAAGCGACCACCACGTATTCGTAGACTCCACAATAGCCGTACCCTGCATCATGCTACTACAATGGCCAGACATATTCTACCACACCAGCATGGACACAATAGACAAAGTCAGCCCAGAAAGCCTCAAACGCGTAGGCTGGATAACCACAACCGCAGCGCTCACATTAGCCAACGCAGACACAGACACAGCAATCTACCTACTAAACCAAACCTGCTCACGAGGACAAACAAGAATACAAACAGCCCAACACGAAGCAATCCAGGCGCTCTACGAAAAGAAAGACGACCCAAAAACCAAAACAAACCCACAAGAACACGCAAAAGCACTGACAAAAACAGCCTACTACCACAAGAACAAAATCGAACACATCACACAACGCGAAAAGCAAGCACTACACTCAGTCAGGAAGCTCGCAACAAACCCAGACC